>Ga0190270_10001045_pt1 | contig 12615 bp, 9 predicted proteins | sample Popmic320T_FD_133748 | JGI IMG/M metagenome (GOLD analysis project Ga0190270, IMG submission 133748) | Populus adjacent soil microbial communities from riparian zone of Weber River, Utah, USA - 320 T | ecosystem: Environmental > Terrestrial > Soil > Riparian zone | place: USA: Utah | collected... | reverse complement strand
GCGCAGCATCCGCGGCACTCTCGATATGCAGCCCGTGCTTATGAAGCGTGGCCGCCGTTGACACGACAATGAAGAAGACAACCAACATTGCCAGCATCGTGCCGACCCAAACGTCCATCTTCGTTCTGCGGTAGTCTTCCGGCGTTACACCCTTTTCCACCACAGACGACTGCACATAAACCTGCATGTATGGCGAAATCGTTGTTCCCCCAACCGCGACGAGCGTAAACAGGTATGCGTAGTCCAGGCTGAAACTCGGCATTAAGAGGCCGCTGCCGACAGCTTTCCAATCGGGTTGCGCCAGGAAAGCCGAAACTATGTAACCCAGGAAAACTAAAGACATCAGCAGGAATACTCGCTCGACGCGTTGGTACGAACTTTTGACCACCAACCACCAGATGGCGACTGCAGCCAAGGGAACAGAAACAAAACGCGACACACCGAAGAGCTCTGTGGCGGCGGCAATGCCCACGAATTCGGAAACCGTCACACCACCATTGGCGATCAGAAGCGCCAGCATCACGACCGCGGTCCAACGCACGCCGAAGCGTTCACGAATGAGATCGGCGAGGCCCTTGCCGGTGACGGCGCCCATGCGCGCGCACATCTCCTGCACTAAACCAAGACTGATTGTGATTGGGATCAGGATCCAGAGGAGGCGATATCCGTGTTCTGCTCCAACGGACGCAAAAGTTGCGATTCCACCGGCATCATTGCCGGCATTCGCGGCGATCATGCCGGGGCCGAGAATGGCAAGGTAGCCGAGAACCCTTCGTCGTCGCGTGAGCGTATCGCGGACACGTCGACCACCACGCCGCAACAAGCGTCGGCCGCGAAGTCTTACCGCTTCTCGTGATGACTCCACTTGGAGGTTCTCCGTCGGTCATAAATCTATTCCGTTAAGGGTGAACTCAAATCTCGACGCCGCTCAGCCAATAAATTTTGGCAAACGTTGTCGCCAATCCTTCGGCAGCAGGATTTCCATTGCATCGTCTACTGTGATGATACCGAGAATATCGCCTGCTTCGTCCATCACCGGCAAGGCGAGCAAATTGTATTCGGCGATCCTTTGCGCCACTTCTTTTGCAGGTTCGTGCGGCGTCGCAGTTTGCAGCTCTGTGCGCATCACTTCGTCAAGTGGCGCAGAAGGGTCCGCCAGAATCAAACTACGAAGAGCGATAACGCCCACCATCTTCCATGAACCTTCACGTTCGACGACGTAGAGGTAGTAGATCATGTTTGGTGTCTCGGCCATCTCACGCAAACGCGCGAGCGCTTCGCCGACGGTTAATTCCCTGGGCAGCGTGACAAACTCTGTGGTCATTAGCCCGCCGGCGGTGTCGTCCTCGTAAGGCAACAACTCGGCTACGTCGGCCTGCTCCTCGTCGTCCATCAAGCCGAGCAATTCTTCCGCTTTTTCTTCGGGCAGATCACCGAGCACGTCGGCAGCTTCGTCGGGCGACATCCATTCGAGGATGTCAGCCGCGCGCTCCTCGTCCATGTCGCCGATGATGCGCGCCTGTCGCTCCGACGGCATTTCTTCGAGCGTCTCCGCTGCGGTTTCGTCGTCCAGCGACTCCACTACCTCAGAGCCATGATGGTATGAGAGCGCCTCTGCCAGACGGGCAATTTCCACCGGATGAAGTCGCGCTAGTTTGTCGCTGGACGATTTGAGCTGAACGGTGGCCGCGTCTGTTGCGAGATAACCAACGTCGGCCCAGTCCAGCACTTCAACCGGTTTGCCTGTGCCCACAAAACCCGCAGGCGCCAATCTTCTCCAAAGGCCTTGCAGGCTAACGTCTGCGCCGGTCACACGCCAATCGCCGGCGGCTTCGATGAGTTGCACATCGTTTACACGTACTACGCGTTTGCCGTCGACGTCGATCAACTGCTTGTCGAGCACGTCGCGCGCCAACAAGACTTCGCCTTCTCGCCGCACAAATGGTCGTAGATTCAGTTTGTCTGAGTTGAGCCTCACGCCTTGTCCGTTGAGTTCAGTAATTCGCCAACGGGAAAGGAAAAAGTCGCGGCGGCCAAAGCGCGCGACAACACCCGTGACCGGGGGGTGATCGCTCTCACCAAGACGCACAATCACGTCCTTGATGGTGGCCACACGCTCACCTTCAAGGTCGCGGATGGGGCGACCCAACATTTGAGACAGGTAAAGCATTATTCGACCTGCGGGCTTTAACGTTCGCGGAATAATAACATGCGGTAACAGGTGTTCAGAGTACAACCTTCAGGTTGGGGCTTCCTGCGAGACAGGCTGGTTTCATCCCAACCTCGCAAGCTAAAGCTTGCTCTATGCGCCTCTGACCTTCGCGGCAGCTCGCAGCGTCGCTAGTTCTTTTATCGCAAGTTCCATCGCGCGGTCGCGTCCGGAATAGAGATCGTTTCGCTGCAACAGTATGGCCGTATCAGGCTTGACACCATGTCTCTCCAATCGCTCTCCATTCGCTGTCTGATAATCCATTTCGCTTATGTCGAGCAGACCGCCGTCAGGTAATTCGTGGCGTGTGCGAATGGCTAGAACACAGCCGCAGGTTTCAGTCCCGATCACAGTCGCGCGTCGGGATGCTCTTAATCCAGCAGTCAGGATTTCCGCTGCGCTTGATGTTCGTTCGCTAGTCAAAACAACCAGCGGCAGATCTGTTCGCGCCAGCCGATCCGGAATCAGGGCCGACTTGCGGCGCGTGAAGAGCGAGAGAGAAGTTCCAGAGCGATCGATAAATCGACCCAGGCTAAATCCCGACCCAAGAAATGCCGACGCGACGTCCGTCATTGCCTCCGCGTCGCCACCACCATTGCTCCTCAGATCAAGGACAATGCCGCGAGCGTTCGTGACGTTTTCCCTGAGGGCAAGCACGAAGTTATAAGAAATCTCGCGCGTGAAACCATCCATCTCAATTATCGCGAAGTTGTTCTTCCGCCGCAGTCGCAAACCAAGTTCGCGTTGCCGCCAGTAGCGCTTGAACTGGGCTGACTTTTTCTTTCCATCTCTCCCTTTCCAACGAATCTCGACAAGAGTCTCGGGCGGGCCGTCGACGACGGATGCGAAAGCGCGGGAGCGTGCGGGTAGGCCAGGCGCAATTGTATCGCTCAACCTTTTTTGCACCAGGGCCAGCGCGGGTTGATCGTTGACCGCTTCGATGATATCTCCCGGCACAATTCCCGCACGTTGCGGAGCGGAGCCCGGCTCAACCTGAACCACCGTTGGGAGGCCAGCAACTTCTTTTACCGTGAGACCGATAGTCACAAACCGCGGCCGCCACCAGTCAAACCTTTCTGCCGGCGGAAAAACGCGCGTGTGAGGATCGTTTAAGGAACTAATCATCCGCCGCAACACGGCATACAGTTCTGGTCCGGAACTGGTTTCCGCGGCCAGTGCTCGAAACGTTGTTCTTTGAGTGTCCCAGGTTAGCCCCTTTGCCAGCCCGGAAAAGTCCCGATCGTAGTAACGCTCACTGATGGTGGCCCATGCGTCATCGAAGACCGTCATGCGGCCCTCGTGAGTTGCGGTGGAGACCAGAGGTGCATCCGACTTTGAGCGTGATGCAAAAGAAGTCGGAGGAGTGGGCCAAACAAAAAGCAGTGCTATGAACGCGGCAAACAGGGTGCAGTGAAGGACCACACTCCAGCGAACGTTCAGGTTTGTTTTCCCTCTACTCCTCAATTTCTCCCCTTTGAGAGCTTCAGATAATCCACGAATCACACGAAACAGCACGAAGCGTCATTCGTGTAATTTCATATTGTTTCGTGGATCGTACTCTGACTGATCTGCTCGAACACCTTCACTGGTCGGTTCCGTAATCACTTTGCTGGTTTGCGAAAGTTGTAGCGCAGCAAAACTCGAAGTGGTATTGCCACGCCATTACGCATCGCCGGAAAAAACTTTATGCGCTTAACCGTAGCCACCGTGGACTCATCCAATCCGAAGCCGGCCCATCGCGCAATTTCCACCCGCGTCACTTCACCCTTAGCATCGATATCTGCAAGCACATCGACGGTCGCTTCAGCCTCGGCTTCTGCAGCGGTGTCCGGGTAGGCCGGGACCAGGCGCCGGAAAGGTCGCGGCAATCGCAGCCCATCCTCTTCAGCTTTCTTTTCATCGTCCGGCGCTGCTTCGATGATCGGAGTTTGGCGCTCGACGGCCAGCGTCCGTTCGCCGCGTTCATCCTCATGCGCTCGCCGAATCGCCAGCCCTATCTTATGACGCGTCTCGGCAGACGTTAGTTCCAAAAGGAGCGATTGCTCGGCCGCGTCAGGCGTGGCTGCTCGAAAGTTTGGACGCTGCCAGACAACAAGCTTACCGGTTCGAGCGCTGACTACGAACACGGAAGCGTAGGATTCGAAATAAGGCTGGCCGGTCGAAGGCGAGCGCCGAAGGGTCTGCGCATCTCCCACAACAAAGAAGTCGCTGCCGAGTGCGGCGCCCAGATCGCGTGCTTCGGCCAGGGAAAGATTCAAAGATCCACTATATCCCGCGCCATTAGCCGCCGCCCTTGTCTGGTCCTGGTCCATCAGTACCAGGCCGCTTTCCAGTTTCAAGTTTCCGGTCAGTTTCTCTGCAGCACGCTGCCCCAAAGCCCCTTTGCCGAAATCGAGGATTGCAACCCTGATTTGCTGCGCCTGCCTTTGTGTGTGCGTCTCGGTTTTCAATCCCGAATAGGCCAACGCCAGCAGGGAAACCAACAGGAATAAGCAGACTTCGAAAAACGGGCCACAATCGACGAAGTCACACGAAGCCACACTAAAGAAGCCTTCGGTTCGTGTCTTTTCGTGTGCTTCGTGGATTGTCTTATTCTTCGTGAGAAGGGCCCGCACCTTTTGTCAGTTCCTACGGCAATTGTTCCGGTGGTTACAGGGAGACTTCGATCTCAGCCACGGCTAGGACAAAGGGCAGTCACCTTCGCTTCCACAATTCTTGCGAAGGTACCCGCAACGCCCGATTAAACTTACTGGATGCGTTTTCCCAGGCGATAACCGCGGTCAATTCCACCAGGGCATCATCATCAAAAAACTCGCGTAGCCTCGCGAACAGTTTGTCGTCCACTTCACGATCGGTAATTGTCATGTGGTCGGCAAACTCGAGCGCTACACGTTCGCGCTCGGAGTAGTGTTCACTCTCAGCATAGTTGGGGAGCGCATCAATCTTCTGATCTGAAACACCGAGTTGGCTGCTCACGGCAGCGTTAATATCTTGTCAAAACTCACAACCGTTAAGCGAAGCTACGCGTCGATTGATAAGCGCGCGAAGGCCCGCATCGATCAATCCGGAGGCATCTATTCCAGTCCACATCGCGCGCGCACCGCGAAAGATCGAAGGACGGCGGCCGTAAATCAAGTGATTTAGAAGCGGGGCGCCCCAGGCTTTAGCCTGAGCATCCAGCACGTTTTTGATATACGGCTCAGTTCGTTCGATGTCTACGTCAGCTATTCTCGCCATCGACTCTAGTCTCCCGATGAACCTACCTACTTAACAACCATCGCGCTCCGCCCGCGCGGAGTCACGTCGTGATAGAGCTCATAAACCTCCGCCTTAACTTCCGCGGGGAAACACACGCGATGCAATTCGTATCCGCGTTGGAGTCCTCGCACAACGTCACTAACTTCGCTGATCTCACGGATAACAGGCCGGGAATATCCGTCTTCAACATAAATCAAACTCTTGGGCTCGGCGCCGGCTGCGGTGTAGTAGTTGTAATAGGGCACGTCGCTGGCTCGATCTTCAATAAAGTAATATTCAGGATCGAACCCGGCGTTCATGACGCGTTCTCGCGCCGCCTCGAGAAATTCGGGCCGCTCATCGACGGGCATGTCGAGATCGATGGCCTTGAAAAGACGCCGGTTGGTGAAGCGGCGACTGAGATCCGCGAGGATCTCGTCGGCCGAGCGCTGCCATTGCTTTACGTGAAACAGAACATCGGAGTCGTCGACTTCAAGGTGCTCATGGATTGTTAACTGTTTCCTCCGCAAGACCTTCTCAAATGCTGTGTCGGGCCCATACCAGAGCGGCTTGCCCGCCTCGAGCAGCGTAAGTGCCCGGCGAAGTATCGAACGCAGCACCGCTTCCGCCGAACGAAGCGTCCGATGAAAATAGACCTGGCGAAACATGTAATAGCGGGCCTGAAGGTATTCCTCAACCGCATATAACCCGCGCGCAGCTACGTAGATTCGATCGTTTTCCTCGTCAATCGAAAGAGCATTAATTATCCATTCGAGATCGTAAATTCCATACTTCGCGCCGGTCATCAGTGAATCGCGCAAGAGGTAATCCATACGATCCACATCGAGTTGTGAAGAGACCAGTTGGCCCAACGCAGCCGGGTGAAACTTGCCTTCAATTATGGCCGCCACTTTTTCCGGCAGCGACGGCGAATGCAAACGTAGCTCGCGGCCGATTTCAGTGTCGTCACTTAACACGACCTCGACGGTGCATTTTTCATGGTGAAACCCAAGCACCTTTTCCATCACATGGGAAAAGGAACCATGGCCCACGTCGTGGAGTAATGCAGCCGCTCGAGCAGCGGCGCGATCCTGCACATTGATTTGATGTTTTTCGCTAAGCCGATCGAGCACACGACTCATCAGGTGAAAGGCGCCTAGCGAGTGGGTAAACCGCGAATGCTCCGCCCCTTGATAAGTGTAGAGTCCAAGGCCCAGTTGCTTTATGCGGCGCAGACGTTGGAACTCGGGAGTGTCAATCAAGCGCATCATCAACTCGCCTTCGTCCGTGTCGGTGCGAAGTCGAATGATGTTGTGGACTGGGTCTCGGTAGATGCGTTCTGTCATGTGGCCGGGCTCTTTTGAGTTGCGAAGTTTATCACGACGTCACCGGTCGGTTCGGCATATAACACCGGCGGTTCTTACAAGATCAGGTGAGTTGAGCGGCATCAGCGGTTTCGCCAACCGGCGTTATGGTGCCAGGGAGATATCGGCCAGCTCAGACAGAGCGACGATGTCTGCCCCATCCAAAAAGTTTTGGGGCTGGCCCTTATGGCCCAGGCTTTGATTCGCAACTGAACCAATCTCACCCGGGGAAGCCCTGTATTGTGTTTAAGTTACAAAAGTGTAAATGGGCCAGACCCGGTTGTGATTTATGGATAGTTCCCATTTTTTTGGATCAAATTGGCCTCCGTAGGGCCCTCACATGTTAGGCTAAGTGTTGACAGTCCGTGCGTTTAATCAAATGCTTCTTCAGGGCATAAGACTTGCAAAATTGGGCCGCCTGATATGCGCTTTTTTCCAGAGTCATTTACGATTACGGCTGGGCCGCCCATTCTGGAGCGCTTCGGCACCCCGGACACTGGGGTAATAAAGTCCAGCCTTGCAACAGGAATCACCAAAAAGAAAGGATCTTTTAGCATGAAAAACAGCATGCGATTTATTGCCCTGGCGCTGTTTGTTCTGTGCTTTACGTTTACAGCGTTCGCACAAACACAGACGACAGGTTCAATTGAGGGGCAGGTTACAGACCCCGACGGCAAAGTTGTGCCGAATGCCACGATCACTGTATCAGGAGCGAACCTGATTAGTGCTCAGACGGCGCAGTCGGATGATCAGGGACGCTATCGTGTCCTGAATCTCCCACCGGGACGCTACACCGTCACGGTCGCCGCAACTGCCGGCTTCGCAGAGACAGCCAAGAGCGACATCGAGGTCAACCTCTCAAGAACATCATCGGCTGACGTTCAGGTTAGAGTCGCCGGCGCATCCGCAGAGGTTACGATTACGGATACCTCCGGCGCCACGGTTGATGTCAACTCAAACACGACTGGCACCAACGTCTCGAATGAGCAGTTTAATAATCTGCCCACGCAGCGCACGGTTCAGTCGCTTTACACGATTGCACCTTCCGTCGCTCGCTCGGGCCTGCGCGATGCCTCGGGTCGCGATCGTGACCCCTCAGTCGGCGGCTCCTCTGGTCCCGAAAACAACTACATTCTCGATGGCGTAACCACCACTGACCCGGCTTTCGGCGGATCGGGTGCGAACCTTCCATTCGAGTTTGTTCAGGAAGTCGAGATCAAGACCGGCGCGTATGGCGCTGAATACGGCAAGAGCACGGGCGGAATTTTCAACGTTATTACCAAGAGCGGTAGTAACGAAGTGCATGGAGACATTTTCGGCTACTTCAGCACCAAGGGCCTTGTCCGCGAAACAAAGAACTTTCCGTTCACAGGCGCTGCTCCTAACGGCTTCTCGGAAATCGATGCTGGAGTCGACGTTGGTGGACCAATCGCCAAAGACAAGCTTTGGTTCTTCGGCGCCTTCAACCCACAGCGTCGCAAAAACTCGTTCCTGACGCAGACTTTCCGTCAGAACGTCGAGAACGAGATCACAACCCCGTTTTACTCAGGTAAGCTCACCTGGGGAATCAATCAGGGCCACACTTTCACCTTCTCGACCTTCGGCGACTTTACGAAGCAGGAAGGTTTCTTGTTTGGTGGCTCCGGATTTGGCAATGATCAGACCGCCTTCCGCGGCGTGGTTGAGACTGGCGGTCATAACTATGCCGCTCGCTTGAACTCTTCTTTCTCGCCAAATCACACCGGCGAATTTGCTTTCGGAATGCACTTCCAGCGTGCCAACACGCTTCCTGAAAGCGACTTAGGTACTACACTCCTTGCCAACAACTTCGCGGTTGTCCGCAATGGTGCGCGCCTGGCGCCGACCCAGACTAACTTCATCGTAACTCCGACGGCTGGAGCGGATGGCATTCTTGGTACCGCCGATGATGGCCAAGGTGCTACTGGCTTTGGCGACTTCGTCAACGGTGTGGGAGGCTCTTTGGAGCGCAACTTCATTGACGGTCCAGGCTTTGGATTGTTTTCGACCCAGGAGCGTAACCGCTGGGAGATCCAGGCCAGGATGCAGAGTATTACCGGCCCGCACACCTGGAAGTATGGTTTCGAGTACAACAAGAACATTTACGCAATCGACACGCGGTCAACGGGACCAACCCGGACGTTTGCAGGCGCTTCGCTGTCTACTCAGGGTTTCCGCGTAACCAACAACTTCGGTGTTTGCCAGGTTCAGGGCACGAACATTGTTTGCCCGGTATCCTCGTTGACCACTCGCATTCAGGAGCTGATTAACAAGGGCGTAAACCTCGGCGGCCCGACTTCAGTGTCGACGAACGCCGCGGTCATTTCGTCGTTGACAACTAATCCATTCCTGATTCGCACCAGCACTCGCGTTCGTGACTTCCGGCTGATCACCACTCAGGGTGATACCTACACCAACGTGCAGAGCTTCTACATTCAGGATGATTACAAGATCAACCGCAACATCCAACTCAATCTCGGCCTGCGTTGGGATTTCCAACAAGCCTACGGCAGTGGCTCGCAGTCGTACCTGAAGCTTAACAACTTCTGGCACAACACTCAGCCGCGCGTTGGCTTTATCTATGACTTCACTGGTGTCGGCAAAGGCAAGTTCTTTGTCAACTTCGCGAGGTTCCTGGAGACGCCGATACCGCTTGATATTAACGTCCGCGCGGGTAGCGATACGACCCAGACAGACATTAACCTCAACGTTAATCGGCTGAATGCTCCCGCCGGGTCGATTACTTTGGCGGACTTCGGCAATCTCGGCGCCACCTCGACCCCAATTGATCCGGGTCTCAGACCGCAGACAGTTGACGAGTACACCGCCGGCTTCGAATATGAAGTTGCCAAGGACCTCGCCCTCGGTTTCCGTGGTATCTACCGCGGCCAGGGCAACGTCATTGAAGATGGTTCTTTCGATGACGGTCACACGTACTTCATCTTCAACCCCGGCCGTCGCGGTGGAGGTGAAACCACCGAAGACCTGGCTTGCGCAGGTGATGCGGCACAGGGCATCGCCGCCCAGTGTTTCGGACGCGCTCGCCGCTATTACCGCGCACTCGAGTTCTCCGCTACGAAGCGATTTACTAACAACTATCAGTTTATCGCTTCCTATGTGTTCTCGAGCCTGACCGGTAACTACGAAGGCCTGTTCCGTAACGACAACGGCCAGTCTGACCCGAACATCACTTCGCTGTTCGATCTCGTCAGCTTGCTAGCCAATGGCTACGGCCGCTTGCCGAATGATCGTCCGCATCAGTTCAAACTTGATGGCAGCTATCGCTGGCCCTTCAAGCTCCTGACCGGCGCTTCATTCCGCGCGCAGTCCGGAATTCCGTTCAACGCTTTGACTCCACACGAAGTCTACGGCAACAACGAAGGCTTCGGCGTCCTGCGTGGTACGGCCATCGTTCCGGCAGTAAATACCACAATTGCTGGCTTCCCGAACACGGTTGACAGCATCGGCAGCAGTCGCACACCGACGACGTGGAACCTCGACATGAATGCCTACTACCCGATTCAGTTTGGTGAGAATCGGCAGTTACGCCTGCAGGTTGACTGGTTCAACGTTTTCAATAATCAGCGCGCGATTCGCTTGGACGAAACGTTCTCCATCAACAGCGGTATCCCCGGTGTTGCGAACGTTCCGGCAAATCAGTTCCGCAATCCGTTCTACGGTTCCGGAACGATCTTCCAATTCCCGTCATCGCTGCGACTGGGTATTAAGTTCCAGTTCTAACTCTTAACTTTCTGAGCTCGTGACTACTAGTCACGAGCTCACGAAAGCTTTGCGGGGGAAGAGCGTTCCTGTAACGCTTCTTCCCCTTCTTTTTTAGTGGTAATCTATCCTCGCCTCAGCGCAACCCCTAATTGATCTCGACCGTTCATGCGTACTTGAAAAGGAGCTTCCAATGTTTTTCTCTCCGGGTCGGGCCGCACTTCAAAGTCTCTGTCTACTTCAACTCAGCTTCGTCATATCGTTAGTCTGCGTTCCTGTCATTTCCGCACACGCCCAAGGCGGTGTCGATTCCATGGGAACAGGAGGCAAGCATAGAATTCAGGGTCGGATTTATTTCCCATCGGGCCGCCGTTCTGACGCCACCGCTGTCAAAGTGACCCTGGACAGCACCAGCTCCGAGAGAATTGTGCTTATTGCAGATCTAAACGGCTCGTTCACTTTTAATAACCTGGCGCCTGGCTCCTATACCTTGACGGTTGAGGCCGGCGACGATTACGAAGTCGGCAGAGAACGGGTGACTATTGAGAGCTTCGTACTCCGGAGTCGTACTATGTCCGGCGCAGAGGTGGCGCGCGCAAATGTCCCCCGCTACTTCAACGTCATGATCAACCTTCAGCTTAAGCGCGGGAATGCGGCTAAAGCGGGCTTGATTAGTGCCGCCCTCGCAAGCGCTCCTCCGGCCGCACGTGATGCATATTCAAACGCAATGGAGTCAATTCGAACCGGCGATGGCAAGAAAGCCGTGGCGGAACTAAGGCACGCAATCGCGGTCCATCCTACCTTTACCTTGGCCATGAACGAATTGGGTATGCAGTATCTGAAGCTTGGGCAGGCCCAAAATGCGGCTGTGATTTTGGGCGCGGGTGTAAAGATCGCTCCCGAGGACTTTCACCTTCGTCTTAACTACGGCGTTGCACTCCTGAATCAAAGAAAATTTGTTGAAGCCGAAGAGCATCTCCGCATCGCCATAAATAAAAACAGCTCCGCACCGACGGCACATATGTATCTCGGCATCACGCTCGCCGTCCAGCGCAAACTCGAGGAAGCAAACAAAGAACTGGAAATAGCCATCGGCTCTCGTTCAAGTGAAACAGCTCTAGCTCATCGCTATCTTGGAGGGATCTATCTCGAGAGGCGCGATTACCGGCGAGCGGCCGAACAATTGGAAACCTACCTAAAGCTCCAACCAAAAGCTCCTGACTCCGAACTCCTGCAACAAAAGATAAAAGAATTACGAAGCAAGACCTAAAGCAGTACGTCGTTAGACAAATCCTTGAAGGGAATTAGTGAAGATGTTTCATACTCCTGGGCGCACTATGCCTAACCTTCTCCTTTGCTGTTTGGTGGCTGCTTTGATGTTGACGTTGCCGGCGGTCGTGACGCACGGACAGGGTGGCGTTGGAAGTACAAGGGGTCTGCCGGATTCAGCGAGTGGAATTCATACTATTCAAGGTCGCGTATTACTGCCCACCGGACGACGCGCGGAGCAGGGAGTTCTTGTGCGCCTATCTTCAAACGTGGCCGGTTCTCGCTCAGCTTCGACGGATGCTGACGGTGTTTTTGTCTTTAATGGCCTGACAGTCAGCCAATACTGAAATCCAGCAAATGGCCTAGCTTGTCTTTCTTAGTGCGCAGGTAGTGTTCCGCCTTATCGCCAGACTCAACCTGAATCGACACTCTCTCTACAATCTTCAACCCGGCCTCCTCCAGTGCTCGAAGCTTCAGCGGGTTGTTGGAAACTACACGCACCAGGCAAAGACCCAAATCGAACAGGACCTCAGCACACTGCTTATAGTCGCGGAGGTCGACGGCCAATCCTAGCTGTTCGTTGGCCTCGACCGTGTCTGCCCCTTCATCCTGCAGTGCGTAGGCCCGAATCTTGTTTATGATTCCGATGCCACGTCCCTCCTGCTGCTGGTAAACGATCGCCCCGCGTCCTTCGCGCTCAATCATCGTCATGGTTTCATGCAATTGGGGGCCACAATCGCACTTGGTCGATCCGAACGCGTCACCCGTCAAACACTGCGAATGGATTCGCACTAGTGT
>Ga0190270_10001044_pt1 | contig 12618 bp, 15 predicted proteins | sample Popmic320T_FD_133748 | JGI IMG/M metagenome (GOLD analysis project Ga0190270, IMG submission 133748) | Populus adjacent soil microbial communities from riparian zone of Weber River, Utah, USA - 320 T | ecosystem: Environmental > Terrestrial > Soil > Riparian zone | place: USA: Utah | collected... | reverse complement strand
TCCGCGCCGGGCAGGCCGGCCTCGGCGACGGTTCGCACGTCGGGCATCAGCGGCAGCCGCTTGGCCGAGCTCACCGCCAGCGCGCTGACCTTGCCGTCCTTGGAAAGCGGCACGGCGTTGACCGCCGGTGCAGGATACGCGTCGATGCGGCCCGCGATCACTTCAGTCAGGCCTTCCGGCGTGCCGCGGAACGGCACGTGCGTCGCAGAAAATCCGGCCGCGAGGCGGAAGCGCTCCATGAACAGATGGCCGGAGCTTCCGGCGCCGGCTGAGCCATAGTGAATCACCGCGCCGGGCGCCTTGCCGGCGTCGATCATGTCCTTCAGCGTCTTGTATTTGGTTGCGGCCGCGATGACGAACGGCACGTCTGCGAGCGCGCTCACCGCCGCGAATTCCTCCGCAACGTTGAACGGCAGGTTCGGATAGGTCGACGCCACCACGACGTGCGAGGTCGAATGCACCAGCATGGTGTAGCCGTCGGGATCGGACTTGACGACTTGCGTCATGCCGAGCGTGGTGCCGGCGCCGCCCCGATTCTCGACGATGAAGGTCTGGCCGACCTGTCTGCCGACCTGCTCGAACACGGTGCGGGCGGTGATGTCGGTGGCGCTGCCGGCGGTGAACGGCACCACGATCTTGATCGGTTGTTTTCCCGGCCAGTCCTGCGCCGCCGCCGCACCAGGCAGGATCAGCGCCATTGCGACGAGTCCGAGCGAACGCGCCATCGTCATTTCCTCACCCTGTTGTTGCTTCAATCATAACGGGACGCGCTCTCCGGTCCAGGGCCCGGGATTGAGCACAGGGGGCGAATGCGGCATCGCGTCCCAGAGTGAGATTTTCCACTGTTGCGCCGCAATCGGCGGCTTGAGGTTGGACACCGGCAACGGTTCGCGTTAATTGGGCTTGCTTTCGCCGCGGTCCCGCCGCAGCAAAACGAGTTGAATCCCGTTTCCGACATCAGGGTGACTGAATGCTTGTTCGGCTGGCATGTTGTCTCGCGTTCGCGGTCGCCGTTCTTGCGTCTGGCGATGCGCGCGCCAACTGTGCCGGGACCATCAGCAAATTGATGTCCAAGGACACCGAGAAGCTCTCCACTCGTTATCAGCGCGTCACGAAGCGGATGGAGCGAGGGCGCAGCGCGAAGCTGGTCGCCGAGGGTTGCCGGATCGCCCGGGTGCTGGAGCCGAAGCTTGCCGATCAGATCGCCGCCCTCAAGCAGTCAGGCTGCTTCAAGGACCCGGAGGTCGGCACCATGGTCGCCGATATCGTGCGCGGGCACGAGGACGACCTGGCGTCGCTGCGCAAAACCACCCGGGTCGATTGCCGCTGAGGCAGCCTGCGCGGGCGAAAATCGCTCAAATCTAGGCTGGGACAGTGGGCGCGCGGCATTGCCCGCCCCAGGCTATTCCGCTAATCCTTGGCTCGACGGCTTTGACAAGGGAGTGCGGTGATGGCCTCGCACGGCACCATGGAATACGAGACGGCGGACGGCAACGACTACGCCGAGCACGAGCGCACCTACCGAACGTTCCTGACGATGACGAAGTGGGCCGTCCTCCACATCGTTATCCTCCTCCTGCTGATGGCCTACTTCCTCACCTGAACGTCCGGCGCCTCCGAGCGCCCTTCCTGCCCGCCGCCGGGGCGGGTGGACGAAGGAGCACTGGATGAAGATCGCAATTTCCGCTGAAGCCGATCCGTCAGAGCCGCGGGTTGCGGCGACGCCGGATACCGTCAAGAAGTTCGTTGCGCTCGGGGCCGAGGTTGCGGTCGAGCAGGGCGCTGGCATCAAGTCGGGTATTCTCGACGAAGATTACAAAGCGGCCGGCGCGAGCGTCGGCAGCAACGTCGCCGCTGGCGCGGACGTGGTGCTTAAGGTGCGCCGGCCGGGCGAGGCAGAGTTCAAGTCCTACAAGAAGGGCGCTGCCGTCATCGCCATCATGGATCCGTACGGCAACGACGCTGCGCTCAAGGCAATGGCGAGCGCCGGGGTGGTGGCCTTCGCCATGGAATTGATGCCGCGCATCACGCGCGCCCAGTCAATGGATGTGCTCTCCAGCCAGGCCAATCTCGCCGGTTATCGCGCGGTGATCGACGGCTCGTCGGAATACGGCCGCGCGTTGCCGATGATGATGACCGCCGCCGGCACGATTCCGGCCGCGAAAGTTTTTGTAATGGGCGTCGGCGTCGCCGGCCTCCAGGCAATCGCCACCGCGCGGCGGCTCGGCGCGATCGTCACCGCGACCGACGTGCGGCCGGCGGTGAAGGAGCAGGTGCAGAGCCTCGGCGCCAAGTTCATTGCGGTCGAGGACGACGAGTTCAAGCAGGCCGAGACCGCGGCGGGCTACGCCAAGGAAATGTCGAAGGAGTATCAGGCCAAGCAGGCCGCGCTGGTGGCCGAGCACATCAAGAAGCAGGACATCGTGATCACGACGGCGCTCATTCCCGGCCGTCCAGCGCCGAAGCTGGTCAACCGCGACATGGTGGCCTCGATGCGGCCCGGCTCCGTGCTGGTCGATCTCGCGGTTGAGCGCGGTGGCAACGTCGAGGGCGCGAAGGCCGGCGAGGTGGTGAGTGTGAATGGCGTGAAGATCGTCGGCCACACCAACGTGGCAGGAAGGCTCGCGGCGTCGGCCTCGGCGCTCTATTCCAAGAACCTGCTGACCTTCCTCGAGACCATGATCGACAAGAACACCAAGGCGCTGGCGATCAATTGGGACGACGAGATCGTGAAGGGCACCGCGCTGACCCGCGACGGCGCCGTGATCCATCCGAGCTTCGCCCCGAAAAGCGCGGCCTAGCGCATGATGCGGCAGCAGGACAGGGAAATCCTATGACAGTCGCCTCCATCGATCCCTTCTTCTTCCTGCTCTCGATTTTCGTGCTCGCGGTGTTTGTCGGCTACTACGTGGTCTGGTCGGTCACGCCGGCGCTGCACACGCCGCTGATGTCGGTGACCAACGCGATCTCCTCGGTGATCGTGGTCGGCGCGCTGTTGGCGATCGGAGTGCCGCTCGCCGGCGACGAGCAGGGGCCGATCCTGGCCCGCGCGCTCGGCTTCGTCGCGCTAGTGCTCGCCTCGATCAACATCTTCGGCGGCTTCCTGGTCACCCAGCGCATGCTGGCGATGTACCAGAAGAAGAAGTGAGCGCGCCATGAGCTCCAACTTCATGAACGCCAACGTCGTCGCGCTGCTCTATCTGGTTTCCGGCGTCCTGTTCATTATGGCGTTGCGCGGGCTCTCCAGCCCGGAGACCAGCCGCATGGGCAACATGTTCGGCATCGCCGGCATGACCATCGCAGTGCTGACCACACTGGGCTCGCATCCTCCGGTCGGCATCACGTCATGGGCGCTGGTGATCGGCGGCCTGGTGCTCGGCGGCGGCATTGGCGCGGTGATCGCGCGCCGGGTGCCGATGACCTCGATGCCGGAGCTGGTCGCGGCGTTCCACTCGTTGGTCGGCCTCGCCGCCGTGCTGGTCGCGGCTGGCGCGTATTACGCCCCGGAGGCGTTCGGCATCGGCACCCGCGGCAACATCAACAAGACGTCGCTGGTCGAGATGTCGCTTGGCGTTGCGATCGGCGCCGTCACCTTTACAGGCTCGATCATCGCGTTCCTGAAGCTGTCCGCGCGCATGAGCGGCGCGCCGATCATGATTCCCGGCCGCCACGTCATCAACATCGCGCTCGCCGCGGCGCTGGTGTTCTTCATCTACGGTCTCGTCGTATCTCAGAGCCAGGTCGACTTCTGGCTGGTGACCGGGATCGCGCTCGCGCTCGGCATCCTGATCATCATCCCGATCGGCGGCGCCGACATGCCGGTGGTGATCTCGATGCTCAACTCCTACTCCGGCTGGGCCGCCGCCGGCATTGGCTTCACGCTCGGCAACATGGCGCTGATCATCACCGGCGCGCTGGTCGGCTCGTCGGGCGCGATCCTGTCGTACATCATGTGCAAGGGCATGAACCGCAGCTTCGTCTCGGTGATCCTCGGCGGCTTCGGCGGCGAGGTCGCGGGGCCGGCGGGCGGCGGGGCCGAGCAGCGGCCGGTCAAGCTCGGCTCGGCGGAGGACGCCGCCTACATAATGAAGAACGCCGGCAAGGTCATCATCGTGCCGGGCTACGGCATGGCGGTGGCCCAGGCTCAACATGCTTTGCGGGAGATGGCTGACCATCTCAAGGCGGCGGGCGTCGAGGTGAAGTACGCCATCCACCCGGTCGCCGGACGCATGCCCGGCCACATGAACGTGCTGCTCGCCGAAGCGAACGTGCCGTACGACGAGGTGTTCGAGCTCGAGGACATCAACTCGGAATTCCCGCAGGCCGACGTCGTTTACGTGATCGGCGCCAACGACGTCACCAACCCGGCGGCGGAGGAGGACAAATCCTCGCCGATCTATGGCATGCCGGTGCTGCAGGTCTGGAAGGGCGGCACGGTGATGTTCAACAAGCGCTCGCTGGCGTCGGGCTACGCCGGCATCGACAATCCGCTGTTCTACCGCGATAACACCATGATGCTGCTCGGCGACGCCAAGAAGATGACCGAGAATATCGTCAAGTCGATGTGATCTAGACGCCAGCGACCGCCGCGATCGCGTCGAGCTCGCCATGGTCTGGCAGCTTGAGATTGAATTCGCCGTGCAGCACGCTGAACAATTCATTTGAACTGGCAATCATGCGCTGCTCGGTGCTGCCGTCCGCGTGATGAATGCGCAGCCTGTTGTTGCGTAGCGCATAGCGGCGGTCGCTGGCCGGCCGCGCCACGATCAGCGCTTTGGTGAAAATCGAGTCCGGCGAGGTCGCAATGAACCAGTTGGCCATTTCCCAGTCGGCGGGTGCCTCATCGGCCAGCGCGAACTGGTACATCGCGCTCCACTGCCCATCGAGCTTCGCCTGCAACTGGAATTCGTCGTTGGCGCGGACGATCCGGTACCAGCCGTGTGGCGTTTCCTGCTCCAAGCCTGGCTCAAGCTTGAGCGGTGCGGTCAGCGTCAGGCCGCCAAACCCGACATCGGCGATGTACTCGCCGTCCGGCAGCGACACCAGCAGCACCATGTGGTTGCGCGCGGTGACAAGGCCGTTCATGTTCCACTGGATGCGGCCGGCAACGCTGCGCACTGAGAAATCGAGCGCACGCAACGCCGCCATCAGCAGCGTGTTCTGCTCGTAGCAATAGCCGCCGCGGCCGCGCGTCATGATCTTGTCGGCAATGGCGGGAAGCTCCAGCCGGATCGGCCGCTTGAGCAGGACGTCGATGTTCTCGAAGGTGATCGCGGTGGGATGCAGCAGGTGGATGGCGCGCAGCGTTCTGAGCGTAGCTGAGCGCTCGTCTCGATAACCGATCCTGGCCAGATACGCCGCGACGTCAAGTTCGCTCATATTTTTCGCCGCTTGCAGCGTCAATCGCCGGTCGGCGAAATGCGGAATTCGACGACCTCCGGCAAGCTGCGTAGGTGCTGTGACAGCCGCTCTGCGCTCTTCGGGTCGCGGCTCTTGAGGACCATGCGGTACTCGAACTGTTTGCCCCCATCGGTTAGGCGCGATGACAGGTTGGCGATCGAAAAGCCATGGATGGCGAGCATCTCGCGCATCTTGTCGGCCGTCATCACTTTGTCGCGCGTGAAGGCGAGCACGTGGTGCGCGTAGAATTCCGAGGGAAGCCTGCCCTCGATCAGGCGGAACAGCGACAGCACCGTCAGAGTGGCGATCGTGCCGACCAATGCGGCAAACCAGAAGCCGATGCCGATCAGGATGCCGATCGCGGACGTCACCCAGATCGATGCGGCGGTGGTCAGCCCACGCACCGTAAGTCCTTCCTTGAAGATCACGCCTGCGCCGAGGAAGCCGATGCCGGTCATGATGCCCTGCGCCATGCGGGTCGGGTCGGTGCGGATGGCGTCAAGCGGCACCACCGTCATCCATTCGTTCTGGTAGACGGTGACGATCATTAGTATGGACGAAGCGATACAGACCAGCGCATGCGTGCGAAAACCGGCCGGCCGGCCGTGGAAGCTGCGCTCGAATCCGATCAGCGCGCCGACCATCATCGCGCCGAGCACACGCCAGACGATGACCCATTCTTCCTGGCTCATAACCAGTTGATTCTTCATGCAGGCAATCTAGGAGTGGTTCAAAATCCATGCAACCGCTGTGCGAGTCCCGGCGTCATGCTATCAACGCGCCAAGGGACCTAACATGACGCTGCTCAAATGGCTCATCGGCGCGATCGTGCTGTTCGGCGGCTTCGTCGCGTTCATGTACGTCGCGCAGCGCTCGATGATGTATTTCCCCGACACGTTGCGCACGCCGCCCGGCGATGCCGGCTTGCGCGATGCCGAAGAGGTCGTGCTCGACACCGCCGACGGCGAAAAGGTGATCGTGTGGCACCTGCCGCCGCGCGGCAGCAAGCCCGTGGTGCTGTATTTCCACGGCAACGCCGGCGCACTGATGAATCGTGTGGATCGGTTCCGTGCGCTCACCGGCGACGGCACCGGCCTCGTCGCGCTGAGCTATCGCGGCTACGGCGGCTCGACCGGCCGCCACTCCGAAGCGGGTCTGATCGCCGACGCCACGGCAGCCTATGAGTTCGCCATCGCGCGCTATCCGGCCGAGCGCATCGTGCTGTTCGGCGAGTCGCTCGGCACCGGCGTCGCGGTCGCGCTCGCGGCCGAACGCAAGGTCGGGCGCATCATCCTGCAGGCTCCGTTCACATCGGCGGCCGAAATCGGCGCCGCGGCGTACCCATTCCTGCCGGTGCGGCTCTTGATGAAGGATCAGTTCCGGTCCGACGAGCGCATCGGCAAGGTCAAGGCGCCGCTACTGATCCTGCACGGCGCGTTCGACCGGGTGGTGCCTTTGGCGTTAGGCGAGCGGCTGCTCGTGCTCGCCAACGAGCCCAAGCGCCTGGTGCGCTTTCCGCGCGCCGGCCACAACGATCTCGATTCCCAGGGCGCGCTGGGCGTGGTGCGCGAATTTCTCAGCGAGATGCCGTGAGCACGATTCCGGAAAGTGGGAACCGGTTTTCGGAAAGATCATGCTCAAACAATAACTGTTTACCGAGATTCCTGGGGCGGCGGCGGCGTCCAGTTCAGGCCGCCGGGCTGTTGCGATTGCGGCGTGTTCGGCTGCAACTGCGGAGGCGGGAGATTGTCCTGCTCCAGCCGCTCGATGAGATTCGGCCGCAGTTGCGCGGATTGGTCCGGTCCGCAGTAACCGCCCACGCCGCTGATTGAAGCGTCGCAGCTTTGCAGTGTGGGAATGCCGCAAGAGGAGGTGCCGTCGTTGTAGAACGCGCAATAAGGCTGCGCGGTGACGCCCTGGATACCGAACAAGGCTGAGGTCAGCAGCGCCAAGCCTATCGCGAGCAATTTCATGACAGAACCCGCAAAAAGATTTCAGCAACAGACGAAGGCTAGACCCGGCGCACCCGGGTAACAAGACGGGGGCAGCATTCGCTAAGTTTCCGCCGTCTCTGCCTGCGACAGGTTTTTGAGCCATTTCGCCCCGATCACGGCGGTGAACAGGAGGCCGGTGCCGGCGAACAGCGATGCGGTCCAGCGGAAGCCGATCCGCTCGATCAGCGCGCCGGCGATCAGGAGGCCGAGCGGCAGGCTGTAGATCGCGAGCATGCGCACGCCCAGCACGCGGCCGCGGAAGCGTGGGGTCGCGGTGCGCAACAGGATCACGGTATGGCACACCATCGTGAGGCTTTGCGCTACGCCGCACAGGCACAGCATGACGATGCCGCCGGTCAGGCTTTGCATCTGGATGAAGATCAGAATCAGAATGTGCCAGACGACAGCCGAGATGAACATCAGCCGCGGCAACCGCACCTCGGAGCTGAACCAGGTCATGACCAGGGCGCCGAGCAGGGCGCCGAAGCCGATCGAGGCGACCAGATAGCCCAGCCCGGCCTGGTCGACGCGGTAGATCTCCTTGGCGACGTAGGGCAGCAATCCGTTGGTCAGCGGGAACGCGGTGAAGTTGAAGAGCAACGCGAGCCACACGATCGCCAGCAGACTCGGCGTGTTCCAGATGTGCACGATGCCTTCGCGCAGCTCGGTCCAGGCCGACGTGCTGGACGGCGCCGTCACCGGTGGTGTTTCACCGGAGGGCTCTTGCCGGTTCGGCGCGGCGAACCAGGTGAGCAGCGACCCGAGCGCGTAAAGGATCGTGATCGCGATATAGGCCGGCGCGATGCCGAACGCTGCGAACAATCCCGCGCCCGTCAGCGCTCCGGTGATGCGCGCGATGTCCGAGGTGGTGCGCGAGAAGCTCATCGCGCCGGTGAGCAGAATGGGTGGCATCGCGTCGGCGACCACCGCGCCGCGGAGCCCCATGTCGGAGGGACGCACCAGGCCCGACACGGCGGCGAGGATCAGGACCACAAACGGGGTGAGCACGCCGGCGAATGCCAGCGCCATCAGCATCGCCGCCACCATCGCGTATGTGGCGCGCATCGCGGACAGCAGGCTGCGATGTCCGACGCGGTCGCTCGCGACGCCGATGATCGGCGCGATCAGCGTCCCGCCGTAGAGCAGGGCGCCGTAGATCGTCAGGTAGAGCACCGAGCCGGTCTCGACCAGCACGTACCAGCCGAGGATCAGCGTCTCCATCTCGAAAGCCCACGACACCAGCAGGTCGGCCGGCCACTGGAAGCGGTAGGCGCGGATCCGAAACGGCGCGAGCGCAGGCGTAAGCGGCATGATGTCCCGGCAGGGCCTCAGGCGGCAGGATGGGTATCTTAGGGGCTATCGCCCCAAGGCGTGTACTCATAAAACACGCCGTTGGGATGTCCGCTTTTGCGTTGAAAGCAGTCATTCATTGACGCGCCCAGCATGTCCGCTTTGTGCCAATAACGGACATCAGCTTCCCTATTCGATCACCTCGTCCGCCCGGGCGAGCAATGTTGGCGGGATTTCAAGATCCATCACTTTGGCAGTCTTCAGATTGATGACGAACTCGAAGCGCGACGACTGTACAACCGGCAGATCAGATGCCTCTCGCCCTTCAGAACACGCGCCGCATAGTTTCCTGCTGACTGCCCGACTTCGTTGCGATCTGTACTGTAACTCATGAGACCACCCGCTGTGACGAATTCGCGCCATTCGTAGAGCGACGGAATCCGGTAACGTGCCGCGAGCGCCACGAGACGTTCACCGACCACTTGGAAGAATAGGTTTGCTGCATAAACGATCGCTGCGACGTTGCGCTCCGCCATCATCGCGAACGCCCTGTCGACCTGTTCTTCAGTCCCGGCCTCGACTACGAGCAGGGGCTGCCCGACGGCCTGCGCCGCGGCTTGCATCTCCTTGACCTGAGATGGCGTGAAGGAGGAATACGGGTTGACGACGAAGGCGATCGTTCCCGATTTCGCTAACAATTCGCGCACAAGTCCTAAACGTTTTGGCCCAAGTTCCGTCGTGAACAAGCTTACACCGGTGGCGTTGCCACCCGGCCGGTTGAAGCTTGCGACAAGACCAAGTTGAACTGGATCCACGCCGCTGGTGAACACGATTGGAATTGTCGCACTCGCTGCTTTTGCCGCCAGTGCTGAGGGTCTGTCAGTGGCGACCAGCATCACGACCTGGCGGCCAACCAATTCGGCCGCCAGCACCGGCAATCGATCGTCCCGCCCCCCGAAAAGCGATATTCGATCGCAACATTGCGCCCTACGACAAAGCCGCCTTCTTCCAATGCCTTTAAGAACGGCTCGCGGATAGGGTCTTCGGATTCCGACGAGCGGCTGCTGAAATAGCCAATCACAGGCGGCGGCGCGGCCTGCTGCGCGCGCGCTACCAGCGGCAATGCAGCCCCGCTGAACCCCATGATGAAATCGCGCCGTCTCATGCTCGATCGCCTCTCAAGGCAGATCAGCGTACCGGGTTGGATTGAGCTATTGGAGCCCTTCAGACGTGCGAAGCCGATGTCCGCTTTGGGTGATTGGCGTATCAGCGAGTTCGCGCGATGTCCGGTCTACCCCCAAAAGCGGGCATAGCCGACGCTTCGTCCAAGTCGGTGTCTCATCTGGAAATTTTATGAGTCTACGCCCTAGAATGTCTGGTAGGTGCGCCCGATTTGCCCGCCGAGCCGGGCGAAGCCGGCCTTTGCCGGCTCATGGTCCTGCTCGATGTTGATCGCCTTGGCGTAGGAGCCGGCCGCGCGCTCCTTGTCGCCGAGCCGCTCGTAGGCGAGGCCGCGGCTGGTCCAGGCCTGCAGGTTCTGCGGATCGGCGGAGACTGCTTCGTCAAGATCGGCGGCGGCGGCCTTGAAATCGCTGATCGACATGTAGCTCAGCGCACGGGCGATGAACGGGTCGGCTTCGTTCTGAGCGAGCCCGATCGACGTCGAGAAGTCGTCGATCGCAAAGCGGTGCTGACGCTGGCTTTGATAGAGCAGGCCGCGGTTGAAATAGGCCTGCGCGCTATCGGGCCGGATCGCGATCGCCTTGTTGAAATCGTTGAAGGCGTTGAGCGTCTGCTGCTGCTGCCGGTACACGACGCCGCGGCCGATGTAGGCGACGGCGTAGTTCTGGTCGAGCTCCAGCGCCTTGTTGTAATCGGCGAGTGCGAGATCGAGCTTGCCGGTCTTGCGGTGGATCAGCGCGCGGTTGGCGTAGGCTTGGGTATAGTTCGGATCGAGGCTGATCGCCTTGTTGAAGTCGGCGAGCGCCTCCTGGTTCTTGCCGGCCTGGCCGTACACGGTGCCGCGCATGTTGACCGCCTGCGGGTCGTTCGGGTTGCGCTGCACGACGCCGGAGAGCGACGCGATGTTGGAGGGCGAGGCGGCGAGCTGGCTGCCCTCGGATTCGGTTGGAATTGTCGCGGAGGTGAAGGTGGAGCTCGCGCAGCCGGCGAGCGCCGCCGCCGCGGCTGCGGCCAGACACAGGCGTATCAGGCTCACGGCTGTCATCGGCGACCTTGCAGCCAAGGAATGCGGCGAAGGTTCGACGATAGCGCGCAGGGGCGGAAAACGACAGCGCGAGCCTGGGACGAAACCCGAGCTCGCGCCCTGGAAAACCTGCCAAAAAGCTCGGAGAACCGGAATTTCTAGCGGCCGCCGAAGCCGCCGCCGCCGAAACCGCCGGCGCTGCGTCCCGGACCGCCACGCCCGGGCCCGCCCCGTCCGCCGCCGTCGCGGCCTGGGCCGCCCGGCGCGCCGAACACCGGCTTGGGCTTCATCGGGAGGAGGCCCTCGCGCTGCATCTTCTTGCGCGCCAGCTTGCGGGCGCGGCGAACCGCCTCCGCCTTCTCGCGGGCCTTCTTCTCGGATGGCTTTTCGTAATGGCCGCGAAGCTTCATCTCGCGGAAAATGCCCTCGCGCTGCATCTTCTTCTTCAGCGCCTTGAGGGCTTGGTCGACGTTGTTGTCGCGGACAAGAACCTGCACTCGTTGATCCTTCTCAATCCGATGTTCGGTTTGGGTGTGTGGAAGGGTCGCAAAACCCTTCCGAGTCGGGAGCTGGTAGCAGGAAAGCTAATAAAAGTCCATCTCCCACGGGCTTTTTCGCCTGCAGGGCGTCACGCGCTGATATCCGGTGTGAGCTGGTCTTCGACGGCGATAATGCGGTCGCGCAGGATCAGCTTGCGCTTCTTCAGCCGCTGGACCTGAAGGCGGTCCGCCCCAGGCGCGGTGTGCAAAGCCTCGATGGCTGTGTCGAGGTCGCGGTGCTCCTGCCGCAGCCGCTCCAGCAACGCGACCAGTTCGCGCTTTTCCTCGTCGGTCATACTTGGGCTCGAGACGCCAAGCAGCACCTTGCCTTGGTCTGCCGCCACCGGGGCGAAGCCTGGAACCAGCACAAAATCTTGAATTCGCATGACTTTCGCAACTCACCAGGCAGGACGCGCAGGCCCCGTCGCGCCGAGGACCGATTCAGGGCGCGCGAGGCGCGTCCGCACAGGTAGGCAATTGTCACCCGTTTCTCAAGGGTCGTTCAAGCTGCAGGGTAACCGGCTGGTTTAATGATAGCGGGGATTTGTTGCGATGCACAAGAGTCGGTATTCGACTTGCCGGGGACCTCGTGGCAGACTCTTTTGAGTCTGGGGTGAGTTCAAATCCGATGGAGACATCGCATAATGACCATCCAAGCTCATCTGACCGAACTTGAGAGGCGGCACCAGAGGCTCGAGGACGAAATCGCCGAGGCGATGGCGCATCCCTCGACCGACGATCTGAAAATCGCGGAATTGAAGCGTCAAAAGCTGCAGGTAAAGGACGAGATTACCCGCTTGAGAACCAGCGAAGGGGCCAGCCTCCACTGAAGGCTGCAATCCCGTCGGCTTGAAAGGTTCAGGTTTTCGCCGCCGGCTCTCGCATCGAGAGCCGGCGGTGCTATTTTGAGCCCTGGTTTTTTGGAGGAGAGCGCAATGCGCAAGAAGACGTCAACAACGATGGCGCTGGCGGCGGCTCTGGCCGCGTGCGTTTTCGCCGGCCCCGCGCCGGGGCAGGACTATCCATCCCGCACCGTCACGCTGGTGGTGCCTTATCCGCCTGGCGGCGGCGTCGACGTGCTGGCGCGCGTGGTTGCGGACAAGCTGTCCGGCCTGATCGGCCAGCAGGTGATCGTCGACAATCGTGTCGGCGGCTCAGGCATCGTCGGCACGCGTGCGTTCGTCCGCAG
>Ga0190270_10001043_pt1 | contig 12635 bp, 10 predicted proteins | sample Popmic320T_FD_133748 | JGI IMG/M metagenome (GOLD analysis project Ga0190270, IMG submission 133748) | Populus adjacent soil microbial communities from riparian zone of Weber River, Utah, USA - 320 T | ecosystem: Environmental > Terrestrial > Soil > Riparian zone | place: USA: Utah | collected... | reverse complement strand
CTCGCGCTCCTCCTTCCTCTCATCGAGTTTCAACCCGCCAAGATCGAACCGGAGTTGTCGCAGGCTGAATGGCAATTGCTTTCCGCCTTTGCCGCCGGTCCACGAGCCGGATAACCTCAGACTGGCGTCGCCGTTCGCGCTCAAACCATCGAGTTTGCCTTTGAACTCGCCTGTCTTCTGGGGATTGCCCGCCGCATAGGTCGATTCGGCCAGAGTGACGTTTCCGTCCTCGTCAATCCGGCCCTTCAACTCCAGCGTCCTCGTCGCCGAATTGAACGCGCCGGCCCGTTCGTAAAAATAGCTGCCGCTCAGATCGGCGTCCTTGCGCTCAAGCTCCATGCGGACTGCGTGCTTGTCGTCTATCGCGCCGACGAAGACCTCCTTGAATTCGGCAGGAGCCGGAACGACGACCCCGTTCGCCTGTTGAGAATCGGCGCTGGGCGACGGCTGACTTTGCGCTGGGGCTCCGGCGTTGGGATCGCTCTTCGAGGCGCAGCTTCTGCAAGACTGAAGAGAGGCGCCTAAGAGCGCCAGGGCCAATAGACACCAGGTCTTTTTGAGTGTCATTGTCTTCATATTTCAGATGTCAGATGTCAGATGTCAGATGTCAGTAAAAGAGTGACGGCAGAGCTCTCTCTCTGACATCTGACATCTGACATCTGAAATATGAAACCTGATCACATTACCGGGCCGATTCGCCAGGGGACGAACTCCTTATGTCCCAGAATCTCACTCTTGGTCCGTTCGCCCGAGGCGACGCGGCGGACCATATCGAAGATCCTGCGGCCCACGTCCTGAATCGTCTCTTTCCCGTCAACGACCGCGCCGGCGTTGACGTCGATGTTGTCTTCCATTATGCGGGCGATGCGTGAATTGGTGGAGATTTTGATCACGGGGACGACCGGGAATCCGATGCCGCTGCCGCGCCCAGTTGTGAAACAGATCAGGTTCGACCCTCCAGCGGCGATGCCGGTGAGCGAGACCGGGTCGTAGCCAGGCGTGTTCATCAGCACGAAGCCGGGGCGATTGATTCGTTCGGCGTAAGCGAAGACGCCCGTCAACGCAGTCGTCCCACCCTTGGCCACCGCGCCGAGCGACTTCTCGCAAACGTTCGTAATGCCGCCTGCCTTGTTTCCGGGCGACGGGTTGTCGTCCCACGAGCTTCCGAAGCGACGCAGGTAATTCTGATACCAGTTCATCACGTCGATCACCTTGCGCCCGGTCGCTTCATCTACGGCCCGGCGAGTAAGCAGGTGCTCCGCGCCCATGCATTCCGGGATTTCGGCCAGCACCGACGTCCCGCCGCAGCGAACGACCATGTCGCTGGCGTAACCGAGCGCCGGGTTGGCCGAGATGCCCGAGAACGCGTCGGAGCCGCCGCAGTTGGTGCCGAGCAGAATTTTGCTCATCGGCTGCGGCGTGCGCTTCATCTGCTGGCAGTGTTTGATCAACTCCTCGACCTGGGCCACGCCGCTCGAGATCGTCTGGCGCGTCCCGCCCGAAGATTGCATCTCCAATCCGACGATCATCTTGCCTTTGCGAAAGTGGCGCTGGCCCAACTGCGCCGTCTCGATGTATTTCGATATCTGATTGACCTCGCAGCCCAGGCTGACCATAAGTACTGCGCCGACGTTCGGGTGGAAGATCATCCCGGCGATCGTGCGCTCCAACTGCCAGGTGTCTTCGCCCTGCGAATGAGCGCAGCCTTCCTGATGCGGAACGGCGACCACGCCGTCAACTCCGTGAGTGTCGGGGCCGACGTTCCTCAAAGCCTCGGCGATCTCCATTGCGACATGGCTGGAACAGTTCGACGTTGCGATGACCGCAATATAATTGCGCGTGCCCACGTCGCCGTTTTCGCGGGCGTAGCCCATGAACGTCCCGGCCTCTTCCGGCGAAAAGTATTCTGTCACTGGCGCGCGCGTGGCGAATTCGTAATCCTTGCCGCCGAAATCCGGCGCGACGTTGTGCGAGTGAACCCAATCGCCGGGCGCGATCTCTCTGGTCGCCTTGCCGATGGACTCGCCGTATTTCGTGATCGTGGCGTTTTCGGGGATCGCCTTCAGCGCGATCTTGTGGCCCGGCGCGATGTTTTCGAGCGCGGACGCCTTGTAACCGTTGGCGACGACATCCGCCCCCGCCTCTATGGGCAGGCGCGCGACGGCGACGTTATCTTTCTCGTTGAGCAGAAGAACCGGTCCATTTGGGTCTTGATTCGTTTCCATTTCTCTATTCTCGTAATTATGGGGGTTGAATCCACGCTGAGTTTACTTCCACAACCTGATACCTACAACCCGGCGCCTATCGCTTGCCTAATTTGACGCAATCAATCCAAAACGGCCAAAATGGCGCGCCCGACATCCCAAAGTTACCGAGGAGATTTCATGACAAACAGGTTTCTGACCGGAATTCTCGCCCTGGCGTTTTGTTTCATTATCGCGCTCCCGGCGCATGCGCAAGACACCCTCACGCCGGAGAAACAGGCTCTGATCAAGGAGTTTATGAAGGTCCAGCTATCAGCCATGAATTATTAGGCTTTGATTGACCAGTTTTTGGGGGAGGGTTTGAAACAAAGCGCGCCCCTGATTTCGCAAGCGCTGAGGCAGGAGATTCTGCAGGCTAAAATAGCGCCAAGTGAACAGAAGGCGAGTTCGACGGGAAAAAGAGCGGTTCCGCCGCGTATACTATCACCGGATGAGGAGAAGAGGCTGAAATCCGAGGCTGACGAGGCGACGGAGCGCATTCTGACCCGCATCCGCGCTGAATTTCCGAAGCGCGTCAATTTTCCCGAAATCTTCGATCGAATCGGGGTGGAAATATACGCCAAACACTTTAGCGAGGAGGAGATAAAGGAATTGATAGTCCTCTACAAATCCCCCGTGGCGCAGAAACTTCTCCGGCAGTTGCCACAAATCACCGCAGAGGTGTTTCCCAAAATACAAGAGTGGATAACGCCCACATTCACTCAGTTGATGGAAGAGACGTTCGCCGAGGAAAAAAGGAAATTTAAGACCAAATGACTGACACCTGAGGCTATGGACAATACGACATTACAAATCGACTCCGCCTATGCCGCCAAACCCTGGCTCAAGAACTACGATCTCTGGGCGCCTGCCGAAATCAATTCGCCGAATCAGCCGCTCTATCAAATCCTGCAGCTCGCGAGCGGCGCTTACAGGGAGAAACCCGCGGTAGCGTTCATGGGAGCTTTCATCGACTTCGGCGAAGCCAAAAAGCTGGTCGACCTGCTGGCGACCGCGCTTCAGAAACTCGGCGTCGTCAAAGGCGACCGGGTGGGCATTATGCTGCCCAATTGTCCGCAGTATCTGCTCAGCTTCTTCGCCGTCGTGCGGCTGGGGGCGATTGTCGTGAACGTCAACCCGATCTACACGCCGCGCGAGGTCGAGCTGGTGGCCAAAGATTCCGGGATGCGCGCGATCATCGCGCTCGACCTGCTCGCGCCGAACATCTTCGGCGTCCGCGCCAACACCGCGATCGAGCATGTCATCGTCACGAGCCTTCTCGATTATTCAGCCACGCCCGACAAGGCGCCGCCGACTCCCGAAGGCGCGCTCTCTTTCAAATCCTTGATCGGCGGTGTCGACGAGGTCGATCTGCCGCGGGTCGAGATCGATCCGGCGGAAGACGTGGCCGTGCTGCAATACACCGGCGGCACGACCGGCGTGCCCAAAGGCGCGATGTTGACTCACAGGAATCTTTACACCAACACGCTGCAATCGTGGTCTTGGGCAGGGCCGCTGACCAGACAGGGCGACGAGCGCTACCTTATGGTCATCCCCTACTTCCACATCTACGGCCAGACGGTCGGCTTACTGCTCGGCGCCTGGAACGGCGCGATGCAGATTCCGATCCCTAAATTCGACCCGAATCTGTTGATCGAGGCGATCAAGCAATACAAGCCGACCTTCTTCCCGGGCGCGCCTACGCTCTACATCTCGATGCTCAATCACCCGGAGATCAAGAGCTGCGGGCTCGAAAACGTCCGCCGCTTTAACAGCGGCTCGGCGCCGCTGCCCCTCGAGGTGATCGAGCGATTTGAGAAGATGAGCGGAGCGATGCTCTACGAAGGCTACGGACTGACCGAGGCGTCGCCGACGACCCACTCGACGCCGACGCTGGCCAAACGCAAGATCGGCAGCATCGGCCTCCCCTTTCCTTCGACCGATTGCAAGATTGTCGACCTGGAGACCGGAGAGCGCGTCGTCCCAGTGGGCGAGGCTGGCGAGTTGTGCGTCCGAGGCCCACAGGTGATGAAGGGTTATTGGAACCGCCCCGAAGAGACCGCCATCGCGCTGCGCGACGGGTGGCTCTACACGGGCGACGTGGCGCGGATGGACGAGGACGGGTTCTTCTACATCGTCCAGCGCAAGAAGGACATGATCATCGTCAGCGGCTTCAACGTCTACCCGAACGAAGTCGAAGATGTGCTTTTCACTCACCCCGCCGTCCTGGAGGCCGCCGTCATCGGCGTTCCCGACCAATACCGCGGCGAGGCGGTCAAGGCCTTCATCACGCTCAGACCCGGCGCGAACGCGACCGCCGACGAGGTGATCGAATTCTGCCGCGCCAACCTGGCGAAATATAAAATCCCCTCGCTGATCGAATTCATGCCGTCATTGCCGAAGAGCGCCGTGGGCAAGGTGCTGCGCCGCGAGTTGCGCGAGATGGAGGCGAAGAAAGAGAGTTGAATTTCGGGTCGAACGCTGCCCAGGCGTTTCTCCATGCTCCGACCGTAAATAAATCGGACGCGGCGAAAATTCGCTTTTCGCCGCGTCCGATTTATTTGCTTTATCCCCGATTTGAGAGGCCGGTAAATGGCCCCTTCAATTATGACCGCGCCTGCATTATCTCCGTCGGCTTATCTGTCACGCGCTGCGTCACCTCGTTAAAATACAGCGAGCGGCCTTCGCGATATGACTGCACGGCCATGCCGATGGTGGTCATCGCCTTGAAGGCCGTCAGCGCGTCGAGTACGGTCTTCTCGCGCGTCTTCACGCAGCGCAGGAAGTTCTCCATGTGATCTTCGCGCTGCTCGGTCGGAATCTCGACGACTTCCTTACCCCACTTCTCGACGAAGGCTTTTTTGACGATGTTTTCGGGAGTGACGGTGATGTTCTGAACTCTGCTCTCGAACTGCCCGCCCGGGACCATCACGATCGTTCCCTCGTGGCCGCGGATCAGTCCCGGGATGTGCTGGCCGTTGGCCATCGAAGAGCTGAGCACCAGCGAATGGCCCTTCGAGAATTCGGCGATCAGGTGGAAGGTGTCGGGGACCTCGCGGCCGTCTTTGTTGAAAACATAAATTCCACCGGAGGCCATCACCTTGTGCGGGAATTGAGCCTCACCCCAGCAGATGTTGAGCGGCGCGACCACGTGGTAGAAGAGGTCGGTGGCGATGCCGCCCGAATAGTCCCAGTATTTGCGGAAGCAGAAGAAGCGGTCGGCGTTGAAATCCCGCTTCGGCGCATTGCCCAGCCACATCTTCCAGTCGATGTAATCATCGCCTTTGCCTTCGGGCCCGGCGTTCGGATCGATGTCCCAGTTCCACTCGCCTTTGACCGAGTTACGATGGTACGACCCCTGGCTCATTATCAACTTGCCGATCATTCCGTCCTCGATGGCCTTGCGAGCCTTCCACCACTGGTCGCTGGAGGTCGTCTGCGAGCCGATCTGCACGACGCGGTTCGTGGCCTTGGCCGCTTCGTAAAACTTCTTGGCCTCCTCGACGGTCCGCGTCATGGGCTTTTCGCAATATACGTCCTTGCCGGCCTTCATCGCATCGATGGCGATCGGCGCGTGCCAATGGTCTGGCGTCGCTATGATCACGGCGTCGATGTCCTTGCGGGCGATCACCTCGCGGTAATCGAGCGTTGCCAGTTCGGCCTGACTGGCCTCTTTGGCCTTGTTCAGCCGTTTACGGTAAACGTCGCAAACGGCGACCACCTGCGCGGGGCGCGAGTTTTTACCGATCTCTATCGTCCGCCGCATCACACCGGAGCCGCGCCCGCCGAGGCCGATGCAGCCGAGGTTGATGCGGTCATTAGCGCCCAAAACCCGCGCGTGGACGTTGGTGTGGTAGATCGCCGTGGCGCCGGCGGCGGCCATGCCGGTCTTGACGAAGTCTCTGCGTGTGGTCTTCTCAGCCATATAAATCTCCTCGGGAAATCCTGGGAGCGCAGGCATCCCTGCTTGCTTGGTTCCGGCGATGGCCGACTGATCGAAGCAAGCAGGCAGGGATGCCTGCGCTCCCAGGAGGATTCTCATTGTTTCTGCGCGTCGCCATGCATAGCGAACGACTCCTCGGGAAAAACCCTTGTTATGATTCTTTGTTTGATTGTTGCGCTGCGGCGCGCGACGGCTGGATATTACATTCCTCATCGGCTCAGATCAATGGTTTAGCCAATTTCGTGGAGGCGGGGAAGAGGGCTCGTAGTATTGGCTTGCGGCCGGAAGCGCCAGGCTTTGTAGGGGCGGGTATTCCCCGCCCAGGCGCCTAGGTAAATGACGCGGGCGGGGAATACCCGCCCCTACAAAGCTTGTCGCATCGGTCATACAAAAACCAGGAGCGGGTACGACGAACTCTTTTGTCCGCATGCTTTTACATACTCAACAAGCTCACGCTGCCTGAAATCGACGAAAGTCTCAGGTTGCGCGAGCCCCCGCCGACACGGCCGGCGGCGCGGCGCCCCGAGCCCCGTTCAGGCTCTTCAATCGTTAATGGGAAGTCGGTCTTCAATCCGCCGCTCGTGGTGGACATTCTCACATCGGCGTCGAGGTTGGCGGGCATTTTGACGTGGACATTGCCGCTGGTCGAAGCGAACTCCATGTCGCCGGCGCCGTTGAGTTGCGCGATCTCGACCTCGACGTTGCCGCTGGTCGATCTGCCGCTCACCGTGCCGTTGATCTCCCCAACGTGGACGTTGCCGCTGGTGGAGCTGGCGTTGACCGCGCCAGTGACGCCTCTGACCGTGACGTTGCCGCTGGTAGATCTGGCCCGCAGGTCGCCGCTCACGCTCGTCACTTCGACGTCGCCGCTCGTGCTCGAAATCGCGTCGAATTTGTAATTGACGCGCGGGACTTTGATTTCGAACCGGATGCTGGCGTTGCAATCGCAGTTTTGGGGATAACGCGCCCGCACGTCCACCTTATTGCCCGCGCTGTTGTCTTCGACCGAGACGAGGTCACGGTCGCGCCCCTCTTTGAATCCGAGGACCAGAACCGTCTCGCCCTCGTAACCGGTCACTGTCACGTCGCCGGAGACGTTACGAACGTTGATCGAACCGCCCTGGACGACTTCGTAGCTCTTGCGAAAATCCTGCGCCGCCGCGTTCAATGAAAACAGCAGACAGATCAGCGCGGAAAAGATTGTCAAACGAATTTGAAATTGTTTCATAGTGGCGCCTTCCTTTCGAGTTTTTCGGGGTTCTTTTCGTAAATTGAGATCGAATACCTGTTTCGCTCACGTAAGTGACGAAGCGAGGCGGAAGGTTTCAACCGCGGGCGATAAAAATTACTCGGCGCCCTTTCGATTTCTGATCGAAAAGATCCGTTTGCGTCGCGGCTGCGGTAATATAAGCTACGCGCCGACGACGATCAGGCGTCTTCCCTGCCGCCCTCTTCCCGTTCCGAGTTTCGCCAGCGGGAAAATGCGGGGCGGGAGAATATCTCTCCAGAAATAATGACAATGACTGCGGAAGCTATCGAACATTACAACTCCCTGCTCGAAGGCCCACTCGCCGACGACGCGATCGAAAAACTCTGCGAAGGGGCCGTAAGATACAACCTGCGCTACGGTGACCGCCCGGTCTGCTCGGTCCTGCGCCCGATGTTCGTCACCGAGCGGCAATACGAACAGGTCAGGCGCGACGCGACGCTGGCGCTCTCGGCGATCGAGAGGCTCTGTCGCGCCATGATGGCCGACGAAAAATTGCGCGCCGAGATGGGCCTGACGCCGGACGAAGAGCGATTGATCTCGATCGCCCCCGGCTTCGGCGCCCCGGACGCGAGCGGGCGTCTGGAAGCGTCCTTCGATCCGGACGGAGAGTTCCACTTCATCGAATACAACGCCGACCCTCCCTGCGGGCTGCTCTACGACGACGCGCTCAGCGAAATCTTCCTGGAGATGGACGTCATGCGGGAGTTCGCCCGCGAGCGCCCGCTGCGGCGCCTCGAAATCAGGCCATGCGTCCTTGAAACGCTGCTCTGTTGTTACCGCGAATGGGGCGGGCGCGACCAGCCTCACATAGCGATAGTCGCCTGGAACGAGTCCCCCGTGTTAGCCGAATTCGAAATCTGTCGCGAATACTTCGAATCGCGCGGTTACCCCACGATCATCGCCGACCCGAATGAGCTTGAATACCGCGGCGGGTGGCTGCGCGTCAGGGATTTCCGGATCAATCTCGTTTACAAACGCGTCGCGGCGGGCGAGTTGCTCTGCGGAGAGGGGCTGAGCCATCCGCTGATCCGCTCAGCGCGAGACCGCGCGGCCTGCGTGGTCAATTCGTTCCGCGCCCAGGCGCTCATGAAAAATTCGCTCTTCGCGCTGCTAGACGACCCGCAATGCGAGAGCCTCTTCACCGGCGACGAGGTGGAGGCGCTGCGCCGGCGTGTCCCCTGGACTCGCGTCCTGCGCGAAGGCTTCACGACCTACGGGGGCCGGCGCGTAGACTTGATCGATTTCGTCGCCGGCCGGCGAGAGGACCTGATTCTGAAACCGAACGGCGATCACGGCGGACGCGGAGCGGCGATAGGCTGGCAATGCGACGACGACGAGTGGAGCCGCGCCGTCAACGACAGGCTCGGCGCTTCATTCATCGTCCAGGAGCGCGTGGGAGCGCGGCAAGAACCCTTTCCGACGCTGTCCGGCGGACAGATAACGTTCGAAGATCGCCACGTCGATTTCGCTCCTTACACCTGGCTCGGCGACAATGTCGAAGGCGCCGGGGTCAAGCTCTCCGCGCCGATGTCGTTGAACGGGTCTGCCGGAGGCGGTTCAACCACGCCGATGTTGATTTTGGAGCATGGCTCAAATTCGGAAATGCTGAAGCGGAAATTGGTTCGCAACAATTGAGCGTCCCTCACGCGATCAGATCTCTGAGCCGGGCGGCCCGCCTGACGCTCACCCATACTGACTCCCTACCGTTCAACAACTTCTGAGCTAATTGAAAGCCCGCGCATATATCAGGTCGGCGGCGCCTTTGGAGCGCAGTTGCTCGAAACCGCTTTGGTAGTCCACTTCGATACTTCGGCAGTTAGAGCGGTTATCAGATCAGTGTACGGAATGTGGCGGTAGCCTGACCGTGAGGCTTGTCGTTATCCAAATCTTTTGCGTTCCCAGGGAGGCGCTTCTTCGTCGCGGAGCGACGAAGAATAAATCCGTACTCAGCGGGTCCCTCGAAACCTGAGCGATGCCGATTTTGGAAGAAGATTTGACAATGTCGGCGGGCGAGTTAAGATAGCCGCTTCTTCAAATAGGAGAAAAATAGAGCAGGACAGACACAAAGTCCGTCCCATTCTGGTTATCAGTAAGGAGAGGTATGAGCATCATCGCACAGGTTCACGCGCGTGAAGTTCTGGATTCGCGGGGCAATCCGACAGTCGAGGCCGAGGTCGCGCTGGAGAGCAGCGCGATGGGGCGCGCCGCCGTTCCTTCGGGAGCTTCGACCGGCGAAAACGAAGCCGTCGAATTGCGCGATGGCGACAAGTTCCGCTACCTGGGCAAAGGCGTCCGGCTGGCCGTAGAGAACATCAACAAGACCATCGCCAACGCCATCGTCGGCAAGGACGCCTTCGACCAGGCCGAGATCGATCAAACGATGATCGATCTCGACGACACGCCGAACAAATCGAAGCTCGGCGCGAACGCGATCCTGGCCGTTTCGCTGGCGACCGCGCGGGCGGCGGCCGCTGAGCTGGAGATTCCACTCTACCGCCACATCGGCGGGACAAACGCGCGAACCCTGCCCGTGCCGCTGATGAACATCATCAACGGCGGGGCGCACGCCGACAACAACGTCGACTTTCAGGAATTCATGATCGTCCCGGCCGGCGCGCCGAGTTTCTCCGAGGCCCTGCGCTGGGGCGCCGAGGTCTTCCACACGCTGAAAGGCGTGTTGAAGAAGCGCGGCTATTCGACCTCGGTTGGGGACGAGGGCGGGTTCGCCCCGAGTCTGAAATCGAACGACGAGGCGATCGAGGCGATCCTGGAGGCGATCAACGCCGCCGGCTATACGCCGGGCGAACAGATCGCCATCGCGCTCGACCCGGCCAGCTCTGAGTTTTACGAGGAAGGCCAATACGTCTTCAAAAAATCGGACGGGCGCAGACTCGACTCGGAAGACATGGTTCAGTTCTGGGTCGCCTGGGCGCGCCAGTACCCGATCATCTCTATCGAAGACGGGTTGGCCGAGAACGACTGGATCGGATGGGCAACGCTGACCGAAGAATTGGGCGACACGGTCCAGCTCGTGGGCGACGACCTGTTCGTGACCAACACGCAGTACCTGGAGCGCGGCATCGAGGAAATCGTGGCCAATTCGATCCTGATCAAGGTCAATCAGATCGGAACGTTGACCGAGACGCTCGACGCGATCGAACTGGCGAAGACCAACAATTACACCGCCGTCATCTCGCACCGATCTGGCGAGACCGAAGACTCTTTCATCGCCGACCTGGCAGTCGCGACCAACGCGGGCCAGATCAAAACCGGCTCAGCTTCGCGCACCGACCGCATCGCGAAATACAACCAGTTGCTGCGGATCGAAGAGGAGTTGGGCGCGATGGCCCGTTACAACGGCTTCGCGTCGTTCTATCAGCTCGAACTGGGCGAGTTGAATTTCCCGGTGAAGATGAGACCGGCAAGAAGATAAGCCCCGCCGGCAAGGAAAAGAATGTCAACTACGAATGAACGCGAATCCTTACAGCCGTTCGTGAAAATTCGTATTCATTCGAGGCTTAAACCGTTTTTTCTCGAAACCCATATTTTATTCCACGGAAGGAGCCACTATGACCTGTCCGAAATGTGGAGCTAATCTTCCGACTGACGCGCGGTTTTGCAGCGTCTGCGGATCGAACATCAGCGCGACAGCCCCGACTGCGAATGTAGGGTTTACCCCCTCGAGCGTCTCTGCGAGCGTGGGCGGCTCTGCGAACGTGGGCGGCTTACGAGTTGACAGCGACGGGCGCGGCAGCGGACGCGGCTACAGCTATGAAGTCCTCTATCAGGGCGCGTTCGCGCTTGCCACCGTCAAATTGCAGGCCGAACAGTCGGTCAACGCCGAGGCCGGCGCGATGGTGGCGATGTCAGGCAACGTCGAATTGCAGTCGCAGATGAAAGGCGGGTTGATGGGCGCGCTGAAGCGCGCGGTCGGTGGCGAGTCGGCATTCGTTTCCACCTTCACCGCACGGGGCGGCCCCGGCGAAGTCAGCTTCGCGCCAGGCTCTCCTGGCGACATTGCGGCCATCGAGTTGAACGGCCAGGTCTTCTACGTCCAATCAAGTTCTTATCTGGCCGGCGACACAGGCCTGACGGTTGATACGCGCTGGGGCGGCGCACGGTCATTCTTCGGCGGCGAAGGGCTGTTCGTTCTGCAGGTACAAGGGTCGGGCTTGTTGCTCGTTTCGTCGTTCGGTTCGATTCACCGCAAACGGCTTAATCCGGGCGAACGATACATCGTCGACACAGGCCATCTCGTGGCCTGGGAGGGCCACATGCGATACGAATTGCGCAAGGCGTCGTCCTCCGGCTGGTTCCGCAGCATGTTGAGTGGCGAGGGCATCGTCGCTGAATTCTCTGGGCCTGGCGATATTCTGATCCAGACACGCAACCTCGCGGCCTTCGCCGGCATGCTCAAACCATTCTTCCCGACGCAGGGCAGCGGCGGCGGCGTGAATATGGGAAGTATCTTTGGAGAGTGAATAGCGACGGGGCGACAGGGCGACAGGGCGACAGGGCGACATGAATTCTCCTTGTCGCCCCGTCGCTCTGTCTCAAACGAATGACCGATCATCCAGCATCGCCTCAGCAAGCAGGCCGAGGTATTCGTTGTGTATGAGGTCAATTGCCCCGAAAGACGAGATGTGCTGCGTGCGCATCTGCGCATCGAGCAGGATATAGCCCCGTTCACGCAACCTTTCGACCAGGGCCACGAGCGCGATTTGTGAGACCGAAGGCGCACGACTGAACATGGACTCGCCGAAGAAGGCCGCTCTCAACGAGACGCCGTACAATCCGCCCATCAAGCGCTCACCGTCCCAGACCTCGACCGAATGCGCAAATCCGCGACGGTGCAATTCCAGATAGATCGAAATAATCTCATCGCTCAACCAAACCTCATCGTTATCCACCTCATCGTGGCGCGCGCAGCCTCGGATTACGGTGGCGAAATCGGTGTTGATCTTGAGCTGGTATTTTGATTTCTTGATCACCTTACGCAGTGAGCGACGGACGTGGAAGCGATCGTCGAGCGGGATGACCGTGCGAGGCTCGGCCATAAACCAGTCGATGTGTCCGAACCGTCCCCTGGCCATCGGGAAATAGCCCTGCTGGTATCCGGCAATTACCATTTCCGGGGTAATTTTTCTACGTGAGGCCGATCTTCTGCTTCGCATGTGAT
>Ga0190270_10001042_pt1 | contig 12637 bp, 11 predicted proteins | sample Popmic320T_FD_133748 | JGI IMG/M metagenome (GOLD analysis project Ga0190270, IMG submission 133748) | Populus adjacent soil microbial communities from riparian zone of Weber River, Utah, USA - 320 T | ecosystem: Environmental > Terrestrial > Soil > Riparian zone | place: USA: Utah | collected... | reverse complement strand
GCCTTCGGCCTGATGTTCACTTCGTTCGGGCGCCGGCTGCGTTCCGAATTCTTCTGATTTCCTGCCCGATGCATCGACCGATAAATCGACCGATAAATCGACCGATAAATCGACGATAGCGCCGGGATTCGTCGCTCTCCACACCCGCCAATCGCTGCTACACTCCGCGCCGCGCGGTACTGACAGATCGCGCGCTGCCAAGGTTGCCCGCGAGAGAATGTCCTACAACGCATCCGACATCGAAGTCCTTTCAGGTCTCGAGCCCGTGCGCCGCCGCCCGGGCATGTATACCGACACCTCGCGTCCCAACCATCTCGCGCACGAAGTCATCGACAACTCGGTCGATGAGGCGCTTGCCGGGCACGCGAAGGAAATCAACGTCACGCTGCACAAGGACAACTCCCTGTCCGTGGCCGATGACGGGCGCGGCATGCCCGTCGACATCCACCCGAAGGAGAAGGTGAGCGGCGTCGAGCTGATCCTCACGCGCCTGCACGCGGGCGGAAAGTTCAACGACAAGAACTACGAAGTCTCCGGCGGCCTGCACGGCGTCGGCGTGTCGGTCGTGAATGGATTGTCGAAACAGCTCGAGACCTGGATCAAGCGCAACGGCAAGGAATACAACATCAGCTTCAAGGACGGCAAAGTCTCCTCGAAGCTGGAAGTGGTTGGCAGCGTCGGCCAGCGCAACACCGGCACCACGGTGCGCTTCTGGCCGGATCCGAAGTTCTTCGACAGCGACAAGTTCTCCGTCCCGCAACTGAAACATGTCCTGAAGGCCAAGGCGGTGCTGTGCCCCGGCCTCAAGATCACGTTCGAAAACGAAGCCACCAAGGAGAAGGACGAATGGTTCTTCACCGGTGATCTCGCTGCGTATCTGAAAGAAGAAATCGGCAAGGAAGATCCGCTGCCGGCCGAGCCCATCTTTGCGAAGAACGACAACGCGAAGGTCAATGCCGTCGAGTACGCGCTGGTGTGGACGCCGAATGCTGACCGCGCCGTCAGCGAAAGCTACGTGAACCTCATTCCCACCTCCGAAGGTGGCACGCACGTGAACGGCCTGCGTTCCGGTGTAGCGGGCGCGGTAAGAGAATTTTGCGAGTTCCGCAACCTGGTGCCGCGTGGTCTCAAGCTCACGCCCGAAGACATCTTCGACAAGGCCTGCTTCGTACTCTCGATCAAGATCCAGGAGCCGCAATTCGCCGGGCAGATCAAGGAACGGCTGGCCACGCGCGACGCCGCCTCGCTGGTGGAAAGCTTCGTCCACGACTCGCTGTCGCTGTGGCTCAACCGGCACCCGGATGCCGGCGAGCGCATCGCGCAGTTCGCGATCGAGAACGCACAGGAACGCACCAGGGCGGCCTCGCAGGTCAAACGCAAGCGGGTCACCGCGGGTCCGGCCTTGCCGGGCAAGCTGGCCGATTGCACCAACAACGATCCGAAACACTCAGAACTGTTTCTCGTCGAAGGCGACTCGGCCGGCGGCTCGGCCAAGCAGGCGCGGGATCGCGAGACGCAGGCCATCATGCCCTTGCGCGGCAAGATCCTGAATACCTGGGAGGTTTCGGTCGGCGAGATCAATTCCTCGCAGGAAGTGCATGACATTTCCGTCGCCATGGGCATCGATCCGGGCACCAGCGACCTGTCGGGCCTGCGTTATCACAAGATCTGCATTCTCGCGGACGCGGACTCGGACGGACTGCACATTGCCACGCTGCTGTGCGCACTGTTCCTGAGGCACTTCCGGCCACTGGTCGCGAACGGCCACGTGTTCGTCGCCATGCCGCCGTTGTTCCGCATCGATGCCGGAAAGAATGTGTACTACGCGCTCGACGAACCCGAACGCGACTCGCTGCTCAAGAAGATCGAGAGCGACAGCAAGGTCAAGGCAAAACCCCACGTGCAGCGCTTCAAGGGTCTGGGGGAAATGAACCCCTCGCAGCTCCGTGAGACCACCATGGATCCGCGCACGCGGCGGCTGGTGCAGCTCACCATCGCCGCGAAGGATGACAGCGACCAGCTCATGGACATGTTGTTGGCCAAGAAGCGTGCTTCCGACCGGCGCGATTGGCTGGAAGAGAAGGGCAACCTCGCTGAAGTCGTGCCCTAACAAGGTTTCCTCATGCAAGACGAATTGAATTTCGAAGGTGTGGAAAAGCAACCGCTGCGCACCTTCACGGAAAAGGCGTACCTCGACTATTCGATGTACGTGATCCTCGATCGCGCTTTGCCCTCGCTGTCCGACGGACTCAAGCCGGTGCAGCGGCGCATCATTTACGCGATGAGTGAGCTCGGCCTCTCGGCCGGTCAGAAACACAAGAAGAGCGCGCGCACCGTCGGCGACGTCATCGGCAAGTTCCATCCGCACGGCGATTCGGCCTGCTACGAAGCCATGGTCCTGATGGCGCAGGACTTCAGCTATCGCTACCCGATCGTCGATGGTCAGGGTAACTGGGGGTCGCCGGACGATCCGAAGTCATTCGCGGCGATGCGTTACACGGAGTCCAAGCTCACTCGTTACGCCGAGGTGCTGTTGTCGGAACTCTCGGATGGCACGGTCGACTGGCAGCCCAACTTCGACGGCACGCTGGATGAGCCCGCGTTCCTGCCGGCGCGATTGCCAAACGTGCTGCTGAATGGCACGCAGGGAATTGCCGTAGGCATGTCCACCGACATCCCGCCTCACAATCTTCGTGAAGTTGCGGCAGCGTGTATCCATTTGCTGGATGAGCCTGACGCGATGACGCGCACGCTCATGAAATACGTGAAAGGTCCGGATCTCCCGACTGGCGGCGAGATCATCACGCCGCGCTCCGAGCTGCTCGACATCTACAACACCGGCAATGGCGGCTTCAAGGCACGCGCGGTCTACAAGGAAGACAAGGACGAGGGGCTCATCGTCATCTCCGAGCTCCCCTACCAGGTCTCGGGCAACAAGATCATCGAGCAGATCGCCGCGCAGATGCGCGAGAAGAAGCTGCCGATGGTCGAAGATATCCGTGACGAATCGGATCATGAGGAAAAGATCCGCATCGTCATCGAACCAAAGAAGAAGACCGACGTCGAGCAGTTGATGGCGCACCTGTTCGCGACCACCGATCTCGAGCGCAATTATCGCGTGAACCTCAACGTGATCACGCTCGAGGGCAAGCCCCGGGTCATGGGGCTGCGCGACCTGCTCAACGAGTGGCTGCACTTCCGCACCACCACCGTCACGCGGCGGTTGCAGTTCCGGCTCGATAAAGTCGACAAGCGCCTGCACATTCTCGATGGCCTGCTCGCGGCCTACCTGAACCTCGACGAGGTGATCCGTATCATCCGTCGTGAGGAAGAGCCCAAGCCGGTGCTCATGAAGCGCTTCAAGCTCTCCGAGATCCAGGCTGAAGCCATCCTGGAAACCAAGCTGCGCCATCTGGCCAAACTGGAAGAGATGAAGATCCGTGACGAGCAAAAGCAGCTCGCCGCGGAGCGTGAAGAACTCGAGGGCATTCTCAAGTCCAAAGCGAAGCTCAAGAAACTCATCTCCGGCGAAATCGAGGCGGATGCTGAAAAGTATGGCGACGATCGTCGTACCAGGATCGTTGAGCGCGAAGCTGCACAGGCCATCGACGAGTCCCAGCTCGTCGCCAATGAGCCCGCGACGATTATCCTGTCCAAGGGCGGCTTCGTGCGTTCTGCCAAGGGCCACGAGATCGACGTGCGCACCCTGCAATACAAGGCCGGCGACGAGTACCAGCACGCCGCGAAGGGACGCAGCGTGCAGCAGGCCGTGTTCCTCGATTCCACCGGACGCGCCTACAGCCTGGTGGCGCACTCGCTGCCGTCGGCGCGCGGGCTCGGTGAACCGTTGTCCTCTCGCGTCGATCCGCCGGACGGTGCCAAGTGGCGCGGCGTGATGATTGGCGAGCCCGAGGACCTGTGGCTGGTCGCCAGCGATGCGGGCTACGGTTTCACGGTGCGCCTCAAGGAGACCTGGGCGCAGAAGAAGGCGGGCAAGACCCTGCTGAATCTTCCCGATGGCGCATTGGTGCTACCGCCCGCGCCGGTGCCCGGCGACGATGCGCTGGTGGCGGTCACCTCCGAGGGTGGCAAGTTGCTGGTATTCCCCGTGAAGGATGTGCCCGAGCTGGCGCGCGGCAAGGGCAACAAGCTGTTTGATATTCCGGCGAAGAAATTTGCCAGTCGCGAAGACTTCCTCACTGGCATGACCGTGATTGCCAAGGACAAGTCGCTCATCGTGCGCTCGGGCGGGCGCAAGATGACCATTGCCTGGCACGAGCTCAAGGATTACCGCGGAGCACGCGCACAGCGCGGTACGGTACTGCCGCGTGGCTGGCGCAACGTCGACGTCCTCGAGACCGAATAATAAAAATTTAGGGTTCTCTTACGAAAGCGCGCCTGCGAGGCGCTTTAGCCTTCGCGCCCTCGTTTTCAGTCTCAGTTCCAGGGAGTTTCACATGTCTGGCTCAGTCCGTTTGCTGGCGCTTGTCTGCGTGCCGGCCATGCTTCTGCCCATCGATGCCGCCCAGGCCGCAGCCAGGCGTGCGCGCCTCACCGTCACGGTGAGTATCGAGGGAACCGAGGGCGTCGTGGGCAATGGCAACGACAGGACCAGCGGCAAGTTCCGCGAAGGCTACACGCTGGTCACCTTCATCGAGTCCGACGGCGACCTCCAGCAGTTCAACACCAAGGATCCGCAGTACGCCCGGAAAATGATGGGGCTGTCGCAGAACGTGCAGCAGAACGTGCGCGCGGCGCAGGGCAAGGCGCCGGTGAAGAAGATGACCCAACAGCAGCTGCAGGACTACGTGCAGAAGAACCAGGCGGCCTGCGGCACCGACCAGAACTGCCTGATGAAGCTCGCGATGGAAGTGCAGGACCTGATGGCGAACATGGACGTCGGCGGCGCAACTTCCGCGGGCAGCACCGAGGCGTACACCGGCGACGAGCCGCCGCGCTACCTGAACTATTTCGGCTTCGACAACTGCGGCGCCAGTGCGCAGGTGTACGTCGACCGCACCACGAACGGTGCGCTGGGGGACGTTACGGGGCCCGTGCCGTACACCGTGATCGACAAGGCCGACTACAAGAGCAACCCGACCGAGCTGCGCATGGTCTGCACGGCGCACTCGCTGGTCGTCGATTCGCAGGACGGTTCGTTCTACATGGACGCTTACATGGTGCCGCAGGCAAAGGGCACCTCGGTGAAGACCATTCGCGGCAAGACCGAGCAGTCCACCGGTGAAGCCGCAACACATGGGGAGTTGTACAGCTGGGTGGGCGAGCAGCTGCGGCATGCCGCGCGTGCCGGTACGAAGAACACGACAATCAAGCTCACGCAGGGCCGCGGCGGCGCGATCCACTCCGGCAAGTACAGCGGCGAGGCGCGGGTTCAGCTCTCCTGGAAACTCGAGGACGTGAAATAGCGCCGTCCCGGTTTAACGCGTCGCGATGACCACCGCGGCGCCGGCCATGGCGGCGCCCGAGCTTCGGTTCAGGCGCCGCACGGACTTCGACGACGTGAACAGTTCACGTGCGCGAGCCGCGAGGAAGGCATAGGTGCCCAGGATCAGCGGCAGCAGGACGCAAATGGCGGCCGAGATCTCGAGGAAGCTCCAGGGATTCATCGACGCGAGATCGATGACGGTCGGCAGCAGGGCGAGAAAGAACAGGATGGCCTTGGGGTTGGCGAGCGTGAGCGCGAGGCCGCCGAAGAACGCCTGCCATCCATGGCGCTTCGCATTATCGTTTTCTATGGCGACGCGCTCGGCCGGCGCGGTCCACAGCTTCCACGCCAGGTACAGTAGATAGGCAACGCCGGCCCACTTGATCGCGACGAACAGGGTCGCGGCGGTCTTTGCCAGTGCCGCGAGGCCCGTGGCCGCGATGGCGAACCAGGTGAGATCGCCGATCATCATGCCGCCGATGAAGGCGGGTGCGCCCTTGAGTCCATGTGCCAGCGAACGCGCGATGATGGCCGCAATGCCCGGTCCGGGCGTGGCGACCGCGAGAGCGTAGACGGCGCAGAACGTCAGCAAGCCATAGAAGGACATCGCAGTGATTCCGGCGGAGACGGGGGTCTCAATGGAATCACAGGTCCGCGGCCGTAGTCGAGCGCGGCTCAGCGGCGGCCCGTACCCTCGGCCATGATCACTTCTTCCGGGGCGTTGACGAAGTAACCCTGGATGAACTGCACGCCGAGCTGCCACAACACTGCCATGGTGTTCGCGTCCTCGACGCGCTCGGCGATGGTTTCGATCTTGAGCTTGACCGCCTGTTCGACCAGCTTCTTCACGATGATCTGCGTCTCGGGATTGACCGCGAGATCCTGCACCAGGGCGCCGTCGATCTTGATGAAATCGAGCGGGATGGTGGACAGCAGCTTGTAGGGGTCGCGGCCGGAACCGAATCGTTCCATCGCGATGCGGAACCCGAGTTTCTTGAGGCCACCGAGCTGACCCGCCGCCGCGTTCATGTACTGCTCGGCAATACTCTCGGTGATCTGGAAGCAGATGCGCTGCGGATCGTGGCTGCCGGTCGCGAGCTGCGTCTTGAGCCAATCGATGAAGGCATTGTCGAGCACGCTGTCACGTGACAGGCGCACGAACAGGCAGCCGGGCTTCGCCTTTGCCGCGAACGACAGAGACGCTCCCACCACCCAGCGGTCGATGTTCTTGAGCAGGTCGTTGCGCTCGGCCGCGGCCATGAAGTCGGCGGGCAGGACTTCCTTGCCCTGGTGATCGAGCATGCGCACCAGCACGTCAAACATGTTCGGGTCTTCACCCTGCAGGCTGGCCACCGGCTGCTGTACCAGGCGGAAGCGGTTTTCCATCAGGGCCGACTTGATGTGCTTGACCCAGATCATGTCGTAGGCCTGCACACGCGTGTCGGTGTCGGCCTTGTCGAGGTGATAGATCTGGTTGCCGCCCTGCGAGCGTGCGCGGCGCACCGCTTCGATGACGTCGGCGATCACGGCATCGACACTCGAGCCTGCCGAGGGCACTGCCGTGAGGCCGATGGTGCAGCTCGAGTTCACCGATTTCTGGCCGACCGTAGAGGTGTTCTCGCTGAAGCGCGCCAGGACGGCGTCGGCCCAGGCCTCGACATCGTGGGTGTTGCCGCGTTCGACCAGTGCGAGGAATGAAACGCCGGAGAAACGCCCGGCGATGTCATTGGGCCCCAGGTATGACTTGAGCGTGGTGGCGTATTCGCTCACGAGCTGCTCGCTGGCGCGCACGCCCACGTCCTTTTCGAGCTCGGCGAACTTGTCCGGCCTCACCAGCGCCATGAAACGCACGCCGCCGGCCGGCGGAGCGCCGATGCGCACGCCGATGGCGTCGAGCAGCGGCCGGCGCAGCAGCAGGCCGGTGGTGGTGTCGCGCTTGACTGCGTCGGTGAGCTCGGTAGTTAGCTGACGTTCGTCGCGTTTCCTCGCCGGCACCATGATGCGCACGCAGGGGTCGTTGTCGAACTCTCCGGGCGTGAGCACCAGGTCGAGCTGCAGTTGCGTGCCGTCGCCCAGTAGCGCGGTCACCTTCAGCGGATGATCGGACCACTTGCCCTGGCCGCAGGCGACCAGCGCGCCCTTGAGCGCTGCGTGTGAACGATCGTCGAAGAGATCCATGAGCGGCTGGCCCACGACCACGCCCGCGTCTTCGTAGCCGAACAGTTCCAGCCAGGTCTGGTTGGCGTCGACCGCGATACCTTCCTGAACCTGCAGGATGGCGTCATTGGAGCGCTGCAGGACGGATTGCAGCTGGCGGCGGTAGTCGCTGGCCGACTGCAGCGTGGAATTGAGGGCGCGCTCCAGCCGAAAGGTGCGCAACTCGCGCGACACGACGGACTGCACGCGTTCGGTCGCCGAGAGCGACACCACGTCGCGCGCGCCGAGGCGCATGCCGGCCGCGATGTCGGTTTCGGAAATCTGCGGCCGCACCAGCAGCATCGGCACCTGGGGCGCGAGCTGGTCGCGGATGGTTGCCGCCTGTCTGATGTCCGCGTCGGGGACGTAGGCGCAGATCAACAATTCCGGATTGAGCTGTTCGAGCGCCTCGCCGAGATCGCGCACCGCCGGGATCCAGGTGCAGTGCACCGGTTCACCCGCCCTGCGCATCAGACTGTTGATGAATTCGGACGGTTCGCGCTGCGGCGAAAAAACAATGAGCGGAACGGGCGAATTGTCCGTCAAGGGGGCTCCCCGGTGGCGCGGCGTCCGGCCAGACGCGCGGTCAAACAAGCGGCCGGGAGTTTAGCATTCAGTCCCGTGGAGGGAGCCTGCGAGACGGGTCACATTCCGGATCAGCCGGCATGGTGCATCCAAACCCCGAGTTCGTGTCATCCAAGCAGGGTCAGAAGAAGGAGAAACGACATGCGCGCCTCATTGTTTGCCTTGCTCGTACTGGGATGCTGCCTGCCGCTCGCCGCGGCCGAGCCCGAAGTCCCTGCGTCGCCATACGCCGACGAAGCCCAGCCGGTCCAGCTCGGCGGCGGCGTGGTGCTGCCACGGGCGGTCGTGGATGAAATCATGGCCCGCGAAGACGGCCCGGCCATCATCGAACGCATGCAGCAGCGCGCCAGGGATGAGAACGTGTTCGAGGGAATCCCGCATCTCGCCGTCATCTTCGGCAGTGTGCTGGCGTTTTTCCTGATGGTGATGATCTATTACCAGCTCAAACACGCGCGGCTGCATCGCACGATTCAGCTGATGGTCGAGAAGGGACTGGCTCTTCCTCCGGAAATCCTGCGAGCCGCCGAAGAAGCGGAGTCCAGCCACGAACGGACACGGGAGGGACGCACCGCGCCTGGCGCGCCCGCCTGGGCGTCAAATCTTCTCTGGGGCGGCCTGTTGTGGATCACCATCGGGATTTCCGGCGGGTTGTATCTCTATCTGCGTGGCAACGATGCCTGGCCCTGGGCCATCGCCGCCGTGATTTATGGCGGTGCGAGCGTGCTCACCGCGATCGGCAAACGCGACACGACGGGCTGATCCGTCGCGCCGATGGAAACCGACGCGATGTTGATTGCGCGCGTCCTGCGCAATGACGACCGCCAGGCATTTGGTGAGCTGGTGCGAAGGCATCAGTCGCTGGTGCGCGGATTCCTGCGGCGCATGCTTGGCGGCACACCTGAACTCGCGGACGATCTCGCGCAGGAAACATTCATCAAGGCGCACCGCGGCCTGCGTGGATTTCGCGGTGGCGCAACACTCGCCGTGTGGTTGTGCGCCATCGCGACGAACGAGCTGCGCGCCGAGTGGCGCCGGCGCGCGCGGCGCGCGGAATTCCTCGAAGAAGATCCCAGTGCCGATTTGCCACTCGACGTCGATTTGGGGAGCGGGCGCGATCTTGCGATCGGACTGGCGTTGTTGCCCGAAGCGCAGCGTGCCGCGCTGGTGCTGTGTTTCGAGCATGGGCTGACGCACGAAGAAGCGGCGGCCGTGATGGGCTGTCCACTGGGGACATTGAAATCGCACGTCAGTCGCGGCAAGGCGCGCTTGCGCGACTGGCTCGCGGAGGACCGGGAGACTGCATGAATCACGATGAAATTGAACAACGGCTGCGCGACGCCGCACTGCGTCCGCAGGATGAGGCGTTCACTGGCCGGGTGCTTGCGGCACTGCCAGCGCGATTCTCGCCGGGCCTCAGGGTGGCTGCCTTGCGCGGTTTCGCAGCGGCCACGCGCTTCGGCGTCGTGTTGCTGCTGATCACGGTGGCGCAGCAGTGGTACGTCTCGGGATCCGGTAACTCCGAAACCCTGGTTGTCATCGCGTCGTTCGTTGCATTGGTGTTTGCCGCCACTTCGCGCCTGTGCGGATCGCTGATTCCGCCCTCGGTGCAGCGGTTGCTGTGGCGCGGCCGGTAATTGGCGTTGTGGGGGTGCCGCCGCTATGATGCGCGGCCTTCATAAAGGCTCGAAACGGTAGATCCCCATGTCCAATTACACCACCAACGAAATTCGCGGCGGCATGAAGCTCCTCATCGATGGGGATCCGTATTCGGTCATCGAGAACGAATACGTGAAGCCGGGCAAGGGGCAGGCCTTCAACCGCATCCGCGTGCGTAACCTGCGCACTGGCCGCACGGTGGAAAAGAGCTACCGTTCGGGCGAGTCCATCGAAGCTGCCGACGTCATGGACACGGAGATGCAGTATCTCTACAAGGACGGCGACTTCTGGACCTTCATGAATCCGGAAAACTACGAGCAGCTCCAGGCCGGTGAGTCGGCCGTGGGTGAGGCGGCGCAGTGGCTCAAGGACGGCACCGTCTGCATCATCACGTTGTGGAACGGCGTGCCGCTGGTGGTGACTCCGCCGCCGCATATCGAACTCAAGGTCATCGAAACCGATCCGGGCGTCCGCGGTGACACCGCCACCGGCGGCAACAAGCCCGCCAAGCTCGAGACCGGCGCCATGGTGCGTGTGCCGCTGTTCATCAACGAAGGCGAAATGCTGCGCATCGACACCCGCACCGGGGAATACATCTCCCGCGGCAAGAACGACTAGTTTGGGGACAGGTTTATTTTTCCGGTGATGGCGACTCAATTCGGCAGCAGCTCGCGGAAAAATAAACCTGTCCCCGATTGACGCTGGCCCTTTCAGGGGCCGGCGTTTTCCGTTGTGGAGCGCAGCTCCTGAAGAGAGTCGATGAAGATCTTCGCGACGGTCTCGAGGCCGCGCGCATCGGCGGAATTGAAACGCGCGTGCTTCGGGCTGTCGAGGTCGAGCACTCCCAGCAATTCGTTGCCGCGAATCAGCGGTATCACGATCTCCGAATTCGACGCGGAATCACAGGCGATGTGGCCGGGAAACGCATGCACGTCTTCGACCAGAATCGTCTGCCGCTGGGCGGCGGCAGTACCGCACACGCCCTTGCCGATGGCGATACGCACGCACGCGGGTTTGCCCTGGAAGGGCCCCAGCACCAGTTCGCCACTCTTATATAAGTAGAAGCCGGTCCAGTTGAGGTCGGGCAGGGCGTCGTAGACGAGCGCCGCGGTGTTGGCGGCGTTGGCAATCAGGTCCCGCTCGCCCTGCAGCAGCGCGCGCAGGTCGCGCGCGAGGTCGGCGTACGCCACTTCGGAATTCGAAAAATCGTAATTCTGCGACACGTGGCTCATCAGGCGCGCTCCACCGGGAATGCCAGCACTTCATCGATGCTCGAGGCATTCATCGCGAGCATGACGACGCGATCGAAGCCCAGCGCGACGCCGGCACAGTCGGGAATTCCGGCATCGAGCGCGGCGAGCAACCAGGGATCGAACTCATGGACGGGCAGGCCGCGCTGCTGGCGCGACTGCTGGTCTTTGTTGAACCGCATGCGCTGCTCGGCGGCATTCGACAACTCGTGGTAACCATTGGCCAATTCCATGCCGCGATAGTAAAGCTCAAAGCGCAACGCGAGGCGCGCATCGTCCGGATCGAGTCGCGCCAGTGCCGCCTGCGACGCCGGATACCGGTGCACGAAGGTGAGGGCGGTGGCGCCCAGCGCCGGACCCACCTGCGCACCCACGATGAGGTCCAGCAATTCGTCGCGTCCCGCTTCGCGGCAGCGGTGCGCATCCAGCCCCAGTGCCTGCGCGGTGACCTGCAAGGTTCGCGCGTCCGCATCCAGCGGATCGAAGCCGGCGTGACGCCGCACGGCGTCGCGATAACTCAATTTCTCCACGGGCAGGTCACGGCCCAGCAGCGTGCACACCAGTTCGGCAACTTCGCGCATCAACGCGTCGAGCGAGAATCCCAGCCGGTACCACTCGACCATGGTGAATTCCGGGTTGTGCTGGCGTCCACGTTCGGCGCCGCGGAACACACGGCAGACCTGGTAGATGTCGCCGCTGCCGGCCGCGAGCAACCGCTTCATCGCGTATTCGGGCGAGGTGTGCAGGAACAGCGGTGCGCCGTCTCTCCCTGGCATTTCCACACGCACGCTGCCGATGTTCACATCCGACACTGGCGCATTGATCAATGCCGGTGTTTCCACCTCGAGCACATTGCGCTGGCGGAAAAATTCCCGAGTGGTCGCCAGCGCCTGTGCGCGCCGTTTCAATGCGTCGAGGCTGGCGCTGGGCCGCCACAGATTGGGCTCGTTCACCGCATGCCTCAGCGGGCCGGCCAGCTGCGCAGTGTGCCGATGCGCTCGCCCATGCGCAGCACGCGGCCTGCAGTCAGCGTGTCTTGCCAGGCGGCGGCGCCGGGAGGCAACAGCAGGACGACCGTGGATCCCATGTTGAAGCGCGCCATTTCGGCGCCTTTCTCCAACGTGGTCGGCGCGAGCAAATCGGTCGCCGGAAGGGCCGTCACTTCGCGGTGTTTGCGCGGCGTGACATCGCCGTGCCACACCGTCGCCATGCTGCCGACGTTGAGAGCGCCCACCAGGATGATGGCCCACGGCATTCCGCCCGAGTCGAAGCCACAGAACACGCGTTCGTTGCGCGAGAACAATCCCGGCACCAGCCGCGCGGTGGTGCGATTCACGCTGAACAGTCGGCCGGGCACGTAGAAGCTCTCGCGCAGCTCGCCGGGCAGCGCCATGTGAATTCGGTGATAGTTGTACGGCGCCAGGTAGATGGTGGCGAACGTGCCGCCCGCGAAGGTGCTCTCCCAGGCGGAATTTCCCGCCAGCAGTGCGCGCAGGCTGTATTC
>Ga0190270_10001041_pt1 | contig 12639 bp, 14 predicted proteins | sample Popmic320T_FD_133748 | JGI IMG/M metagenome (GOLD analysis project Ga0190270, IMG submission 133748) | Populus adjacent soil microbial communities from riparian zone of Weber River, Utah, USA - 320 T | ecosystem: Environmental > Terrestrial > Soil > Riparian zone | place: USA: Utah | collected... | reverse complement strand
GGCGAAAAGCCGCGAAATGGGGATGATAACATCGGGTTTGCCGGTCGGGCAGCGGCGGTTGGGGCCGACGTTGCGGGAAACCGACATCGCCTACGCCGGCCAAGCGCTCCGATGCAAGCAAAAATGACGAGACCACTCCGCACAACTGCCCAACGCGTTCGCCGCGAGGCCGCACTGGCGTGCGTTTTCGCGCTCGCTTTAACGTTTAGCGGCTGCAGCGGCATAAGCACCAGCCAAGTCTATCAGCGCGGCTATGTGCTCCCTGAAGGTGCCCTCGAACAGGTTCCGATGGGCGCGAGCCAGGAGCAGGTGCTGATCGTGCTCGGCACGCCTTCCACCGTCGCCACCGTGAGCGGTGAAGTGTTTTACTACATCTCCCAGCGCGGCGTGCAGCCTGCCTACTTCATGCAGCAGAACGTCACCGACCAGCGCGTGATCGCGGTCTACTTCGATAAGAACCGGCGCGTCGAGCGGCTCGCCAACTACGGGCTGAAAGACGGCAAGGTGTTCGACTTCGTCAGCCGCACCACGCCGACCAGCGGAGCCGAATTGTCCTATCTCGGCTTCCTGTTCGGCTCCGTGCTGAAGTTCTAAACGCGCCGCAAAAGAACGGCCGGCTCCTTCCAGGAGCCGGCCGACTGACTGTTTCTCGACGAAGCTAGTGCGCCAGCACGGCGAGCAGCAGCAGCGCCACGATGTTGGTGATCTTGATCATCGGGTTCACGGCCGGGCCGGCAGTGTCCTTGTAGGGATCGCCGACCGTGTCGCCAGTGACCGCCGCCTTGTGGGCGTCGGAGCCCTTACCGCCAAAGTGACCATCCTCGATGTACTTCTTGGCGTTATCCCACGCGCCGCCGCCCGACGTCATCGAGATCGCAACAAATAGCCCCGTGACGATGACGCCCAGCAGCATCGCGCCGACCGCGGAGAAGCCGGCCGACTTGCCGGCAACACCGCCGCCGGCCACGAAGTAGATGATGTAGTAGACGAAGATCGGCGACAGCACCGGCAGCAGCGACGGGACGATCATTTCCTTGATCGCCGCCTTGGTCAGCAGGTCCACGGCGCGACCGTAGTCCGGCTTGTCTGTGCCCTTCATGATGCCCGGCTTCTCGCGGAATTGCCGGCGGACTTCTTCGACGATAGCGCCTGCCGCGCGACCGACCGCGGTCATGCCCATAGCGCCGAACAGGTACGGCAGCAGGCCACCGAACAGCAGACCCGCGACTACGTACGGATTGTTGAGCGAGAAATCGAGCGTAACGCCTGCAAAGTACTTGTGCGTGCCGGAGTTGGCGATGAAGAACTTGAGATCTTCGTTGTACGCCGCGAACAGCACCAGCGCGCCGAGGCCCGCTGAACCGATCGCATAGCCCTTGGTCACCGCCTTGGTGGTGTTGCCGACCGCGTCGAGGGCGTCGGTGGATTTGCGCACCTCCTTCGGCAACCCCGCCATTTCGGCGATGCCGCCGGCGTTGTCGGTGACAGGACCGAAGGCGTCGAGCGCGACCACCATGCCGGCCAGCGCAAGCATGGTCGTCACCGCGATGGCGATGCCAAACAGGCCTGCGAGCGAGTAGGTGATCAGGATGCCGGCGATGATGACGATCGCCGGAAGCGCCGTCGCCTCCATCGAGATGGCGAGACCCTGGATAACGTTGGTACCGTGACCCGTCACCGACGCCTGCGCGATGGATTTGACCGGCCGGTAGTCGGTGCCGGTGTAATATTCGGTAATCCAGATGATCAGGCCGGTCACAGCCAGACCGACCAGACCGCACCAGTACAGAGTTGTGCTGGTAAAGGCGACGCCGCCGGTGGTGCGGAGCGGCGTCCCGAACCCGAACAGCCAGTGGATCACACCGGCAATACCGACCAGTGAAAGGATCGCCGTAACGATCAGGCCCTTGTACAGCGCGCCCATGATCGACTGGCTGGCGCCGAGCTTGACGAAGAACGTACCGACGATCGAGGTGATGATGCAGATGCCGCCGATGGCCAGAGGCAGCAGCATCATGTTGGTAAGATGCGGCGTGCCAACGAAAAAGATCGCAGCGAGAATCATGGTGGCGACCGTGGTCACCGCGTAGGTCTCGAACAGGTCGGCGGCCATGCCGGCGCAGTCACCGACGTTGTCACCGACGTTGTCGGCGATAGTCGCCGGATTGCGCGGGTCGTCCTCCGGGATGCCGGCTTCGACCTTGCCGACCAGATCGCCGCCGACGTCGGCGCCCTTGGTGAAGATGCCGCCACCGAGACGGGCGAAGATCGAGATCAGCGAGGCGCCGAAGCCGAGCGCAACCAGCGCATCGATCACGGTGCGGGAATTCGGGGCAAATCCCATCGGACCCGTGAGGATCGCGTAGTACACCGTGACACCGAGCAGCGCGAGACCAGCGACGAACATGCCTGTGATGGCGCCGGCCTTGAACGCAAGCTCAAGGCCGCCTGCGAGCGAGCTGATCGCCGCCTGGGCGGTGCGCACGTTGGCACGCACCGAAATGTTCATGCCGATAAAGCCCGCCGCGCCCGAGAGTACCGCGCCGATCAGGAATCCGATCGCCACCAGCCACCCCAACAGCCAGCCGACGACAAAAAAGATGACCACGCCGACGATGCCGATGGTGGTGTATTGACGCTTGAGATAGGCCTGCGCGCCCTCGCGCACCGCGGCGGCGATCTCCTGCATTCTGGCGCTGCCGGCGTCGGCCTGCATCACCGACCAGATCGCCCAGATGCCGTAAACGATCGCCAGCAAGCCGCAAGCGATGATCAATCCCAAAGCTGACATAAGACCCTCGATGGATGAGTGCCGGTGGAACGCCCCTGTCCGGCTGATGACGTCGAAATGCGGCAAGGCCGCTTCGACCGAAAGTGGCGCGGATATAGCCAAAAACCGGCGTGCGGCGCAACGCCAATAGGCCGGTTTGGCATGGGTTTCCCCGCCCTAAGGCTGCCGGTGCGGCAAACCGCCTTGCGGCATGGCTGGCGACGCGGAAGATGGGCCTATCGCGGCGGCTACGTACTCAAACTCCGCGCGCCCAAGGGCGAGCGCGAGCTCAAAAAGGCAAGCTCAAGGGGTGCGCCGCCGGCTAGCCGGCCACCTGCCGCCGCTCGCGAATCATCAGCCAGAGCAGCAGCGCCCCAGCCGCAACGATCGGCGGAAACATGACGCCGTTGACCGCGATCCATCCATAGGTCGCCAAGATCATGCCCGAGGCGAGCGAGCCGAGCGCCATCGAGCCGAAAATCAGGAAATCGTTGAACGACTGGACCTTGGTCCGCTCCTCGGGGCGGTGACTGCGCGCGACGATGGTGGTCGCGCCGATGAAAGCGAAGTTCCAGCCGACGCCCAGCAGCGTGAGCGAGATCCAGAAATGCGCCACGGTCAGTCCGGCAATCCCGACCAAAGCGGAAACGAGCAGCATGGCAAGTCCGAGCGCCACGATGCGGTTGACGCCATAGCGGGCGATCAGGCTGCCGGTGATGAAGCCGGCGCGTACATACCGAGCACATGCCATTGGATGCCCACGTCGCCTCCGTGACCGAGTGGCCGCAGCCGACCATGGCGGAGCGGCGCCGACGTCATCACCAGATTCATCAACGTGTAGCTCGACACGCCGACGAACACGGCCACGATGAATTTCGGACTGCGCACGATTTCGCCCAGCGGGCGGCCTCGATCGATCTCCGCTCTGGACATCGGCGGCGGGAGCTTGAGCTTCGACAGCGCCAAGCCCGCAAGCAGGGCCAGCCCCGCCTGAGCGATGAACGTGGCGGCGAACAGATAGGGCGGCCAAAGATCCTTGGTGAAGATCACGACCGAAGGGCCGATCACGCCAGCCAGCACGCCGCCGGCGAGCACGTAGGAGATCGCGATCGGCTTGTAGGCATCGGTTGCCGTGTCGGCCGACGCGAAGCGATAGGACATATGCCCTGCGGCATAGAAACCGCAGCCGAACGTGCCGAGCAGCAGCAGCGCGAACGACCCCTGAAGAACGGCAACGCAGCAAACCAGCCCGGACACTGCACCGACGGCGGCGCCGATCTGCAGCGCGGTGCGCCTGCCGTAGCTGCGCGCCATCAGGCCCATCGGGACCGTGCTGAACCATAGCCCGAACATCATGACCGAGATCGGCAGGGTGGCGAGACTTTTGTCCGGCGCGAGAACCAGGCCGATGATGCCGGCGGTCGCCACGATCACGGTGTTGTTGCCGCCGGCCAACGCCTGCGCCACCGCCAGCACAACGGCGTTGCGCTTGGCGAGACGGTCGTCGATCAGAGCGGCAGGCGGTTCGGCGATCGCCGACATCAAGGAGTTCCCGGCAGGCGCCCCGTTCTATCGGGACGATACGCCGTTCGCCACTGCCCGCGACGAAGGTCACGGATGATTTCGACCGAAGTCGTAAGCGCCCGGGTGCCGGACCATGACGTTCCTGGCCTCGTCCGGCGAGCGCGCGCCCACCTGGCCCAGCGCCGATTGCAATTCGTCGATCAGCAGATCGATCGCGTGGCCCGGCCCCTCCGATCCGAGCGCACCCACGCTCCAGAGGAAGGTCTTGCCGGCGAGCGCCGCCTTGGCGCCCAGCGCCAACGCGCGCGCGACGTCGGTGCCGCTGCGCACCCCTGAGTCAAACAGCACCGTGGCGCGGTCGCCGACCGCTTTCACCACACCCGGCACGCAATCGATCGGCGCCGGCAGCGCCTCGATCTGACGGCCGCCGTGGTTCGACACCAGGATGCCGTCGACGCCGAGCGACACCGCCTTTTCGGCGTCGGCTGGATGAAGAATGCCTTTGACGACGAGCGGCTTCTTCCACTTGTCGCGATAACGCGCCACTTCGTCCCATGAGAAAGCGCCGCCCATCTCCTTGCGCGCAAAAGTGATGGTGTCGTTGAGGCTGGCGTTCGGCCCGGCGTAGGGCTGGATGTTGGCGAAGCGCGGCTGACCGTTTTGCAACATGGCAACAGCCCAGCTCGGGCATTTCACCATCCCCATCATCATGCGCCAGTCGGCCTTGAACGCGCCGCCGCCGCCGACGCCGACCTTCACCTCGCGGGCACGGATGGTGCGCACGGGCACGTCGAGCGTCAGCATCAGCACATGCGCGCCGGCATCCTCCGCGCGTTTCACGAGCTCGAAACCGATGGCGTGATCGTTCTTGGCGAAGCGATAGAGCTGGAACCAGAACACGTCCGGCGCGATTTTCGCGATCTCCTCGATGGTGGCGCCGCCTGCGCATCCGAGGGTGTAAGGCACGCCGGCATGCTGAGCAGCCTTGGCGAACAGCTTGTCGGCGCCGGGCCACACCACGATCGGGCTGCCCATCGGCGCCACGCCGAGCGGCGCGGTGTATTCGCGGCCGAACAGCTTGACCTTGACGGGTGGAAGTTCCGGCGTCGCGCCATACCGCGGCACCATCTCGATGGAATCGAGCGCCGACCAGTTGTGCTTGATGCCGGTGTCGTCGCCCGCGCCGCCGTCGCCGTACTCGAAGGCGAAATGCGGCAAGCGGCGCTGCGCGCCACGGCGTAGATCGTAGACCGTCGGATACCAGCGCTGGTTCTTCAGAAAATTCGGGCTTCTCTTGTGTCCCGAAATGGCCGCAACACTGGACGCAATGTCGTGCATTCCCCGCCCCTACTCTTACAGTCCTACTATAGCGCGGCTGGCGCGATCAAAAATGGCTGAATGAGCCACGGGCCAAGGTCAACACTTGGCCGTTGGGCAGGCGGAAACTCACCCCTGCGCCGCGTACAATGCGGCCAATGTCGGTCACCGCCACGCCTAACGCACGAGCGGCGGATTGAAACGCCCCGAGGCGGTTGGGCCGCACAGTGCAGACGATTTCGTAATCGTCGCCGCCGGACAGCGCCGTCACCAGCCACTTCCGGTCAGCCATCGACGCCTTGCGTGCGGCTGAAGACAGCGGAACCCGCGCCACATCGATCACCGCAGCCACACCGGAGGCAACACACATCTTGGCAAGATCGCCAGCAAGGCCATCCGACACGTCCATGGCGCCGGTGGCGTGTTTGCGGACCGCGATCGCCAGCGCGTCGCGTGGCTCCGGCACCAGGTAACGGCACGCCAGATGAGAACGTTCCTGCGCTGACAATTTCCATCGCCGTGCCAATTGGATGCCGCGTCGCAACTGGAGACCCAGCGCGGCATCGCCGATCGTGCCGGAGACGAGAACATGATCGCCGACCCTCGCGCCGTTGCGGCGCACCATCGTGCCGGCCGGCAATACGCCGAATGCGGTGATCGACACCGTCAACGGTCCGGGCGTGCAAACCGTGTCGCCGCCGAGCAGCGGGCAGCCGTAACGCTTCGCGTCCGCGCCTAGCGCGCGTGAAAACGCCTTGAGCCAGCCGTCGTTGGTGCGTTTCGGCATTGCCAGCGTCAGTAGGAATCCCGCCGGTCTCGCGCCCTTGGCCGCGAGGTCCGAAAGATTGACGCGCAACGCCTTGTGCGCAATCGCGTCGGCCGGATCATCCGGAAAAAAATGCACACCGCTGACCACGGCGTCGGCCGTGATGACAATATCGTGGCCCGGTGGCGGTTTCAGCGTGGCAGCGTCGTCGATCAGCCCCAGCGCACCCGGATGGCGAGCAATCGGCTTGAAATGGCGGGCGATCAGCCGGTCTTCGTTGGATTGCGCTTGCGGCTTTCTCGCCACGACACTACCTCGATGCCCGATCGAACTCGGAGGTGCGCAATTGTCGCGCAATCTGATCGAGCACGGCGTTGATCAGCCCGGTCTCATCTTTCTCCACGAAGGCGTGCGCGACGTCGACATACTCCGACACGATAACGCGTGCGGGAATGTCGCTCCGCTTGTCGAGCTCGTAGGCGCCGGCGCGCAGGATGGCACGCAACACCGTTTCGATCCGCTTGAGCGGCCAGCCCCGCGCCAAGGCGTCGTCGATCAGCGGATCGAGCTTGCGCTGCTCGGCGACCACTCCGCCAACCACTTCGCGGAAGAATGCGGCTTCGGCCGGTAGGTATTGCTCGCCCTCAACCTCGCGGCCGATCCAGTGGCTTTCGAATTCGGCCAGGATCTCGTGCAGCGGCGTCGACGCGAGATCCATCTGATAGAGCGCCTGCACCGCCGCGAGCCGCGCGGCACCGCGCTTGTTGGCGCGGCGATCCTGGCTCGATGGGGCGGGCTTGGCCATGCCGCTACCGTTTGGCGCGCTGACGTTTAACCTCGATCAAGGCAAGCGCGGCGCGCACGGCGTCGCCGCCCTTGTCGCCCTCCGTGAGCCGAGCGCGCGCCCAAGCCTGCTCTTCGTTGTCCACGGTGAGAATGCCGTTACCCACCGGGAACTGATGAGCGACCGAGTAGTCGAGCAGCGCCCGTCCCGACTGCATCGCCACGATGTCAAAATGGAAGGTCTGGCCCTGGATCACGCAGCCAAGCGCGACGGCACCGTCATAAGGCTTCTTCTGCCGGGCCGCGGCTTCGACAGCAATGGCGATAGCCGGCACGATTTCGAGCGCTCCCGGCACCACGAGGCTGTCCCAGTTTGCGTGGGCCTCATCGAGCGCCTTCGAAGCGCCGGCGAGAAGCGCGTCCGAAATCGCGTCGTAGAACCGCGCCTCCACGACGAGGACGCGCGCGCTCGCAGGCTTCGCCGGTTTACTGGTTTTTCTTTTTGGTGCGGCCATGGTCCCTCTCTGTCAGGCCGCGTGCGTAGCAAGCGCACTGCCGTCTCACAAGGGGCGTTACTTCGTCTCCATCAAGCGAGCGGCATAGCGGGCCATCAGGTCGATTTCGATGTTCATGGCGTCGCCGACTGTCGCCGCGCCGAATGTGGTAACCATCAGGGTGTGCGGGATGATGAGAACGGAGAGCGTGTCTCGCGTCACCTCGTTGACGGTGAGCGACACGCCGTCGAGCGCGACCGAGCCTTTCTGCGCCACAAAACGCATCAGGGCCGGCGGCGCCCTGAAGGTCAGCCGGGCCATCTCAGGCAGCTCTTCGCGCGCGGCGAGTTCGGCGGTGCCGTCGGCATGGCCGGCGACGATGTGGCCGCCAAGCTCGTCCCCGACCTTGAGCGAGCGCTCGAGATTGAGCCGGGTGCCTTGTTTCCAGCGCCCGGCCGTGGTCAGGCGAAGCGTCTCCGCCGCTGCATCGACGGCAAACCAAATGCGGCCGCTTTCCTCGCCGGTCCCGACAACCGTCAGGCAGACACCAGAGCACGCGATCGAAGCCCCGACTGTGATCGAAGCGCGGTCGTAGGAACATGCGATCCGCAGACGACGCAGCCCCTCCGCCTGCTGGCGTACCTCCAGCACGTCGCCGACGTCGGTCGTAAGGCCCGTGAACATCGCTACGCCCGCTCATAGAGTTCGAGGGTGTCCGCGCCCACCTGCTCGGTTGTCACCCGCTTGAGACGGGACGTCAGCGCGGTCAGCGGCATCTTGTCGAGCGCATCGATGCCATGAGGGCCGATTTGCTTTGGGGCACGGAACAGTGCGGCCTCGTCCACCAAATCGGCTTTGACGAACGAGGCCGCGACGGTCGAGCCGCCCTCCACCATTAGCCGGGTGATGCCCCGTTCAACCAAGACCTTGAGCACCGCAGAGAGATCGAGCCGGCCATCCTCGCTTTCGACGCGAAACACCTCGACGCCCTTGGCGCGCAGCACCTCCTCGCCCATGGCCGAAGCCTTGGTGTCGCCGAAGATCCAGGTCGGCGCATCGTGCGCAGTTCCGACGACACCCGTCGAAATAGGCACACGCAGCCGCGCATCGAGCAGAATGCGGACCGGAGAGCGCTCCATCATGCCCGGCAATCGGCAAGTCAGCGCAGGATCGTCGGAAAGAACAGTGCCCATGCCGACCAGAATGGCATCATTCATGGCGCGCATCTGAAACACGCGTTCGCGCGCTTCGGACCCCGTGATCGCGACGGGCTGGCGTCCGGCCGCGCCGATCTTGCCGTCGGCCGACAACGCAAGCTTGAGCATCACGTTGGGCCTGCCCTGCGTCATGCGCGTGATATGGCCAATATGGGCGCGCTGCGCAGCTTCGGCGCCCAGCCCGGATTCAATCTCGATCTTGCGGTCGCGAAGCTTGGCAAGGCCCTGGCCTGCTACCTCCGGATTGGGGTCGTCCATCGCAGAGATAACACGGGCGATGCCCGCCCGGATGATGGCGTCGGTGCACGGTGGCGTCTTGCCGTGATGTGAACAGGGCTCAAGCGTGACGTACAACGTAGCGCCTCGCGCGGCGCGGCCCGCCTGCTTGAGCGCTTCGGTTTCGGCGTGCGGGCGGCCGCCGGGCTGGGTCCAGCCGCGCCCCAAGATGACCCCGTTCTTCACCACCACGGCTCCGACCGCAGGATTGGGCCACGTATTGCCCAGACCGCGGCGGCCAAGTGCAAACGCAAGCGCCATGAAACGCTCGTCCGCGGCGGGATCGGCGGGCGCAGTCGCTGCCTGCGGGGGGGAATCCTGCGCCTCGGCGTTCATTTTCTCGCCGCTGCGGCGGGCTTGGGATCGTCGTCGCCGGTGAGCTCCGCGAGCGCGTTCTCGAAATCCTTCGGCTCGCGGAAATTGCGATAAACCGACGCAAACCGGACGTAGGCCACGTCATCGAGGTTGCGCAGATGCTCCATCACCGTCTCGCCAACAACCTCGGAGGACACTTCGCTCTCCCCCAAACTTTCCAGTTCGCGGACGATGTTCGTCACCATCGATTCCACCCGCTCCGGCTCAACCGGACGCTTACGCAACGCGAGCGCCAGCGAGCGCATCAGCTTATCGCGGTCGAACGGCACACGCCGCCCGTTGCGCTTGATCACTACAAGCTCGCGCAACTGAACGCGCTCGAAGGTGGTGAAACGGAAATGGCAGGTCAGACACACGCGACGGCGGCGGATCGCGGCCGAATCCTCGGTCGGCCGCGAGTCCTTGACCTGTGTGTCGAGCGAACCGCAGCTCGGACAGCGCATGCGTACCTTTCAGAGCATGATCCGGAAATGGAAGCCGGTTTTCCGGATCAGATCTTGCTCGAATCCAAGCCGCCCGTTCAGTCCTGATAGATCGGGAATCTGGAAATCAGCCGCTTCACCTTCTCGCGCACCGCGGCCTCAACACCCGCATCCTCGTCGGCGTTTTTATTCGACAGCGCATCCAGCACCTCGGCGATCAGCTCGCCGACGTGGCGGAACTCGGCGATGCCGAAGCCGCGCGACGTACCGGCCGGCGTTCCAACCCGGATACCGGATGTGATGGTCGGCTTCTCCGGATCGTAGGGAATGCCGTTCTTGTTGACGGTGATGTGGGCGCGCCCGAGCGCTGCATCGGCCACCTTGCCGGTCAGTCGCTTGGGCCGCAGATCGACCAGCATCAGGTGCGTGTCGGTGCCGCCGGAAACGATGTCTAATCCTTTAGCTTTGAGGACTTCGGCCAGGGCTTTAGCGTTCTCCACGACGTTCTTCGCGTAAAACTTGAAGGACGGCTGCAACGCCTCGCCGAACGCCACCGCCTTGGCGGCGATGGCGTGCATCAGTGGCCCGCCCTGCATGCCGGGAAACACCGCCGAATTGATCCTCTTGGCCAGTTCCTCGTCGCTGGTCAGAACGAAACCACCTCGCGGGCCGCGCAATGTCTTGTGAGTCGTTGATGTCACGACATGGGCATGCGGCACCGGGCCCGGATGGACGCCGCCCGCCACCAGGCCGGCGAAATGCGCCATATCCACCAAGAGCTTGGCGCCGACGCTGTCGGCGATCTCGCGAAACGCCCGGAAATCGATGATGCGCGGATAGGCCGATCCTCCGGCGACAATCACCTTTGGTCGGTGTTCTTCGGCCAGTGCTCGGACCTCTTCCATGTCTATTCGGTGATCTTCCCGGCGCACGCCATACGGCACAACCTTGAACCACTTGCCCGACATGTTGACCGGCGAGCCGTGCGTGAGGTGGCCGCCCGCCGCGAGATTGAGCCCCATGAAGGTGTCGCCCGGGTTCATCAGCGCCATGAACGCAGCAGCGTTGGCCTGTGCGCCGGAGTGTGGCTGCACGTTGGCAAAGCCCGCGCCGAACAGCTTCTTGACCCGTTCGATCGCCAGCGTCTCGGCGACGTCGACGTACTGGCAGCCGCCGTAATAGCGCTTGCCCGGCAAGCCTTCCGCATACTTGTTGGTCAGCACCGAGCCCTGCGCCTCGAGCACGGCGCGGCTGACGATATTCTCCGACGCGATCAGCTCGATCTCGTCGCGCTGGCGGCCGAGCTCGCGCCGCACCACATCGGCGATCTCGGGATCGGCCTCGGCCAATGATGCTGTGAAAGCGGTGTCCGCGCTGGCCTTCGCGGAGGATTCTGTCGCTGACATCGGCGTCTCCAGGAATGGCTTGGACCTAGCATATCGGCCGCGACCCGCCAATGCTGGCGGGGTCTTGACCACAGCCCGCAATATCTAGCGTTTCGGGTTACCGGCGCTCCTCGCGCGCCAGCCGGGCCTTCAGTTTGCCAAGCGCGAGTTGCTGAAGGTCGGCCTGCGAGGCGCTCGCCGGCCCCATTGCCACCACCTCGATGCCGGTTGCGCTGTCGATCGCGCTGACCCGCACCGCCGCGCCGACCACGGTGAACTCGAAATAGACGTCGCGGTTCTTGTCGTCCGCCATTGTCGCTCGCCACCGGGTTCAGGCTTCAACCACCACGTAGTCGTTCTCGAGGCTGACCCGGAACGTCTCGGCCACGTAAGGCCCCTCGACCAGCGTGGCGCCCTTCTCCACCGAGACGCCGAACCGGCGCGCTTTCACCTTCTCGGGATCGCACCAGGACTTGCCGGTGCGGATATCGAACTCCCAGGAATGCCAGGGACAGCGGATGATCTCGCCGCGCCGGATGTATTGGTACTCGCCGGGCTCGTCGGACAGCACCAGCCCGGTCAGGTTGCCTTGGCACAGGCTGCCGCCGCGATGCGGGCAGCGATTGCTCAGCGCGAAGAACTCGCCGCCGAGATTGAACACCACGATGGCGCGGCCATCGGCGGTGACGAGCTTGCGGCCACCTGGAGGAATCTCATTGACCGCGGCGACAACGTGCTTCTTCGCCATCAGAGCCGGTAGAGGCCGCGGGCGTTGGCGGCATAGATCATGCGGCGCTGCGTGTCGGTCAGGCTCGGCGGCAGCGACACGAACGGGTCGTCGAAGTCCCAATGCGGGTAGTCGCTGGAGAACATGATGCGGTCCATGCCGATCCAGTTCATCACCTCGATGAGGTGATCGGGGTTTTCGGTTTCCTCCATCGGCTGGGCGGTCACCCAGAAGTGCTCGCGGATGTATTCCGACGGCGCCTTCTTGAGGTGTGGCACCTCGTCCTTGAGTCGCTTCCAGTGCTTGTCGAGCCGCCAGCCGAGCGCCGGCAGCCAGCCGAAGCCGCATTCGATCAGCACGACCTTCAGCTCCGGGTAGCGCTCGAACACGCCTTCCATGATGAAGCTCGTCACCATGACCTGCGCCGCGGTGGCGTGCTCGGTCATCTCCTCGATGTAGAACGACGGATAGCCGGAGCTCGTCATGGGCCAGCCGCTGTAGCCGAAGGCGTGGATGCCGACCGGCAGTCCGGCCTCGACCGCGGCCTCGTAGATCGGCCAGTAGCGCTTGCGGCCCGCCGCCT
>Ga0190270_10001040_pt1 | contig 12642 bp, 8 predicted proteins | sample Popmic320T_FD_133748 | JGI IMG/M metagenome (GOLD analysis project Ga0190270, IMG submission 133748) | Populus adjacent soil microbial communities from riparian zone of Weber River, Utah, USA - 320 T | ecosystem: Environmental > Terrestrial > Soil > Riparian zone | place: USA: Utah | collected... | reverse complement strand
TGATCGTCGTTCCGCTGATCACGCTGCTGGTCTTTAGCTTCAGACTGGGCACGCCTTGGCAGCCCGGCGCGTTCACCTTGCGGCACTATGTGACCGCCTATTCCGACCCGCAAGTCTATCTAATGTTTTTCAACACGGTGGTTTTAGCCGCAGCCAGCACGACGCTGGCGTTGACCATCGCGGTGGTTTTCGCATTTCTTACCGAGCGCACGGACATGCCGTTTCGAAACCTCGCCTGGGGGTTGATGCTCGTGCCGATGGCTGTGCCCGGTATCCTCTTCGCGATCTCCTGGATATTTCTGCTCTCGCCGAAAATCGGTTTGATCAATATTTGGCTGCGCTCCCTGTTCGCGCTCTTTGGCGTCGAAGTCAGCGAAGGTCCGCTGAACATTTACAGCCTATGGGGGATGATCTTCCTGGAAGGAATCCGAGGCGTGACGACGACATTTCTGATCGTCGTCGGGGCCTTCCGCGCCATGGACCCGAGCCTGGAAGAAGCGGCGCGAGTATCCGGAGCATCGAATCGCACCAGCTTCTTTCGCATTTTTATTCCGATGCTGACGCCGACGCTGCTCGCGGCCGGCATGTATAGTTTCATGACCAACCTGGAAGCGCTGGAGATTCCCATCATCATCGGATTTCCGTCGGGGATTTACGTGTTTCCGACTTATATCTACTTTTCCGCGCAGCGCTTCATGCCGCCCCAATACGGCCTGTCGGCTGCACTCGGAGCGAGTTTTCTACTCGTCAGTATTTTATTGGTTTACGGCTATCGCCGCATCGCCGGCCAAGCCGGACGCTTTGCGACGATCACCGGCAAGGGTTATCGGCCGCGCCTGATCTCGTTGGGCAAATGGCGCTACCCGGCGTTCGGCGCCTTTGTGCTCTATTTCATGCTCACCATCGCTCTGCCGACGCTGATCCTGTTGTGGCGATCGCTCGTGCGCTTCTACGTCATGCCTTCATGGTCGGCGTTGGCGCAGGTGACGATGAAAAATTACTGGGAGGTCTTTGGCGAGGAACAGATCGTGCCGGCTCTAATCAACACACTGATCGTCGGCGTGACCACGGCAACCTTGACCATGTTGTTATGCCTCGTTGTCGCATGGGTGATCGTCAGAAGTAAGCTCAAAGGTCGCGCGGTGCTCGACGGCCTGACCTTTCTGCCCCATGCGATCCCTGGAGTGACCATCGGTATCGCGCTGATCTTTCTCTATTTGAACCCGCCGCTAAATGCTCTGCCGCTCTACGGCACGATCTGGATCATCGTGCTAGGTTTATGCGTTGGCTATACCGCATTCGGCAGCCGGGCGATGAACAGCGCGATCACACAAATCCACAGTGAGCTCGAGGAAGCGGGAAAAGTTTCCGGCGCCTCTTGGGCGACGATCATGCGCCGCATCATCCTGCCGCTGCTGTTGCCCGCCTTCGTTAGCGGTTGGATCTGGATCGCTTCCCATTCACTACGTTCCTTTTCCGTGCCGCTGATCTTGTCGAGCAAGAACAGCATCGTACTGTCAGTGGTCATGTGGGATTTGTGGAACAACGGCCGCGCCGGACCCACTGCGGCTCTCGGCGTTTTACTCATAGTCGGATTGGCGCTACTAACAATTAGCGGCCGCTGGCTGGTCAGCCGGCTGCATCGGCTGGACTGAGGATACGACTGAATTAACGGCGCGGTTTTGCCGCGACCGGGCGCGGAATGAGAATACAGTTTCACAACCTATGCTAATCGAAATATCTCTGATTTGGCGATTTATCCGCAGGTAATTTGGCAAGACAAAGTATGACGGTTACAGAAAGTCCACTGACGACGCCGTCCGAGTTAGAAAAAGTCGGCGAGGTACTGCGGCTCTATACTAAAGCGTTAACCGGCCACGAGATTCGCCTGATTCCGCGCGCCGGCGCAAGCGCGCGCGGCGCCGGCTGGGCCACACCCGGCAATGACGGCAAGGCGATTTCGCTCATGCTACCGGCGAAAATCGATCGCTTCCCATCCGAGCGTGAGAATTTCGCTTGGTACAAAGTCATCGTCACCCACCAAGCCGGCCACGCTGAATTCGGCACCTTTGAATTTTCCTTGCGCCGCGCGTCGCGGCTATTTCAAGATTGGCGTCCGGGGCTGGCGGAAAAACTTTCCGCCGATCAAATCGGCGACGATCGCCAAGCGTTGCGCCAACTTTTTCCCGACCCTGTGCTGGGCATGACGATTTTTGATTGTGTCGAAGACGCCCGCGTCGATGGTAAAGTTTTACAGCGGTATCCTGGCATCGAGAGCGCATACCGGCAGGTCGCACTGCGAGTTCTTGCTGAACGGCCGCGGCTCGGTGCGTTGCCGCTGCGCGAAGCATTGATCGAGGGTTTGCTGCAGTCGAGTCTCGGCGGCACTCCATTGGGCGAGGCGCCGGAGATTTTGCAACCCGCCTTGGCGAGCGCCCGCGAACATCTGTCGCGCGTCAACGACGCCGGCGCCACGGTGGAAGACTCCGCGGAAGCGGCGCTGCGTATCTATCAGATCGCCGCTACGCTGCCCAACATCGTCGCTGACGACGACTGCTGTCATGATCACGATCACGAGCATCAGCACCACAGAGACGACGATGAGACGCCCGACCGGCTCCAGGAGTCGGTCAACGATCCGGAAGAAGTTCCTTTTAAAGCGCCGCCGGAAGTCGAGTTTCGTTTACAGATGGATGAGTCGCTGCTCGACCGCAAAGAACAAAAAGCCAACGCCGAAGATCAGCCGGCGGACGCGATGGTCGAAAGCGAAGCCGACGGTCCGCTGCAGCGCGATGAGCCTTTTTGTTATTTGTATCCTGAGTGGGATTTTCGCGCCGGCGCGTTCAAAGATCGCTGGTGCCGCGTACGCGAGCGTATCATGGAAGAAGGCACTTCGGATTTTTATACCGAGACGCTCAATGAATACCGCTGGCTGGTCGGCCAGGTGCGTGCGCGGTTTGAACATTTTTTGCCGGAGCTATTCCGCAAAGTAACCCGCCGCTACGACGGCGAAGATATCGATCTCGATCAACTGGTCGATCTGGTGGTCGATCTAAAGACCGGCGTCACGCCGTCGGAAAAAATTTATTGGCGGCGCGAACGCACTCAGCGCGACGTTGCCGTCGCCCTGTTGCTCGACATGAGCGCGACGACTAATGAATACGTCGAGCTGGAAGCCGCCCGCGCCGTTCGTCCGACCTTATCGACGGCTGAGAGTTACAGCGAATACCTGCGCCAAATCGCCAGCGGCGTCGACGCGCGCGGCAAACCGCTGCGCAAACGCACCATCGATATCGAAAAGCAGGCCGCCATCGTCTTGCTGCAAGCGCTGGAAAGCATCGGCGACAACTACGCGGTGTACGCCTTTTCCGGCAGCGGCCGCGGCGACGTTGAATTTCACGTTGTCAAAGACTTCGCCGAGCCGTTGAGCCAGCGCATTGCGCGCCGGGTCGATGGCATCGCGCCGGCCCATGCCACGCGTATGGGCGCGGCGATTCGCCACGCGGTGCGAAAGCTGGAGCGTGTCGAGGCGCAAACCCGATTATTATTTCTCGTCAGCGACGGTCGGCCCTACGACCGCGATTACGGCCGTGACGCCAACGATCAGGACTACGCCGTCAATGACACCCGCCAGGCGTTGCGCGAGGTGGCGCGCCGCAAGATTCGCCCGTTTTGCTTGACCGTCGATAAGGAAGGCGCCGACTACATGCGCGCCATGTGCGAAGACTTGCCCTATGAAGTCGTGACTCGCGTCGAAGAGCTGCCGATCAGTTTGCTCACCGCGTATCCGAAGATTACAGCGTGATCGCTTTAGCCCGAATAGTCGCCCAACCAGCAAAACTAACGGCAGAGTGTCGATCGAGGTGGAACCCTGAAGGAGCGAAGGCATCAGCGCAAATGTTTCACTACATGCTCGGTGCTCGGCACGATGTTTGAACTATTCGCGGTAGTCTCACAGCACATCGCCACGCGAGCCGTTTCAAGGCAGCGCCGCTTTGCCTTCGCTCCGGAAGGGTCGCGCCTCGATCGCGGTTTCATCGCGAATGATTCAGCCTATTCCGGAAAGATCGCGTCGACGACTTCCTGCAAACTTTGCGCGACTTCCTTGTCGTCGGTGAGCGCCTGCACCACGGCGACCTGGCAGGCGAGCCGCGGCGCGACACCCGTGCTCATCAACGTGCCGGCGTAAATCAACAAGCGCGTGCTGACGCCTTCCTGAAGCCCATGCTCGCGCAAGTTACGCACCTTGGCGCCCAAACACGCCAGTCGGCCGGCGTCTTCTTCCGACAGGCCGCTTTCATGGCGGATGATTTCGCGCTCGCGCTCTTCCGGCGGATAGTCGAACTCGATGGCTAAGAAGCGCTGGCGTGTACTGTGCTTTAAATCTTTGAGCACCGTCTGGTAGCCGGGATTATACGAAATCACCAGGAGAAAATTTTCATGGGCCTGCACCACCTGGCCGCGCCGCTCGAGGGGCAAAATGCGCCGATGATCGGTGAGTGGGTGAATCAATACCGTGGTGTCTTTGCGCGCCTCGACGATTTCATCGAGGTAACAGATTGCGCCCGCTTTCACCGCGCGGGTCAGCGGACCGTCGAGCCAGCGGGTTTCCTGTCCTTCGAGCAGGTAGCGGCCGACTAAATCGGTCGCCGTCAAATCTTCATGGCAGGCGACTGTGATTAGCGGCACCGGACCGAGCCGGTGCGCCATGTATTCGGCAAAGCGCGTCTTGCCGCAACCGGTGGGACCTTTGAGCAGCACCGGAAGTTTTTTTGCATAGGCCGCTTCGAACACTTCGACTTCCGAGCCGACGGGCAGATAGAACGGCTGCTCGGTAGCGACGAATTCTTCGAAGGCGTATTCCTGATAACTTGATTTGGCCATGACGCTTAGGTTCCTTTGCTGTACGCGCACAGAATATTTTAGCATAGTTACTACCGGTGCTGCGGTGAGTCAAATCATTGGCTGGACAATTGACAGTTTCCATGACATCGGGTTAGTTCTCAACGTAGTCATCGTCGCGCCCAAAGGAGATCTCAGATGAAAACATGGCGGCACATGTTCAGCGTCGTCGTTGTAATACTTTTTACCGGCAGCGCATCGCTCTTCGCCCAATCCAGTAATCTTTACAATCAACTGGTCGATGCGTCGAAAAGCGAAGTGGGCAAGAAAGGCGGCAAGCTCACCATCGCGCTCAACTGGACCAATCCTCAAGGCAAGGCGATCGTTGACGAGTTCAAAAAAGATTTCGCCTTCATCAAAGAGACCAAGTTCGAGCGCGTCCGCACCGTCGAAGAAGCCCAGCGCGCGCTGATGGAATTCAAAGCGGGACGGCCACAGCAGATCGACGTGACGACAATTTCGGACGAAGTATGGCCTACCTATCAAGAGGCCGGCGCGTTTGTAAAACCGCCCTTCGAATATCAAAGGGTGGCCAAGGTGTTGCCCCAAGGTTGGCCCTCGCTCGATCCCCGCGTGATCGATCCGAACGGCTACTTTCTCGCCACCACCGGCGCGGTGCGAGGTATCGCTTACAACATTACGCTTGTGCCACCCGACAAAGCGCCTAAAAGATGGGAAGACTGCTTGGACCCGATGTGGCGCGGTAAAGTTCTTTACGATCCGCGCCCCAAGCTCACTTCCTTACAGCATGATCCCAAAACCCGTGAGGCGCATCTAAAATGGCTTCGAGGGCTGATGGAAAACAAAGTGGTGCTCAACCGCGGCATGGATGAAAACTTGCAGAAGGTCGCGGCGGGAGAGTTCCCGGTCAACTGCGCCGCCAACTATCATAACGCGATGCCGATGATCGATGAGGGCGCGCCGCTCGGCTTTGTGCTCCCCGATCCGATTCCGCTGGAGCTCGGCACGCAGATGTTTGTCACCAAATGGACGCTGCCGGCGACCACCCAACTATTCGCTCTTTGGGCCGCTACCAAGGCCCAGCCGATAGTGGAAAAGTCCGGTTATCGCGGCTTTCCCTGGGACCCGACATCGCGGAAATACGCCATGGCGCAAAAAAAATATATCGCTGTGTGCGGACCGGATTGTTTGCGTCTGTCGGCAGACAAATACGATCAAGAGCACGCCAAGATTCTCAAACTGCCCGGCGCCCACTAGAGATCGGAACAGTCGGCAAGACAAGATCATGCATTGAGCTGCCGGTGCGCGGCGCGCAGAAACGACAGATCGGTAACCTCCTCGAGAGTCACCCGCCGATCGGTGGACTTGATCGTGCCGACCACGGTCGCCATATAGTCGATCACCGACGGTTCAAGCTCGCCGACAAAACCTTGGCGGAGAATTTTATAGTTGCCGTCGGCTTCGTCGCGGCTCAGATTAGGAATCCGCTTGAGCGCGACCTCGACCGCTTCTTGCTCGTGAGTTTTCAAATATTCCGTCGCGCGGACCACCGCGGTGACAACTTTTTGCACCGCTTGCGGTTGTTGTTGGATCAGCGCAACGCCTGCGGCTAAACCGCCTTCGTACCAACCCATGCCCGGATCGGGATAGTAAAGCGGCTTAAAGCCCGCCTTGGTTCCCCAGTAAAGAAACTGACTGCGCGCGAACACCGCAGAAATGGTCGGGTCCTCGAACGCCTTAGCGCGCCCGATGCTATCGCCCTGAACCACTTCCACATCGACGCCGGGTTGCAAACCGTAACGCGAACAGAGAAAGCGAAAATCAGTATTCGACCGGCCGCCGCCGGACATGACTTTCTTACCTTTGAGGTCGGCGATCGATTGGATCTCCGGACGCGCCACACAAGGAAATTTAGTTAGCGTCGTGGCGCAGAGAAATTTGAGCGCGTGACCATGGCCCAGCACCGCCTCCATCGCATTGGTCAAGGAACAGAGGAAGCCAACCTCTCCCTTGTCAACCAATTGCGCCAGCGTCTGGCCGCCGTGGCTCTGCACTTGCACGCAATGGGCGCTCGCGCCCTCGGCACTGAAGAAGCCTTTTTCTTCCGCGACCAACAGCGGCAGAAAAGTCATGGTTGGATAGGGAAGGGCGATGAGCATGGGAATTATCTCACTTTCATTTGTCTGGTGGCGAGAAAGCGGCCGCCAAAAGTCATCGCCAGCATGATTAAGATTAACATGACGCCTAACGCTGCCGCGTGGCGCAAGTCGCCGGCTTCCCAATGGGACCAGATGAGAAATGATACGACGTTGTTCGAAGTCGAGTTGAGCATGAGCGCCATCGACAATTCGCGCATCGCGTGAACCGCGACCCAAATAGCGACTCCCGCCAAAGTCGGCAGCAGCAGGGGCACGACGATTCTGCCGAACACAGTGGCGGAGGTAGCGCCGCTCACCCGCCCGGCCTCTTCAAGTTCCTTGTGAATCTGGATAATGCTGGCGCTCAGCGTACGAGTGCTGAAAGGTAGATAGCTGGTCACGAAGCCGACGAGAATGATCAGGGATGTGCCATAAATCGGCAGATAATCGAACGTAAGATAGACGTAGATCAGCGCCAAAGCCAAAACCACGCTCGGCACTGCGTGCGGCAGAAACGTCAAAACCTCGAGCACGCGCCGCCCGGGAAATTTGGAGCGCAACACGACCCAAGCGGCGGCGGCGGCGAGCAGAGTGGTGATCGTGGCAGAACCGACCATCAGCCAGAAAGTGTTGACGACCGCCTTGACGACTTCAGGATCTTTCAGAAGATCTCGGTAACCTGACATCGATACCACCGACAAGGCTTCCATGGACGGCGCCTGATAGAAAGGGATCAAGCTTGCCCAGAACATGATGAGAATCGGCAACAGCACGGCGAGGCTGAAATAGCCGACAAAAAAAGCCAGAGAGACGTATTTCCAAAAGCCGAGATCGATCAACCTCGGGCGAAATCCTTTGCCGGTGACGGTGGCGAATCGTTCGCTGTGGCGTGTCGATCGCTGGTAAAGGTAGATGAGAAAAATGCTGATGACGAGGTATGTCGAGCTGAGCGCGCTGGCTTCGCCATAGTTAGCGCCGCCACCGTACGTGGAGGTTGTCGCATAGTAGATCTTCGAACTGAACACGAGAATGCCATTGCGCAAGCCGAGTACGCCGGGGATCTCGAAACTCTCGATCGCCGTCATGAATATATAAATGCTCGCGGTGAGAATCGCCGGCAGCATGATGCGCAGCGTGACCCGGGTGGTGGTGATCCATTTTGTCGCGCCCGATACCAAAGCGGCTTCCTCGAGCGAGGGATCCATGGCGCGAAAAGCGCCGACCAGCAGAAGAAAGGTGGTCGGCACCAAGCGCAACCCTTCGGTGAAAATCATGCCGCCCAGCGAATAGATGTTGAATGGAGCGTTCTCAAGGCCCAAGACAAACATCGTCGCCTTGTTGATGATGCCGACATTGGGACTCAAGAGCAGCACCCAAGACATTGACAGCAACATGCCCGGCATCGCCACCGGCGCGATGACGAGCGCATAGGCTACGGTGCGCAGCGGCGTGTTGGTGCGTTCGATCAGCCAAGCGAACAGAATCGCCACAGGCAAAGCGAGCAACACGGATCCGGCGGCAAAGACGAATGAATTGTAAAACAGCTCCAAGAGCGCCGGACCGCCGTAGGCGCGCGCATAGTTGGTAAAGGTCAGCCGGCTGAAAGTGCCGGGAGAGCCGCGGATAAAGCCGCCGACAATCAACAACGCCAGAGGCACAACGACAAGGTAGGCGACCAACCCCACCAAGCCGGGGATCAATAGGTTGGACCATCGAGGCCACGCAAAACCGCGTGCGCGCCGCGATAAGAGGAGAGACGATGGATAATCTTGCAAGAAAATGCCCGTCGAAATCAGCTCATTTCTTGGAGCCAATCAGCGTCATGAGTTTGTCTTCGATGGCATCATGCTTGAGCGCTTTCTCAGTATCGCCCCAACCGAGTACGGCAAGCTTTTTGCCAGAAAGCATCTTCGACATTTCGGTGCCTAACCCTTCATACGGCAACGCGCGGCCTTCGGTGTCCTCGTAAACTTTTTGTCCTTCGGGGGATACCAGCCAGCCGATGTACAACGCCGCGGCATTGATGCGCGGCGCGCCTTTTGGAATTGCGCGACCAGCGATGTTGCCGCCAATCGGTTCCATGGGAATCCAATCGATCGGCGCGCCGGATTTGCGCGCTTCGATAATGTTAAACACGTAAACCGGCGCGATGTGAAAATCGCCGGCGGTCAAGAGCTGCGCGATGGCTGTGCCGCCCCGGCCAAACTTCGGTTGGTTGTCTTTGATTTTTTTTACATAGGCTTCGGTTCTTTCGACCGTCCAAACCCCTGAGGAAGCGATATACGCCCAGGGATTGACTCGAATATCGACGGCCAATTTACCGCGCCATTCTGGGCTCAACAGATCGTCGTAACTCTTAGGTAGCTTCTCTTTGGGGACCAATTTGGTGTTGTACGCCATTGTCCATATGTTCCCATAGGCCCCGACGCCGAAGTTGTCTTTGTCGACCGCTTGGGCGGGAATGTCTTTAAATACTTTGCGCCATGGAAAACTGGTAAAAACCCCGTCGAGCTTGCCTTGTTCATAGGACACGCTGTTGCAAGCGATCACATCGGCGGTCGGCGCCCGGCCGGCGCGTTGTTCCATAGTGACTTTCTGCACAACTTCGTCGCTGTGGACCAATGCCTGCTCGACTTTGATGAAGGGATATTTTCTTTCAAAGGCGCGGAAGTGCTCTTTGCCTTTGCCTCTCGTCGTGTCCCAGACAACCAATTTACCCTCTTTTTTGGCGCCTTCGATAAGATCGGTGAAATTGCGATCGGCGATGGATTTTTCAGCGGCATTGAGCGCCGAAGAAAACATGATGAATAACCCGGCCGTGAAAATTGATGAGATCAAGCCGACGCTCCAGCGTCCAACGAATACTGCCATATCCACCTCCTGAAAGTTTTCGCGACGATTTACGTTTGGTCGAGCATTTATCAAACGGAGCGCCTGTGTCAATCGGAATTCTTTTACCAGATTCACGCGCGGATGCGGCGCTGCGCAAGGTATCGGCTTGCAAACCCGTGTTGAGTGCCATCCAGTTCTTGACAATGGGAACAGTCAAAGAGTAGTTCTGGCGCTTATGATCGTTAGCCGTTGTGGTAAAGGAGGTGTGCCGATGAGATTGACGCGAATGAGCAGTGTAGTTGCGACAGGATGGTTCATCCTCAACATCGCCTGTCTACTTTCCATCGCCAACGCCCAGAGCAATTTGTTTACCCAGCTCGTCGACGCGGCTAAGAGCGAAGTAGAAAAAAAGAGCGGGAAACTGATCGTTGGCATCACCTGGACCGACGCTCAGGCGAAACCGGTGCTCGAAGAATTCAAGAAAGAATTTCCCTTCATCCAATCGATCAGCTTCGTGCGGCTGCGCACGGTCGAACAGATGCAGCGCATGTTGATGGAGTATCGTTCGGGGCGCGCGCCGGATATCGACATCCCATTCATTTCAAACGAGCTATGGCCCGAATACATCAAAGAGAAAATGTTCCTCACGCCGCGCTTCCCCTACAAAGATCTTTTTCGCTCACTGCCTCAAGGTTGGCATCAACCCGATCCACGAAGCCTAGATCCGAAGGGGCTTTATCTCGCGAGCACCGGAGGGGCGCGCGGTATTGCCTATAACAAGAATCTGATTCGAGCCGACCAGGCGCCGAAGGGTTGGGATGACTGCGTCGACCCGAAATGGCGCGGCAAAATTATTTACGATCCCCGCGCCACTTTGGCGGCTTTCCAACATGATCCAAAAACCAGGGACTGGTTTTTGAAATGGCTCAAGGGGTTGGTCGCCAACAAAGTCGTGCTCAATCGCGGAATGGGTGAAAACTTGGAAAAGGTCGCGGCCGGTGAATATGCCATCAGTTGCGCGGCAAACTATCACAACGCCATGCCGATGATCGACGAAGGTGCGCCGCTCGTGTTCGTCCTTCCCGATCCCTACATATTGGACATCACCACCGAGATGCATGTCGTGCGTTGGTCGACCACCCCGGCCGCTACTCAACTCTTCGCGGTCTGGCTGGCAACTCGCGCTCAGCCGTTGATCGAAAAAACCAGCTATCGTGAGTTTCCCTGGATTCCAACCTCCAGGAAGTATTCCATGGCCAAAGGAAAATACATGGCGATATGCGGCGCCGATTGCGCGCTAAAATCAGAACAGTACAGCGAAGAGCACGCCAAGATTCTCGGGCTACCGGGATCGCGGTAAGCTATGCAGCGGTGACAAGCACAAGACAAGATCGTTTGAGGAGACAGTTGAATGGAAAAAAAATACTTTATCGACGCCGCCGGCCAGGTGCGCCAGGTCAAAAAAACATTTTATAAGCAATGGCAGGACCGCGAGAGAATACCGGTCTTCGAGGGATACTCTGTAGAAGACGTTGAAAAGCTCACACTCGGTCCTTGGGAACGCAAAGGCGGCAAAGGCTGCTTTATCAACCTCGTCGGTTCCGAGGAGATCAATGATTTTTATCTCTGTGAAATCCCCGCGGGCGGACAGCTCAAACCGCAACGCCATTTCTATGAAGAGCAAATCTATGTTCTCGAAGGGCGCGGCGCGACAACGGTGTGGAACGAGGGCGGCCCGAAACGGACTTTTGAATGGCAAGAAGGAAGCCTCTTCTCGCCGCCGCTCAACTGTTGGTATCAGCACTTCAACGGTCAGGGCGACAAGCCCGCCAAGTATATCGCCATGACCATGGCGCCTACCGTTCTCAACTTGTTCCGCGATCTCGATCTGGTTTTTCATAACGACTACGTATTTAGAAATAGATTCGACGCCGAGGACGATTATTTTAGCACCAAGACGACGCCGCTCGGTTGGGACGATAGCTATGCGCGCTGGAACTCCGTCGAAGACTTCGAGGCGGGAAAAGAGCCGGCGCGGTCAAACACGCTGAGGACCAATTTCATCGCCGACGTGCGCAGCGTCGAAGTCGAGAAAATGCCCGGCGCCGGCGAAGGCTTCGCCAGCATGCATTTCAAATTATCCAACAACACAGTGATCTGTCACGCCGCGGAATTCGAAGTGGGCAAATACAAACGGGCGCACCGTCACGGCGGCGGCGCGCATATCATCTTGCTCAACGGCAAAGGTTACTCGCTCATGTGGCCGACTGGCAGAGAGAATGAAAAAATGACGATTCCCTGGAAGAAGGGGACCATCATCGTGCCGCCGGCCGGCTGGTTCCACTTTCATTTTCCCACCAGCACGTCGCCGACGCGCTATCTGGCGCTGCGTGGCAGCTTTGGCGTCGAGGGAAAATACAAGACCACGCTGAGCGTCAGCAAAGGCGGCGACTGCATCGACTATAAAGAAGAGGATCCGGAGATCAGGCGGCTTTACGAAAAGGCGCTGGCTGAGGAAGGGATTAAAACCAGCATGGCGCCGTCGTTGTATGCCTAGAACCGGTTTGCACCGGCATTAACTCTAGACGGATGCGGGTGTCGAGTTAGTGCTTCAACTTTTTCGTCGCTTCCACGAATCGATGATCGCACTCGAATCGTACACGTCGAATATCTTTTCCAGGTAGTTCACGGCGGCGGCGTAATCCTCCGGCGAATTGGTGCCGACGCAGTCGCGCGCGATGACGGTGTAAAATCCGCGGCAGATCGCCTCGCGCGCGGTGCCGTTGATGCCGGTCGCCACGTTGACCCC
>Ga0190270_10001039_pt1 | contig 12643 bp, 12 predicted proteins | sample Popmic320T_FD_133748 | JGI IMG/M metagenome (GOLD analysis project Ga0190270, IMG submission 133748) | Populus adjacent soil microbial communities from riparian zone of Weber River, Utah, USA - 320 T | ecosystem: Environmental > Terrestrial > Soil > Riparian zone | place: USA: Utah | collected... | reverse complement strand
GACACAGGGACCATCACCAGGCTGGTTTTGACGCGGACCACCTCGTAGTCTTCATCCTTCGGCGCCGGCGGAGGTGTGGGCTTCGGCGTTGGCTTCGATGGTGGAGGTGGCAGGTCTCTGACCGTTTGTGCGCCGGCGAATCTGACGACGCAAAAAAGAGCCAGCACTGCAAACAGCAGCGCCGGCCCTAATTGTTTTCCCGCTCCAGCATTCATCAAACCACTCCTCATGCCGCCAAGGTTGCTGGCCTTAGTTTGTCTTGTTAACAAATTTTCCGACGGCATGATTCATGGCGTTAGTGCCGGGTAAGCTTTGGTTCGTTGCCTCACCCGAACAACTTTCCCCTGCTGGTTTACCTTCGCATTAAAGTTGTAGTTCAGAGATCAGCCTTTAGGCTGTGGTTGCTCGGAAAGAGCAAGCTGAAGCTTGAACTCTGAACTGCTGTCTTACTCGCCGCTGGTAGTCATCATCGGGGCCTGTTGCATAAGACCCTTGTTGACTAACAACTTGACTTCAACGCGCCGATTTTGTGCGCGTCCATCGCGAGAAGCGTTTTCCGCAATTGGATTCGTTTCACCAAACCCGTACGGCGTAATGATGCGACGCAGCGGGATGCTGTGGTTTTCAACCAGATAACGAATTACGGCATCGGCGCGGCGCTGGCTGAGCGCGCGATTTCTTTCCACACTGCCGGTGGCGTCTGCGAAACCTGCAACCTCGAGCACATACCCCTTGGCATTGAGCGCCTTGGTGGCAATCTCATCAAGTTTCGTTTTTGAATCAGGAGACAACACCGCGCTTCCGGTCCGGAAATTAACCGCCATCACCGTCTGCGGTACATAATCGTCCAGGGCCGAGATACGTTCATTGGTGACGTTCACACCCTGCACTGCCGCATCTGCGGTTTCCTGTGCTGCCTTCGCTCCACCCTTGGCTGTGTTGGCAACGGCAGCCAATTCATCCAATTGTCCCGAGAGACGCTGCGCGTTTTGTTCGACTTCACTGACTTTCGTCTCCAGCGGCGCAGCGCGGGAGTCGACAGCGCGGGCAACGCGGAGATCCGATTCGTTGAACCTGACTTTTTCGGCTAAGAGATTACCCGAAGAATCACCACGACCTTCGATTTCGAGATTCAGCCCACGCAAAATCTGGGTTTGTCCATAATTTGCGCCGCTGCGAAGGAAGCCGCCCTTCGTTTTTACGCTGGTGCGATCGTCGAGACGAACCGTGGTGTCGACACCATTAATGTCACGTACGACGAACGTATCCGCGTCGCGTCTAACGACGACGCCTTTAACCTTCATCTTCTGACCGCTGGCAACTGTGCGCGCCCCTTGCGGTGCTGTTGTGTCTTGTGCGATCGCGAGGGATGCTGAGACAGCTAAAAGGGAGACTGCAAGCATGAGAGAAGAAAACATTTTGAATTTCGGGATTGGCATAAGTGACTATCTCCTTATTGTCTGAAAAACTTTCAAGTGGAACAGCTCATCGTCCGAGCCGTCGGCGAAACTTTCTGACGAACAATTTCGATCAATTGTCGTCCGTCCTGCGTAGCGATCCGACATTTCTTAGACCTATGGTCAGGCTAAGTCAAGGGGTTAAACCGCTACGGAAGCATTCATCATCGAATTGCCATTCGATCGCAATAACTCCGAGCCAATAAAAGAATTCGCGGTGATAAACCTAATAATGATATCGCTCCGCGGTTGAGAGGTTACCGATTACTTCTCAGAACGCGTTAGATCAACGTTAAAGCGAAAAATCGCCGGCCTCCAAAAGCTCTTTCACGTAGGCGAGGAATCGTTCCGCGTCGGACCCATCAATGACGCGATGATCGAAGCTCAACGCGAAATAAGCCATCGAACGAATCGCAATGAAGTCGTCACCTTCCTCCGTGGACAAAACCTTGGCGCGTTTCTCGATTTTGCCAACGCCGAGTATCGCCAGTTGCGGTTGATTGATGATCGGGGTGCCAAACAATCCACCAAACACGCCAGGATTAGTAATGGTAAACGTGCCCCCGGCCACTTCGTCGGGTTTTAGTTGTTTGGTCCGCGCCCGGTCGGCAAGGTCGTTTGCCGCGCGGGCCAGACCAGAGATTGATAGATCGTCGGCGCGCTTGATAACCGGAACAATCAATCCCCAATCCAGTGCGACTGCCATCCCCAGATTGATGTCGCGCTTATAAATAATCTGGTCGCCACTCACCTGCGCATTGAAGATGGGAAACTTTCGCAGCGCGTTGGTGATCGCCTGGAAGATGAATGGCATGAAGGTGAGCTTGGTGCCGGTGCGTTCGTAGAACTCGTCTTTGTGCTGGTCACGCAATTTGGCAATGCGCGTCATATCGATTTCGTAAACCGTGGTCACGTGCGCCGACGTGCGGCGCGATTGGACCATGTGCTCCGAAATCTTCTTGCGCATCACCGTCATCTGCTCGACGCGATCGCCTTCGCCGGGCCTCAATGGCGCGGGCGCCGGCTGCACGGAAGCGCTGCCGGTGGCGGACCGGGCCGGAGCTGAAGGCGCACCTGATTCGATGAAACTCAGAATGTCGTTCTTGGTTACGCGGCCACTCATGCCTGTGCCTTCAAGCTTCGCGATGTCGACGCCATGCTCCTGCGCAATCTTGCGGACCAGCGGGCTCGACTTTGTACGGCGCAAATCTTCCGCCGTGGCATTTGCACTGCTGCCGTTGCCGGCGGCGGGCGCGGCCTTCGTAGACGGAGTTTCCGTTTGCTTGCCCGAAGACTGTGGTTGCTGAGCGGCTGGGGGTTCCTCGGGCTTAGCTTGCTGAACTGCAGGTTGTGTTGCCGTAGACGGAGGAGTTGGAGGTGGCGCGGCTGGCGCTGTTTCCTCGGGCTTCTGCTCCGGTTTAGTTTCCTCTGCAGGAGCCGCCGCCTTTGTTTCAGTTGGAGCAGCAGGAGCGCTTCCCGCAGCACCACCGTCGAGCACCGCGACAGTCTTGTTGACCTCGACCGTGTCACCTTCGTGGAAAAGGATCTCGGTCAACGTGCCTGCAGCCGGCGAAGGAATTTCCGCGTCAACCTTGTCGGTTGAAATCTCAAACAGCGGTTCATCGCGTTCGACTCGATCGCCAACCTTCTTCAACCACTTTGTAATCGTGCCCTCGGCGATCGATTCGCCCATCTGCGGCATTACAACTTCAGTGCTCATTTCTTCTCCGATACGTATTTAAGTTCGGCTTTAGCTTGCCGCCGACTGCCTGCTGGCCGTCGTTTCAGCGGTCGTCGGATCGATAGTAGTCTTGATTTCCGAAATACGATTCGCCGGGAAGCCGCCCTGGTTGGCGTGTTCGCGGATCATCTCTTCATTCGGAGCGATGTAAACACAGTAAATCTTGTCGCCGGTAACGTAACTGTGCAGCCATTGGATTTGCGGGCCAAGATTTTGCAGCACGCTGCACGACTTTTCGGAAATGCCCTGGAGCTCTTGTGGCGACAAGTTACCGGCGCCCGGAATGTCTCGCTCGATTACATATTTTGGCATGGGATTTATACTCCTTCTTCTTCTGGGATCTCAGATCTGAGATCTCAGGTCTCAGATTGAAATCTCATATCTGACTTCTGACTTCTGACCTCTGACCTCCGACCTCTGCTCAGTACGCCGCCAGCTTCCGTGCCGCCTCCAGCACATCTTTCGTCTGCGGCAAGTAATAATCCTCGAGCGGAGGTGAATAGGGCACCGGAGTATCAATCGAAGCGACGCGCAACACTGGCGCATCCAGCCACTCAAACGCTTCTTCGCCAATGGTTGCGCCAATCTCGCCACCAATGCCGCCGGTGCGTGAAGCCTCGTGCAACACGATTACTTTGTTTGTCTTCTTAACACTCCCGAGTATTGCTGCTTTATCCATAGGCGCCAGCGTACGTAGATCGATTACTTCAACGTCGAGGCCTTCTTTTTCGAGTTCTTCCGCAGCATCCATCGCCGTCAGGACCATGGCGCCAAACGTAATGATCGAGAGATCGCGTCCCTCGCGGACCGTGCGGGCTTTGCCGATTTCGACAATGTAGTCTTCCGAAGGCAGTTCCTCTCGCAGTCGCGGCAGCCGGTAAAGTTTTTTGTGTTCAAAAAACAGGACTGGATCGGGATCGCGAATGGCTGCTTTGATGAGACCCTTGGCGTCGTAGGCGCTGGAAGGTTCGACAATCTTTAGACCGGCTGTGTTGAGGAAAAACGATTCGGCATTCAGCGAATGAAATGGGCCCGAGCGCACGCCCGAACCACACGGACCACGAAAGACCGCCGGAATATTTGCTCCCCAACGATAACGGCACTTGGCTGCGTAGTTGGTTAACAGATCAAACCCCGCGGAGATGAAGTCGATAAACTGAAACTCAGCCACGGCCTTCATCCCCATCAGTCCGGCGCCGCACGCAGCGCCAACAATTGCGCCTTCCGAAATCGGAGTATCGATCACGCGGCCTTTGCCAAACTGATCAATCAATCCGTCCGTGACTTTGAAAGCCCCGCCATACGCGCCTACGTCTTCGCCAATAACGAAGACCGTCGGGTCGCGCTCCATCTCTTCCCAGATACCCTGGCGAATGGCTTCGACCAGCGTCGCCTGACCACCTCGCTCAGGACGCGCTGACTTGTGCTCTTTTTTCGCGGCTGTCGACATACTCGTTTCTGACTACTTAAGGTGTTTGGTGGCAATGTACGGACTCTCAGGATTCACGATCAAGCGCTGCTGCCTCGAATCAACAACCACGTCCAGATCCTCCAACGGGATAGAACCTAAGAGGACCTCAGTAGTGCCCGCCAAAACCACGGCCCTGACGGTAGTCGATCGGTTTTCAAAGCGGACCTCAACCGGTCCGACGACTTCACCGCGCTTTTCACTCTCATCAGCCAAGCGAAATACCTGTTCCTCAATCAATGGCAAATCGAGCTGTTGCCGAATGTGTTCGGTAATCACGAGCATGTAAGCGCCCGTATCAAAGAGGGCGTCAACGGTCATCCGTTTGATCTTGTCTTCCGTTAGGAAGCCTCGGCGGTGCAGAACCAAGTCATCGACACTTATCAGTTCGATTTCGGCATATACTAATCCCATCTGCTTACCTCCGGGGGATAGGTGGGCTTCAGGATCTTTGATATCCAGGGATCCAGTTCTATTTGTTCGTAAAACCACTACTCGATCTCAATTCCTCTTTCTTTCGCAATCCCGCGCGCTTTCATCATGACATCGTCGTCAACGGGTGCCGTGCCGTGAGTCCATCCCTGCACTTCCTCGACCGGACGTCCCAAAGCAAGCGCAAGTTTTTCATCGCTGCCCTCGAAGCCCGCATCCCGCAATCGGTTCAGCAGAACCCTGCCCTCGGCTTCGCTCGTCCCTTGATCGTCGACCGAGTTAGTATTCGCATCTCCATCGTTTACAGTATTCATGCTCCCCTCTCCATAGTTGATAGTATTCATGCTCGCCTCGCCATGGTCCACGGCGTTTATACTCACCTCGCCATGATTCACCATGTTAATGCTTGTCTCCTTAGAATCAACTTCCTTCCGATCCGCGCCGATTATTAACCCTCCTTTTAGTTAAGCGTCTGATTGATACGGCGCATCCTCCTACATCTGAGCCGAATCTCCCAATTCTTAGTTCTTCAAAACTTCCGGACGAAACGATGGCGGCACGATGTTGTTATCAAAGACCCCATACGCAGCCTTATCCGCGCCGGGCATCGGCGACGATTCGGCCCACGTGCAGTCTTCCTCAATCTCGCGGGTCACGTCCGCGGTGACGTCGTCCAATCTTTCTTTGGTCGCGATCTTTTGTTGCAACAGATGCCGCTCGTAGCGATCCAGCGGATCGTTGTGCTTCTCCCACCATTCGATTTCGCCTCCGGGAACGTAACGTTGATCGTCATGTTCGGCGTGCCCCTTGCGACGATACGTCTTCGCTTCAATCAGCACCGCGCCTCCACCACGCCGGGCAAACTCAACCGCCCGCCTGGTGACCTCGTAACACGCGATCACATCGTTGCCGTCGACAATATGGCCCGGGATTCCATAGCCGGCAGCTTTCTCCGCCAGGTCTTTAACGGCCGTCTGTAAGCTGGTCGGAGTTGAATACGCATACTGATTGTGTTCAGCAACAATGATCAGCGGCAGCTTTTGCACTGCGGCGAAATTAAGCCCCTCGTGAAACGCGCCAGTGCTCATGCCTCCATCGCCGATGTAGGCAACGGCCACTGTTCGCTTCTTTTGCATGCGCGCGGCCAGCAGGACGCCATTCATTACGGGAATCATGTCGCCGAGATGAGAAATGGGACCAATGAACCCCTTGTCCATGTCGCCAAAGTGAATATTCAGATCGCGACCGCCGGACGGACCCCAGGCCTTCGCCATATACTGCGCAAAAATGTCGCGCGGCTTGATGCCTTTCACCAGCACGGCGCCAAGATCGCGAATCAGAGGCGTGATGAAATCCTTCTGCTCTAGAGCGTAAGCGGTGCCGACCGCGGTTGCTTCCTGGCCCAGCGAGCGAAACACGCCGCCTACAACTTTCGTTTGCCGGTAAAGATTGACCAGACGCTCCTCAACCAGGCGGGTGAGCTTCAGATAGCGGTAAAGCTCGAGCATCTGCTCGGGCTGCAGCGTTGTTTCGGTCGTACACGCGAGAGCGGCGCCGTCGGCTGGCTTTCGCGGCGCATACTTTGTGCTAATGCGCATCTGAAAACGCGACGGGCGACGCGGTCCACGGCGACGATTTGCGTTGCCCCCGCGACGCTGCGGCTGATCGGTTGGTTTACCTGGTTTATCCATGGTCTGTATATCTTCTCTGTGCAACCTCAGTGTTCTCTGTGTCTCGGTGGTGAACACTGCCGTGTAAGAGATCACCACAGAGGCACAGAGAACACGGAGGTTGCACGGAGTAATACTTAGATGTGCACCGCCAAATCGTGCACGCCTTCCGCCGCTTCCATTACCGCTTCTGAAATGGTCGGGTGCGCGTGCATAGTCCTGCCCAACTCTTCGGCGGTCGATTCAAGCTGCATTGCCACACACGCTTCCGCAATCAACTCCGTCGCATGCGGGCCAATAATGTGCACGCCCAGAATTTCGTCGTACTTCTTCTCGCTGACGACTTTTACAAAGCCCTCTTCCTCACCCAGTATGCGCGCCTTACCGGAAGCGGAGAACGGAAACTTCCCAACCTTCACGTCGTAGCCCTGTTCCTTTGCCTTCGCTTCAGTCAATCCAACTGAAGCTACTTCCGGATCGCAGTAAGTACAATTCGGCACCAGTCGAAGATTAATGGGCCGCACATCCTTCTGTCCCGACATATGTTCAACCGCAACGATACCTTCCTTCGAAGCCAGGTGGGCCAGGAGCGGCGTCGGCACGACATCACCGATGGCGTACACGCCCTTTTCGGCCGTTTGCTGAAACTCGTCTACCTGGATGAATCCTTTTTCAACTTTAATCTTGCTGCCTTCGAGCCCAAGGCCTTCGGTGAACGGCATGCGGCCTACAGCAACCAAAAGCATCTCTGCTTCGAGCGTGACTGCTTCGCCTTTCGATGTCTTGCCTGAAACGCGCACGCCGGAATCTGTTTTTTCCAGCTTCTCGAGTTTAGTATCCAACTGCGACTTGATCCCGCGTTTGCGAAACGACTTTTCCAACTCCTTCGAAACCTCTTCGTCTTCGAGTGGCACCAATCTCGGCAGCAATTCAACCAGCGTAGTCGCAGCTCCGAACCGTGAATAGACTGAAGCAAACTCAACGCCCACGGCGCCAGAACCCATTACGATTAAGGACTTGGGCACGTCTTTCAGCTCGAGAATGTGGTCGCTGCTGACGACATGTACGCCGTCCGTCTCGAAACCCGGTATGGGCCGCACGACTGAACCGGTGGCGATAATGATGTTCTAGCTTTCAATCGTTTGCTTGGCGCCGTCGGCGCCGGTGACTTCAACTTTTCCGGGCAGCGCGAGTTTTCCTGTGCCTTTGAATACCGAGACTTTGTTCTTCTTCATCAGGTATTCAATGCCCTTGGAATTCTTCATCACCACTTTGTCTTTGCGTTTTTGCACGTCGGCGAAAGCCAACTGAATCCCTGTGGCCTGCACGCCAAAATCCGCGGCGTGCTGCATCTGTTCATAGATGTGGGCCGACATCAGCATCTGCTTGGTGGGAATACAGCCACGCAGCGTACATGTGCCGCCGAGGCGCGTGTCCTTCTCGACAATCGCGGCTTTCAGGCCGAGTTGCCCGGCGCGTATTGCGGCTACGTAGCCGCCTGGTCCGCTTCCGATAATCGTTACGTCAAACTGTTCGTTAGCCAATGTTTGAAGTTCCTCTCCCCCGAAATGCTCAGCGCGCGCAGGCCGGTCCCAGATTTCGCCATAAAGATATACGATCTCGCAGAGTGCTTTGTTGAGTCTGGCATTATAATCATTCAAAGGTATTTCATCCAATTGAGCGGTTTTGTGGGCGAGCGCCTTACAGAACCAGCGCGGCAGCGCCGGATGCCAGAGGCTACATTTGTGTTGGTATAGACCGGAAAAAACCGTTAGAAGCGGTTACGGATTATTTAACGGGTCTTCAATCACCGGGCTGAAGCCACGGTGCTAATGAGATCGCTCCGCGAGAATCGGGACACATATCTATCTTGAGATTTGAGGCATTACATCTATGAAACACTCGGAAGGCTTTCTAAAACTCGTCAACGACGCGAAAACGCGCATACGCGAAGTTACGGTCGAGGAAACGCAACAACGCATGTCTGCCAACCCCGATGCGAAGTTGTTCGACGTCCGTGAGGACAACGAATGGCAAGCCGCTCACGCCGCCGGCGCTTCGCACATCGGCAAGGGAATAATAGAAAGGGACATCGAGGAGCGAGTGCCGGACAAATCAACTGAAGTAATTCTGTATTGCGGCGGCGGCTTCCGCTCCGCCCTCGCCGCCGACGTGCTCCAGCAGATGGGCTACACAAACGTATTTTCAATGGCAGGTGGTTGGAAGGCCTGGAAAGACTCCGGGGCACCGACGGAGAACGCCTGAAGGAGGACAGGCAACGACGTTACGGGCAAGGAGTCCGATGGCAAAAACGTCTTAGTCCCGCAGGGGACAAAATGTTACAGAACTCCGACGCCTTTGTATTTGTGGAAGCTCAACCTAATCCGTCAGCCGTCTCACAATCTGCAGCAGCTTATCCAAATCCAACGGCTTCGTGAGGTGTTCGGCGAAGCCTTCGTCGCGGGCACGCTCGATGTCGTTGGTGCGGCCATAGCCTGTCAGTGCAACCACTGGCACGTCGGCCATGTCGGGTATTTCGCGGAGACTGCGCAGTAGTTGATAGCCGTCCATCTCGGGCATCGAAATGTCCGACACCACCAGATCGAAGCGCTTTTGTCGCGCAATCTCCAGTGCTTCCTTACCGCTCTTCGCTACGTCGACAAATGCGCCTTCCAGCTCCAGAAGTTTTCCGAGCATCTCCGTCGTTTCCGGTGAATCATCGACCACCAGTATGAATTTGCTCTTCAGGGCCCCGCTCGCGCCGGTTTTTTCCGAAGGCAGCGTCGCCGCTCCGGGCGTGTAGAGCGGGACCTTCACGGTAAAACGCGCGCCCTTTCCGTGCCCCTCCGACTCAGCTTTCACATCGCCGTGGTGCAATTCAGCCAACTGCCTGACAAGCGCCAGCCCAATTCCCATGCCGCCTTGTCGGCGCACAATGCTGGCATCAGCCTGACGAAAGATCTCAAACACGTGTGGCAGAAACTCCGGCGAAATTCCCTGCCCCGAATCTTCTACAGCCAGCACACTGGAGTCGTCTTCGCGACTGAGAGTTATTCGCACCTTCCCCTCGGCAGGCGTAAATTTGATGGCGTTGTTAAGAAGGTTCCAGGCGATCTGGCCCAGCCGAATAGGATCGCCTTCCACAACCAGGACCTCTCTATCGAGTCTTACATCCAGTGAGATTCGTTTGGCATTTGCTTCGTCGCGCACCGTTTCGATCGCGTCTGAAACGACCGTGGAAAAAGAAACCGGCTGGCGATTTAAAGAAAGCTTTCCCATTTGCAGACGCGACAGATCGAGCAAGTCGGAAACCAACTGCGCCTGGGCCAGGGCATTGCGGCGGATGGTCTCCGCGGCTTTCAGCACAAATGTGTTTTGTTGAAACTCCTCGCTGCGACGCAGTATCTCCGCGTATCCAATAACCACGTTCAAGGGATTTCGCAGCTCATGAGACAAAGTTGCCAGGAATTCGTCCTTGAGCCGGTTGGCTTTCTCGGCTTCGGCGCGGGCTTCGCGCTCCGCCTCGAGCAATCGCCCGCGTTCTTCTTCAGTCTGCTTACGATCAGAAATGTCGCGGAAGACAATTACGAGCCCGGTAATTTTTCCGTCGCCGCGAAGCGGTGAAGAACTGTAAACCACGTCGAAGAAGGTCCCATCTCGACGAATGAAGACGTCTTCAAATTCGCTGAGCATCGTGCCTTCGCGCAGCACCGCCAGTCCCGCACATTCACTGGCGGGAAACAGCGTGCCGTCCGGTCGCGAACGATGTGTTACGTCATGCATCCTGCGTCCGAGCATCTCCTCCAGCGTCCAGCCAAACATTCGTTGAGCTGCCGGGTTCATGAAAGTGACTCGGTCTTCGATATCTACGGTGAAAAGACCTTCGCCCATGCTGAGCATGACCGTCTCATCAAACTCCAGTGCCCGGCGCAGCTGCTCGTCGGCCTTCTTTCTTTCGGTGATGTCGCGCGCGATTTTTGACGCACCAATAACCTTGCCGTTCTGGTCCTTGATCGGAGAAATCACCAGTGAGATGTCTATTGGATGCCCGTGCTTGTGTACTCTCACAGTTTCAAAATGCTCGATGCGCTCGCCGCGGCGCACGCGCCCGAGAATCAGAGTCTCTTCATGCTGGCGCTCGTCAGGAATCAAGATAGTTATCGGTTTGCCCAGGACTTCCGCCTCTTCATAGCCAAAGAGCCGGGACGCCCCGTTGTTCCAACTGGTGATGATGCCGTTGAGGTCTTTGCTGACTATCGCGTCGTCGGAAGATTCGATGATGGCTACCAAACGCCCCTGAACGGTTAGAGAAAAATCCCGAGCACGGACCGCTTCCGCCATTTCCATTTCATACAAACGCGCGTTGCGAAGGGCGATGGCCGCCTGATCCGCCAGGGCAGACAATTGCCAACGCTCATCTGCACTGATCGGCCGCTCGCGCACTATGACCAACAGACCATTGAGCGACTGCTTGTCGATTACCGGCACAGACACCAGATGTTCGTCCGCTCCGATCGTCAGCGCTTGCTGTAATTGATTGAGTACATCCTCCTCCATCCGGCCCGAGAAGTCCTCGACCACATTCGGGTCCACTCCTCGCGCGGCGCGGATGCGTAACTTCTCCTCCCGATCCATTAGCAACAGCAGACACACCTTGGCATCAACCAGTTGAGCTGCGTTTTCTACGATCAGATTTAGAACTTCGTCGAAGTTGAGAGAGGTGGTGATGGCCCGATTGATTTCGGCTAATCGGGCGGATGCTCGTTTGTCTGCAGGCCCTGGCTCGGACATAACGCCTGACTTCACTTTCTAGCCGAGATGCCCTGCTGGTTCCATGGGCTGGTGTCGGGATGTTTGTGTTGTTGCTTGCGCCACTGTGTGTATCGCAAGATTCTGTCGATAACAAGTTTCACAGTTCACAAAATGGTTACGTCGCGCCCCTTCGGGGCTTAAATCTGAAATTCAGAGTCGCCAGTGAACGGATCGGGGGCCAGCCCTCCTTCCCAACCTGAGAGCATGCGAACGGTGTAAGGTGAGCTCGAATATACTCTCAGGTCGGGAAGGAGGGCTGGCCCCCGCACTTTCGCTTACTTCACTGGCCCGTGCGCGGTTCAGTCAGGCGGTTGCGTGATGTAGAATTGAGGAAGTTGAGGCCCCATGCAGAACCCCAAGCTTACGCAGATTCCGGCGCTCACATATCTACTCTCCGGCCCACCCGCATACGCAGGTGGTACTGACATCCAGCATCGCCAGGAAACCAACAATGTCATCTGAGGCCACCGAAAAAGAAACGAAGACTGCGACGCGCGTTGAAACCGATTCGATGGGCGAGATTAACGTCCTCGCCGACAAATATTGGGGCGCCCAAACCGAGCGCAGCCTGCTTCATTTCAATATCGGTGACGACAAGATGCCGCGCGAGATGATCCGCGCCCTGGGAGTGCTCAAGAAGGCCGCGGCCCAGGTGAACGAAGAGTTGGGCAAGCTACCGGCTGACAAGCGCAAACTGATCGAACAGGCGGCGGACGAAGTGATCGAAGGAAAGCTGGATGAACACTTTCCTTTAAGGGTTTGGCAAACCGGTAGTGGCACCCAAACCAACATGAACGCCAACGAAGTGATTTCGAATCGCGCAATCGAGATCGCCGGCGGAGTGATGGGCAGCAAGAAGCCTGTGCATCCGAACGACGACGTGAATATGTCGCAGTCGTCGAACGATACCTTCCCGACTGCGATGTATATCGCTGCCGCAGAAGAGTTGACTAAACTTGTTCCGGCGATCCAGGAACTGCATGATGCAATTGACCAGAAGGCCAACGAGTTTAACGACGTAGTCAAGATCGGCCGCACGCATCTTCAGGACGCCACGCCCTTG
>Ga0190270_10001038_pt1 | contig 12653 bp, 11 predicted proteins | sample Popmic320T_FD_133748 | JGI IMG/M metagenome (GOLD analysis project Ga0190270, IMG submission 133748) | Populus adjacent soil microbial communities from riparian zone of Weber River, Utah, USA - 320 T | ecosystem: Environmental > Terrestrial > Soil > Riparian zone | place: USA: Utah | collected... | reverse complement strand
TCCTAAGGAGGGACAGGGGGCACAGCGGCGTTGCTGGTGGAACCGCAGAAATATACCCGGAGTCGGGGGCGGGACGCAACTGATTACATGGGCTGGAAGCTGATTAGGGGCAAGGAGTTACGGTGAGACAAGCAGTTGGATTTTCGGGTACCCGGACGGCGGCCGGACCGCGGGGGCGCGGAGCGGCCTCATCGGTGCCTGCGGAGGCTAGTGTCTACTGGTGACAGGGCGCCTCGGGATCCGGCTTGGGCTTGTCCACCACCACCCGGTGATCCAGGTTCGCCACCCGCTCCACGACCGCCCGCACGAAGCTCGTCACCCGGGCGTACTTGTCGAAGTCCAGGAACTCGATCTCATCCGTCACCTGGTGGTAATCCCGGTGCCCGCCGGTACTGAAGAAGGCGATCGGGATCCCGTAGCGGGCGTACATGTAGTGGTCCGACCGGCAGTAGAAGTTGTCCGGGTGCCCGTTGGCGTCGTAGCTGTAGTCGAATGAGAGGTTGAATCCACCGTCCCGATTTACCGCCTCCGCCAGGTCGCCCAGCTCGGTGGAGAGCCGGCGTGAGCCGATCACCTGGAGGTACACCGGGTCTCTGCGGGCCTCGTCGTCGGGGCCGCCGCGGGCGATCATGTCGCTGTTGATCTGGGCGACGATGGAGTCGCGCGGGACCGTCGGGTTGTCAGTGAACCAGCGCGACCCCTGGAGCCCCGACTCCTCGCCGGTGTGCCACACGAAGAGCAGGGACCGCTTCGGTCGCGTGCTGCTCCGGGACACGGCTTCGGCGATCTCGAGCAGGGCCATGGAGCCGGATCCGTCGTCGTCCGCGCCGTTCACGATCGAGTCCAGGCGCGCGGGATGGAGCTTCCGCATGCTGTCCACCATCCCCTTGATCCGCGCGGCCTGCTCCGCATTGGGCTCGCCCGGCGGATCGTTGGCGCCGCGGGGTCGCATGACCGTGTTGTAGGCCCTAATCGAGTCGTGGTCCACCGGCGGCACGATGCCGATGGCGTCGTTATGCGCGCCGAGCGCGACGTACTCGCCCCGGAGCGCGGGGTCGGCCCCCTCCAGTATCGCGACCACGTTGGTGGCCCCGACGTCGCTGCCCTCGAAGGTCACTTCTCCCTGGATCGCGCTGCCGGTATCCCCCGGCTTGAGCTGCTCGAGCGGCTTGCCGAACAACTTCGGCACGCTCGCGGTAGGCAGGATGACGAGGCGGGGCTGGGTCACGCCCGGAGGGATCTGCAGGTTCTGCCTCACCTCGATGTGCGGTGTCCGGAACACCTGCTCGAAGGTGGCGATGAGCGTGTCCACCCCCGTGACCGCAATCCCGGCAATGGATCCCAGCTTCCCGTCGGGGCCGAGATCCGGTACGTCCAGCGTGGTGCCGCTCCCGCTGCTGTTGAAGACCACGACCTTGCCCTGAAGCGCCTCCCGCGCAGGCACCGAGGCCGAGTCTGCCGCCGAGCCGATGTACACGACTTCGGCGCCGTTGATCGGACGAGCCGGCACCTCGAACTGCGCCTGGTAGGGGTGGTAGTCGTGCCACAGGGCAAGCTCGCCCGAGCCGACTCGAAGGGTCCCACGCGCCGAATCCACGGCGTAGCTCATGAGGGGGACGCGCTGGAGATAGCTGCCGGTATCACCGGCCGGACGGAGCCCCAGCCGTCGCAGCTCGCTCGCGATATAGGCGTTGCCCTTCACGTTCCCTGGAGTCCCGGTCCGGCGACCCTGCATGGAGTCGTCGGCGAAAATCGAGATGCGGGTCCGGAGATCCGCGGGCGAGATCTCCGCCGCGGTGGGGCCGCGTGGGGCAGGCGCTTCGGTTGTCGTGGTGCTGGTGGATCCGCCGCAGGCGGCAAGAGCGAGGATCGGGAGCGCAACTACACTGACACCACGCATGTACGACCGCCCGGGTGGGAGGGAGAGGGGAAAATAGTCCCAGCACTACCCGGGCGGGGGGGCAATCGTTTCAATCAGGCGGCGGTGGGTACCTCCGTGCGGCGCGACCGGGGAGGACATCGGATGAGGAGAACGTCTTCGGCTCCGGGCCCGGTGTACAGCCCCCCGGCCGGCGCCAGCACCATTCCGATGACCCGCCCGGCGGAGTCACGGAGCACATATTCGGTCAGCGGCTCGCGCCGCGGCAGCTGCAGCATCATACACCTCGTCCGAAAGTCGTTCCGTTCTGAAGCGTCACATGGATCGGCGACGTACATGAGATGCAGTTCGGCCCAGAAGGGTTGCCGGACCCGTTCAGCCAACCCTTTCGGGCCGGCCGTTGTCCGATTGCCGAAGTCAGCGACCCCTACGCGCCGGAGCCTGTGAGCGACGCTGAGCTGATCGATCGAGTTCTGGCAGGCGATCCGAGTGCCGAGCGCGCGCTGTACGATGCGCACGTGGACCGGGTCTTCCGCCTGGTGTACCGGATGGCCGGCGACCTCGACCGCGCCCAGGACTGGGTCCAGGAGACCTTCATCCGGGCGTTCGAGAAGCTGGCCGACTTCCGGGGCGAGTCGGCGCTCTCGACCTGGCTGTGCTCCATCGCGATGTCGGTGTCGCTCAACGGGCTTCGCAAGGTCAAGCGGTTCCGGGAGCGGGAGGTCGCGCTGGACGACGCGTTATCGGTGGGAGTCACGCCCCGGGAGGCGGATCCCGACCTCAAGACCAGACTGGCGCAGGCGATCGAGGATCTACCCGAGGGGTACCGAGCGGTATTCGTGATGCACGACGTGGAGGGATTCACCCACGAGGAGATCGGCCGGGCGCTCGGCGTCCAGGCGGGGACCTCGAAGGCTCAGCTCTTCCGGGCGCGAGCCAAGCTGCGGCAGGCACTTGCCGATTTCGCGGGAGACCGGAGCGGATGACCGACGACGAGCTGGACGAGCGGATTCGCAGGGCGGCCCGCGGGTACAATGCGCCGCCCGAGACGCCACGCGAGGAGATGTGGGCGAGGATCGCGGAGGCTCGGCGCGCCCATGCCTCGACGCCGACAGACGAAGCGCCCGCCACACCGAGTGAAGCCCGCGTGATCCCGCTGCGCCGGTGGCGCCTGGTCGGCCTCGCGGCGGCCGCGGCCGCGATCCTGGCGGTCGGAGTGGGCATCGGCCGGGTATCAACCGGTCCCCAGGTATCGAGCTGGGAAGCCCCCTCCACCAAGGGCACCGCCTACCGCATGGCCGCGCAGGAGCACCTGGGCCAGTCCGAGGCGTTTCTCACCCTCTTCCGGGCCTCGGTCCGGCGGGATGGGGATTACCGTCTCGCCGCCGCCGCCGCCCGCCAGCTCCTGGGCACCAACCGGCTCCTGCTCGACTCGCCTGCCGCCGTCGATCGCAGGACGCGACTGCTGCTCGAGGACCTGGAGCTGGTCCTCGCCGAGATCGCGCAGCTCTCGCCCCACTCGCGGGCGGAAGACCTGAAGCTCATTCGTGATGGCATCGAGCAGGGCGACGTGATGCCCCGGCTCCGCACGGCCGTGCCCGCGGGCTCGGCATCAACTCAAGGAGTGCTGTGATGTACCGGATGCAACTCGGATTCGCGCTGGCGGCTGCGATTGGTGCCGGCGGCTGGTGGACGCCGGGGCAGGAGCTCGCCTCCTTGCAAGTGGCCCAGGACGCGGCCGCCCCGGCGGAGCTGCCGCCGCCCGCCGCCCTCGTGGGGGATCCGGCGGACTCGCTCTATCGCGCCGCGCGGGAAGCCCTCACCCGGCGCGAGTTCCGCCGGGCGGCCGATCTCTTCGCCCGCATCGGGTCACAGTACCCGAAGTCGGGCTACGCGCCCGACGCGCTCTACTGGCAGGCGTTCGCGCTCTACCGCGTGGGCGGGACCGCGCAGCTGCGCGAGGCGCGCGACGCACTCAGGCGCCAGCGCGAGCGTTTCCCCGATGCTGCCACCAAGGGCGACGCCGCCGCACTCGACGTCCGGATCCAGGGCGAGCTGGCTCGGCAGGGCGACAGCCAGGCGGCGGAGAGTGTCACGGAAATGGCGGGTCAGTTCGCCGAGCCGCCAACGCCGCCGAGGCCGCCGGTACCCGCGGAGGCGCCGGAGGCGCCAGAGCCTCCCGAGCCGCCGGATCATGACGGCGACGACCGGTGCCAGGATGACGACAACGACACTAAGATCGCGGCCATGAACGCGCTGATCCACATGGACAGCGAGCGTGCCCAGCCGATTCTGAAGAAGGTGCTCGCCCGGAAGGACGCGGCGTCGGTCTGCCTCCGGCGCAAGGCGGTGTTCCTCATTTCCCAGGGCGGCGGCGAAGGGGCCGAGGAGATTCTGCTGGCGTCGGCCCGCAACGACCCGGATCCTGAAGTGCGGGAGCAGGCGGTGTTCTGGCTGTCGCAGGTCGGCTCGGAGCGGGCGGTCGGCGCGCTCGATTCCATCCTGCGCACCTCCAAGGACCGGAACCTCCAGGAGAAGGCCATCTTCGCGCTCTCGCAGCAGGAGAGTTCCCGCGCCCGGCAGGCACTCCGGACCTATGCCGAGCGGACCGACGCACCGGAGCACCTGCGGGAGCAGGCGATCTTCTGGATCGGCCAGAGCGGTGCACCCGAGAGCGGAGCCTACCTGCGGGAGCTGTTCGGCCGGATCAAAGGTGAGGAGCTCCAGAAGAAGATCCTCTTCTCGGTGTCGCAGATGGGTGGCGCGGAGAACACGAAGTGGCTCATCGGCGTGGCCCGCGATCGGACTCGGCCGGTCGAGACCCGGAAGCAGGCGCTCTTCTGGGCCGGACAGGGCGGGGCGCCGCTCGCGGACCTCTCCGCTCTCTACAACACCATGGACGACCGGGAGATGAAGGAGCAGCTCATCTTCGTGTACTCCCAGCGGGATGAGCCCGCGGCGGTGGACAAGCTGCTGGAGATCTCCAAGCGCGACCCCGATCCCGAGCTCCGGAAGAAGGCGTTGTTCTGGCTGGGTCAGAGCGACGATCCCCGGGCTGCCAAGGCGCTCCAGGATATCATCGAGCAACCGTGAGGGGAGCCCACCATGAGAGTCTTTTGGTGCGCCGGCCTGCTGATCGCTCTGCTTCCGCTGCCGCTCGATGCCCAGTCGGTGGCGCAGCAGCTGCGGCAAGCCCCCGATGGCACCGTCCGGTTGAGCTTCGCGGCGCGGGCGGGTGTCTGCGGAAGCGGGTCCCACAGCATCACGATCCTCGACGACGAGGATGACGACACCGAGTGGGAAGGGACCTGCGAGCGCGGGCCGGTGCTCGTGTCGATGAAGCTCCGGGGAGGACGGGTGGAGGAGTCGGAGACCCACGTCGGCGGACGGTGGCGCTCCGTGACCGGCCGGGTGACCGATCTGGGGTTGGTGCCATCCCGTGAGGCGGCCGATGCCTTGCTCTCGCTGGCCGTCGAGGCCAATGACGGCGACGGCGATGACCTGATCACCGCGGCGACGCTCGCGGACAGCGCGGTGGTCTGGCCCCGGCTCCTCCAGATCGCCCGAAACACCAAGGTCGGCGAGGAGACCCGGCGCCAGTCGGTGTTCTGGCTTGGTCAGGCAGCCGGCGAGGCGGCGACCCGTGGTCTGGACTCGATCGTGACGCATGGGGACGACTCTGACCTCGAAGTCAGGAAGCACGCGGTGTTCGCGCTCTCCCAGCGGCCGCCCGAGGAGGGCGTGCCGGCCCTGATTCGGATCGCGCGGACCAACCAGCACCCGGAGCTGCGCAAGACCGCGCTGTTCTGGCTGGGCCAGAGCGAGGATCCGCGGGCGATCTCACTGTTCGAGGAGCTGTTGATGACCCCCTAGCTTCACCCCGATGTCACCCTGAGCGCAGCGTAGGGGGCCATGCTCGATATGGTCCCCTACACTTCGTTCAGGGTGACAGGGCGCCGATTACATTTCCGCCCATGCCGTCCCCCCGGCCATTCGCCGTCGCTCTCGGCCTCCTCGCTGCCTGCGGTGAGCCGACGCCACCCGCGCCCGTCGTCGAGCTGACGCCGGGCGCCGACACGGTCTCCACCGGCTATGCCGAAGTCGTGGACGGCCAATGGCTCGGCGGCGAGCGCTGGGCCGTCGTGGCGCCGCTCGACGTCACGGTCGGCATCGTGGATCTCGGTCGCCGCGACGTCGTTCCGCTCGGCGGCGAGGGCACCAGGGAGATTCGCAACCCCTCCGTCCTGTTTCTCTCGGCCGATACACTGCACGTGGGCGATTGGGGCCTGCGCCGGGTGAGCCTGTGGACCAGGGATGGCAAGCTCGTCCGCGCCGTGCCGTCCCCCGAGCCGCTCCGGGGCGCGCTTCCGGAGGCCCGGGACGCGGGCGGCCGCTGGTACGCCGAACTCAAGCCGACGCCGGGAAGGGACGGCAGCGGCAATCGCGATTCCGCGGCGATCGTGGCCGCGAGCCCCAAGTTCGAGCGCCTCGACACGGTCGCCAGGCTGGCGCCCCTCGACCTCGCGGAGGTGATGGGCGATGCCGGTCGCCGGTTCGAGCAGCGGGCGCTCAGCGGCGAGGATCACTGGGGAGTGACCCCCGACGGATGGGTATGGGTGGCTCGGGCCTTCCAGAATCGAGTGGACTGGCGCTCCCCCACGGGCGAGTGGGAGGAGGGCGACGCGTTACCGGACCGGGTGCTCGAGGTGACGCAGTACGACCGCGAGCTCTTCTACCGCAAGTTCCCCCCCGAGCTTCGCGCCACCGCAGAGCGGCTCCCGTTCGCCGCGGTCAAGCCACCGTTCGAGGCGGCGTTCACCTCGCCCGCGGGGACGGTCTGGCTGGAGAAGAGCCGTGCTCCGGCGGATTCGTCCCGCCGCTACCACGAAGTGGACCGCAAGGGCCATCTCATCCGGGAGATCCGGGTGCCGGGCCCGGGACGTATCGTCGCCGTGGGCGCCGACGCCGTGCTGGTTGCGGAGAGGGTCACCACCGGCACCCGCTTCATCGGGTTCACCGTGCCACGCCCCACCACCAGTACCGCCTCGGGAGACGCCTCATGAAGTCATTCCTGCCGCTCCGCACGCTCGCCCTGCTTGGTCTCGTCGCCTGCTCCGGGGCCGAGAGCCGCGAGCACTCCGGGGCCGCGGGCGGCACCTTCAATGAGGCCGAGATCCCCGACAGCGCCGGGCTCGCCCTGGACTCGAAGCTGCCGGTCAGCTTCGGCCAGATCAGCAACGTGATCGAGCTGGACCGCGACCGGGTGGCGTTCGCCGACACGCGCGAGAAGCTGTTCCTCACCGGGAGCTTCGGCAGCGGGACGCTGGACACCCTGGGCACCCAGGTGGATGCGATTGCCAAGAATGCCGGCCCGGGTCAGTACAAGTTCCCCGGGTGGGTGGCCCGGCTGGCGGGAGACACCGTGGCCCTGATCGATTTCGCGGCGCTCCGCACCACGCTGTGGAATCGCAAGGGCGAGCCGCTGCGGGTCCTGCCGCTCACGCCGGCCGCCGGCACCGCTCCGGTCCTGGTGTACGATACGATCGGACACGGGTACAAGATCGACTACCAGACGATGCTCGGCACCGAGCCGGGTGTGACAGAGCGCGCGGACAGCGTGCCGGTCTTGCGGATCCATCTGGCCGACGGGAAGGTCGACACGGTGGCCCACCTGGCGGCGCCACAGTTCGGGAAGGCGAAGTTCGGGGAGCAGGTCCAGGATGCGGCGACGGTCTTCGCGCCCAACGATTTCTTCGGTGCGCGCGCGGACGGCAGCGCCTGGGTGGCTCGGGGCCGGGAAAACCGGGTGGATTGGCGCTCCGCCGAGGGGAGCTGGAGTCTCGGCACCAGCCGAAAGTACCAGGCGCAGCCGGTGACCCAGGCCGATCGGGACCGCGTGCTGGCGCAGGTGCGGGAACAGGGCAAGCAATACGGGATGCCGCAGGAGCTCGCGATCGAATATCCGTTCGCCGACACCAAGCCGCCTTTCGACTACGGGCTGGGTCGGCCCAACGGCGAGGTCTGGCTGCAGCGCCCGCGCGCGGTCGAGACCGCGGCGATGGTGTACGATGTGTACGACGCCAAGGGCGCCTGGCAGCGCCAGGTGACGTTCCCTCCGGGCGCCACGCTGGCGGGGTTCGGCGAGAGCGGCGCGATCTACGCGGCGGTGAAGAACGACGATGGGACAAAGTCGGTAGGGCGGTATCGGCTGACGGGGAGCCCCTGACTGTCATCCCGAGCGGAGCGAGGGATCTTGCGGGGCGCGCGCAAAATCCCTCGCTCCGCTCGGGATGACAGCTAGTCGAGGATCGGCGGCTCCCCGCCCGGCGGCGTGTTGGGCCCCTGCCGGTCGGTCCGTCGCCGGTCGCGGCGCTGACCCTCCTCGTACCACCGTCGCGTGATCTCCCCGGCGAGATCACGATTGCCGAGACCGAACGCGAGACCCACGGCCAGCGCCACCGCGCCGAGAATCAGGGTGAACGCGGCGGTCACGATCTCCTCCGCCACACCCACCTGCTGGAGCGCCATGAACAGCGCGATGACGATGACGGCGCCCTTGGCGATCTTCGCCACCGTGGGCACGCCCGCCACCCCGCCCGCCGAAGCGAGGATCAGGCCGCGGACGAACTCTCCCACGATCATCCCGAGGATGATGATCACGATCGCGGCGATGAGCGTGGGGATGAACGCGAGCATCATCCCGAACATCTGATTGATGCTCTCCAGTCCCAGCGCGGTGCTGGCGAGCAGGATCACCACCAGCATCACGAGCCAGAAGACGAGCTTGGCGAGGGCGCGGACCGGGTCCAGCCTGGAGCCCGTGCGTCCCACCACCTCATCCAGGCCGCCCGCCGCCGCCATCCGGTTGAAGTCCACCTTCTTGAGCGTGTCGTCCGCCCATCGCTGGACCTGGCGAGCCAGGAAGTAGCCGGTCAGCAGGATGACGGCCGCACCGACCAGTGCGGGCACCACGTTGCCGATCTGCTCCGCGCCGATGAGGAGACGCTCATAGAGTTCGTTCACGGCGACACCTCGATCACGAGTTTCCCGGTCTGCTCACCCCGCTGCATCCGCGCGTACGCCGCGGCGCCCTCCGCGAGCGGCACCACGCTGTCCACCACCGGCCAGAGCCGGCCTTCGTGCGCCAGCCGGACGATCTCTGCGAACTCGCGGTGCGTGCCCATCGTGGAGCCCAGGATGCTCCACTGATGCCAGAACAGCCGACGCAGGTCCAGGGACACCTGGGGCCCGGTCGTGGCGCCGCACACCACCAGCCGCCCGCCACGCCGGAGCGCCCGCTGGGAATTGATCCAGGTGGCCTCACCCACGCAGTCCACCACCACGTCGGCGCCCCGGCCACCCGTCTCACGGCGCACCTCCGACACTACGTCGGCACTGCAGTGGTTCACGCCGAGGGTCGCGCCGAGTCGCGCGGCGGTCTCGAGCTTGTCGTCGGAGCCGCTGGTGACGATGGCGCGCGCCCCGAGCAGCACAGCGATCTGGAGGGCTGCCATCCCCACGCCGCCCCCGACCCCCCAGATCAACACCGTCTCGCCGGCGTGCAGCATCGCGCGGGCGGTCAGCATGTGCCAGACGGTGAGTGTCGCGAGCGGGAACGCGGCCGCCTCGGACCACGACATGCCGTCGGGTACGCGCCCCAGGTTCGCGGCCGGAACCACGACCAGCTCCGCGGCGGTGCCCGGCAGATGCTCGCCGAGGATCCCGAAGCTGGAGCAGAGCGACTCTTCACCCGCCTCGCAGGCCGTGCAGTGGCCGCACGAAATTCCGGGATTGATCAGCACCCGGTCGCCGGGGCGCCAGTCACGCACCCCCGGGCCCACCGCTTCGACCTCGCCCGCGCCGTCCGACCCGACCACGTGCGGAAACGCCGGCTTGACGTTGGGAAGGCCGCCGGTCATCCACAGGTCGATGCGGTTGAGCGCGGCGCAGCGGACCCGGATCAGCACATCGTCATCGGCCCGGAGCGCAGGTGGAGGCACCTCCAGCATTGCCAGATGCTCCAGTCCGCCGATGCCCGTGAGTGTGAGGGCCTTCATCGGTGCCGGAGTCGGCGCCTATGCTAGAAGGCGGGGCTCAGGACGTGCTCGCCGGGACGGAGCGTCACCTGGGCCGGTGTCGCCTCGGCCGCGAGCGACCGCACGAAGAGACGGAACTGCGCCTTACCCTTCGTCGCATCGGTGAGACGCCCCACCACGTAGGCCATCCGGCGACCATCGCGCGAGACCGCGAGGCCGCTGATCGGCTCGTCCGTCTCCAGCACCGTCTGCGGCTCCCCCTCGGTGCCGGCCAGTCGCACCAGCCGGGATCCCTTGCCCCGCTCCACGACGTAGATCAGGTCTCCGTTCGGCAGGAAGCGCGGCTGCGAATCACGCTGTCCCGTGCGGGTGATCCGCCGCGCCGAGCCGCCGTCCACCGGCATCACGTAGATCTCCTGGTCGCCGTCGCGGGTCGAGACGAACGCGATCCTGCGTCCGTCGGCGGAGATCGACGGCGAGTGGTTGCCGCCGGGCTCCGCGGTGAGCGCCTGCGCCGGATGGCCGTCGGGACGGAGCACGTAGAGCTGAGGCTGACCGCCCTGGCGCGTGAAGGTGTACACCAGTCGGGTGCCGTCCGGGGTCCAGACCGGCTCGCCTTCGCGGCCGGGGTCGGTGGTGAGCCGCTGGAGGTTGCCGCCGTCGGCGTCGGTGAGGTAGAGGTCGTAGCTGCCCTCGCGATCGGAGCTGAAGGCGATGCGGGTGCGGTCGGGGGAAAGGGCAGGCTCGATGTTCGCGAAGCTGCCCGTCAGTACGGCGCGCAGGGTATCGGTGACCCCGCTCCGAAGCTGGTAGATGCCCGGTTCTCCGGACCGGTTTGACGACACGAAGAGGTCGGCGACGACGAACACGTCGGCCGTGGCCGTCTTGCCCCAGGGGGCCGCCGCGGTGACCGTGGCTCGCCCCGGCCGCAATCCGTCGATCACGCCGGGCCCCGAGACCTGCAGCACCTGCGGGGCACTGCTGGACCAGGTCAGCTCGGATGGAGCGCCCTGGGGCTTGCCGTTCTCGTCCAGCAGCACGGCACGGAGCGAGTCGCGCTCACCCATACCGATCCCGACCCGCCGGCGATCGAGGCTGAGCACCCCGGGGATGGCCTGAATCCTCCAGACCACCGGGTCGAACCCGTAAAGCCTGGCCGTCAGCGTGGTGGTCCCGAGGCCGCGGCCGACGAGTTCGGCCTTCGCGGTGTCGTAGGCGATGACCGTCGTGTCACCCACTTCCCACTCGCGGCGCGCCTCCGGTATCGGCGTCGAGTCGGCGGCCTCCACGACGACCGTCACCTTGCGCACCGCGCGCACCGGGAGCTGGATGGCGCCGGCGGCCGGAGGGGGCGTGACCACCAGCGTCCTGGGCTCGCGGTGCACCAGCACGGAAGCGCGCCGCTCCTGGCCGAACCCGGTGGCGACCACTTCCGCCCGGCCCGGGACCCGGGCGCTCACGATGCCGGTGGGACCGACCCGAACCACCCCCGTGTCGCTGGTCTGCCACTGGAGGCCCGCTCGGAGCTCGCGGTTCCCCTGTCCGGGGACCAGGACTCGCAGCGTGTCGGTCTCTCCGGGACCCAGGATCAGACGTGACTCCGCCAGCGAGATCTCCGCCGCGGCGACTTCGATCGCCGCCGTGGCGGCGAGGCCGCCGGGGGCGGACGCCTGGACGATGGTGCGGCCGGGTCCCACCCCGATCACCATCCCGTTGGAATCCACCGCGGCGACTTCCGGTTGCAGCGCCTTCCAATTCACCCTTCCGACCGTGGCCGCGCTGCCGTCTTCCCGGACTGGCCGGGCTTGGAGACGCAGGCTCTCGCCGGGCAGCAAGGTGGCTGACGTCGGATCGAGCGTCAGAACGGCATTGCCCTGGCCCACTCCGGATCCGGCGGTGTCACCGTTGCCCGAGCCGGTGATGAGGATGGCGGTGGAAGCCTGCATCCCCTTGGTCCGCGCCTCCACCTTCGCCAGGCCGGGGGCGACGCCGACGACCGCCCCGTTCCGGCCGACCTTGGCCACGGAGGTATCCGAGCTCCAGAAGGTGAAGCGGGCGTTGGGGATGAGGTTGCCCTGGCGGTCGTACGCCGTGGCGAAGAGTGTCTGCTTGCCCCCGACCGTCAGGGTGAGGGTTTCCGGGGTGACCTGGACCTCGGCGACGGTCTGGGCGCGGGCCGAGACCGCCGACGCGAGGGCCAGGCCACCCGCGAACAGGAGCCGGCTGAGGCAGGGCAATGTCACCGGGTGAGAGCGTCCGGGATGAGGTCGGAGATGGCGTAAGTATAGCGCGTGACGCTCAGGCTTGCAGAAGGATCCAAGATGTGCAAGTTATTTAGCTCGACCGTGAGCGGACGTCGTAGCGCCTCGCGACCGGCGGCGGGTTGCGCCGCATCAGCGTTCGGAAGGAGCGAAGATGGCCGACCTTCATTATATGGAGATGGGCTGGTCCGGCTCAGGTTGGATGGATCCGCTATCCTCGGAACCGCCCCCTGCCCCGGCACCGACTCCCGCCTCCACACCCGCTACTCCCTCGTACGCCCCAGCCTCGTCCACAGACGACGAGCGCCGCCCGGTCACCCGGAAGTCCCCCCGGAGCCCGGCAAAGAAGGCCGCGAAGCGGAGTGCGAAGCGGAGCGTGAAGCGCGCCGCCAAGAAGAGCGCCAGGGGTAGCGCAAAGAAGGCTACGAAGCAGGTCACGAAGAAGGCGACGAAGAAGGCCACGAAGAAGGGAGCCCG
>Ga0190270_10001037_pt1 | contig 12654 bp, 10 predicted proteins | sample Popmic320T_FD_133748 | JGI IMG/M metagenome (GOLD analysis project Ga0190270, IMG submission 133748) | Populus adjacent soil microbial communities from riparian zone of Weber River, Utah, USA - 320 T | ecosystem: Environmental > Terrestrial > Soil > Riparian zone | place: USA: Utah | collected... | reverse complement strand
GCGGCCATCACCGTGATCGAGAACGACCCCGACTGGCGCGGGATGATGGTCAGCCTCGGCGGCATCGACAAGCTCGGTCACATGTGGGGACCTGACGACAGCGTCCGCGGCAATCCCGGCTCCGAGCAGCAGATGCGGCACCTGCCGTTCATCGCGCAGACGGCCGACCAGCAGGTCGGCAGGTTGATGGACGCGCTCCGAGAGCAGGGTCTGCTCGACGAGACCCTGGTGGTCGTCACCGCCGATCACGCCGCGCAGACCGGCAAGCATTTCAACGGGCGGCTCGACACGTTCACCGTGGGCACCAACATCAACGCTTGCGATCCCGCAACACCGACATCGCCGTCGGCGCTGCGTTCCGACTGCAACTGGTACTACGGGCAGGAGAGCGGTCCGCTCGCCGACGAGTCCTATCTGGATCCGAGCCCGGCGATCCGGCAGTTGAGAGACGCGCTGACGCCGCCGGGCGGCGAGACCAACCTGCGGTTCTCCTACCAAGATGCACACATTGCAGCCTGGCTCAACGACACCTCGACGGCAAGGAAGCAGGAGGCGGCGGAGGCAATTCTCGACCTGCCGGACGTGATCGCCAGCTACCGGCTTTCTGACAACGGCGACGATTACCTGCTCCATGGAACGAACCTGCCGAGCACCGGGCCAGAGCGGTCGTGGTTCCAGCAGCATGGCGAGACGCTGGTCGACACAATGGCGGCACCGTACGGCCCCGACGTGGTGGCATTGCTGCGGGACAACACGACGTACGGCGTGATCGGTGACCACGGCGGTCACCAACGCCAGGTCCAGCGGATCCCGATGGTCTTCTCATGGCCCGGGCTGGAGGCGACGGCGCCGAAGGATCAGATGCGGCTCGTTGACGTCCTCCCGACGATCCTGTCCACGATGGACATCGACTTCGACCCGGCTGACATGGACGGGAAGGCCATCAGGCTGCCGGTCAACTAGCAGCCGGCTATCGGATCGGGAGCGACCGCGGCAGCCCGAACGATGCAAGCACGCTGCTCTCGAAGCGGGTGATGGCGCAGATCCGGTCGCCGGTGAGGGTGAGGACGAACAGGCCGATCCCGTGGCGGATGCCGCTGGAGCCGCGCAGGTAGGTCGCAAACGCTGGCTGGTCATTGGCCCGCGTCGGCACGAGGTCGAGCCTTCTGCCCGAGTCGAAGATGCTCGCGAAGAGGCGAGCCACGACGTCGCGGCCCTGGTATTCGAGGGGAATCGGTGGCATCGAGACGAAGACATCGTCGGTGAGCAGGGCGACCAGGGAGTCGACGTCGCCGGACTCGTAGGCGCGGACGAAGCTTGTCACGATTGCCTGCTCGGAGGGTGAGTCGGAAGCGGGAGGCGGCTGGCGCTCGCCGGTCGGGGAAAGCCGGCGCCGCAGGCTCGCGCGCGCCCGTTTGAGGGCGCTGTTGGCCGACTCGACGGTCGAGTCGAGCATGTCGGCGACCTCGTTCGCGTGGAATCCGAGGACGTCGCGCAAGATGAGGACGGCGAGTTGGCGGGGCGGCAGGAGTTGAAGGGCGGTCACGAAGGCCAGGGAGATGGACTCGGTCTGCTCATAGCGGGCCTCCGGGCCGAGCGGCACGTCGGTCGCACCCTCGCGAAGGGCGTCGGGATAGGGCTCGAGCCATAAGACCTCGCCGAGCCGGGTCGGCTCGGGCGGTTCGACCTTCGGCATGTCCCACTCCTTGGCCTGACGTCGGCTGGCCGAGCGAAGTGCGCTGAGGCAGCGGTTGGTGGCGATCCGGTACAGCCAGATGCGGAGAGAGGCGCGTCCTTCGAAGCCTTCGAGGCCTCGCCAGGCGGCCAGCAGCGTGTCCTGGAGGGCGTCCTCGGCGTCCTGAAACGATCCGAGCATCCGGTAGCAGTGCACCTGCAGTTCTCGACGGTACGGCTCGGTCAGCTCTCGGAACGCGTCGCCGTCGCCGGCTCGCGCCCGTGAGATCAAGTCGGCTGACACCTGCGCCACTCTCGCGTCACCTCGCTCCACGCACCTTGTCGCCGCCCTTCGGTTCCGTATAGACGCCGGCCGGTTGGCGAACTGGGCGGTTGGCGGGCGCCCATTTTCCGAATATCGCGGCGTCTACATCATCGCGGCTGAATCAAACCCCGGACCGTGAGGAGCATGAGGTGGGATACCCGGCAATCGGAACACAGGCACAGCGGCGGCGCTGGATGTCGCTCGCGCTGGTCGTCACAGCGCAGTTCATGGTCATCCTCGACGTCACGATCGTCAACGTCGCCCTGCCCTCGATCCAGCGCGATCTCGGCCTCGCTCAGGAGAACCTGCAGTGGGTGATCACCGCCTACACGATCATGTTCGGCGCGGCCCTCCTGCTGGGCGGGCGACTCGCCGATCTGCTCGGTCGCCGGAGGCTTCTTCTCGGCGGGCTGGCGCTCTTCTCGGTCAGCTCGCTGCTGTGTGGGCTCGCGTGGTCGGAGGGCTCGCTGATCGCCTTCCGAGCCGCGCAGGGACTCGGTGCCGCGCTCCTGGTGCCGGCAGCACTTGCGCTGCTGATGTCGATCTTCGCGGAGGGCCCCGAGCGCAACCTCGCGCTCGGCATCTACGGCGCGGTCTCGGGCGGCGGTGCCGCGGTGGGCGTGCTGCTCGGCGGCCTGCTCACCACCTACCTGAGCTGGCCGTGGATCTTCTTTGTCAACGTGCCCGTCGGCATCGGCGCGATTGCACTCACCCCCCTTCTCCTGCGAGAGAGCCGTGCCGTACTGCCGCATCGCCATTTCGACCTCGCCGGCGCGTCCTCGGTCACAGCCGGGCTCATGCTGCTCGTCTACGCGCTCACCCGAGCGACGAGTGACGGCTGGGGCGCCACGACGACGCTGTGCCTGCTCGCGACCTCGGCAGCGCTGTTGCTGGCCTTTGTCGCGATCGAGCTCCGATCGGGTGCGCCGCTTCTGCCGCAGCGGCTCTTCCGCCTGCGCACACTCTCTGCGGCGAACGCGACGATGGCTGTCGTCGGAGCGGGCGCGTTCTCCGAGTTCTTCCTGCTCACCCTGTATATGCAGAACGTCCTTCGCTTCTCCCCGGTCGAGACGGGCGCCGCCTTTGTCGCCTTGGCGCTCGCCGCCATCGTCGCCTCCAACGTCGTACAGGCCGTCGTCGGCCGAGTCGGCGTTCGCCCCGTGTTGACAGGTGGGTTGCTCGCTCTTGCCCTCTCGGCCGCACTGCTCGGCCGCGTGCCGGTAGACGGCCACTACTTCCCGGATCTCTTTCCCCCTTTGCTGATCGGCGGCGCTGGCTTGGGAGTCTCGTTGGTCGCCGCCACGATCGGAAGCCTGACCGGCGTCGGCCCGTCGGACTCCGGGATCGCATCCGGTCTCGTCAACACGAGCCGTCAGATCGGTGGTGCGATCGGTCTCGCCGCAATTGGCGCGGTCGCCGCCGCGTCCTCCAGTTCGTACGTCGACTCACACGCCGACGTAACGGCCTCCAGCGCCCGCGCCCTCACCCACGGCTTTCAAACCGGCTTCTCCGTGCTCACCGGCGTGCTCCTCCTCGGTGCGCTGATCGCCGCGACCCTGGTCAAGCCTCGACCAGCCTCCGCCGAGCCCGACCGGCCCCACGATCAGACAGCATCAGAGGCCGCCTTCGGATGATTCCGTGGGCGGCCTCTGATGAGCGACCTCTGGTTGTCGACGGTTGGGTCTAGCTGTTTGCGTGGGCCCTGGCCAGCGGTACCTGGGTGGGTGCGTGGTCTGCCCAGGTGGTGATGCGGCTGGAACGGTTGAAGAGCCAGACCGCGAGCCAGCCGACTCCCACCGCCATTGTGACGAGTCCGAGGTCCAGCGCGGCCTCGGGGACGAAGGCTCGCAGCGAGACAGGTACGGCACCGACGGCATAGAGGACCAGGGGTGCGGTGGGGACCTGACGGGTGCGGAGCATCGCGGCGACGTAGCCGAAGGTGCCGAGGAGGAACGTGATGGATGCCACCGTCAGCGCGACGCCCAGCGTGCCGGCCCGGAGTGCATCGATGGTGTCGTCCGGGAGGTCGGCGAAGACGAGGTTGATCACGAACTCCACGCCGACCAGGGTCGCCAGCGAGAACGCGTTCAAGAGGAAGGCGACGAGGCCGAAGGTGCCGGCTCGACGTCCGACGGCGAAGTAGAGGGCGGTGACGAATGCCAGCGCCAGGACTTGGGCGAGCGGGGCGACCAGTTGGGTGAAGGCGGAGGTCGGGATGACCTCCGCGCGCTTGGCGGCGTTGATGAGCAGGATGACGGCGCTTCCGCAGCCAGCGGCAGCGCCGATGCGATACAGCGTTGCGGGGACGGGATGGGACATGGCTACTCCAAGGGATTTCGATGGGTGACAGCTCCGGCCGGACTCCCGACGGGCTGGTGGAACGAGGACTCAGTCAGGTGCGTCGATGACCTCCACTGAGATCAAGGTGACGCCGAGGTCGCGCACCTTGGCGAGCAGGCCATGCAGTGCGGCCTGGTCGGGCACGAGACCGCGCAGGGTGGTGGTCCCGTCGCTCTCGTGGGTGAGAGTCAGATTGTCGAACCACGCGGTCCAGTGGTCGTCGATGTGGCCATCGATCCGGATTTCGTAGCGAGCGGGCGCCCGGCCTCTGCGGCTCATCGGGACCTCACGACCGTGTGGGCGGAGATGCCGGTAGCCCTGGTGAGGCTGGTGGTGGTGATGGACATGTCCGCTTCTCTCGGGTTCTGGTGTCGCGGCAGGCGCCGCGCGATGACCAGAACCTAGGAAGCGATGGGGTGAGCAGGCATCACCCCACGATGTGATTTGCGATGTGAGAGCGCCGGCACGGACTCGGCTAGAGCAGACCGTGCTCCTTGGCGCGGCTCACGGCCTCCCGGCGGCTGTTGACGTCGAGCTTGGTGAAGATGTGCTTGGTGTGGCTGCGCAGGGTGTTGTGCGAGACGAACAGCTCCCGGGCGATCTCCGGCCCGGTCAGTGTGCTGTCGAGCAGCCGCAGCACTTGCAGCTCCCGCTGACTCATGGGCTCTGACAGCGACTCCGCCGCTCCTGCCGCCCGGGAAGGTGTAGCGCCTTGGTTGGGGGTGGCTCCGACCGTGAGCAGTCGACGCGCCCGGTCCGGCGCGACCTTGCGTTCCTCGGTGGCACGAAGCAGGCCGACCATGGGCGCGCCCTCGTCGAGAAAGACCCGGACATAGCCGTCTGTTTCGGGGGTCTCAGTCAGGGCTCGCTCCAAAGCCTCCATAGCTGGCCGCCGGTGCCCCTGAGCCTCGTGTGCGAGGGCTTGCAGTATGAGGATCTCGATGAGGCTTCCAGCCCGGGCGGATCCCTCGGCGGCCTCGTACAGCCGGTCCAGCAGGTCTACTGCGTCGCGGATGGTGCCGGGGTCTGCGTGGTCGCGGTGCTGCGCGATGAGCAGCCGCACCAGGGTGATGTGGTCGAACTCGCGCAGGTAGCTGAGGTCGTCCGCGGTGGACAGGGTGTGTTCGCGGACCCAGTCGGTAGCGTTCGACAACTTGCCTTGCTTGATCCGGATGCGTGCCTTCATCGCCGCGATCGGCCGTACGTCGGGGAAGAAGCCGCGCCGGTAGCGCCGCTCGGCCAGATCTAGCAGGTCGATGGCTCTCTCTCGCTCGCCCGTTGCATCCCGGATCCGCGCCATGGCCAAGAACCACCGGTGCCGGTTCTCGGTGGTCGCCGCACCCTCCCCGAGCGCCTTCGCGGTCTCGAGGTGTTGGGTCGCTTCTGCGAGGTTTCCCAGCTCGCAGTCCAGCTCACCGAGTCCGACGTGAAGGTCAGCCGTCGGCAGTGACGTAACGGTGCCTCGGACGTCGTCCCGGTCCGTGGCCTCTTGCAGGGCACCCTCATAGAGCCCGCGCGCCCGGTCGGGACGTCCTGCGGCGAGCCACATGTCCGCCAGAACGACGGTGCTGCTCAACGCGTCGGCAAGGTTGCCGGCCAGACGCAGGCTCCGCACAGCCTCGGAGAACGTCTGCAGCGCTGGCTCGATGTCGCCGTTCGCCCAGGCTGCGAGCCCGAGGAATCCGGCGGCGGCACCGCGAGAGAAGTGGTCGCCCGGACCGGCCATGTCGAGCGCGCGGTGGGCGTGGCGCACGGTTCCTTCTGTGTCGCCGCGGGCTTGGGCGAGCGAGGCGCGGTAGATGGCCAGGGTCATCGGCAGGGTGCGGAGCTCCTCGTTGCCGGCGTCCGGTGCCTCGCTGGCGGCGAGGGCGCGTTCGGCGTCGTCTAGACGATCTTCGACGGCGTCGAGGTCGCCGGAGACCATCTGCATCCATCCGTAGAAGACGCTAAGTACGGCGCTGCGCCGGACCACGTCGTCGGGGAGGTCGTCGAGCCAGCCGAGGAGTGTCGCGTCCTGACGGTTGCGGCGCAGGGCAGGCAGGGCAAGCTCCATCAGATGGGCGGCGCGTTCGAAGTCTCTTCCGGCCAGTGCGTGCCTCACGGCGTCCTCGACAAGGTCGTGGTGCTCGTACCAGTCGCTTGCGCGCCGATGCAGCATCGGCACCAGATCGGGTTCCTCGCTGAGCACGCGGGCACGGAGCACATCTGCGAACAGGTGGTGATAGCGGAACCACGCCCGGTGTTCGTCCAGGGCTACGACGAAGAGGTTGGCGCGCTCGAGGCTCTCGAGCATCGCGCTGCCATCTGCCCGTCCGGTGACGGCGTCACACAGTGGTCCGGTGAGCCGATCGAGGACGGCGGTGTGCTGCAGAAACTCGCGGACCTGCTGGGGCTGGTGCTGCAGCACCTCGTCGACCAGGTAGTCCAGCACAAAGCGATGACTGCCGGTGAACGCGCCGATGAACCCGGAGACGTCGGTGCGGCCCTGAAGCGACAGGGCGGCCAGCTGCAGTCCCGCGATCCAGCCCTCAGTGCGGGTCGCAAGTGCGTCTACGTCACGGACGGGAAGGCCGAGACCCATCTTCTGGTTCAGGAAGCTCGTCGCCTCGCCCAGGGTGAACCGAAGGTCGGTGCCGCGCAGCTCGACCAGCTCGTCGCGAGTCCGCAGACGGGCGAGCGGGAGCGGCGGGTCGGCGCGGCTGGTGATCACCAGGTGCAACTGCGGCGGAAGGTGGTCGAGCAGAAAGGTCATCGCCTCGTGCGCGGGCCGTGCCTCAATCACGTGGTAGTCGTCAAGCACGAGCACGATCGGCCCGGCCGTCTGAGCCACGTCGTTGATCAGCGCGGTCAGCGCCGCCTCAACCCGCAGGGCCGGCGCAATGCCCAGAAGGTCCAGCGCATCGGAGCCTACGTCCGCGTCGATACCCTGCAGGGCGGCAACCAAGTGTGTCAGCAGACGTGCAAGGTCGTTGTCGCCGTCGTCCAACGACAGCCAAGCGACCCGCGTCGCCGGCTGCCGATCGTCGCTGTGCTCGATCCAGTCGCTGACCAGTGTGGTCTTGCCGAAGCCGGCCGGAGCCGAGATGAGCGCCAGCTTCCGCCCCGGCTCCACGGCAGCGTCCAGCCGCTCGATCAGCCGCGGCCGCGCGACCAGTAGGGGTCGCCTGGCTGGCGCAAACAGCTTGGTGGCCAGCACCGTCGTCGCCATCTCACCACTATCCCTCAGCTCTGTGCCTCCCGTTGGTCACGAGACAGGTGGCACACCGTCGCGGCCACTGTCGCGCCAGCCTGTAACTAGTGGTTGCAAGACGGGCCAACGCTGTGCATCGTCACAGGTCACGCGGGGTTTCGGGACCTCCCAGCCCCACTCTGTGCCGTCTGACCAGGCGGCTTGGGACGTTAGCCCCGTCCGCCCGGTCACTAGGTGTTCGACACTGAGGCATGGCCCCAGGTCGGACGACCCTCACGCTCTGGGCGGTCAACGTCGGATTCATGCCCTGTCGGCGGTTCAGCCAGGTGAGAGGTCCGACAAGAAATCTGCGGGAAAGGTGATCCGATCGGGCGGTTCGCAGCCACAGGTCAGTGTGGGCACATCAGAGACCAGCACCGACGCGGAGCTGCTCCGCGCTGTTGGTGCGGGTGACGAGGCGGCGCTTCGGCTGCTGTTCGAGCGCCACTCGGCTTGGCTGATGTTGCGGTTGCGGCGGCGTACAAGCAACGAGGATCTGGTGAGCGAGGCGTTGCAGGACACCTTCGTCGCTGTCTGGCGTAAGGCGCCGAGTTTCCGGGGCGAGGGTGATGTGGGTGCCTGGCTCTGGGGAATCGCGATCCGCCAGCTGTTGAACCGCTTCCGCAAGCATCCCTCACCGATGCCGGTCACCGCCGAGGTGATCTCGGCGAGCTCGCCAGTCGTCCGCAGTGCGGAGGACGAGCTGCTCGTTGCAGTCGAGCATGGCGATGTCGGCACAGCGTTCGTGTGCTGTCCCCGGAGCTCCGCGCCGTCCTCTCGGCCACGGTCATCGACGGCCTGTCCACGCGTGAGGCTGCCCGCCTGCTCGGACTGCCCCAGGGCACCGTGAAAAGTCGCCTGCGCAGCGCAAAGGTGCAGCTGCGCGAACAGCTGATTCCAATCCACGGTTGGGAGCCACGATGACAACCGTTGAATGGCACGTCGGACCGGAGCTGTGGGAGCGCTATGTCGCCGGCAGTCTCGACTTCCCTACACAAAGCGCGGTGGACACGCATGTGAGGGATGCGCCGAATGCCAGTTGGCTGCGCCCACGCACGCCGATGCGCGAGCCCTCGCTCGCGCCTGGGCGGGGATCTCGCTGCAGGTGGCGCGACCGCCGCTTCCGCGGCGGTGGGCAGGAGTGGTCCGGGCCGGGGTCCCCGGCCACGACGTGGCGATCCTTCGCGCATCGTCGGGTCTCCATCGGCCGTGGGTCGCAGCGATCTCGGCCGCACTCGTGTGTGCGTTCCTGAGCAGTTCGCTGCCGGACCACCAGGATCGCGTCTTCCTGCTGCTTGCTCCGCTGATCCCCGTGCTGGCCGTCGCCATGGCGTACGACCTCACCGATCCCATGCGGGAGCTGGAGACGAGTACGCCGGTCAGCAAGTTCCGGATCGCGCTGCTCCGGGCGAGCAAACCATTGGCGGTGGCCGTACCCGTGACTACGGCGATCGGGATTGTCGTCCCTGGGCTAGGCGGCCTGGCCTTCGTCTGGCTGATGCCAGGGCTCTGCCTGACCGTGACCATGCTCCTGCTACTGACGTGGTGGACAGCCTGGGTCACGGCCGGCGCCCTCGCAGCCGGATGGAGCCTCGTCTTCGGAGCACTCGTGCAGCAGCGGTCGCTGGATCAGCTCGACTCGAGCGGTGCCCAGCTCGTGTTTGCGGCCATCGCGGTCGTGGCGGCCGCCGCACTCATCGTCCGCACCAAGTCCATCCGGCTACAGGGAGGCTACTGATGAGCACCGCGACGGCCGTTCTGGACGGCGTCTCCAAGTCATACGGCCGCACCGCGGCTCTGCGTACGACCGATCTGGAGCTCGGGTACGGCGTGATCGGGCTGCTAGGCCCGAACGGAGCGGGAAAGACCACGATGCTGCGGCTCGTGGCCACCTCATTGCCGCCGACGACCGGTCGCATCCTGGTGGCCGGGCATGAGGTCACCGCCAGCATGGCCGCTCGTACTGCGGCTCGCCGGTGCCTCGGGTACCTGCCGCAGGAGGTGGTCTTCCCGCGCGGGATGACAGCGTTCTCGTTCCTCGACTACGTCGCCGTTCTCAAGGAGTGGCAGTCAGCCGATTCCCGACATCGCGAGGTGCTGCGGGTGCTCGAGCTGGTGAAGCTGGGCGACCGAGCGACGAAACGGATTGCGAAGCTCTCGGGCGGCCAGCGGCGCCGGTTGGCACTGGCCCAGTCGTTGATGGGCAGTCCGGACCTGGTGGTCCTGGACGAGCCGACCACCGGGCTGGACCCCGAGCAGCGCGCGTCGCTGTGCGGGATCCTCTCCGGCCTGGCCGGAACTGGAACGGTGCTGCTGTCCACGCATCAGACCGAGGACGTCGCGGCGCTGTGTGACCGCGTCATCGTCCTCGATGACGGCGCCATCCGGTTCGACGGCACTGTCGTCGACCTGATCGCGACGGCGCGTGGACGGGTCCACGTCGCAAGTCTCGCCAACCCCGGAGCCCTGAACAGCTGGCGTACGGGCACGGGCGCCGTGCGCTCGGTGGGCGGCCAGCCCGGAATCGATGCCGATGCCGTCGAACCCACGGTGGAGGACGCCTACCTGCTGCTGCGCGCCGCGCGGCAGGACAACGAGGGAGCGAACAGATGAGTGCCATCCACACCGAGCGCCGGCAACCCGACGCCCGTCTCGCCACGCTGGCACGCAAGGATATCTTGCGCTACCTGCGCCACCCCGCCTTCCTGATCGGAGCTGCGCTCACTGTCGCCAGCTGCCTGTTCCGGCCGGACGAGCAGTTCTCGTCTGCCCTGCAGGTGATCGCGCCGGCTGCGGGCCTCGGCCTGTTCGGGATGATCGTGATGGCGTCCCTGACCCGATCCTCTGATGCGGCCGCCGCGGCCGCCGGAACCGTGAGCACGAGCCAGCGCACCCGAACGCTCGCGCTCGGCTGCGCACTTGTGGTTCCGTTCGCGGCCGGCCTGGTTTGGTTTGCCTGGGCGGTCTGGGCGTACAACCACTGGCCGGCGGCTCCACAGGGGGCCCCGTTCGGCGATATCAGCGATACCTACATGTACGCCACCATGTTCGACTTGGGCGTGCTCGCCGCCGTGGGAGGCCCCGTCGTGGGGCTGGTGATCGGCCGGTGGCTGCCCAGACGCGGTGCGGCACCGATCGCCGTCGTGGTGATGGTGCTCGTGACGATCGTGATGCAGGGCATCTTCGAGCCCCTGCGCTACCTGCGGCTGGTCGCGCCCTGGACCTACTTCGTGGGTCCGTTCGGCACTGACGGTGACGGAGACCGAACGCTCGCCCTCACCGGATCGCCCTACTGGTACGGCGCCTACTTGGTGGCCCTGTGTACGTTCGGCGTACTCTTCGCGATGCTCCGCGATGAGGAGCACTCTCGGCACGGACTGAAGCGGGCCCTGGCGGTCGTCGGGCTGGTCGCAGTCGTGTTCTGCACCCTGGCCATCACTGGCGGGCCGCAGGAGGTCCTGGTCAACCCGTTGCCGTCCGGCCGCTGAGTCGATGCTCCGCTACGCCTTCCGCGCAGTCCCGTGGTGGCGGCTTGCCGCCGCCACGGGACTCGTCCTTGTCCTGATGGAGGTCGTCCGCCGCTGGCCGTGGACGATGTGGCCACTCCAGGGCTGCGCGGTCGGCGTGGTTGCGGCGGCCACCCTGTGGTGCTTCGACGAGCCGTCCGCCGACATCGTGGACGTGACGCCGCGCCCGCTGGCCTGGCGTACGGCGGCGCGGGCAAGCGGGGTGCTGCTGGTCGCCCAGGCCTGGGGAGCGACCGTTCTCCTGGCTCGGAGCAGCCTGTTCGACCACGCGTCCGACGTCGCCCTCCAGGGCTTCGCAGCCTTGCTCGCCGCGGCGTCGTTCGCCACCTGGCGCCGAGCTGGGGGCACGGCGGTGCCGGCTAGGGCGAGTGCTGCCCTGGTCGTCGTGGTGGCGGCTTTTTGTGGCCTGGTCCGCCCGGGGTTTGACCTGCTCCCTCTGTTCCCGTACGCCGATGGCAGCGGCAACGCGGGCGACTGGGCGACCAGCAGAGTCCTTTGGGCGTCCCTTGCCGGCGTCGCCGTGGTCGGACTCATGACCGCGCTCGCTGATGTCAGATGGTGGCGTTGGGGCGGTTCTCAGATGTGAGTGAGGAAGGATAGGTGTCCAACACCGGGATTGTTCGACAACTGCCCCTAGCGAGCGTCAGCCGATGAACTTGTGGTTACAGCCAGCGTCCACAAGGAGTGCTTCATGAGCCCACGGAGCCAATCGGCGACCAACGCCTTTCCGCGACGGGTCGCGATCATCGGCGGCAATCGGATTCCGTTCGCGCGGTCCAACAGGGCCTACGCTCAGGCTTCCAACCAGGACATGCTGATCGCCACCCTGACCGGCCTGGCCAAGCGTTTCGATCTGGTGGGCGAGCGGCTCGGCGAAGTGGTCGCGGGCGCCGTGCTCAAGCACAGCCGCGACTTCAACCTGGCGCGCGAGTCGGTGCTCGGATCGCCGCTGGCGCCGACGACGCCGGCATACGACATCCAGCAGGCCTGCGACACGGGCCTGCAGGCCACGATCGCGGTCGCCGACAAGATCGCGCTCGGCCGCATCGAGGTCGGGGTCGCGGCCGGCAGTGACACCACGTCGGACGCGCCGCTGGCCCTCAACGAGAGCCTGCGCAAGATTCTTCTCAAGGCCAATCGAGCGAGGTCGGTGAAGGGCAGGCTGGCCGCGCTCGTCAAGATTCGGCCGGGCCATATCGTCCCGGCGATCCCGAAAAACGCCGAGCCGCGCACCGGGCTGTCGATGGGGGAGTCGGCCGCCCTGACCGCGCTCGAGTGGGAGGTCGACCGGCGTTCGCAGGACGAGCTCGCGGTCGCCTCGCATCGCAACCTCGCGTCGGCGTACGAGCGGGGATTCCTCGACGACCTCGTGACGCCGTACCTCGGCCTGGAGCGGGACCAAAACCTGCGGCCGGACTCGTCGCCCGACAAGCTGGCCGAGCTCACGCCGGTGTTCGGCAGCGGCGAAACGGCGACGATGACGGCCGGCAACTCCACACCACTCACCGACGGCGCGTCGGCGGTGCTCTTGGCGTCGGAGGACTACGCCAAGCAGCGTG
>Ga0190270_10001034_pt1 | contig 12663 bp, 10 predicted proteins | sample Popmic320T_FD_133748 | JGI IMG/M metagenome (GOLD analysis project Ga0190270, IMG submission 133748) | Populus adjacent soil microbial communities from riparian zone of Weber River, Utah, USA - 320 T | ecosystem: Environmental > Terrestrial > Soil > Riparian zone | place: USA: Utah | collected... | reverse complement strand
GTACTTGATAGGTTTGTGCATGAAATCGACAATAACGGTTTTTGTCACGGCTGAGGTTGAGAAATCAGGCTAACGGGCAGAGGGCGGGGGTGAACGGGCAGATTCGACCAGCCAGACGACAATATGCTGAGTTTAAAAAATCAGACTTAAACCGTTATGCGCGTGCAGGTTGCCGCCGGAGCCTCTGGCTCGCGCGCAGCTGCCAGACGACGCGGAACGCGAGCAGCAGGGCGAGAAACACCGCGTAATAGACCGGCTCGCCGATGACGACCTTCACCTTCCAGATGAAATGGAGGCAGGCGGCGATCGCGCATACATAGATGATGCGATGCAGCATCTGCCACCGCCGGCCCAGCCGGCGGATCCACCCCCTGGTCGAGGTCACCGCCAGCGGCAGCATGAGCACGAAGGCCGCCATGCCGGCGGTGATGAACGGCCGCTTGGCGATGTCGGCGAGGATCTCGTCGAAGGCGAAGAAGCGATCGAAGGCGATATAGCTCGCCAGGTGCACCGTCGCATAGAAGAAGGTGAACAGCCCGAGCATGCGCCGGTACTGGATCAGCACGTTCCAGCCGGTCAGCCGCCGGAGAGGCGTGATCGTCAGCGTTGCCAGCAGGAACCGCAGCGCCCAGATGCCCGTCGTCAGCAGGATGTCCTCGGCGGGGTTGGCGCTCGTTCGGCCGGTGAGGACGATGAAGATCAGGCCGGCGAGAGGAACCAAAGCCAGAACGAAGACCAGGGGCTTCGCCAGTCTCTGCATCGACGTCAAGTTCCCAAGCTCCAATCGCCAAAACCCAACGCACCTCCAACTACCAAGTCCCAGGTCGATTGGCGCAAGTGTTGGCAGTTGGCCGTGGGAGTGCCTTGGAGTTTGGACCGTGGAGGTTGGGAGTTGACTCAGTAATTCTTCTTCAGATCCATCCCCGCGTACATCGACGCCACCTGGTCGCCGTAGCCGTTGAACATCTGGGTCTTGTAGGTCGGGAACAGCGACGGCAGCCGCTTCTCGCGCGCCTGGCTCCAGCGGGGATGGTCGACAGTCGGGTTGACGTTGGAATAGAAGCCGTACTCCTCGGGGTTGGCGACGCTCCAGGCGGTCCGCGGCTGCTTCTCGACGAAGCGGATCTGCACGATCGACTTGATGCTCTTGAAGCCGTACTTCCAGGGCACCACCAGCCGGATCGGCGCGCCGTTCTGGTTCATCAGCGTCTTGCCGTACAGACCCACCGCCAGGATCGTGAGCGGATGCATCGCCTCGTCCATCCGCAGCCCTTCGATGTACGGCCATTCCAGCGCCGGGACCCGCTGTCCGGGCATTTCCGAGGGGCGGCTCAACGTGGTGAACGCGACATAGGCGGCCTTCCCCTCTGGCTCGGCGCGCTTGAGCACGGCGCTGAGCGGAATGCCCACCCACGGGATCACCATCGACCACGCTTCGACGCACCGCAGCCGATAGATGCGCTCTTCCAGCTGGATTGGCTTGATCAGATCCTCGAGCTGATAGCTCGCCGGCTTGCCGCACAAGCCATCGATCTTCACCGTCCACGGCGACGTCTTCATCCGGCCGGCGTACTGCGCCGGATCGTTCTTGCCGGTGCCGAACTCGTAGAAGTTGTTATAGCTGGTGATCTCGTCGAAGCTGTTCAGCTTTTCGTCGGTCGTCACCACGCCCGGCTTGATGTTGGCGAGCGGCGACTGGCCGCCGCCCCCGCCCGCGCCGGCGGTAAGCCCGGCGGCTGATGACGCGTCGCCGCAGGCCCCGGTCAGGGCGCCGACCGCGCCGGTGATGGCCGCGGCTCCCGCGAGCCGCATGAACTCACGGCGGCGCATGTAGATCTGCTCGTCGGTAATCTCGCTGGAACGGATGTCGCCCGGTCGTCGAATCAGCATGCGTCCCCCAGAGGTGTGCATCCATTGTGGCACGGCCGGCGGAACACCGTTCACGGCTGCGCTTGTATAGCAAAACCGCTGGAAGACGCGATTTGTTCCCTTGGTAGAATGCGGGGATGGCTGAAGCGGCGACGCCGGCTCCCAGGAAGGATCCCCTGCTCTCGCTCGGCGTCCACGAGTTCCGCACCCCCGTAACGGTCATCGCCGGGTACCTTCGCATGCTCATGTCCGCGCGGACCGGCACCCTGACCGACATCCAGCGCAAGATGCTGGAGGAGATGGAAAAGTCGACGGCGAGGCTCTCCGGCCTGATTGCGGAGATGAGCGAGCTGAGCACGCTCGAAGCCGGCGGCGCGATTTTCAACCGCGGCGTGGTCGACCTCGGCGCGCTCATCGAGGGGGAGCTCGATTCGCTGCCCGCCCTGCCCGATCGGGACGTCCAGGTCACGGTCCAGAACGAGGCGCCGGGCGCGGGGGTCCACGGAGATCCGGTCAAGCTGCGTGGCGCGCTGCACTCGCTGCTGGTCGCCCACCGCCGGGAGCTCGTGACGAGCGATGAGCTCCGCGTCTGTGTGGAGCGCACCACTCAAAATGGCAGCCCCACGCTCCGGGTCACCATCGGCGGAGCCGACCGGATCGACGATCTCCGCCAGGTCCCAGCCGAAGAGCTCACGCCGTTCGAGGAGTTCCGGGGTGGCGTGGGCTTCACGCTGCCCATCGCCCGCCGCATCGTGGCCGCGCACGACGGCCAGCTCTGGTCTCCTCCCGAAAATCCGCGCGCCGGCGCGGTGCTCTTCTTCCCCGAAGCCTGACCCAGCCCGAAACTCGCGCTCGACCCCTTTTGGGGGAATGGCGTTTGCACAGCCGTCCCGGATGCCACAGGACGGAGACGTTCTTGCGACGGTTCTCGATACGCTGAAGCGGGATCCCTCGATAGAATTCGGCGACCCGGCAGCGCGCATCGAGCACCTCGCCCGCGTCGATCGCCCCTTTTCCACCGTCCATCGCCTCAGGGTTCACACCCCCACGCGCAGCGTGACGGCCTACGCCAAGATCCTCAAGCCGTACGGCAATACGCCTGAAGAGCTGGCCATGGCCGACCGCATGCTCCGGCGGGAGTTCAAGGCCACAAAGGGACTCTTCGAAGTGCTGCGCCAGGACTCGGAGATTGGCGCCGTTCGTCCGATCGCGTTCCTCCCGGAACACCTCGCCGTGGTCACCGAAGAGATTCCCGGCCGCCCGTTCGCCGAGGTCCTCGCCTCGGCATCTCAGGCGACCGACGATCTGCTGGCCGTGGCGAGGCGAATTGGGGGCTGGATCCGGATTTATCAATCGCTCGGCGCATCCGAGAAGAGCGTCTCCCTGGCGGAGCGGCGCGAGTATCTGGACGAGCGCCTGAAGCAGCTCGAAGGTCGAGTGATTTCGCCGGCAGAACGGCAGGCCATGCTCTCGCGCTTCGATGCGCTGACCGAGCGCCTCGGGCTGGAAGTGGCCGGCGTGCCCATCCATGCCGACCTCGGGCCGATGAACATCATCGTCGACGACACCGGCCGGATCGCGGTGCTCGACTTCACGATGGTGAAGGACGGCACGGCCTGCCACGACATCAGCCATCTCTACTTCCATTTCGAGATGACCGGCGCGCGACAGCGCAAGCGAGAGATGATGCGGGAGCTCGAGCGCGCGCTGCTCGCCGGCTACAGCCCGTCGCTGTCCGAGACTGACCCGCTGTTCCAGCTGATGCTGATGCAGCACGTCGTCTGCCACGTCGCGCTGCTCGCCTCACGGCGCGCGCCCGTTGTCGACCTGGGCTATCGGTGGTTCGCGCGGCGCCGGTGGCAGACGTGCCTGCGGATGCTCAAACAGCCGGCGCCTCGCGCCGCATAGTCGCCGGCGGCGTCGAGCGCTGACTCGGACGAGCGGCCAAGCGATCAGGTTCGGAGGCGATCGTGCACCGGGTGAACCACAACGGCAGAGCCGCGCCGGAGGCGGAACCACAACTGCTCCACCGGCAAACCTGCCAGCAGGATCATGTAGGCCATGATCGGGCACACGAACCGATACTGAACGTTGATCGCACTATGGAACGCCACGAAGTAGGCGATGTGCGCGAGCAGCAGAAAGTACACCGGCTCCCGCGACCGCAAGGCGTAAAAGAGCCCGCAGAGCGCGAGCAGATAGATCAGGAAGTTCTGGACGGCGTACAGGCCGCGTCCCGAGTTCTCGTTGTACCAGATCCACACGCTGCGCATCGCCGACAGCCTGAGGTATCGCTCCGGGTACGTCTTGACGATCCGCGTGCCTTCCGCTTTCAGCAGCGCATTCAGCTCGGCCTCGTTGAACGACTGGAACGGGCGGCCGGTGGCCTCGGTCAACCGCCGGATCGTCCGCTCCATCTCAGGATGCGTATACCCGGTGTGGTACTTGCCCTCTTGAATCATCGCGTTGTGGCGATACAGATTGAATCCGCCGAGTGTCGTGGTGACGATCGGCTCCCCGAACACACGGTAGTTCCGGGCCGCCCAGGGCACCTGCAGCGCAGCGAACGCCAGCACGAAGGCCGCGCTCAGGGCGAGGCCGCGGCCGCGGAGGCGGTAGAGGATCCATGCAATCGACACGGCCGGAAGCAGGAGCACCGTCGGCCGACTGAGGGCGGTCAACCCGAGCAGCGCACCGGCGGCCAGCGCAATCCCCAGCCCCGGACGATCGACGGTGCGGACCAGCAGCACGACGTAGACCGCGAGGCACGCCGCGAACAGCGGTTCCGATGCCATTGAATACGTCGTGGTGATGAACATCTCGGACAGATAGAGGGCGAACACGATGCCCGTCCACAGGCCAATCCGCTCACGCCCCGACGCTCTCACCGCCACCCAGTAGGCGCAGGCCGCGACGACTCCCGACAAACACCAGGCGAACAGCAGCAGCGGATAGTAGGTGTGCGCACCGAACACGGCCAGTGCGCCGGCAAAGACGACGACGGGCAGGGGACTGCGAGCGGCCGTCGGCACCAGCCGGCCCGCCGGGTAATAGGTCAGCAGCTCGTTGGTACTGAAGCCTTCGCCGTCCAGGACGTTCTGCGCGATCGTCAGGAACCCGTTGCGCTGAATGGGCTTGGGATCCCAGTCAGGCGTGACCGGCGCCATCACCATGAAATAGACGATGCGCGCCGCCACGGCGAGAGCGAAGATCCAGATCATGCGCCGCGCGCGAGCCTGGTCGCGCACCGGGGAATCCGACGACCGGACAGAGGAACCGAAATCGTTCAACACGTACGTACTCCAGCAACCGTCCGGCCGCAGCCCCCGTGCGGGCCGCTAACCGGCATCCCTCGAGCGATCATGACCCCAGGTGTAGAGCTGTGTGATGGCATAGTTCCAGACCGCGCCGACCGCGATGCCGGCAAGCGCTGCGACGACCCACTGGGCATTGGACTGCTCGAACAGATAGGAAGCGATGCCAACGTTGGCCACCGCGCCGAGGCCACACGCCAGCATGAACGACAGCAGCCCGGTGAACCACCTGGCGCCGCGTAGCCGCCGATCGCGATACGTGAGCAGGTTGTTCAGCCAGAAGTTGAAGACCATCGCCACGACCGTGGCGACTCCCTGCGCGGTGGGAAAGCTCATCTCCGTGAGGCGCAGCGCGGCAAGGACCGACATGTGCACGAGCACGCCGGCGCCGCCGACGAGCGTGAAGGCAAGGAAGCGGACCGGGATGTACCTGCCGATCGTCTTTTCCGCGAGCAGCATCCCAAAGTCCCACACCACCAGGCTGTCGAGCTTGCTCTCGCCGTGCAGCCGCTCCCTGAACGAGTAGGGCACCTCGGCGACGCACAGGCCCTCCCGCGTCGACGCCACGATGTCGAGAAGGATCTTGAAGCCCTTCCCGGACAGTCGGTGCACGCAGCGCTCGAGCGCATCCGCCCGGATCATGAAGAAGCCGCTCATCGGATCGCTGATCTCCTGCCGGCAGACGAGCCGGCTGAGTCGCGTGGCCAGGCGGCTCATGAACGCCCGGGTCTTGTTCCACTCCCCCACCGTGCCGCCGTCGGTATAGCGGGAGGCAATCACCAGGTGCGCGTCGTGGCTCTCGAGCGCCTCCAGCATGGCCGGAATCTTCGTTTCGTCGTGCTGGAGATCGGCGTCCATGACCACCAGCGTCGGCGCCGCCGCCGCCAGCATGCCTTCGATGCAGGCCGACGACAGCCCGCGCCGGCCGATGCGGCGAAGGCAGCGAATCCGGCTGTCCCTGGCGGCGATCGCCTTGACCTCGGCGCTGGTTCCGTCGGGCGAGTCGTCGTCCACGAAGATCAGCTCCCACGAGATGCCCCGCAGCGCGAGCTCCAGCCGCGCGATGAGCTCCCGGACGTTCTGCCGCTCGTTGAAGGTGGGCACGACGATCGAGAGCTGCAGCGCGGCAGGGGCGGCGGCGAAGCGGCCGGTCCCTGTCGAACGGGTTTCGGCGGGCCGCCTCGTGGCCGCGCCCCCGGCGATGGAGGGCTTCAGCTCGTTGGGACGCATTCGCAATTCTGTTCGCATTCCGTGCTCCGAGCGGCGATCATTCAGCCCTGACGTCCGACCGCGCCATCATCGTCAGCTGACTGGTGATGTCGTCGAACGCGAAGGGCTTGAAGTCCGAAATTTGCCGCAGCGTCCGGTCCGGCAGCAACGGCAGGTTGGCGCCGAAGTAGCTGTTGAAGACGACCCGGAACGAGTTCACCGGCGAGATGGTCGGATAGAGCACGCTCGTATCTGCGCCGGGCAGGTAGTACGCGTTCAGGATTCCCGTCTTCTGCAACAGCTGGGCCTGGGTGGCGGTACGCCAGTCGAACTCTTCGCGGCCCGTGCCAGGCGGATACGGTCCTTCATCCCCCTGGACGATGATCACCGGCGGCGACGGCGAATCGCGCAGGATCCCGTCCACCATTCGCCGGATCATCGCGTTGGCGGCAATCACCTGGTTGGCGTAGTTCTCGTCGAACGACCGCTTCCGCTCCTCGGCCTTCGTGACGTAGCCGCCGTCGCGAGCGAACACGTACGGTGGATGTGGCACGAGCACGTGCAGGAAGACGAACTTCGGTCCCGGGGTCGGCGCCAGCCGGATCACGTCGTCGACCTGCCGGCGCACGCGATGCCAGTTCTGCAGCCGATCGTCGAGCCACGGACCGAAGGCCCGCTGGACCGGCGCGAACGACTGCGAATCGAACAGTCGCAGCACGGCCCGCGGGATGGTCGTGTAGTAGTTCACGTTGCTCGTCGCCTGGGGATTCTCGCGCGTCGGATAGAACCAGGAGCCCAGGTGCGTGTAGCTGTAGCCCTGAGAACGGAGAAACCTCCCGACGCGGTGGTGCCAGATGTTGCGGTAGACCGGTTCCCAATCCTCGGACTGCTCGCGGCCGCGCACGACGTCGTCGAGATAGTCGGCGTTGAGCGACGACGAGAGCGAGAGCGCGGTCTTCATGTAGTTCGACCGGCTCGCCTGCGGCACGTAGAAGCCCCTGGTGGCGAGGTAGTCGCCGATGTACTCCGCACCACCGAAGGCGGCCGTCGTCGACGCATCGCCGTAGCGATCGAAGACCAGGTAGTAGATGTCCGGTTTGGCCTTCACCGTACCGGCGACGATTGCCTGATTCGAGGCGCCAGCCGCCGCTTGCGGCCCCATCCCCAGGAGGGCGATCACCGGCGGCAGCACGGCGCCGACCGAGGCCCAGTTGGCGAAGCCGGTCAGGCCGGTCAGGGGCGTCTTGCGCCGATAGAGCCACACCAGCCAGACGAGCACGACTGCATACGTCAGCGGCATCACGAACCGCCACTGTCGAAGCCATCCGCCGCCACTGCCGTCGTCCACCTGCACCCACCAGACCAGCAGGAGCACGGAAACCGCGAGCGCGGCCTTGCGGATGCTCCGGTAGACAGCTGCCGCCACGAGTAGCAGGAGCCCTGACGCGACCAGGACGATCGCGAGCGAGTCCCTGAGCTCGTGACCGGATCGCTGGCCGGGATTGGCCGCAAACATCGACAGCACCGGCAATATCGCGAACAGCAGCGGATGAAACGTGAACCTCGTCATGATGCGCGCCTTCTCATGAGGTACATCACGCGCTCCGCGTCGCGCACGGGGGTCACCTGCTCGAGCGTGAACCAGGCGTCGAACGCCGCCTCGAAGTCCTGGCGGGTGTAGTGGTCGAAGATGTCGTCGCGCGTCGACAGCATCCGCTGGAGCTGCGAGTCGCCTTTCGGGACGAACTCGATGACCAGTGCGCGCGCGATGCGCGCGAAGAATTCGGCAATGCGCGGCAGCGGGACGTTGTTGGCGATGGCGAGATGGTGCACGAGCGCCAGCGCCAGAACGAGATCCGCCGGTCCGCGATCGGCGAAGGAGTCACGCTCCTCGTGCGCCCATCCCGATCGCGCGGTCGGGTTCGTGAGATCGAGCAACAGCGGCAGCAGGTGCCGCTCGCCGCGCTCGACCACACGACGATAGTTCTTCTCCACCGCGACAGGGTCGACGTCGAAGGCGACCGTCGGAATCCCGCGCTCACTCGCGAGACGGCTGAAGGTCCCGTCGTTGGCTCCCAGGTCCCAGACCGTTGCGGGCGCCAGGCGATCGATCGCTGCGCTGACGATCTCCCGCTTGTGACCAAACGCCGTATCCGTGTAGTTGGTGGCGTCGTAGTAGTCGCCCCACGTGGTCTTGCCCGGCCGCCAGGTCAGCCCGCTCACCGTGCGTTCCAGGCTGTCGAGAATGCCTGCCGACGCCGTTGCGCTGATGGCCTGGGTACGCCTGGACTCCATCCGCGGCGCGCCATTGGCGACGCGCCGTTCAGCGGCAGCCTGCAGGTGAACGTGTGTCAGAATCCCGGGCCGCAGGCGCGTGCTCGCAGGCAGAATGCGACTCGCGACTTCAAGCGGCATGCCGTCGATGTGCGCACGGAGGAGTTGTAACAGCCGTACGTCGACGAAGCTGATCGCCGCCAGCGGCGCCAGAAAGAACTGGCAGAACTGCCGATACGCGGCCCACGGTCTGCCCGGTGTCAGCCGCTCGAACGACAGCGTATCGATCCACACCGGTCGTCCTGCCTCGATGGCGACGTTGTACGCCGTCGCATCCTTCAGCGACATGCCATGCTGGACAGCGGCTTTTTGGAGCCGCAACGTGAGGAGCGCCGCGGCCTTCAGCTGACTGAAGCACCACTCATACGGATAAGAGATGAAGCCCACCCGCACCGGGCGGAGCACCGCAGAGGCTCTGCCGTCGGGTGAGAGCGAGGGTTCCACCACCTCGTGAGGCACGAGGTCGCCGGCCTGGACGAGGTGGTCGTACAGCCCAGACGCAATGAGGGTGTCGTAATCGGGCCGTCCGACAGGATTCACCTGGCGGTAGAGCTCGCCAGCCCGCGTGAAGACGAACCCGGCGGGATCCCGAAAGGACGCCTGATGAGGTCGGTGGGAAGTGGCCGTCGCGTTATGGACGGCGAACAGCGTCACGCGACACCATCGAACGAACCGTCGTCATGACGCGGCTCCAATAGGTGCGAAGGAGGAAGACACCCCCCAACACCGCACCGGCGATGACCTGAAAAACATAGCTGGCGGTACCGGGATCGATGTAGGCCTCGGCAGGGCGCTCGGAAATTACCAAAAGGAGAAGAACACTACTCACAAGAGGTAGAACATAGGTCTTTGGCATGGTTTTGTAACGCCTCCGAAACTCTGGTGTGACCTTTGAGCAACGGACATGCCTGAGGTCATGTGGTCATAGGCGGCCCTGGAGGCAGGGGATCCGGAGCAGGTTCGGCCCGACGGTGAGTGAACGAAGGAATGCGGTTCGAGGAAGGTGCCACGGCGATCCGCAACGGGAACGACGTGTCAATCGCTTCTGGAGAAGGACCAGCGCGGACGCGCGCCAGGTCTCACCCGCTGAAGCTCGAAATCGGCTGAGGTAGCGGTCGCCCGCCCTTCTCGTGCTGCCTAGCGCGCGACGATTCTGACGTTCGATGGCGCCCGTGGCGGGGTTACGGACGAGTTGCGCCCCATGGCGACCTGGGCGACGCGGGCCGCGAGCGTCGGATAGTCCACGCCGATGTCCAGACCATCCGGTGCGGCGCGCTTCAGCGGGCTGCCATCGCGAACGGTAAAGTCCGATCCCGCCGGATTCACGAACTGATCGGTGAACGCTCCGGCCACCAGCGTTCCGGCCGGATAGCGCGACGCCGCGCCTCCGGCCAGATAGTTCGCCCTGAACACGGCTGCCGGAAAGAAGGCACTGATGATGGCGTTGCCGTAGCCGAAATACTGGCCGTTGATGCCGTAGGTCCCGTGCCGCGCCGCATTCGCGATCATCTGGAAGCCGTAGATTTCGCGCGGGTCGGCCGAGTTCCCGCCGTAGGCATAGACCACGGCATTGCCGTTGCTGTCGATGGTGTTGTGTTCGACGACGACTTCGCGCGGGGCGTCGCCGATCAGCATGAACCACGCGTTGCCACCGAGCGAGGTCGACAGGCCGGTGAAGAGGTTCTGGCGGAATGCGACATCCACCGTCTGCTGCGACGGGCTGCCGCTGTCGTAGCCGAGCAGGTTGATTCCGGCGGCCACGTTCCGGACCAAGTTGTACTCGAAGCGCACGTGCTCGACCACGCACCACGTGCAACCGCCGTTCGAATTGCGAGGCGTGAACACAATCGCGTAGCCGGGCTGCGATTCCTTCCAGTGGTTCTCGAAGATGTTGTTCTCGATGACCACGTTGCGCGCGTTCTTCAACTCGAAGAGGTTCTTCACCGACCACACCGTGCCAGCAGACGTCGGCACGGCCTCGGACGTGCCGGCCGCACCTGTGTCCGTGAACGCCGTGCCGGTGACGGTCCAGAACCTGTCCTGTGTGCCGGCGGTGCGACCGTAGACGCGGTACTCGGCGGCATCGGCGACCGGCTGCCAGGTTACCCGCACGGCGCTGCCTGACACGCTCACCGCGACCGTGGCCTCCACAGACGCGGTAGACCGTCCGATCGTGCCCTGGCCCACCGCGCGTCGGGCGACGATCCGGTAGGCGTAGATGCCGGGCCCGAGCACGCCGCCCCCCTGGGGCGCGGCCGACACGTTCAGCGGCGTGCCGATGATCGGAGCCCGCCAGGCCATCGGCCGCGATACGAGATTCCGGCTGAACACGATGCCATCGGCAACGAGGTTGGGAATCGCAGGGTCGGCGCCGCCGAACATCACGTTCTCGCCCGCTCCCTCGAGATAGTTGTTCTCGATTCGATAGGGCCCGGGACCGTTCCAGCCGCCGATGGCCTGCGTGTCTTTGCCGACGCCCTTGCAGTCCGAGATGTACGAGTCGCGGATCGTCACGGCCCTCGCGTTCAGCGAAATGCAGCGCTTCTGCCCGAGCAGCGAATCGCCGTGCACGTACAGATGGCTCAGCACGAAGTCTCGCGGCACTTCGGCGAGGGTGTTCTGGGCGCTCGATCCGTCACCGATCTGGACGAGGTCGCCGTAGCCGTCCTGATTGGCGGCGAGCTCGAGATACTGCAGCTGCCAGTTGTGGGAACCCGCGTCGGTGCGCATCGCAGGCCCGGTGTTCGGCGATCGCAGCCGCGCGAGCAGCGGCGCATGGCTCGGATGCACGCGGCGACCCGACGGCGGCAGTTGAGCGTTGAGCGCGGAGCGCACGACGATCGGCGCGTCGCCGGACTTCACCGGCAGGACGAAATTTCCGACGAACTCGGCGCCGGCCTCGAGCAACACGATGTCGCCCGGCACCGCCGCGTTCAGGACGGCCTGGAGGTTATCGCCGCGCCGAACGGTCCGCGTGTCTGCGCTCGCGGAAACCGGACACATCAACCCGAGGAGCACCAGGAAAACCGGTGCCCCCAGCCGAGAGGACTGGAAGAGCATGTCAGGGAAAGGGCAAAGCGGGTACCGCCTGAAAGTTGCTAAACACCGGGAAATTCGCGCAGAAAATCAGGTGGGTTTTCCGCAGAGCTTCAAGTCTGAAACTCTGCGGAGCATTACAGTCCTGCTGGTCGATCACGGAATCGTCAGGTGCTCAGGGCCGGGACAGTGTCACGCCGTCGTGGCCACGCCCGCCTGGGTGCGGTTGCGAGTGGCGTCGCAAAGGCTGCCCGCCCACACGACACCGGTGACGTTGAGCGTGACCCACGACCGGCCGTAGCTCGGCGTGCCGGACATCAGCACGCACGTGCCGGCGCCATTGGTGACGCAGTTCGCCGCCTTCACGACCGCGCCCGTCCACGCGGCGGTTACCTACAAGGTTGTATTTATTGGCTGGATTGCGGTTGAGGTGGGACGAAGAACGCGGCTGCTGGCGAACAGTTTGTCGTTCCGGTAGACAGTCCTCGGGGGAAAAGCCCCCGAGAACTGCGTGAAACGGCCAGGCGACGGTCTATCTGACCGTCGCCGAGGTGGTGGCGGTGGCCGACGCGCCGGCGGCGTCGGTGACGACGAGACGAATGGGGTAAGTGCCCGCCCTCATATATCTATGTGCGGCGCTGACCCCGGTGGACGTCCCGAAGGCCTCGTCGACGATTGTGGTGTCGTTCTTCAGCAGGCCGGGCCGGGTGGTCTTGGCGGCACTGCTCAAGATGAGCTGGTCCCAGCCGACGCCATCTTCCCGCTGCTGGATGCGAATGGTCTGCAGCCCGCTCTGAGCAAAGTAGACAGGCGCGGCCGTGGCGCCCCACGCCGAATCGCTCCAGCCCCACGCGGATACGCCAGCGTCCTCCCCTTCCTCGAGGATCATCGGCAAGGCGTT
>Ga0190270_10001033_pt1 | contig 12665 bp, 10 predicted proteins | sample Popmic320T_FD_133748 | JGI IMG/M metagenome (GOLD analysis project Ga0190270, IMG submission 133748) | Populus adjacent soil microbial communities from riparian zone of Weber River, Utah, USA - 320 T | ecosystem: Environmental > Terrestrial > Soil > Riparian zone | place: USA: Utah | collected... | reverse complement strand
CAACTTGATCACCAAGCCGAGCAGTAGCGGAATATCACCTATTCTTGTGTGGGTAAGTTGGAGTGTCTCATCCATGTCCCCAACGATACCCGGATAATTTCAGGAAGTCCCGGGTTCTTTTCCGGGAAACGGCAGCTATAAGAGTGCGGTTGATTCTTTGAACGCCGGCTTTAAGGCCATGCATAGGGCGGCGGGGGAGTTGCGAAGCTCGCTCTCGGCGGCGTTTGCCGAGGTCGCGCGCAAGGCGAAGGAGTTCGGCGACACGCTGTCGAGCCTCGGCGGGAAGCTGACGCTCGGTGAGGCTTCGGCAACTCGGATACTGTTGGCGAATTCCCCGAACAAAGAACTTATGCATTTCGCCCAACTGAATTTAAATAGCTTACGCAGCTGAAACTGAATTCGCCAACAGTATCAACTCGGCTTGGCGCGACGTGAAAAGTCGCCTGTGTATCTGTTTGTGAGCTTCGGCGCGCCGGTACAACAATGGGTACCGGCGCGCCGAAAGCTCATGCAAATTCTGTCTATTTTTGCTATGTTTTTTTTACCTGTACCGCCAGTAACGATCACGATCCTGGCGATCATTCTTCTCGCGATATATGTCGCGGCTGGATCGATCTAACATCCGATCAAGGCGCTGGCGCTCTCGCCAATCCAACCTGCCATCGTCCAGCCGTGAGCGACGTTCATAGGTTTCGATTCTGCGCTGCTGATAAATGAGTCTATTTGCTTCCCCTCTCGTCAGATCTCCGCTGCGAATGCCGTCTCGAATCCGATTCCGTTGGGAATATTCACGACGATTGATATTGTCATTACGGCGGCATCTGTTGCCCTGCGCCAAACCCATCATCGGAAGTATCCCGGCGATCATCACTGCGGGGACAAAAAATCTAAACAGGGTTCTCTTCATAATGTAAAATCTCCTTTTCCTACAGTTTGAATGTTCCCTTCTGAGCTAATCCGCTTGAAAACTTACCGTTTCCCGTTTTCTCGCTTCTATAGTAAGTGTGTGAAATTCACATAAGATATTGGCAACTGCTGGGCCAAGGCAGTTCTAATGCTCTGATATGAACGGTTTCGATTGATCGACGGCCGCGCCAAAACCGTAAGTCCTTCAAATTTCCCCCTTCTTGAAAATAGCTTGCTCTATTTATGATTTGTTTATGCATTGACCGTGTTTGTTACCGGACTGTGATCAACAGACTAATTCGTCGGTTTGGGTAAACGAAATCGTATGCGGGTTTAAATATTTTGCGCTCTTCGCGTCGCAGCGTCATTTGCGGACTTCTTCCGAGTGCAGCTGTCACGGAGTGGCGCGGAACGAGCCGCCGCCCTCGGCAGTGACGCGAAGCGGAATGGAGATGGGCGAGCGCAATATTATCTCTCGCGTTCGAAGCGCGTTCCCATCCGAATATCGTTGTTTCACCGGTTGGCCGATCGTGGTATAAGAGAAACGACCTGATGAGAGGTTGGAGCCTTTCACCAGGTCTCGCCAATGAACAACGTTGATTGAGAACGTCACGCAATGGCTGAAACCAAAGATACCATAATCAAAACCTACGAATTTAAGCTTCGCACAAACAAAAGCTTTGTTGAGGCGTGTGAGCGCGAGTTTGAACACTCTCGCCAAATCTACAACGGCGCCCTTGCCGAGCGGATTTCAGGTTACCGGATCACGGGCGCCTCCCTCAGTTATGCCGAGCAATCGCGCATTTCTGCGAACGCGAAGCCAATAAAACGATGAGGACAAAAAATGAAAACACTAACAGCAACGCTCCACGACGGAAGCGTGATTGAAGTAGAGGCGCATGGTTCAGGGCAAACAATCTTGTTACCCGTCAACCCCAAGCCAGTTGAAGGCCCAGAAGCAGACGAGAAGCGAAAATGGGGTGTCGATCCGGCGCTGGGCAAATCTCTCATTGATAGTCTGAGCGATGTGTTTACCGTCGTGGCGTTTGATTATGAGGGCCATTTGATGGCTCACCCCGCTCCCGACACGCTAACGCCCGGGAACATTGCCAAGGATTTCATAGCAATCGCCGATGCTGCGGGCGCTCAACGCTTTGCATATTATGGATACTCATGGCTTGCATTAAGCGGCCTGCAACTTGCCATTCGGACAGACCGCTTGTGGGCGCTCATCATGGGCGGCTATCCGCCAGTCAACGGGCCATACGGCGAGATGCTCAAGGTTACGAAAGCAACTCACGAAATGACCATCCACCCAGAAAAAGCGGCTGCCGCAAACCCGGACAGTGAGTGGGATACCGCTGAGTTTACTTTGTCCGAAGGCCAGGCTCGCCAATTCTTAACACTGTACGAGGCGCTGCGAGACTTTGATGACCGGTCGGTTCAATCTAAGGTTACGTGCCCGCGGCTCTGTTTTGCCGGTTCAACTGACACCATTGTATACAGTGAACGCTGGGGCGGCGCCACTGTCGATATAGCCGGCCCGCTCGTTAACCAAGCTGCCAAAATACGAGATTTCGGCTGGGACGTGCAGGTCTTGGAGGGGCTAAATCATATACAGGCTATGCAGCCGGCGAATGCGCTGCCGGTTGTTAGGACCTGGTTGATCTCTAAAAGCATCTCCCTATAAAGAGTTCAAAAAAATATACTGAGGATTTTTAGAATTTGCCGTCAAAGAACGGGAGGCTTCGGCAAGCCGGTTTGCCGGAACCTCACGAAGATACCAATGCGCAAATACAAGAGAGCGGCAAAGCAATTGTTCGGAGAGTTCGCTTATCTGAGCCCCTTTGAATAGTGAATCTCTCGAAGAATTGCGGCAGCAATTTCTGAGAGAGATGATTGTGGCGTCGAAAGTGGCAGAAATCGTGTGGAGGATTTGTAAGCGATTGAAAATAAAGAGGATGGAAAGGGCGGGTAGTGGGTCTCGAACCCACGGCCTCCAGAGCCACAATCTGGCGCTCTAACCAACTGAGCTATACCCGCCGCAAAATCTATCAGGTTGTAAACAGCGGAAAATAACCGCTTCAAACGAAGTCGCAATCTTACCGGCCGGGTTTTGTCGCGTCAAGTGAGGGGGCCAAGGCGCGCGCGACTCCGATCATATCAATCAGCGTTCGATATAATTTCATATGCCATATGCCATATTTCAAATGGCATATGGCATATTTCCTGAGTGCTTATTGAAACGCGGCCTTATAAGCGTCCATCAGCACGGTCTTCGCGTTCACCTGGCCGTTGATAACCAACATAGCCGTCACTCCGCTGTCGAAACTCACGATCACGCTGTTGAGTTCCGCTCCACCGTTCGAGGAAGCCGGGAAATAACCACCCTTCCCCCAAGCGTGTCCGCCGTCGGGCATTTCCCCGTAGTCGCCGAACCCCAAACCATGTTGCTTCAACGCATTCACCGTCGAATTGGATAACAACATGCCATTGAATGTGGCGGCTCCGAAGATTGTCAATTCGTGCACGGAGTTGTGCGGTCCCGCGCTGCCAGGTTTATTGGTCCAATCCCCGTAAGCTGTTCCATTCGCATTGCCGGTTGGATAAGGATAGAAGAGTGTTGGAGCATTGGCCTCAGGCTTATATTGCACATCATATATGCCGAGCGGGGAAAAAATCTCACTGTTGACGTAGCTCATAAACCGGCTGCAGGTTTCCGGTCCGGGATTGTTGTTCCAATCGTTGAAGCCATCCAATGAAGCCACCAGAATGCGCAACAGAGCATAGTTGACATTCTGATACAAAGATACCTTGTCTTGCATGTTGATCCCGCTCTCGATCAGCGTCTTCAGGTGCTGATACTCATACCCGCCGGCGACGGCGTTCCTCAGGCCACTGCTGTGGTTCAACACCTCTTTGAAAGTAATGGTCTTGATGGAATTCGGGATGTTCCAATTCGTGGGCAGATATGGATATATGGGATCATCAATGCTGATGTTTTCTTTTGATAACAGTTGTAGGGTGGCCACGGCTGTAACGGTTTTGCCAACGCTCGCAGGATTGAACCTGTCGAAGACCGTAAAATCGCTCGCGGGAAGATCAGCCTGAGTCCGTTTTGGTCCGTCCGCGCGCTGAATGACCGAAAGACCTCGCCGGACCTCGAAACCGTACTTCACCACTTCCTTTCCCTTCAAAGCGGTTTCGATGTTGTCGGCGAATCGTTCCAGGTCGAAACATTTACCGTTCGAGCAGAACTTGCCAGTCAACGCTGAGGGCCCTGCTTCCCAAATGGCTGCATAGCGGGCGGAGAGCCCGAAGGCATAACCATTCACTTCCTTCAACCGGTATCCCTGAATGAACCTGTCAATGAACTCCGCCTGATATTCGCCGGAGGTCATCCGGTGACGGGCCACCCAGGCCGGACCAGAAAGCTTCTCCCAAATGGCCGCGTAATAATCGCTGCCGCCCACGTCGTAACCGCTGACGTGAGTGAGGCGGAAGCCCTGAGCGACGTAATTGTCAAATTCGCTCTGGTACTCGGCTGATGTCATGCCGTGGCGGGCCACCCACGCCGGCCCGCTATCCTTTTCCCATATGGCGGCGTAGCAGGCTTGATCTCTCACCGCATAACCGCTCACATGTATCAGGCGGAAGCCAAGCCTCACGTAGGAGTTGAATGCGCTTTGATATTGGGCCGAGGTCATCCCGTGATGCGCTACCCAGGCCGGCCCGGCTTTCTGCTCCCAGATCACCACGTATCTGTCCTGGTCATTAACGGTGTAACCGTTGACCAGAGTCAGACGATAGCCTTGACCCGTGTACTGGTTAAACAAGCTTTGGTACTGAGCTGATGTCATCCCGTGATGCGCTACCCAGGCCGGCCCGGCTTTCTGCTCCCAAATGGCGGCAAACCGCTCCTGATTATTCACGGTGTAACCGCTGACATAGGTCAAGCGATACCCTTGGGAAGTCAAGTTGTTGAACTCGCTCTGGTATTCCGCTGAGGTCATTCCATGCCTCGCCTGCCAGGCCTGAGCATGGCCGATGGCGGCGCTACAAAATAAAAGGACAAGACAAAAACTGACCTGCCAGAACGTTTTCATCACGTTCGTCATAACCGGAGTTTGGATTCTCATTATTTGCTCCCCCTTCCTGGAACGAATGAAATTGACTGAGTCGTTGGGCGGGATTGGGCTGAGCGCCAATTTATCCGACGCCATAAGCGGGCAGCCGTTTGCTGCCCTCGCTTCTAAATGCGGGAATGGCGGAGCAAAACTTGAAGGCGGGCAAAAATTTTATTCGCGGGATCAGTACTTTGTAAACGAAGTTATTTGGCATTTGTTTAAATCAGACCACGTGAGATCGGTACAGTACCGCGCGCGTAAGCAAGCGGCCGTCTCATAAGTCAGCCGCTTGCTTACGCGCGCGGTACTGTACCGATCTTGATTGTTCTGGATTAAATAAACACCAAAAAATTTAGTTAACGCTGTAATTAGTTCTGGACTATCTCTCTCTAAAGTCTTTCTTCCGCGTCGCTCTATTTAAAGGTTGTTTTCCTGTTTCGAGAAGAGCCTTTATCAGACGACGGCGCGTCCATCGAGGGATTCTGAGAGAAAAAGCCTGCTGGCACAAGGCGGAACCCAGTTGGATGAACAGGCATAACCGGCCAATCCTCAGCGCGTGGGATGTGCGTCACGCCCAGGGTGTACCATACGACTATGTCTTTGTCTTCAATCGAGCGGTTGTCGCTTGTCCACTTCGGCAATCCTTCCCCGCTGAGGTTGAAATTGACATACTCGCCGGAGGCGAACATCTCCTGCGGGCTGTATGGCGTCACCCACAAATGCGCATTGATGAATCCGGCCTTACGCCTCGGCGCTGAATCGGGAGCCGCGTAGGGAATCGAGTTCTCTCCCGGCAGCAACGCGTATCCAGAAAGCTGTCCGAGGGCGTTTGTGTAGCGCGTACTCACTACTTTCCACTTTCGGCTGGCGCCAAGGTTCATCATCCGTTGCGCCTCCTGCTCGGCGCGCAACGGACGCGCGGTCATTGAGAACGCCTCGCCTTTCCGATTCCTTTCATCGACCGGCGAGCTCTCGGTGTTGAGTTCAAGCACAGTGTTGTTCCCGGGTCCGTCAATATCGAAGTCCAGGCGGAAGCTAAAGAAGTGTTGATGATTCGGAGCGTTCACTCCGGGCGCGACCAGATGGCCGAACATTGGATGGCCCAGGTGTATTCGTTCGTCCTCCCGCTGATCTTTAACGTCCCTGATATTCATCATGCCGGTCAGCATCACCTCGACTTCGATTGTTCCATCCTGGCCAAGGATCCAGTTGAAGGCATAGTCATAGTTGTCGATTGTCGAGTATGCGGTCAGAACCAGCTTCCGCGCCCGCCGCGCCTGCAAGCCGTGCCGCCAGAGCAGACCGCCGTCACGCTCGTAAATGGCTACGGCGCGAGGAATCTCAATTGGGTTTCCGCGATCATCAGCAATGACGGCGCCGGTAAAGACGGCGTTGGCCGGCGCGTCGTCGAGTGGAATGACCGAATTACGGCCGTATGACACCATCCCGTAATCGCCTTCGTCTTGCGGATACCAGGAGCCGAAAGAGGGATCGCCGTAAGGAGCAATCATCTCTGAAACAGAGGCGCGGTAAAGGATCGTACGCGCCCGCCCGGCGTCTTCATAGGCTACGTCGTAGAGCTCCAGCCCACGGCGCGGATGAACCCCGTAATGCAACCGCCAGTTCTGCCAGCGCACCTCCGAGCCTTGCCGCCGGAAGCTTGGCCCGTCGGGCTGAACCGTCTGCAACCGGCGCAACTCCGGCCTCGTCCCACTTGACGGGGCGTTTGCGCTCTTCCTGGCGTTCGCCGTCGCATCAGCGCCTTTATCTTCAAACTGCGTCAGTGTCCCCTTGGTCAGATTGACCTCTATTCTTAAGCCCGTCATGATCGGGACAGATGAAGTATCATCTCGCAGAAAACAGAACGCTCTTATGAAGCGATCTCCGTCCCGCACTGGCAGCTTCTGCCCTTCCCCTATTTGAGGTAGGACAGAGACGCGGGAGAAATCGTCGACGCCTCGTTTTCGCACAGATTTCTGCCAGCGCGCATCTGCCTTTACCACCTCCTCGAGGCGATTGATAATGACCACACGCAGAGGCGGCTCGTTTGGCTCTAAATCTTTCCACGAGACCAACTCCTGCCGGCCTAGATCCACGACCGACTCGCTCGGCGCCCTCGTCGCCCAGTTGTAGACCAAGGCGAAGGCGCCGCGTCTTATCCGGCCCGCTGTAATATCGGCAATGACCTGATCTTTCGGTGGCTCCTTAAGATAGATCGTAGCGAACCTGGAGTCGGGCATTAACTTGCCCGCCTTTTTAAGAACCGCAACAACGGTTATCAATTCTTCTTTAGTGAGTGGATCAAGCGGATGACGCAAAGATGGCGCCCAGGTAGATGCGCCGAATGATGACCATCCAGTGAAAACCAGACTGAAAGCAATAGTCGCAGTGGCGGCAAGAATAGATACAACGACGCGACCTTTTATCCCCATCCGGCCACATGGGCTCATTGGTTCCTCCCTGATCTCCGCCTACACGGCCGTCGCAGGCGACGCCAAGCTCTGACGTACAATTAGCGCGAGCGATTGCGGCTCAGCCAGAAACCCGTCGTGGCCGTGAGACGACTGTAACTCCGCGTATTCGACTTCGACTCCGGCGTCGCGCATCCGCTCAGCGAGCGACTTGACCTCTTCAGCCGGAAAGAGCCAATCCGATGAAATGCCGACCAGCAGAACCCTCGCCTTGACGCGCGCGAGCGCGGCGCGCTCCGATTCATAGCCGCGCGCGGGATGAAAGTTGTCCATCGTCTTGGTGAGGACCATGTAAGAGTTGGCGTCGAAGCGGCGGGTGAAGATTTCGCCCTGGTAGTCGAGATAGCCGCCGATGTCGTAACGTTCGGCGAGCGAGCGCAACGGGTCTTCGCCGTTGCGGTTCGGGTTGCGCGCGAAACGTTCGGCGAAGAGCCTCTCGGATTTATAGGAGATCATCGCTAGCGAACGCGCCAGAGCCAGTCCCGCGTTCGGCCCGTCGCCGGTTTCGTACTCGCCGTTTCGCCACTTAGAGTCGTTGACTATCGCCAGTCGCTGCAGGTGATTCAGCGCCAGCCCCATCGCGGTCAGCGGGGCGGCGCCGATGGCGATGCAATTCTCGACGCGCCCCGGCTTCTCAATCGCCCACTGGATCGCCTGCATTCCGCCGATCGAACCGCCAATCACCGCGCGCAATTTTTCGACGCCGAGATGATCGAGCAGCAAAGTTTGTGACTGAACCCAATCGCGCACAGTCACGAGCGGAAAACTCGCGCCGAAGGGCTTGCCCGTGGCCGGATCGATCGTTTGCGGCCCGGTCGAGCCGTAACACGACCCGATCACGTTGGCGCAGATGACAGAGTCGCGGCTGAGGTCGAAGATTCCGTGGGCGCCGAACAACTGCGGCCACCAGTCGCCGACGCGCGCCGAGCCGGATAGCGCGTGACAGACCAGAATGGCGTTATCGCGGCGCTCATTCAGGCTGCCGTAGACCGCGTAACGCAGGTTGACAGGCCGCAGAGAGCCGCCTGATTCGAGCGCGAACGGCTCGTCCCCGGCGAAACCGAAATCGCCTTCGTGCGTCGGTTGGATCGGCTCTTGCATAGATCAAACAAAATCACGGAGATGTCAGATGTCAGATGTCAGAGTCCTATCTGGAACCTGGAACCTGAAACCTAGAACCTAACATCTGACATCTGACATCTGACATCTGACATCTGACATCTGAAGCCTGCTCAGGCGCTCGCCGCGGACTTTTGCGTCGCCACTTTCAGCGCCTGATCGATGTCGGCGATGATGTCGCGGATGTCTTCGACGCCGACTGACAAACGGACCAGGCCCGGGGTGACGCCCGTTGAGGCCTGCTCCTCTTCGGTCAACTGGGAATGCGTGGTCGAGGCCGGGTGGATGACCAGCGATTTCGCGTCGCCGATGTTGGCGAGCAGGCTGAAGAGCTTCATCGAGTTGATGAAGGTTTTGCCCGCTTCATACCCGCCGCGAATGCCGAATGTGACCAGCGCGCCCGCGCCCGCCGGCATGTATTTCTTCACGCGTTCGTGATAAGAGCTGGATTCCAATCCGGGGTAATTCACCCACTCGATCTGCGGATGATTCTGCAGGAATTTCGCCACCTCGAGCGCGTTCTGGGAATGGCGCTCCATGCGCAGGTGCAGCGTTTCGGCTCCTTGCAGAAACAGGAACGAATTGAACGGCGTCGTGCAGGCGCCGACGTCGCGCAGCGCCTGCACGCGGACTTTGAGGATGAACGCCAGCGGGCCGAACGCGTCCGAATAAACGACTCCGTGGTACGAGGGGTCGGGCGTGGTGAAATCGGGGAAGCGGCCCGAAGCCTTCCAGTCGAATTTTCCGGCGTCGATGATCGCTCCGCCGATCGAAGTCCCATGCCCGCCGATGAATTTCGTCAGCGATTGAACGACGATGTCGGCCCCGTGTTCGATAGGGCGGCACAGCGCGGGCGACGGCGTGGTGTTGTCGATGACGAGCGGCAGCCCGTGCTCGTGCGCGATGTCGGCCAGCCTCTCGATGTCCACGATGTCGAGCTTCGGGTTGCCGACGGTCTCGGTGTAGACGGCTTTGGTCTTCTCGTTGATCGCCGCGCGCAACCCGGCTTCGTCCTCGGCGTCGACGAAGCGGACGGTGATGCCCAGCTTCGGCAGAGTGTAATGGAACAGGTTGTAAGTGCCGCCGTAAAGCGACGTGGTCGAGACGATCTCGTCGCCCGCGCTGGCCAGCGTGATAATTGTGAGAGTTTCGGCGGCCTGCCCCGACGAGAGCGCCAACGCGGCCATGCCGCCTTCCAACGCCGCCAGACGTTTTTCCAACACGTCCTGCGTCGGGTTCATGATCCGCGAATAGATATTGCCGAACTCCTGCAGCGCGAAGAGTCTGGCCGCGTGATCGGCGTCGGTGAAGTTGTAAGAAGTGGTCTGATATATGGGGACGGCCCGCGCGTTGGTCGCGGGATCTACCGTCTGTCCGCCATGAATCGCCAATGTGTTGAAGTGATAAGTCGGATTTTGCTCGTCAGCCATTATGCGGTTCTCCTTGGATGTTTTATTGGCGCAGAACTAAAAACCCCGGCGCTGAAGACGGCGCCGGGGTTGCAGATAAAGAAGTCTTAGAACATAAAAGCACTTTGCTGAATGGAATTCCCAAATGACGCGCGCAGTCTAGGTTAAGCTTCGATAGGCTGTCAAACGAAAATCATTTATTCACTTCAACAGGCCATCCACAAACCCAATCTCATAAGCCATAAACAATCCGAACCCGAGGCTGAAGCATCCGGCCAGCGCGCGGACGGCCAGGTTCGTCTTCGCGAAATGCCCGGACGTCAGGTGGATCGGCATGCTCAGAATCAGGCTCATCAACATCATTCCGCCGATCGAGCCGACGCCGAAAATGATGATGTAGGCGAAGGCGAGGGCTGTCGAGCTCTTGATCGTTATCAGCACGGAAAGCATCAGGGCCGCGCTACCCGCCAACCCGTGAACCATTCCGATGACCAGAGGTCGAACGCCGAGCTTCAGACCGTGGTGAGAATGGGCCGGCTCCGGCTTGTCGTCGTGAAGGTGCGGGTGGATGTGGGTGTGGCCGGCGTGAGAATGTTCGTGAAAATGCATGCGGCCCCCGCGCGCGAGCTTGTAGAGCACGTTCGCGCCCAACCCGATCAACATCAGCGCGACGCAGAATTCGAGCGGCTTTTCGTACTTTCCAATGTCGAACCGCATCAGGATTACCGCCGCTCCGGCGAGCAACAGTGAGGCCGTGTGGCCGACTCCCCAAAGCCCGCCGATCAGAAGCGAGCTGAGCCGGTTCTTACGCTCGCTGACGATGGTCGAGACGGCCGCCAGGTGGTCGGCGTCGAGGGCGTGCCTCAACCCCAGGCCCAGTCCGATGACTAAAACGCCGAGCGCGGAGGTCGTGGTTGCCGTCTCGAGATCCGCCCGCCACAAGTCCGCGACGTCGAGTCCGGCCTGTTTCAACGCCCCGTAGCAAATGGCCGCGCCCAAAACCGCGATGACGAAGGCGCTCGCCGCCGGAATCGCGCGCATAATTTTTCCCGACGACGGAACTCTCGACAATAATTTCCCCCCATAAACAAATGCCATGCCGGCGGCGGTCAGCGCGCCGGCCAATCCCAGACTGAACGCCACGATCAGAACCAGCCCGTACGCGACGCGGTTCATTGAGATCGCGGCAAGCATTACGACGAGAGCTGACGGGCATGGCATTATCCCGCCCGACACTCCCAGCGCCATCAGACTTCGCCACGTGACCTGCGAGCCGTCCGCGCCCGGCGGCAAATGCGTGTGGCCGCCCGCGCCGTGACCATGACTGTGGGAATGATCGTGATCATGCCCTTCATGATTGTGTACATGATCGTGATCGTGCGCGGCGACCCCCAGCGACACTCGCAGCCGCTTCGTAAAAAGGTTCAGGCCGATCGCCACGACCAACGCGCCCGAAACGAAGCTTAAAACGGGAAGGAGTTTTTCAGGAATCACGTAGCGCGAAGCGAAGAAGGCGCCGAGGCCGAGCGCGTATACGCCGAGAGTGTGCGTGATTGTGACCGTCGCCCCCAGAAACGCCGCATGCTTCGCCGTGCCACGCGAACCGACCAGATACGCGCCGACGATCGTTTTGCCGTGCCCGGGCGACATCGCGTGCGCGCCGCCCCACACGAAGGCTATCAACAATCCGATCAATATTACGCCGGGCGTCAGGTTCGGCGCGGCGATCAGTTCAGCGAACCGGTCGCGCGCGGCCACGACAGGCTTGCCGTCGCGCAGCGTCAGAGGTTTTGCGTTTGAGGGCAAAGGTCCCGCGGTGATCGACCATTCGGCCACGCGCTCGTCGAGCGGGGCCATCAGCAGGTCTTCAGGGTAAGCTCTCAATTCATCGGTGACGCCGCCGCCGTAAGCCGTGCTGTCGAAGACCTGCGCGCCTGCGGCCGGCGCGACGACGATCTCGCGCCACCCGGCCCGCCCGGCCATGTTCGCGTTCTCGAAGTGGAACCGGCGCGCCGCGCCCGCAGACGAGAATTCGCCGGTCAATTCGTAAACGATGCGCAGCGTGAACAACCCTGCCGCGCCCGGCTGTTTGCTGACGCTTTTTCCCGCCAAACGCAAAGTGACGGGGGCGCCGTCAACGGTCAGCGCCACCCCCGCCAGATAACTGGGCGTGACCTGATCGAGGTAGGCGTTCAACTCGGCTTCGGTGAGATTGCCGTCGCTATCCAGATCGGCTTTTTGCGATTCTTGAAAGGCGGGGACTTCGGCGAGGTCGACGACGTAGCGAATGCGCGCGAAGGCTGCGCCGGATTCGATACGCGCGAAGTGGTTGATCGTGAAATTGCCCAGCGGGTGGGCGGACACTTCAACGAACAGGCCGATTGTGATTACAGCCAGTAACAGCCGTCGGAGCAGGCCATACATAAATGATTTCTCTGTGTTGCGTGGCGCCTGTGGCTATTCATTATTTATGAAAACCGATGCAGAGACTACTCGGCCAGCGCCTGTTTGGCAACCTGGGACTGTCGCGGATCGAAGCGCGGGCTGAGTTTCAGCGCCCGCCGCAAATACTCCTGAGCGGCCGCGATTTCTCCGGCGGCTCGCGCGACCATTCCGGCGTGGTAAAACAGCTT
>Ga0190270_10001032_pt1 | contig 12665 bp, 9 predicted proteins | sample Popmic320T_FD_133748 | JGI IMG/M metagenome (GOLD analysis project Ga0190270, IMG submission 133748) | Populus adjacent soil microbial communities from riparian zone of Weber River, Utah, USA - 320 T | ecosystem: Environmental > Terrestrial > Soil > Riparian zone | place: USA: Utah | collected... | reverse complement strand
TAATGCTCGATCATTTAGGACAGACGAAACGCACTCATTCCTGCGGCGAGTTGCGCCGCGAACACGTAGGTCAAACGGTCACGCTGATGGGCTGGGTCAACAGCTATCGCGACCACGGCTCGCTGCTCTTCATCCACCTGCGCGACCGCGACGGCGTCGCCCAGATCGTCTTCCGCGAAGAGGTCGACGCCCGGTTACTCGAGCGCGCCCGGCAGGCGCGCTCCGAGTACGTGTTGGCCGTCACCGGCGAGCTCGTCGCGCGCACCGCGGAGAACTACAATCCGAATATGGTGACGGGCGAGGTCGAAGTGCTCGCATCGGAGTTGAAGATTCTCAACGATGCGGAGACGCCCCCGTTCGAGATAGACAACTGCAAGGCTGCCGAGGACCTGCGGCTGAAGTACCGCTACCTCGACCTGCGCCGCCCCGAGATGCAGCGCAATTTCAAACTGCGACATGATCTGGCGCTGGCAACGCGCCGCGCGCTCGACGCGCAGGGCTTTTACGAGATCGAGACGCCGATCCTGACGAAATCGACGCCCGAAGGCGCGCGCGATTACCTGGTGCCGTCGCGCAACTTCCCCGGCAAGTTCTTCGCGCTGCCGCAATCGCCGCAGTTGTTCAAGCAGTTGTTGATGATTTCGGGCTACGACCGCTACTTCCAGATCGCGCGGTGCTTCCGCGACGAGGACCTGCGCGCCGACCGCCAGCCCGAATTCACCCAGATAGACATCGAGATGAGCTACGTCCAGCCTGACGACGTCTTCGCCGCGATCGAGCCGCTGATCGTCGAGCTTTTCAAAGCCGCCGGCGTCGAGCCGCCCGCGACGCCTTTCCCGCGAATGGCTTACTCCGAGGCGATGAGCCGCTTCGGTTCGGACAAGCCAGACCTGCGCTTCGGCCTGGAGTTCGTCGATCTAAGCGCCCAGTTCGAGGGCGGCGCGTTCGCGGTCTTTGCGGACGCCGTCAAGAAAGGCGGCGCGGTCAAAGCCGTCGTCGTCCCCGGCGCTGCCAATTGGCCGCGTAAACGGTTCGACGACATCGTCGAGCACGCGAAGAAGCACGGCGCCGGCGGGCTGGCCTACATTCAGGTCCTTGAAGGCGAGGGCAAATCTGCCTTGACGAAATCGCTGGGCGCCGAAGGCGTCAACGCCGTGATCGAGGCCGCCGGGGCGAAAGCGGGCGACGCGATCCTCATGATCGGCGGCAAATGGGACGTGATCTGCAACGCGCTCGGCCAGGTGAGGCTGGAGGTCGGCCGCATCGAAAAATTGATCGATGAGAGCCAGTACCGCCTGCTCTGGGTCGTCGACTTCCCGATGTTCGAATACCACGAAGAAGACAAACGATGGTACGCGATGCATCACCCGTTCACCTCGCCGGTTGACGAAGACCTGGACAAGGTCGAAAGCGATCCTGGTTCGGTGCGCGCCAAAGCCTACGACCTGGTCTTCAACGGGAACGAACTCGGCGGCGGCTCGATCCGAATCCACCGCTCGGACGTGCAGTCGAGGGTCTTCAAGGCGCTCGGAATGAGCGAGGAAGAGGCGCGCGAGAAGTTCGGCTTCTTCCTGGACGCTCTCAGTTACGGCACGCCTCCGCACGGCGGAATCGCCATCGGACTGGACCGGACCGTGATGCTCTTCGCGAAGGCCAAATCGCTGCGCGACGTGATCGCCTTCCCGAAGGTGGCGAGCGGGTCAGATCTGATGACCGACTCCCCAAGCGCCGTGGCGCCGGGACAGTTGGCGGAATTGAAGATCAAAACGCTGGCCTGATTGTAGATTTTAACCAAAGACGGCGCTTTGCCAGGTAAGCCGACAAACGATCCGTTTTTCATCATCGGATCATCGGTCTCGTAGGAAATAATTTCGGACATCAGGAAATTCGCCGAGGCGCAGCTGAAGGAAATCGAGAAAGTTTCCGGCGGCGCCATCAAGAAACAATCCGATGTGACCATAGCCGGACTGTCGGGCAGCGAAATTGTCGCCGAAGGTAAATGGAGCGACTTGCCTGATGCGCCGGTGGTCGTTTATCAGGTAATTCTCCTCGACGGGGGAAATTATTTCATTATGCAGGGCTGGGCCCCGCGAGAAGAGCAAGAGAAGTTTTTAGCGGCCTTCACCCGCATCGCAAAAAGCTTTCGCAAGAAGTAAGGACGCAGTGGGGAAGAAAGCGCCGTGAATCGCCGCTGAAAAAATAATGCGCCCATGCGATTTGGCGTAGGGGCGGGTTTTCCCCGCCCCTACGCCTGACTCATCTCAACTTCAGAATCTCAGAACGATTCCGGCCCCTATAAACAGGTTGTGCTGCCTGTCATTCAAAAACGGCGCGCCGAAGTTCGGAGTCCCGGTCATATAATCCCTCACCTCGCCGCGGACCGAAAGCGGGCCGAGTATGTTCAAATCGACCCCGCCGCCGTAAGTGAACACAAATGAGGTGTTTGAGCCATCCCCGGGGACGGGGCCGCCGGCGATATTCGTGTCGCTCAGCGAGAAACGGCCCACGCCGGCGCCACCAACGATGTAGGGCGAAAAACCGCCTTTGGGAAAGACCTTCAGTTTCAATCCGGGCGTAAAAATTAAAGAGGAGTAGGTTCGCGGCAACAAAAAGTTGTCCGACCTGACCCCCGTCCTGGGAACGCCGGTGACCGCAAGCTCAAGATGCAGCGAGGCGACCTCGCCATTGACCACTCTGTTCGAGTAGTTGAATTGATAAGTCAGCGCTCCATCGAAGGTCGCGTCGATCGCCGGGGCAGGATTCAGTGACAGTGAGCGGTCGCTGGGTTTCATACGCCCGATCAGCAGGGCCAGTTCGTTCTCTTGCGCAAAGACAGCTGGCGCAAAGGCGAAAATCATTAGCAGCAACACCGGGAAACAAAATCTCTTACTGCTTTTCATTTTGAATATACTCCTTCTTAAGGGTGTGACAGATTTCAGTCCAGAGCGTAAATCGGCGCCTGGAGGACTGAAGTCTGTCCAACTCTTACCGTTTCGATTTAGGCGGGGGAATCAAATTCAGAGGCCTGTAAATTATGCACTTTTCGGTTAAAATTATGAAGTCATTTTTGCTAAGTTAAAGTAATCGCTCAAGATCGGCTTCGAATAATGTCAAAAATCCGGGTTCTTCCAGACAGTCTTGCGAACAAGATCGCCGCCGGAGAGGTGGTCGAGCGGCCCGCGTCCATCGTCAAGGAGTTGATCGAAAATTCGATTGACGCCGGGGCGCGACGGATCGAGGTCGCGGTCGAATCGGGCGGCCGGCGGTTGATCCGCGTCAGTGACGACGGCGAGGGCATGTCGCGCGACGACGCCATATTGGCTTTCGAACGACATGCGACCAGCAAAATCAAGACCGCCGAAGACCTCGAAGCGATCATGACGCTCGGTTTTCGCGGCGAGGCGCTGGCTTCGATCGCCTCGGTGGCGAAGGTTCGCCTGCGCACCCAGAGAGATGGCGAGATGGCCGGAACCGAGGTCGAGATCAGCGGGGGGCGGCTGCTCAACGTGCGCGACATAGCCTTTTCACGCGGCGCCGAATTCGAGATCCGCGAACTTTTCTTCAATGTCCCGGCGCGCCGCAAATTTCTGAAAACTGAGGCCACCGAGAGCTATCACATCACCAACCTGATGACGCATTACGCGCTGGCAAATCCGCAATTATCTTTCACTCTGACGAACAACAACCGCGAGAGCCTGCGCGTCACGCCCGCCGCCGATTTACGCGAGCGCGCTTATCAGATATTCGGCGGCGAATTCATCGGCGACCTGATCGAGGTCATGGCCGAATCGGGCGAGATGCGGGCGCGTGGCTTCGTCTCGTCGCCGTCGGCCACAAGGACGAACAGGGACAGCCAGTACTTCTTCATCAACGGCCGCTACGTGCGCGACAAGATCATCGGCAAAGCCTTATCCGACGCCTACCGCGCGATGATCCCGGCCGGCGTCTACCCTTCGGCGATGTTGTTCGTCGAATTGCCTCCGCATGAAGTCGACGTCAACGTTCATCCGGCTAAGACCGAAGTGCGATTTGTGCGCGGGACCATCGTTCACGACCTGATCCGCGACGCCGTGCGCGCCGCGATCGGCTCGGCCAAGGCCGGGGCGACCTACTTCGTCGAGAAAAGAATCGAGCCGGTCGCGGCGGCGCCTGCCGCGAGTCCGCAGGCTGACGATCTCTTTCACGAGAGACAGCCGTCTCTTTCGCGCGAAGAATTGCGTTCGGCTTTTAGATTGCAGTCGCCGCCGCCGGCCCAGTCACAACCTCAACAACAAAAAATTGACCTCGGCTTCGGCGCGCATCCTGAGCCGGAGCGTTTAGGCGCCGCGAGCGGCGTCGAACCGTCGGCCGGCGTTTCGGAATCCCCGCCTCCCACGGCTTTGACTGGCGAGACCGCGGCCTTCGATTCGGCCGGCGCCGAGCCGGCGCGATACGGCAATCGCATTGGCTGCCTCGGGACGCGCGGCGCCGACTCGGCGGGCTCGCAGCTCAAACCGGCGCAGAACCTGACCCTCGCCGCCGACGAGATCAACCCGATCGGCCAATTGCACAACAGTTTCATCATCGCGGCGGACCGCGCCGGACTTCTTCTGATAGACCAGCACGTCGCGCACGAGCGCGTCCTGTTCGAACATCACTGGCGCGCGCTGCGGGGCAAGCGTGTAGAGGTTCAGAGGATGTTGATCCCCGACACAATCGACCTGTCGCCGGCTCAGGCCTCGGCCTTCGATCAACTTCTGCCGGAGTTTGAAGAGAACGGCTTCGAACTCGGACGGTTGTCAGGCCGGACGGTCGCGATCAGGGCGGTCCCGGCGATGCTCACGCCTGGCGCGGCTCAATCGCTGCTCGCCGAATTGCTCGACGCGATTGAAGAGGATCGAAAGGGATTGTCGCTGGACGAACTGAGGGCCGAGATCGCCGCCGGCCTGGCTTGCCGCGCGGCGATCAAGATCAACATGGAACTGGCGCAAGAAAAGATGCGCTGGCTGATCGATGAATTGCTGAAGATGGAAAACCCGGCCACTTGCCCGCACGGCCGCCCGATAATCTTGCGGATCACTTCGAGGGAGATCGAAAAGGGGTTCCAGAGGACCTGAACCCCCTTAATTAACAGTAGTTGCTTTGAGCGCAACTGCTGATAGTGTAAACTTTCAGCTTCTTCATTCTGTTATGAATAGGACTTATGGGACAATAGGTCCTATTGGACCTATTAAGTCCCATAGGTCCTATCCGTAGGAGGCAAAGCAATGAGCAGTCGGGTCCGCGCTGTTGTCGCGGGCGCCACAGGATATTCGGGGCGTGACCTGATCGGGTTGTTGCTCGACCATCCGCGAATCGAGCTGGTCGGTGTGTTCGCGTCGCGTTCCGCCGAGACGACTCCGCTGGCCGCGATTCATCCGCAATTGACTGGGTTGACTGCGCTCGATTGTCAGCCGTTCGATGAGGCGGCGATCGCGGAATTCAGGCCCGATCTGGTCTTTCTCGCGACGCCGAATGAATTCTCGCACGAGGTCGCGCCGGCGTTGCTCGACGCGGGCGCGACGGTCGTCGACCTGAGCGGGGCGTTCAGGTTACGCGACGAGGCGCTCTACCCGGAGTTTTACGGCTTCGAGCACACTCGACCCGACCTGCTGCGAAAGGCCGTCTACGGCCTGACCGAGTTCGCGCGCGAGCGGTTGCGCGGGGCGAATCTGATCGCCAATCCCGGCTGTTATCCGACTTCGATACTCACGCCGATGATCCCGCTACTCCGCGCCGGCCTGGTCGCCGTCCCAAATGGTTCCGGAGGGGACGGTTCCGAATGGCAACCGATCATCTGCGATTCGAAATCCGGCGTGACCGGGGCGGGGAAGTCGCCGACCGCCGATACTCATTTCGTCGAGGTCAGCGAGAGTTTCAAAACCTACAACGTCTTCAGGCACCGCCATGCGCCCGAAATCGCGCAGGGGCTGGGCGTGGCGAACGGGTCGCGCGCGTTGATCTTCACGCCGCACCTGCTGCCTATCAATCGCGGCATCCTTTCGACCATCTACGTGAAGCTGAAAAAGGGAGTCGCGCGGCAAGACGTCTTGAGCGCGTGGCGTGGCGCGTTTGTAGACGCCCCGCTAGTGCGCGTCTTCGCCGGCGCTCAAATGCCGGAGATCAAATTCGTCGCCAACACGCCCTTCTGCGACGTAGGCTGCGCCGTTGACGAGGTGACCGGGCAGGCGATCGTCGTTTCTGCGTTGGACAACCTGCTCAAGGGCGCCGCGAGCCAGGCGCTCCAGAACGCGAACGTCGCGCTCGGATTCGACGAACGTGAAGGCGTTATTTGAAAGATGAGCTTTTTCATTTGGCCACAGAGATCACCGCAGGACACAGAGAACACATGAAATTCCCCAGGTTGCCCTCTGTGCCCTGCGGTGATCTCTGTGGCTGTTCATCCGCACAGCTTTTAGATATTTGATGAGAACGGTAATCAAACTCGGCGGCAGCGTCCTTCTTGACGCTGCGCTGCGCCAACAATTGATTGCTCAGGTCGCTGAGCTTAAAGGCGCGGGATTCGAATTGATCCTGGTTCACGGCGGAGGCAAACAGATCGCGGCTTTGCTCGACAGGCTGGGCGTCCAATCGCGGTTCCACGACGGATTGCGCGTCACTGACAAGGCCGCCCGCGACGTCGCGCAGATGGTCCTCGCGGGGCAGGTCGGAAAAGATCTGGTGGCCGAGCTTGCAAAAATCGGTGTCGCAGCGGCCGGCCTCGCTGGCGGCGACGGCTTGAGCTTCCTCGCCGAAAAAATGAACGCCGAAGACGGGACCGACCTCGGTTACGTCGGACGAGTCGTGAAGATGAACGACCGTCTGATGGCGGCGATGTTGGACGCCGGCGTCACGCCGGTTGTGGCGTGTCTGGCGCTCGGCGCTTCCGATTTCGAATATTACAACGTCAACGGGGACCAGATGGCGGCGGCGGTCGCCGCCGGATGCAATGCCGAGAGCCTGGTATTCGTCACGGACGTCGGCGGCGTCCGCGACGAGCATGGCGAGATAATCGCCGAACTTGACCGGAAGCGGATTGACGATCTTTTAAACGGCGGCGTGGCGACGCGCGGGATGCGTCCGAAACTGCGCGCTTGTCTGGAAGCGCTCGAAGCGGGCGTCAGGAACATCGCCATAATCGGCGCGGCATGGGAGAATTCGCTGACGCGGACTTTGAAATCGGGCGAATCGCTCGGTACGCGAATCTCTTGATTTCACAGCCCGCGAACGCAGGCTACATAATAAACGTAGTAACTGCATGAATGAGGCCGCCGCAGTTCATTGTGCGCCGAGGATGTAAATTATGGCTATTGATATGGCAAAACTGGACCGGCCTATTTAAAAAGGGCTGACCGAGAAGCCGTTCAATATGCTTTTTGAAGCTCGACCTAAGATATGCCTGAACATCTGTTCGTCTACGGTACTTTGCGACCGGGGATGGCCCCCCGCAGATTGGCTCATCTTATGAAAAAGATGCGTTACATGGGGAGGGGTTCCACACCGGGACGCCTCTACGATCTGGACGCCTATCCGGGCGCCGTGCTTGATCCCGATTGCGACACGGAGATCAAGGGCGAAGTCTTTCAACTGCCCGATGACGGCGAGACGCTCGCGGCGCTGGACACCTATGAAGGCTTCGACGCGCGATACCCTGCTTCGAGCCTTTTTGTGCGCCGCAGGTGCAGAGTCACGCTTAAAGACGACTCAAAACTCGTGTGTTGGATTTACGTTTATAATTGGCAAGTTTCGCCGGAGGGGCTGATCAGGGGCGGAGATTACTTGTGGCATAAAAAGCTGAAAAGCCTGAGAAGGAGACCTGAGAAGGATGTACGCGGAAGCGGAAGCGAAAGTTGAGGGGGCTGGGCTGCAGCCTGCCCTCGAACAGATCCAACAACTCGAAGCGAAATACCTCATGCAAACCTACGCGCGCGCCCCCGTCATGTTCGTGCGCGGAAAAGGCTCGACGCTCTACGACGACAAGGGCAAGAGCTATCTCGATTTCATCGGGGGCATCGGCGTCAACGTCCTGGGCTACGATCACCCGCGAGTGCGAAGGACGCTGCGCGATCAGGCGAACCTGCTGCACACTTCGAATCTTTATTACCACCCTTATCAAGGGCAGCTCGCCGAGCTCCTGGTGAAGGCTTCGGGGCTGTCGCGAGTCTTCTTCTGCAACACCGGAACGGAGGCCAACGAGGGCGCGCTGAAGCTCGCTCGCGGGTGGCAGCGCCGGCAGGGGCGTGAGGACAAGACCGAGTTCGTCGCGCTCGTCAATTCGTTCCACGGCCGGACGATGGGCGCGCTCTCGATAACCGAACAGGAGAAATACCGCAAGCCGTTCGGCCCTCTAATCCCCGGCGTCCGGTTCATAGATCCGAACAACGGCGCGAAGGATTTCGCCGAAGCGCGCGAGGCGATCAACGAAAAGACCGCCGCCGTCATCGTCGAAACGATTCAGGGCGAATCGGGCGTCCACCCGGTCAACGACGATTTTCTGAAGGCCGTGCGCGAGGCCTGCGACCGAGTGGACGCGTTGTTGATCCTCGACGAGGTGCAATGCGGGCTGGGGCGCACAGGCAAGGTCTTCGCCTTCGAAAGCACGTCGGTCAAACCCGACGTGCTCTGCGTGGCGAAGCCGCTGGGGTTGGGAGTCCCGCTGGGCGCCTTTCTCGTCGCCGAGAAGGCCGTCGACGGGCTGAAGGCCGGAGACCACGGGACGACTTTCGGCGGCGGCCCGCTCGCCTGCCGGCTGAGCCTCGAATTTATGCGAATGCTTGAAGAAGAGAACCTGCTGCAGCGCGTGACGGAGGTCGGCAATTACTTCAGAAAGCAACTCCGCAGGTTGCAGCGCCGCCAGCCCGCCTTGATCAAAGAGACGCGCGGACTCGGATTGATGATCGGCGCCGAACTGACGTTCAACGGCAAAGGCGTGACGGCGAAAATGATGGAGCGCGGATTCCTGATGAACTGCACGCACGACACCGTGCTGCGCTTTCTGCCGCCTTACATCATCCGCAAGCCCGAGATCAAAGAGATGCTGGCCAATCTGGAAGAGGTTATTGTTGAGGAGTCAAAACAGTGAATGCGGAATGCGGAATTTTTGAATCGTGAACCATATTGTGGAGTTGTAACTGCGACGTGAAGAAGTGATGAGCAGACCAGAGAACAGTCAAGAGAACAATCCGGCCGCAGAAAGCGGCATTCCGCATTCCGCATTCCGCATTCCGCATTTGGATAAGATGGAGATACGCAAAGCCAGGACGAAAGACGCGATTCAGATTCACGCGCTCATCAACAAATACGCCAAAGAAGAGCAAATGCTGCCGCGCACCTTACTCAGCATCTACGAGAACATCCGGGACTTTCACGTGGCGGCCGAAGGCGACCGCGTGCTCGGCTGTTCAGCATTGCATTTCACATGGGGCGATATGGCCGAGGTTCGCTCGCTCGCCGTCGACGAGAACGCGGGACGCCGCGGGTTGGGGCGCGCGCTGGTCGAGGCCAACATCGCCGAGGCGCGTGAGCACGGCCTGGTGCAGGTGTACGCGTTCACCTACGTCGTCGATTTCTTCGCCAAGCTGGGATTCCGCGTGGTCCCTCACGAAGCGATGCCGCGCAAGACCTGGATGGATTGCATCAATTGCCACAAATTTAATTGCTGCGACGAGGTGGCGATGGTTCTCGATCTGATCGAGGGTGCGCAGCCGGAGCCTTTCGACGTCAGTCAAGTGAACATACCGATCGTTAAACTTGATGCCCCAAACAGGTGAATCAACGCCGCGAATACAATATCGACCACGGGGAGCCCGTGATCCCCGTGGTTGGTTTTCTACGAATTCTGCTGAATTGATTTAACGCTCGCGGCGCTGACCCGGCGTGTGATTCCCGATTCTGGACACCTGAATTCCGAAATCGAACAATCAGGGCATGATCTGCGAGCCTGCGGCGAATGAGCTTGGGAGCTAAGTCGAATGATTCGAGCAGTTGAATCGCCGCAAACGGATGGCACGCGATTTGGAAGGAATAAGAAAGGAAGAAGCGAAAACGGGCTGGCGGTTAATCAACAACCGTGAGCTTCGTTTCAGGAAGAGATGGGTGAGAGGAAAACTTCGGAGCGGCTTTCGGTCACGGCGCCGAAAGGCTTTCTGGCGGGCACGGCCCGATGCGGTTTGAAAAAAGCCGGCGACGATCTGGCGATAATCTTCTCGGAGCGCCCGGCGGTGGCCGCCGCCGTCTTCACGCAAAATCTCGTACAGGCCGCGCCCGTGATGATTTCGCGCGAGCATCTGCGGTTCAAGACCCATCGCGCAATCGTCGTCAATTCGGGCGGCGCGAACGCATGCACTGGCGAGGGAGGAGCGCATGACGCCCGCGCGACCGCCCAAATGGTCGCGGAGTATTTCAACTGCGACGACAGCGAAATATTGGTCGCCTCGACAGGCGTGATCGGCGTTCGATTGGATATGGACAAGATCGCGAGCGGCGTGCGCGAGGCCACCGGACGGCTCTCTCGCAAGGCCGGTTTCCACGTCGCCGAAGCGATCATGACCACCGACACCAGGCCTAAACGCGCCGCCAGAAGCGTCAAACTGGGCGACAGGGTGGTGAAGATCGCCGGCGTGGCCAAAGGTTCGGGGATGATTCATCCGGACATGGCCACGCTGCTCTCCTTCGTCACGACGGACGCGGCGGTCGGCAAAGAGGCGCTGCGCAAGGCTTTGAAGCGCGCCGTCGATAGGAGCTTCAACCGCGTCTCAGTGGACGGCGACACTTCGACCAACGACATGCTGGCGGTGTTGGCCAACGGCGCGGCCGGCAACGAGCCGATCACGAAGTCCGATGGCGCCGATTTCGAGCTGTTCGTGGGGGCTTTGACAGATGTTTGCCGCGACCTCGCGATACAGGTGGCGCGCGACGGTGAGGGCGCCCGCAAACTCATCACGATTCGCGTCCGCCGGGCGCCGAACGAACGCGACGCCGCAAGGATCGCCGCGACCATAGCCACAAGTCCGCTGGTCAAGACCGCCATCGCCGGCGCTGACGCGAACTGGGGACGGATTCTGGCGGCCGCCGGACGCAGCGGCGTGAAGTTCGATCCTTCAAAAGTAGAAATCAAACTCGGCGGCCTGGCCGTCGCGCGAAACGGAGTGGGATTGCCGTTCAACGAAGAGCGCGCCCTCGAAATCCTGAAACGCGACGAAGTGACAGTCACATTCGACATGCGCCAGGGTGAAGCCGAGGTAGACGAATGGACTTGCGATTTGACCGAAGATTACGTTCACATTAACGCGGATTATCGGTCGTGAACCCCTGGAATCGCGCAAGGATGCGCGCGCTCCCGGGCTCTTCCAAGTTTCTTGCAACTCTTGCCGTCGCAGCCGCGTAAAGGCTGACGGTAAGTCAACTAAACCCGATCAGATTTCTGTAAGCGGTTTTCACACGGAGAAGAGAGATGAATATCAATTGGCCGCGGGCCGTCGCCCGCAGAGTTCTTAGCCTGAGTATGGCCCCTCGTTTGACCGTGTTCTGCGCCATTTTTTGCGCATCATTAATTTCGATGCCCGCCGTGGCGCAAGACTCAACGGCGACACCGAGTCCCTCCATACAGATTCAAGACATCGTCGCGCGCCCGATCCCACAACGCACCGTCGGCTTGACGCCGGGCAAGGTCGTGAAATGGTATCTGCGCGACGCCATCGAGGCCGCCCTCGAGAAGAACATCGACATCGAACTGGAGAGGGAAAACGTGCGCATGATCCAGTACGACCTGATCGCGGCTCAGGGGTTTTACGACCCGACTGCGACATCGCGCATCCTTTATAACAGTGTCGCCCGCGCGACCGCGTTGCGCGATCAAGGTCTCGATCAGGGCAATACCATAACCAATAAGTCGTATACTTACAATTTCGGCATGACCAAGAACCTCGAGCGAGGGGGGGGCTTTCTTCAAGCCGATTTCTTCAATCTTCGCAGCTCCGCCAATACGAGCCAACTGTCTACGGAGTACACTCCGACGCTTGTGTTTCAATTCAGCCAGCCGCTGTTCAGGGATTACAAGATTGACCAGGGGCGCCGTAATATCAAGGTCGCTAAAAAGCGACTGGATCTGACCGACGCTCAGTTTCGACAGAGGGTGATCCAGATCATTTCTGATGTGACGCAGGCTTACTGGAACCTGTCGCTGGCGATCAAGAATGAGGTTGTTCAACGAGAGTCGGTCAGTCTGGCCGAGACCTTCCTCAACAACACCAAGCGCCAGGCCGAAGTCGGCACGCTCGCGCTGGTTGAAGTCGTCTCCGCCGCGAGCGCGCTCGAATCGCGCCGCCAATCGGTCTTCCAGGCGATGAACAATGTTGGCATAGCCGAGAACACGCTCAAGAACCTGACCGCCAGCAGTGAGACCGATGAGCTATGGTCATCGCTCATAGAGCCGCTCGAGAAGTTCGACGCCAAATCGGCCTCGATTCCGGTCGAGGACGCCATCAAGCTCGCGCATGAGAATCGCCCCGAGATCAGACAACAGAACCTGTCGAAAGAGATCAACAAGATCGACATCGATTTCTCCCGCAACCAGGCCAAGCCGCAGATCGATTTGATCGCCACTTACCGCACCGACGGTCTTGGTGGTACGCCTGGCGTTACTTCTG
>Ga0190270_10001031_pt1 | contig 12670 bp, 13 predicted proteins | sample Popmic320T_FD_133748 | JGI IMG/M metagenome (GOLD analysis project Ga0190270, IMG submission 133748) | Populus adjacent soil microbial communities from riparian zone of Weber River, Utah, USA - 320 T | ecosystem: Environmental > Terrestrial > Soil > Riparian zone | place: USA: Utah | collected... | reverse complement strand
CTCAGGGAGGAGAAGCGCCGCAGCGGCTGGTGGGAGTGGAGCGACGCCAAGACCGCGCTGGAATGGCTGTTCTGGGCCGGCCATGTCACCACCGCGACGCGGCGCGGCAGCTTCGAGCGGGTCTACGACCTCACCGAGCGCATTATCCCCGCCGCAGTTCTGGCGCTTCCGACCCCGTCCCGGGAAGACGCGCAGCGGGCGCTGATCGCGCGGGGCGCGGCCGCGCTCGGCGTCGCGACCGCCGCCGATCTGCGCGACTATTTCCGGCTGAAGCCCGAGGCCACGCCGCGGATCGCCGAGCTGGTCGAGGAGGGCGCTTTGCTCCCGGTCCGCGTCGAGGGCTGGCGCCAGCCCGCCTTCGTCCACCGCGACGCGCGGCGCCCGCGGCGGATCGACGCGGCCGCTCTTTTGGTGCCGTTCGACCCACTGATCTGGGAGCGGTCGCGAGTCGAGCGCCTGTTCGGCCTGCGCTACCGGATCGAGATCTACACGCCGCCCGAAAAGCGCGTGCACGGTTATTATGTGCTTCCCTTCCTGTGCGGTGAGACGCTGGCCGCCCGCGTCGATCTCAAGGCCGACCGGCAGGCCGGGCTGCTCCGTGTGCAGAGCGCCTGGGCCGAGCCCGGCGCGCCCGCGGAGGCGCCGGAGAGGCTCGCCGCCGAGCTCGCGCTGATGGCGCGCTGGCTCGGCCTCGTCGGCGTCGCGGTGGCGGAGCGCGGCGACCTCGCGCCGGCGCTTAACGCGCTCGTCTAAAGTCGCATCAGCAGGATGCCGGCGACGATCAGGCCGCCCGCCGCCCAGCGCGCCGCGCCGATCCGCTCGCGCAGGACGACGAGGCCGATCAGCAAAGCGAACAGGATGCTGGTCTCGCGCAGCGCCGCGACCAGAGCGAGCGGCGCCTGCGTGAACGCCCAGATCGCGATCCAGTAGGAGCCGAGCGACATCGCGCCCGCGGCGAGGCCGCCGCGCCACGCCGGGCGCAAGGCGCCGAACGCCGCCGGCCCGCGGCTCGCCAGCGCGACCGCGATCATCAGCGCGCCGTCGATCAGGAACAGCCACAGGCTGAAGCCGGCTGCGGTGCCGGAGAGGCGGGCGCCGAAGCCGTCGACCAGGGTGTAGGCCGCGGTGAAGCAGGCGGTGCCGAGCGCCCAGGCCAGAGCGGTGCGCGACAGCCGCACGGCCTCGCCGCCGCTGAAGGCCATCAGCGCGATGCCGGCGACGATCGCCAGGATCGCGGCCATGCCCGCGACGCTCAGCCGCTCGCCGAGCAGGACCGCGCCGGCGAGCGCGACGAGCATCGGCGCGGCGCCGCGGGCGAGGGGATAGACCTGGCTCAATTCGCCGTGGCGGTAGGCGCGGATCAGGAAGAGCTTGTAGCCGGTGTGGAGCGTGGATCCGGCGAGCAGCCATGGCCACGCCGCCGCCGCGGGCCAGGGGAAGAAGGGCAAGAGCGCGGCCGCGATCGCGCTCTGGAACAGCGCCAAAACGAGGATCGAGGAGAAGCGGTCGAGCCCGCGCTTGACGATCGCGTTCCAGCCCGCGTGGAGCAAGGCCGCGAACAGGACTGCGAAGAAGACGGCGGCGCTCATCCTGCCTTCGAGCGCGACGCGGCCCTCGTCATTCGGCGCGCGTGCCCGGCTCGAGGCGGTGCTCGCCGCGGACCCAGCGCACCGTGCCGGTCGAGGCGCGCATCACCACGCTCTCGGTCTCGATGACGTGCTTGCGACGCTTGACGCCGCGCAGCAGCGTCCCGTCGGTGACGCCGGTCGCGGCGAAGATGACGTCGCCCTGGGCGAGGTCCTCGAGCGAATAGATGCGGTCGAGATCCTCGACGCCCCAGCGCGCGGCGCGGCCGCGCTCGTCGTCGTTGCGGAAGATGAGCCTGCCCTGGAACTGGCCGCCGACGCAGCGCAGGGCCGCGGCGGCGAGGACGCCCTCCGGCGCTCCGCCCGATCCCATGTAAAGGTCGATGGTGGTGTCGGGATCGGTGACCGCGATCACTCCGGCGACGTCGCCGTCCGGGATGAGCTGGATGCCGCAGCCCAGCCCCCTCAATTCGGCGATCAGCTCGGCATGGCGCGGGCGGTCGAGGACGCAGACGATGATGTCGGACGGCGCGACGCCCTTGGCGGCGGCGACCGCGCGGACATTGTCGCTCGCGCTTTTCCTCAGGTCGATGACGCCGTCGGGGAAGCCGGGTCCGACCGCGAGCTTCTCCATGTAGACGTCGGGCGCGTGGAGCAGGCCGCCCTCCTCGGCGATGGCGAGCACCGCCATCGCATTGTTGCCGGCCTTGGCGGTGATGGTCGTGCCTTCGAGCGGGTCGAGCGCGATGTCGATCTTCGGGCCGGTGCCCTGGGCCGCGCCCACCTTTTCGCCGATGAACAGCATCGGCGCTTCGTCGCGCTCGCCTTCGCCGATGACGACGGTGCCGTCGAACTCGAGCTGGTTCAATGCATCGCGCATCGCCTCGACCGCTTCATGGTCGGCGGCGCGCTCGTCGCCGCGGCCGATCAGCCTGGAGGCGGCGACCGCGGCGGCCTCGGTGACCCGCACCATCTCGAGCACCAGCACGCGATCGAGGACGTTGCTTGCGGTCGCCATCGTTTCGAATTCCCTGTTCCGGATGCGTTTGCGGCGCCCTAACCGATCAGGGCAGTGACGATCCAGACCATTCCGACCATCAGCGGCACGCCGGCGATGTCCATGATCAGGCCCGCCTTCAGCATCCGCGGCAGCGCGATGTGGCCGGTCGCCCAGGCGATCGCATTGGGGCCGGTGCCGGAGGGGAGCATGAAGCCCCAGCTCGCCGCCCAGGCCGCCGGCAGCGCGAGCAGGATCGGATCGATGCCGGTGGCGGCGATGATCCCGGCGACGACCGGGATGATGCCGCTCGCGGCGGCGACGTTCGAGGCGAACTCGGTGATGATGATCACGATCGCGACCAGCACGCAGACGACGACGAGCGGGTGGACGTGGCGGAGCGGCTGCAGCGCGACGCCGAGCCAGTCGGCAAGGCCGGACGCGCCGATCCCGGCGGCCAGCGCAAGGCCGCCGCCGAACATCATGATCACCCCCCAGGGCGCCCGGTTCGCCTCCTCCCAATTGAGGATGGCGCGGCCGGTCCCGTCGGGAATCACGAACAGGAGCAGAGCGGCGGCGACCGCGATGGTGCCGTCGGTGAGGCTGTCGCGCGGCAACAGAGGCGTGACGAACGGGATCAGCACCCAGCCGACGACGACGGTCAGGACGAGCGGGACGAGCCGCTTCTCCGCCGTCGACCAGGCGCTCGCCTCGCCGATGCCGGCGAGCGCCGCGGCCGGATCGAAGTCGGTCGGCCGGACGCGCTGCACCTTGAGCAGGATGAACCAGCACAAGGGGATGGCGATGAGGACGAGCGGGATGCCGTAGATCGCCCAGGTGAGGAAATCGATCCTGAGGCCCAGCGCCCGCTCGATGATGCCGGCGGCGATCGCGTTGGTCGGCGAGCCGACCAGGGTCCCGAGCCCGCCGATCGAGGCGGCGAAGGCGATGCCCATGGCGAGCGCGCCGGCGAAGCCCTCGGTGTGATTCTCCTCGACGGCCGCGGCCTTCAGCACGGCGACTCCGATCGGCATCATGATCAGGGTGGTGGCGGTGTTCGAAACGATCAAGGAAATGATCGCCGTCGCGACCATGAAGGCGAACAGCATCGCCGCCGGGCTCGATCCGCCGCGGGTGACGATGGCGAGCGCGAGGCGGCGGTGCAGCCCGGTGCGCTCGATCGCCAGCGCGATGATCGCGCCGCCCAGCACGAGGAACAGGATCGGCGAATAATAAGAGGCGGCGGTGTCGCTCGCGGTCATGATCCCCAGCAAGGGGAAGGCGAGGAAGGGGACGAGCGCGGTGGCGGTGAGCGGCAGCGCCTGCGTCATCCACCAGATCGCCATCAGCACGACGATCGCGCTGGTGTGCCAGGCGGGTGGCGACATGCCGCCCGGCGCCGGCAGCGTCAGCATCGCCGCGAAGACGACGAGACCGCCGAAAAGGCCGAACCGCTCGGAGCCCATCGTTCGGATCCGGCGCTAGCGCGCCAGGCCTTCCCGGCGGATGGCCTCGGCAGCGGACGGCGGCGCGGACCGAAGCAGCTCCGCCGTCTCGCCCGGTGTCGGTCGCCCAAGCGCGAAGGATGCGGCGAGGCCCGGCTCCACGCCCGCGGCGACCAGCCTCGCCACTGCGGCACGGTCGCCCGGCCGGCCGGCGACGGCGCCGACGCGAACGGCCACGGGAGCGGCATCGGGGTCTTGGCCGCAGACCAGGCGGACCAGGTGGATCCCCGTATGGGCATCGTTCAACTGACGCCAGTCGTGGGCGGCGCCGGTCGCCCGGCTCTCGAAGGCGATTGCGAGCGTCGGCGTGAAAGCGGTAAAATGGAGGTAGCGGATCCGGGTCCCGGCGCAGTCGACCTCGACGCGCGCGCCGCCGATCTGCGGGTCTCCCTCGGACAGACGATAGGTCCTGACGGTCACCGTGCGGCTTTCATTCGCAACCGCGATGCTGTCGGCGTCGGCGAGCATCAGCGCGTTCCCGCCCGCGCCGACATACCACCAGGTCTCGGCCTCGGCCGCTCCCGCCGCGCCAAGCGCCGCTGCTGCCGCGACGAACGCGCGTGCGATCCTTCGCATGTGTGACAATGCCCTCTCCCTCGTCGGGACCTTCCCCCAGATCGAGGCCGCGCGCAAGCGTCAGCGGGGGAGCGCGATCAGCGAGATCTGGCGGCCGTAGTCGGGCTCGCCTTTATGGGTGGCGCGACGGTAGGAATAGAAAAGGTCGGACCGGGAATAGGTGTCCCGGCCGAGCGCCTCGATCCGTCGGACGCCGGCTTTCGCCAGCCGCGACACCACGAACCCTTCCAGGTCGAAGCGGTGATCGCCGCTGCCCGCGCCGCCGAAATGGCGCTCGTTGTCGGGATCGGCGTCGAGGAATCGCCGCAGGAAGGCTTCGTCGACCTGATAGGATTTGCGCGCGATGCACGGGCCGACGGCGGCGGCGATACGGGCGCGATCCGCCCCGAGCCTTTCCATGGCCGCGACCGTCGCCTCGACGACGCCCGCGAAGGCGCCCTTCCAGCCGGCATGGGCGGCGCCGACCACACCGGCCACCGAGTCGGCGAGGAGCACGGGCGCGCAGTCCGCGGTGAGGATGCCGAGCACGAGGCCCGCGCGGTCGGTGACCATCGCGTCGGCCTGCGGTCGCCCATCCTGCGGCCAGGGCTCGGTCGCCGGGACGACGATCGCGGAGTGGATCTGGTGGCCGGTGACGAGTTGCGCGCCGGGCGCCACCGCCGCGACGGCCCGGCGCCGATTCTCCTCGATCGCTGCGGCATCGTCGCCCGAGCCGTAGCCGACGTTGAGGCCCGCGCAGACGCCGTCCGACACGCCGCCGCGCCGGCCGAGGAAGCCGTGCGGCACCCCCGCGAGGGCGTCGGCGCGGAACAGGTCAATCGCCACTCGCATCCTCCAGCGCCAGCCGCATCACCAGATCGAGATCGGCGTGGGTGCCGACCATGAAATCATAGGTGCCGACCTGCTCGAAGCCGTAGCGCGCGTAGAAGCGGCGCGCGCGATGATTGTCGACGAAGACCGAGAGATAGAGCTCCTCGGCGCCGCGGCGGCGGGCCTCGGCCAGCGCCCATCGCATCAGCTCGGCCGCGACGCCGCGGCCGTGCCAGGCCGCGAGCACGTAGAATTGGCGCAGCTCGGTCGCGCTGCGCTCGGTCTCGAAGGGCAAGGTCGGCGGGCCGATCTTGGCAAAAGCCACGGCACGGCCGTCTTCCTCGGCGAGGCGGATGGAGAAAGCCGGGTCCGACAGCTCCGCCCGCCACCCCTTCTCGCTGTGGCTTTCGAGAAACGCGGCGAGATTGTCCGGCGAGTAGAGGTGGCCGAAGGTCTCGGTGAAGGTGGCACGGCCGAGCGCGGCGAGGGCGGCGGCGTCGGCAGGGCCGGCGCTGCGATAGGTGATTGTCACGCAAAGCCCTCCGGCTCGGGCCAGGCGGGCGAGACGAAGGCGAGGGCCTTGAACAATTCGCCCATCTGCTCCGGCGCGACGAGGCGCTCGCGGGCGGCCTCAATCTCGGCGGCGCGGCCGGGGGCGGAGGCCGAGAGGGCGGCGGCGCGCGCGTCGATGCCCATCGCGCGGAGCCACTCGCCCTGCGCGCGCGGCCCCGCGACGCGCACGCCCTCGGCCGCGGCGGCGCGTGCCAGCGCCTCGAAATCGACATGAGCGGTGAGGTCGCGGCTGCCGGGCTCCTGCCAGGGGTCGGCGAAGCTGTGCCGCGAGACCGCCTGGAGCGTCTCGCCGACGGCGCTGCGCGACACGCCGTAATCGAGGATCAGGGCGGCGCCGCCGTTCGCCGCCAGCCGCTGGGCGAGCGCGCGGGCGATGCCGAGCGAGGCGGGCGAGGTCTCGACCACCGTCCCGGTCTCGGCGGGAGCGAGCGGCGCCGGGATCAGCGGGCCGGGAACCGGCACGAACCCGGCCTCTGTGTGGGTCACGAGCCGCTCGTGCCAGCCGCGCCTGGTGGCGACCAGCTGGCGGACCGGGAGCGCGTCGAAAAATTCGTTGGCGAGGATCAGCAGCGGCCGGTCGGCGGGCAGGCTGGCGACGTCGCCGTGCCACACGGCCTGCGGCACGCGCTCGGCCTGCGCGGTGCGCAGTACCGGGCTGGTCTCGACGAGATGGACCTCGGGCTCCAGGCCGGCGCCGCGCATCGCCCTGAGCGCATCGGCGGCGAGGGTGCCGCGGCCGGGACCGAGCTCGACAAGGAAGGCGTCCGCCGGCCGCCCGGCGCGCAGCCAGAGGTCGGCCAGCCAAAGGCCGGCGAGCTCGCCGAACATCTGGCTGATCTCGGCGGCCGTGGTGAAGTCGCCGGCGACGCCGAGCGGGTCGCGCGTCGCATAATAATGCGCGTTGGCCTCGGCCATGAAGGTCGAGACCGGAATCGGCCCCACCGAGGCGATCAGGCGGGCGAGGCGGTCTGAGATGTTGTCGTCAGGCATCGCGCAACCCCGTTCGGTCCGAGCCCTTCGACGCCGCCTGTCGGCGTCGCTCGGCAGGGCGTCTCGACTTCGCTCGACGCGAACGGCGTGGGATTGTCCAGACCGAATTGCGACTCAGGCGACGCTGTCGCCGCCCGCGATCGGCTCGACGCGTTCCCGGCGCCTTTTCGCCGTCGCGACGAGGTAGAGGCCGCCGGCGATCATCGGCACGCACAGGGTCTGGCCCATCGACAGGCCCCAGGACAGGTTTTCGAGCCCGACGTCCGGCTCACGCACGAACTCGACGAGGAAGCGGCTGAGGCCGTAGACCAGCAGGAAGGAGCCGACGAGCTTGCCGGGCTGGTAGCGCGCGTCGGTCTTCCGGAACAGGAACCAGAGGATCGCGAACAGCAGCAGGCCCTCGAGCGCCGCCTCGTAGAGCTGGCTCGGATGGCGCGCCGCGGGGCCGCCGCTCGGAAAGATGATCGCCCAAGGCAGGTTCGTCGGCCGGCCCCACAGCTCGCCGTTCACGAAATTGGCGAGGCGGCCGAAGAACAGGCCGAACGGCACGCAGCAGGCGACGTAATCGTGGATGCGCAGCCAGTTGAGGCCGTTACTGCGGGCGAGATAGAGGATTGCGAGGCTGACGCCGATCACGCCGCCGTGGAACGACATGCCGCCGTCCCAGATCTGGGGAATGTCGATCGGGTTCCTCAGATAGTCCATCGGCCGGTAGAAGAGGACGTAGCCGAGGCGCCCGCCGATGATGATGCCGAGCGTCGCGTAGAAGACCATGTCGTCGGCATGCCGCCGCGCCATCGGCGCGCCGGGCTGCGCGATCAGCTTCAGCAGGTACCACCAGCCGAGCGCGATTCCGGCGAGATAAGCGAGCGAGTACCAGCGCAGCTTGAACCAGCCGATTTCGAAGACGATCGGGTCGAGGCCGAGCTCGTTATAGTGGATCGCGTCGCCGGCGGCGGCGATCGACGATGTCAGGAACGTCAGGATCAAGGCTTCCCCCCGGGGCTTCGCGTCCTCATAGAGGGGGTCGCCGAAAACGCAAAGACGTGAGGAGCGAAAGAGGATGCCGAGCGAGCTCGACCGCAAGTTCGATGCGGTCCTGGCGGCGGTGATCGGGGAAGGCGGGCGGATCAAGATCGGCCGCGACGAGGCGGGACGGGCGATCGTCACCAATTTCCCGGCGACGCTGCCGACCTTGTTCGACGCTTTCTGCGCGCTCCACGGGGCGACGGTGGCGGTGATCTCCGGCGAGGAGCGGCTGACCTTCGGGGAGATCAACGCGGAGGCGACCAGGCTTGCTTTGGCTTTGGTCGGCCGCGGCATCGCCAAGGGCGACCGGATCGCGATCGCGATGCGCAACTGCCCGGCCTGGATCCTTTGCTACATGGCGGCGCTCAAGGCGGGCGCGGTGGCGACCCTGATCAACGGCTGGTGGCAGGCCGACGAGCTGCGCCACGCGCTCGATCTGGCCGAGCCGAAGCTGATTCTCGCCGACGCGCCGCGCGCCGCCCGCATCGCGGCGAGCGGCGCGTCGGGGGAGACAGTGACGCTCGACATCGACAGGCCCGTCGCCGAGGCGGTGGCGCCCTTGCTCGCCGCCGGCGGCGCCGACGCGGCGCTCCCCGAGATCGCGCCGGAGGACGACGCCACCATCCTGTTCACCTCCGGATCGACCGGCGCGGCGAAAGGCGCGATCTCGACCCATCGCGCGGTGACCAGCGGCGTCTACACTTATTCGATCTCGCTCCTGACCCTGCTCGGAATCCTCGAGAGCGAGGGCCGGCCGCCGCCCAATCCGCCGCGGACCCTGATCAGCGTGCCCTTGTTCCACGTCACCGGCGAGGTGCCGGTGCTGCTCAACAGCTTCGTCATCGGGCGCGGCATGGTGCTGATGTCGAAATGGGACGCCGGCGAGGCGCTGCGCCTGATCGAGAAGGAGGCGGTGACCTATTTCGTCGGCGTGCCGACCATGAGCCTCGAGCTGATGCAGCATCCCGACCGCGAGAAATACGATTTGTCGTCGCTGACCGACGTCGCCGCCGGCGGCGCGCCCCGCCCGGTCGCGCACGTCAGGAGGCTCCAGGACAGCTTCCGCACCGCCCAGCCCGCTTTGGGCTACGGCCTCACCGAGACCAACGCGGTCGGCTGCGGCAATTTCTGGCAGAATTATGCCGACAAGCCCGCCTCGACCGGCCGCCCGCACCGGCCGATGGTCGAGCTCGTCATCCTCGGCGAGGGCGACCGCCACCTCCCCGCGGGCGAGCGCGGGGAGATCGCGATCCGCTCGGCGGCCAACATCCGCGGCTATTGGCGCGACGAGGAGGCGACCCGCATTGCCTTCACCGCCGACGGCTTCTTCAAGACCGGCGACATCGGCTATCTGGACGAGGACGATTATCTGTTCATCGTCGATCGCAAGAAGGACATCATCATCCGCGGCGGCGAGAATATCTCGTCGGCGGAGGTCGAGGCGGCGATCTACGCGCACCCTTCGGTCTCGGAAGTCGCCGTGTTCGGGGTCGCCGACGAGCGGCTCGGCGAAGTCCCGGCGGCGATCGTCTATTCCGAGGACGACCGAGCGCTCGGCCGCGACCAGATCCTCGCCTTCCTCGACGGGCGCCTCGCCTCGTTCAAGCACCCCACGCATCTCTGGTTCGTCGACCAGCCGCTGCCCAAGCTCGGCACCGGCAAGATCGACCGGGTGGCGCTCAGGAACGAATATCGCGGCAAAATCTCCGGCTGAGCGGCGACCGAACCTAGCGCATCCCGCCCGCCGACGGGACCGGGGCCAGATAGGGCGGAAGCCGCCGCGGCTCGCCGCGGAGACTCCCGCCCTCGGGGGTCCGGAAGGACGCGCGTCCGCCGCCGCGTGACAAGGAAGCGGGCGCGGCCTTCCGGGCAAGGCAGAATCGGAGCGCGAAGCGCTTGCGGTAATTATTGTCCTCCGGTTGCGCGAAGGTGAGCCCGGCCTGGGTCATCAGCACCGCCGCCTCGGCGAGGCTCTTGACCGCGAGCTTCTCGAGGATGTGGGCGCGGTGCATCTCGACCGTGCGGACCGAAATGCCGAGCTCGTGCGCCGCGCTCTTGTTGGCCATGCCGCGCAGCAGAGCGAGGCCGATGTCGACCTCGCGCGGGGTCAGCCGCGCGACGCGCTCCTGCGCCTCCTGCCGCGCGAGGCTGACCTCGAGCGTGCGTTCGAGCGACTCGAAGGCGAGATCGAGCGCCGCCTCGAGCGGCTCGCGCTGCAGCGGCTTCTGGAGGAAATCGACCGCGCCGAGCTTCATCGCGTCGATCGCCGTCGCCAGCTCCCCGCGACTCGACAAGGCGATCACCGGCCAGTCGATATCGTGGCGGACCAGCTCGGCGAGCACTTCGAGCCCGCTCATGTGCGGCATCTCGATGTCGAGGATGACGCAGGACGGTCGCAAATGGCCGAGCATGGCGACGAATTCGGCGCCGCCGGCAAAGGGCCAGGCTTCGATGCCGAGATCGCCCAGTTGGATAGATAGCGAACGACGCAACGCCGCGTCGTCGTCGATCAGATACATAGTCCGTTGGTGCGACATACGCCCGCTCCCCACGTTCAGGCCGTACACAAGGCCCAAGTTCCGAGGATTCCGATTAACGTCCTCGCCCGCAACCTGTGGAAAATACCATGCACGGCGGCTGAACGGAAATCGGCGGCGCGACGGACGGTGGAATCGGCGGGACCGATTCGGTCGATCCGAATCGCAGGCTTTCGGAAATTACGGTCGCAGAACGGCGGTGAGAATCCGCAAGCATCGCTCGCGACGAACGAAGACCCTCGGACCGATCTTGATATATGTTGGTCGGCCCCATTCGAGTAGAATCCGCATCCGGGGCGGCGTGATATTCCAGTCGTGCAAAGAAAATCTTAACCATTATCACCGGGGTCAACGGCTCATTTGCTTACGCGGGCAAAGGAGCAGGTGGGTGGGGCGTTGACGCGTGCAAATCGAGCATCTTTACGGTGGAAGTGCGCTGGCCGCGGTCGACGCAGGCGGGCGAGTCCGCCTGCCGGGCTTCGTCCGCGAGACCGTCGAGCGCCGGTCCGATGCGACCTATCTGGTGCTCGGTCCCCACGAAAGTGATTCGTGCCTGACCGGCTACGATCCCGCCTGGCGCCGCTTCCTGTTCGACGATTCGGAGCGGCTGCGGCTGCGCGACGAGGAGGCCGGCGCCGGCGCGGCGAAGCATTACGCTCGCGCCCGCCGCGCCTTCGGCCTCGCCGAGCAGGCCGAGATCGACGGCGACAGCCGGATCGCGCTGCCGCCCTTGGCCCGGCGCCTGGCGCGAATCGAGGACCGGGCTTTGTTCGTCGGCACCGGCGGCGCCTTCGAGATCTGGAACCCCGAGCTGGCCGCGCGGAGCGGCGACCCGGCGCTCGCCGAGCTCGCCCGCTGGCGGCTCGGCGACGACGGCAATCGATCACCCGAGCAGGAGGAGGAATGAAATGTCTATGCTGTGCTTCGTCCAGGGCCATTCGCCCGCGCCGGACCAGGTCTGGAACCGGGGCTATTCCTTTGCGAAATGCCGCCGCTGCCGCTGCGACCTGATCCGCTCCGACGCGGATTGGGACATCGTGCCGCGCGGCCACCGTGTCGTCTGGAAGGGCGGACGGCACGAGCATTCGCGGCGCGCGGGCTATATCCGCAACCTCCCGATCCTCTATCGCGACGTCCGCGGCGGCGTGCCGGCGCCCTGGTTCGGCGGCTGGTACCGGCATGTGCTCGCGCTCGCCGGCGGCGGCCATGCGGAAGGGCTGTCGCCGCCTGCGCTCGCGCTCGACGACCCGGAGCGCGATCCCAGCCAATATCCCTATCTGCTCGCCTTCGCCGCGCTCGCCGGGGCCGGCCTGCAGCTGATCCTCGCCGGCCGTCCGCGGCGCGTCCGCTGAACGCGCGGAGGGGGCAATGCCATATTACCGGCTCTATTTCATCGATCCCGAAGGCGCGATCGACAGCGTCGAGGAGTTCAGCGCGCGCGACGACGTCGAGGCCGTGCGGCTGTCGCGGGACACCGCGCGCCGCACTCCGGTCGAGCTCTGGTGCCGCTCGCGAATCGTGGAAACCTCGATGCCGCGCGCCGCGCAGAAAGGAGGCCATGCCTGAGCGCGAAGCGCCCCGGCCCATGACCGCACGAATTGAATCGTGCGGGCCTGGACCGGGGCGCTCCTCGCGTAAGGCCGATCGTTTCGCAAACGTTAGATTCACGGGGATGAACGGCCGCTGACACCGGCATTCAGCCAGCGCTCAACCGAGATGATCGATAAAGCGGACCTGGCGCCTGCCCATGGCGACGATTGTATAGCGTCGCGGCTGCTGCCGGGCAAGTGCTTCAAAAGTAATAGCTTTCCCTCGCGTCGCGTAACGAGGGAGGGGCCGGCGTTCCCCCGGGGACGCCGGCCCCACTCGTTTCGGGAACGGCGCCCGTCTCGCGCACGTTCAACCCTCCGAATCGCTGGAGGAGCGTCCGAGACATGGCAGGCGACGGCAAATCCCTATCGCACGACGCAAAGGGCGAATCGGAGCGCGGCAAGCGCGCCTCGTTCGACCGCGAGAGCGGCGAGGTCCACGGCTCCGGCTCCGGCGCGGGCGGCGAGGGCAATCCCG
>Ga0190270_10001030_pt1 | contig 12678 bp, 15 predicted proteins | sample Popmic320T_FD_133748 | JGI IMG/M metagenome (GOLD analysis project Ga0190270, IMG submission 133748) | Populus adjacent soil microbial communities from riparian zone of Weber River, Utah, USA - 320 T | ecosystem: Environmental > Terrestrial > Soil > Riparian zone | place: USA: Utah | collected... | reverse complement strand
CGCGCATCTCCGCGGGGTCGAAGTTCGCGTCCACGGTGAGGTTGTCGGTGATGACCTCAAGGACGTTCTTGAGCTTGAGCGGGTTGGTGACGGTGCCCTGGGAGAGGGTCTTCTTCAGCATCGAGCGCAGGAAGTTCTGCTGGCGCTGGATGCGGTCGAAGTCGCCGTTGGTCAGGCCGTAGCGGGTCCGGACGTACTGCAGAGCCTTGGTGCCCTCGAGGTTGTACGTCCCCTTCTCCCACGTCCGGTTGTTGTGCGGGTCGGTGAAGTCCTCGGGGATCGTGATCGGCACCCCGCCGAGCGCTGTGGTGAGGTCCTTGAACGACGCCCAGTCGATCATCGCCAGGTGGTCGATGCGCACGTCGGTGAGGTTCTCGATCGTGCGCTGGGCCAGTAGCGGCCCGCCGTAGGAGAAGGCGGCGTTGATCTTGTCGTGCCCGTAGCCGGGGATCTTGACATAGCTGTCCCGTGGAATCGACACCAGGTAGGCGCCGTCACGGTCGGCGGTGATGTGCAGGATCATGATCGTGTCGCTACGGTGCGACCCCGACTCCCACTGGCCGTCGGCCATCTCCTCCTTGATCGAGGTGCCGTTGCCGTTGTCGGTGCCCATCAGCAGCACGTTCATGGCACCGGAGGCCTTGCCGGCCGCCCGTTGCGGCCGGTCGGCGCCCTCGCCTAGTGCGGCCACCCTGTCGACGTCGCCGAGCTGGATGTTGTAGTAGACGGCGAGGCTGCCACAGGCGCCGACGGCGAGTACCGCCACCAGCGCGACGACCATGGCCGCGCGGCTACGGTAGAACCGCGGGGGCTTGGGTGCGCGGCGCTTGCCGCCGCGGTACTTGCCCCCTTGTGGACTCGCGTGTGCCAATGCCTCTCCCGTACAGCAATCCGGCCCAGTGTGGCGGCATCCGCCAAAGGACTCAAATCTCCGCCCAGATCGTCACCGGCCCGTCGTTGCTGAGGTGAACCTGCATCTCGGCCCCGAATACCCCTGTCGTCACATGCGCCCCAAGGTCGCGGAGCGCCTGGCAGAACGCGTCGTACAGCGGTTCGGAGACCGGACCCGGCGCCGCCGCGCTCCACGACGGGCGGCGGCCCTTGCGCAGGTCGGCGTACAGCGTGAACTGGCTCACGACCAGCAGCGGTGCGCCCACGTCGGAGGCGGACCGCTCGCCGTCGAGGATGCGCAGCTCCCAGATCTTGCGGGCCAGCGCCGCCGCCTTCTGCTCGGTGTCGTCGTGGGTGACCCCGAGGAGCACGACGAGCCCGGGGGAGTCGATCGCACCGGTGATCTTGTCGTCGACCGTCACGCTGGCCCGAGATACTCGCTGAACGACCGCTCGCATGCCGAAAATGTTTCCCGTCGTTGTCGAGATCCCCGGAGACTGTTCCGTTTCTGGGGGTCATACGAAGTCTGACACCTTCTGACAGCATGGTCCGCATGCCGAACGCCGCCGTCCCCGCGCGGGAGACCTTGATCACCGTGGCGCCCACCGGGGCGGAGACCAGCAAGGGCGACTGCCCGCAGCTGCCGACGACGCTCGCCGAGCTGGTGGAGACGGCCCAGCGGTGTGAAGGCGCCGGCGCGGCGATGGTCCACGTGCACATCCGCGACGACGAGCACCGGCCCACGCTCGACCTCGCCCGCCTCGTCGACACCGTCGCGGCGCTGCGCGAGCAGACGACGCTGGTGGTGCAGCTCTCCACCGGGGGTGCGGTCACCGACCCGCTCGAGGACCGGCTGCGGGTGCTCGACGCGGCGCCGGACTCGTGCTCGCTGACGATGGGCACGGTCAACTTCGGCGACGACGTGTTCATGAACCCGTGGGGGTTCGTGACCGACCTGTACCAGCTGAGCCAGGAGCGCCAGGTCGTCCCGGAGTTCGAGCTGTTCGACCTCGGTCACGTGCACGCGTTGCACCGGCTGCTGGACAAGTACGGCCTGCCGTACGGCGGACGGGTCCACGCCGACCTGGTGATGGGCGTACCCGGCGGCATGCCGGGTACCGCCGACGCTCTCGTGGCCGCGGTCCAGGCCCTGCCCGACGCGGTGACGTCGTGGTCGGCGACCGGGGTGGGGCGTACGACGCTGCCGGTCGCGCTGGCCGCGCTGGCCAAGGGCGGGCACCTGCGCGTCGGCATGGAGGACGTGCTCACGATCGCCAAGGGCCAGCCGGTGCAGCACAACGCCGAGCTGGTGGAGCGGGCCGCCTCGCTGGCCACGCTCGTGCAGCGTCCGCCGATGAAGCCCGGCGCCGCCCGCGACCTGCTGCAGACCCGCCCCACAGGCTGACGCGTCACGCCCCGTGCTGACGCGGTGACGCGTCGATCCGTCGTTCGTGCGCGCGACGGGAAGGTGTTCACCAACATTGGTGATGAACCCAAACCGGCTGGCAGTCACGCTTGTTCTACGTGCCGCAGAAGTGTTCCGCGGCCGTGGGGAAGGGTGTGGGATGAGCCTGATGTCGACTCCTACCGACGTCGCGCCGCGTGCGTACGGTGTCGGTTCGCGCAGGCATGTCCGTCATCTGCCGCCGCCCTCGGTTGCGCCCGGGGCCGGCGCAGCCGAGGCGGAACGCGTGTACGTCGCGCGGTTGTGCGGCGCCGACGCCGCGGTCGCCCTGGTTGCGGCCGGCGCCAGCTATCTGCTCCGGTTCGGCGGGGCCCCGGAACCCGTGCTCTCCTACATCGCGCTCAGCCTGGCGTTCCCGCTGGTATGGGTGCTGCTGGTCTCGGCGGTCCGTGCCTACCAGCCACGCTTCCTGCACGTCGGCACCGAGGAGTTCCGCAGGGTGGTGCAGGCCGGCCTCGTGCTGGCCGTGGCGGCGGCGCTCCTGTCGTACACCTTCAAGGTCGATCTCGCCCGCGGCTACCTGATGCTGCTCGTCGTGTTCGCGACTGCCGGAACGCTGCTGCTGCGCTTCGTGCTGCGCAGGCGGCTGCAGTACCTGCGTTCGGCGGGCTCGGGCTGGATGCGCCGTGTCGTGGTGGCCGGCCACGACGACGAGGTGCGGCGGGTGCTGGACGAGGTCGGTCGTACCCGCGGGCACGGTTACCAGGTCGCCGGTGTGTGCGTGGCCGAGGCGGTGCCGGGCCGAGGCTACGACGTACCCATGTTCGAGGGCCTGGAGCACATCGACGCCGCCGCCGTGCAGACTCAGGCTGACGCCGTCGTCGTGCTGCCGTGCCACCACCTCGAAGCCGGGGCGCTGCGCCGGCTCGGCTGGCGGCTCGAACGCTCCGACACCGACCTGCTGGTGGGGACCGGCCTGCTGGACGTGTCACGGCAACGCACCACGGTGCAGCCGGTCGGCTCGCTTCCGCTGCTGCATGTGGACCACGCCGAGCTACAGGGCGTGCGGCGCGTCGCCAAGGGGATCATGGACCGAGTCGCCGCTGCGTTCGCGCTGGTGCTGGTCGGCCCGCTGCTGCTGGTTCTGCTGGCCGCCGTCCGGCTCGACAGCCCGGGGCCCGCGCTGTTCCGGCAGCAGCGCGTGGGGCGCGGCAACCGCAGGTTCACCATGCTGAAGCTCCGCACGATGAGCGTCGACGCAGAGGAGCGTCGCGAGGACCTGGTCGGGCTGAACGAGTCCGACGGGGCGCTGTTCAAGATCCGCAACGACCCGCGCATCACGCGTGTCGGCCGGGTGCTGAGGCGGTTCTCGCTCGACGAGCTCCCGCAGCTGATCAACGTGCTGCGTGGCGAGATGTCGCTGGTCGGGCCGCGTCCGCCGCTGCCCTCCGAGGTCGCCGACTACGAGTTCGACGTTCGCCGGCGCCTGGCCGTCAAGCCCGGACTGACCGGGTTGTGGCAGGTCAGCGGACGTTCCGACCTGTCGTGGGACGACGCCGTCCGCCTGGACCTGCGCTACGTCGACAACTGGTCGCCGCTGCTGGACCTGCAGATCCTGTTCAAGACCGGACGTGCCGTCCTCTCCCGCTCCGGCGCCTACTGACGCAGGGTCGCGACCGGCGGCCGAGTCAGCCGGACGGGCGCCAGTCGAGCTCGCGGGCGAAGGCGACCGCCGCGATCTGTGACGTGACCCCGAGCTTGGCCAGGACCGACTTGACCTGGGTCCGCACGGTCGCCTCCGACACGTACCACTCCGAGGCGATGTCGCGTACGCGCTTGCCCTCGGACAACGCGGCCAGCACCTCCTCCTCGCGGGGGGTGAGCCGGTCGAGCTTGGCGCGCATGTCCTGGTTGTCGTTGCGTTGGCGCTGCCAGTTCTGGATCAGCTCGTAGCGTCTCGCCTCGGGCATGACCAGCTCACCGGAGGCCGCCCGGCGCACGGTGTCGACGATCACGTCGAGGCTTGCCGACTTGGGCAGCACCGTGCGTGCGCCGTTGGCCAGGCACTTCCCCCACCGGGTCAGCTCGCTGGCGCCGGTGACGACCACGACCGCGGAGCCGGCGTTGGTCAGGGGACGCACCAGTGCGGTGCCGTCCCCGGCCGCACCGAGGTCGAGGTCGAGGAGTACGACGTCGGGCCGGTGGTCCAGGACCGGGTCGAGCATCTCGGCGACGCTCTCGGCATCCGGAGGGACCGTCACCGTCCGGGTCGCGAAGCCCTCCGCGCTGAGCGCGACGTTCAGCGACTCCGCGAGCAGCGCGTGGTCCTCGACCAGGGCGACCCGCGTCGCGTGCTCACTCATCGGCGTCGTGCCCGGGGGCTGTCCAGGCGGACTCCGCCGCACCGTCGACCGGCCCGGCGGCCCGCAACGTCAGGGCGAACCGCGCACCGCGTTCGGTCGGTGTGTCGACCAGCGCGAGGGTGCCGGCCTGGTTGGCGGCGAGCCGTTGTGCGATGTGCAGCCCGAGCCCATGGCCGGGGGACAGCGACGAGCGCGAACCGCGGTCGAACAGGCGCTCGGCGACCTCGTTGGACACCCCCGGGCCGGAGTCGGCGACCGTGAGCCGCACGTTATGGCCGAGGTCGTCGACGGTGACCGTGGTCGGTGAGCCCGGAGCGTGCCGATGGGCGTTGGTGAGCAGGATGTTGACGATCTCGGCCACCTCGTCGGCCCGGATCAGCGCGCAGGCACCGGTGGGGCGCCAGTGCACGGTCATGCCCTGCTCGCGGTGGCGTACGACCAGCGGGCGGATCACGTCGTCCAGCATGACCGGGCCCAGCGTGGCCAGGTCGGCCTCGGTGCTGAGGAGCCGCTCGAGCCGGGCGAGCTCCTCGGTCATCATCAGCTCGATGTTCTGCTTGCGGTCGGCGTCGATCTGGTGCTCGTAGCGGTTCAGCGTCCCGGACGCGCTGCGGATGCCGGCGACCGTGGCCCGCAGCTCGTGCATGCGCTCCTGCTCGCGGCGTACGGTCTCCTCCGCGGAGCTCGCGCGCAGGCTCAGCGTGAGCATCCGCACGCTGTGAAAGTCGAGCACGGTCTGCAGCAGCGAGGTCGCCAGCAACCCGAGGAGCACCATCGCCGACAGGCTGACCAGCTCGGAGAGCAGCCACACCGGGGACCACCACTCGCGGGCGAGCACGCTCAACAGCGCACCGAGCCCGAGGCCGACGAAGACCATCGACATGCGTGTGGTCAGCGGCCGGGCCACCGACTGCGCTCGTGTCCGGAACAGGTGGGCGAACCAGAAGGCGAGCCCGGCGACCACGAGGTCGACGGCGCCCGCGAGGTACTGAGCGGTCGGCGGCAGCCATCCCTGCTGAGTCGCGAGCGTGACCGCGGCGACGGCCACTGCGGCGCCCACGCCGCCGATGACACCCAGCCGGAGCGGTCGCAGGGAGCTGTCGACCGGTGGGGTGCGCACGCACCGCCACAGGACCCAGGCCGCGGGCAGCACCACCGCGAGCTGGATCAGCGGGTCGGTGCTGCGGGCGAGGTCGCTGGCCCCGGATGCGACGTCGGTCAAGGACAGCACCAGCTGCGGGAGCGCGAGAATGGCGAACGCGACGGCGAGCAGTCCGATCGTGGCCTCGCCGGTGAGGCGCCAGCGCAGGTACAGACCCGCGCAGGCCGCCAGCGTCACGAGGCACAAGCAGAGGTGCAGCGAGACATACACCTGCGCCATGTCGCCGAGCCCGCGGGCGGATAGGACCGAGGCGCCGAGCGCGAGCACGGCAACGGCCGACATGACCAGTGCTGCCCGACCCCAGAAGCGGGCACGCGGGTGCTCCAGCCCGATGGCGGGCGGAGTCCGGTCATCCCCTCTGCGGTCGGGTCCCCGGTATGCCGATACCGAATGCTGTCCCCACCCCGACACGCAGCCAGAATACGGGCGGCGACCGTGGGCCGACAGGCTTTGCCGCGGATTCATGACCGATTTAGAGTGCGGATCGAGAACAATTTGCCGTCTCGACTTCCCTTTTCCGCCGTCTATCACGGTCCGTGCAACGAATCACACACGTTGTTACCGTGAGCCGCGTGCAGAGACCCCTGCTGCTGGTGGGCATCGTGGCGTTCGTCGTGGTCGAACGCTCCGCGGGTGCCTAGCACCTACCCGGTGACGTGCAGGCGCTGCACGCCCCTAACGGTCGGGTGCCGATCGGCTGCCTGCCCCAGACAGTGTCGTCGGTGGACTTCGTGGTGCCTATGCCGGGCCGCGCCGACGGCAGCCTGCGGCTGACCCGGGACGGGGGCGCGACCTGGCGGCCCGCGGGGCGGGACAGGTTGTAGCGGAGCGCGATGGGCTCGGGTTCGCGAATCCTTAGGTGCTGCCTCGCGAACCACCCCGGTCGTGTTTAGGTGGTGTCCGTGACTCGCACGCCCTTCCAGATCCTCGTCGTCTGCACCGGCAACATCTGCCGCTCGCCGCTGACCGAGCGACTGCTCCGTCGGCGCCTCGACGATCGCCTCGGACGCGGGGCCGAGGGCATCGTGGTGAGCAGTGCAGGCGTCCGCGGGCTCGACCGTTCGCCGATGGACCTGCGCGCAGCGGAGCAGCTGCGCCGCCTCGGCGGTGACCCCGAGGACTTCCTGGCCCGCTCGCTGACCGAGTGGCATGTCAGCGGCGCCGACCTCGTGCTGACCGCGACCCGGGGACATCGGGCCTCCGTGCTCTCGGAGGCGCCGGCGGCGCTGCACCGCACGTTCACGCTGCGGGAGTTCGCCGACCTCGCGCCGTACCGGCCGCTCGACGCGGTCGACCAGATCGATCATGGTCGCGACCCGCTGGCCGGCCTGGTGGCCGAGGCCGCGCAGCGCCGCGGTTCGGCGACGCTTCAGAAGTACGACGTACCCGATCCCTACATGCAGTCGGCCGAACGCCACCGCGAGGTCGCCGACGTGATCTCCGCGGCGGTCGACCGCATCGTCGACGGTCTGGTCGACGCGCACGGCGCAGGAGCCGCGGTGGCAGACGCCAACGCCGGGGCCCGTCAGTAGACCAGGGCCTGCGCACCCTCAGCGAGCGACTCCTCGACGAACACCGAGGCTCCGGCGATGCGGATGCCCTCGATCATGTCCTCCTCGTCGATGTCGCGCCGGGCGGCGCACTGGGTGCACAAGGTGACCCTGCCGCCGGCGAGGACGGCGTCGAGCAGCTCGTCCAGCGGCGCTGAGTGCGGCAGGTCGAACTCCTTGGCGCGGCCGGGGAGGGCGAACCACGCGGACTCGCCGGTCAGCCACAGCGACACGTCGGCGCCGGTGGCGATCGCCGTCACCGCGACCGTGAACGCCTGGCTGCACCGCTCGGGTGCGTCGCTGCCTGCGGTCACCTTGATCACCAGCGGTCGGGTCGCCATGGGGGCCAGCCTAGGACGTGTTGGAACGTGCACCGTTGCGGTGGGGGAGCCGCGGGAGGAGGCTGGAGGGAGGAGATCGAGGTATTCGGCAGGTGGTGATCGACATGCCAGGTCTCACAACCCGGCCGGCGACGATCTGGATCGCGACGGCCCTCGCGGTGGTCGCGGTGATCGTGATCGTGCTGGTGCTCATGTACAGCGGAGGCGGTACCGGCGCCGGGCCCGCCGGTGGCGGGGGCGGTCTGATCTACTGAGCCGCCGCTACTCCCTAGTCCCGGGCGTGGTCGACCACGTCGCGGATGGCGTCGGACACCAGCTGCGGCTGCTCGACGGCGATCCCGTGTCCGCTGTCGGTGTCGGTGACATGCCGGGCCTCGAGGTCATCGGCGAGCAGCTTCTGCGCGGCAAGCCACGCGGGGAAGGTCGAGCGCCTCGCGACCTGGAGGTCCCACGGCTGGTCGGAGGTGAGCACGGCGGCGGGTACGTCGTCTGGCAACGCGGGCGCGGCCCGGATCTCCTCGAGACTTGGTTCGTAGTCAGGAATGTCGAGACCCTGCGCTGCGTCCATCTCGTCGATCACAGCCATCCAGTTCGACCACTGAACCGGAGTGAACGTGTCCTTCAGGAACACCGAGGCACCGTCGACGGTGACCAGGCCGGACACCCGGTCGGAGTCGGTGCGCGCGAGCAGGCCAGTGATCATCGCGCCCCAGGAGGCCCCGACCAGTACGTAGGGCCCGTTCTCGTCCGCGCCGGCCAGCACCGCCCGCAGGTCATCGGCGCCGTCAGCTGCCGTGGTGGGTTGCGGCACCAACGTCGACGGGCTCAGCTCGCCGTTGTCTCGGGTTGTACCGGGACGGTCGTAGGCACACACCCGCGTGAACGAGGCGACGGTCGGAAGCACCGCCCCAGCGCTCGGCCCCGGGGCGGCCGTGGGGTCGGCGGGGTCCACGGCGTCGGTCCACTCGTCCGAGGCTCCTCCGGTGCCGGACACCAGCACGACCGTGGGAGATCCGGTTCCGCGGCACTGCAGGTAGACGCGCCGGCTATCGCCGATGGGCACCATTCGCGCGAAGTCGACGGCCGCGACCGCGGTCGTCGAGGTCGTACTAGTGGGGGTGCCGGCCGCACCGCCACAAGCGGCTAGCGCGAGCGACACGGGGACCGCAATGGCGGTGAGGAGCCTGCGACGCCTGCTTGGCACCAGCCGTCGTGCAGGGCGCAGCCCTCCGAACACCACACATCCACCCTCCCACCGCACAGGCAAGGGCGCAGGGGTCTCGCTCATCCTTTGTGCAAAGGCGGCATCGAGCCGGTACCGCCCCGGACGCGCTGGTCAGACGGCTGCGCTCCGTCGTGGTGGGTCGTGGCCCGGAGGCGGGCCGGAACCGGCGCCGCTCCAGCCCCAGGTTGCGTGCAGATACGGGCTGGCTGGCCAGACGTTGACGCTGCTCAGCACCTCGTCGATGGCGTCGGTGTCCGCGGGCGGTGAAGGGGCTCGGCGGCGCAGCAGGTCGAGCTGCTCGGTGAGAACCTGCCGGAGGCTGGCGATCGTGCGTCCCCTGGAGTCGCGGAACACGAGGAGCCCGTCCTCGCGGGTGGGTGATGCTGTAGCCGCCTTCGTGCAGCCAGATGTGGTGGCTCTCGCAGACCGGTAGCTGCAGGTCCAGGTCGGTCGGCCCGCCCATGCTGTGCCACCAGAGGTGGTGGATGGCGCAGTCGGAGAACTTCACCTGGCACCCGGGGAACACACAGCTCTGGTAGGTCGCAGCGAGTGCGGCGTGCTGGCGATCGGTGACCACCCGATGGGTGTGCCCGACGTTGAGGACCCGCGCCCCGTGCTCGAGCACCACCCGCACCAGCGAGTCGCAGGTGATCCGCGCGGCGGTCGTGGTGGGGACCAGTCCGAACCGTTCCAGGAGCGCCCGGCCGTGCCCGGGCAGGCCCAGCAGGGTTGCCAGCTGCACGTGCAGCGTGGTGTGCGGGCGCTGGCGCGCCTTCTTCGGCAGCTCGGACGCGTCCATGCCCGTGCGCAGGATCCCTTCGAGGGCGTCGGCGGAGCGCTCGCCGTGGCTGCGCGGGTCATCGGTGGTCCTGGACTTCTTGGCCATCGCGGCCACCGTCGCCTTGAGCTGGTCGGCGACCACCGGGTCGAGCATCGCGTCCAGGTGCGCCAGGTCGCCCAGCCTGGCGATGCGCACCCATCGCGAACCATGGGCCCGCACCTGGTCGGCGTCGGCGTCAGGCCTGTGGGTCTGGACCAGCGCGACGCAGAACTCCCTGATCTCGTGGGGCCCCGGCTCGCGTGACCAGGCTCAGCAGCTCCGCCTCGTACGCCTGCAGCAGCTCCAGCCCGCAGGAGGGCAGCTGGTCGAGCACGGCGCGCAGGTTGCCGGTGTGCGCGAGTCCGGACCGGTACGCATCGGCCAGTGCCGGGAAGCACGCCAGGTGCCGGGCCACCCGCGACATCTTCGTGGCGTCGTCGGGTCCGCGCCGCAGGACCGACGAGGCGAACGAACGCACCGTCCTGCACCCCGTGTCGACGAGGTCGCCGCAACGCTCACCGTCGATCAGCACCTCGGCCTGGGCTGCCTGGGCCATCGTGGCCACCTGCTCCAGCACCTTCGCGCCCTCGTCCACCGGCAGCGAGCGAGCCTGGTCGCACAGGTGCTGAGCCTGCGCGACAAGCTGCTCCGATGCCTTCGACATGTACCTATCCAAGCATCGACCACCGACAGTCCCGGCCGGCAGGATCCCTTGTCCACAAGGGATCTGGCCTCAGCGCTGGTCGCGGCGCAGCGGGTGGTCGTCGGGAATCTCCACCAGCACCAGCCGCACGCCGTCAGGGTCCTCGACCCACATCTCCCGCGGCCCCCACGGCTCCAGCCGCGGGCCGCGCAGCACAGGTACGCCGGCGTCGACGAGCCGCGCCTCCTCCGCGGCGAGGTCGCGTACCTGAACCCAGATCGCCAGGCCCTGTGCGACCAGTGCTTCCTCGGAATGGCCGGAGACCTCGAGGAAACCGCCACCGAGGAAGAACACCGTGCCCGGGCTGTCGGCAGGCCCGAACTCGCGGTAGACCGCGAGGCCGAGGGTGTCGCGGTAGAAGCGGCGGCTGCGTTCGGGGTCAGACGGTCGCAGGATGACGCGGCTGCTGAGGACGTCCATGCGCGCCATTCTGCCCACGCCTGTGCCCACGGCCTTGGCGCACGGCCGGGCGGAGCCCCGCGTACGCAGGTCGTTAGAATGCGCGCCGTGGAAGCCTTCTTCGCAACCCTGCTCGTGCTGAGCGGACTGATGATCACATGGTTCTCGGTCTACGTCGTGTACAAGCTGTACAAGGGCCAGTCCTGAGCCGTGGCCTTCCATATCCCTTCTGACCTGCACGCCGACTGCGCGCCGATCGTCTGGCTGCTCGGCACCTGGCAGGGCAACGGCCAGGGCGACTACCCCACGATCGAGAAGTTCTCGTTCCGGCAGGAGGTCATCTTCGCCCACGACGGCCGGCCCTTCTTCCACTACTTCAGCCGGGCCTGGATCACCGACGACGAGGGCAACGACATTCGCCCGGGTGCCCTGGAGACCGGCTTCATCCGGCCCAGGCCCGACAACCAGCTCGAGCTGGTGCTGACGCACCCGACGGGCTTCGCCGAGATCTGGTACGGCGAGGCCGACGGCGCCAAGATCGAGCTCCAAACCGACGCCGTCGTCCGCACTGAGAGCGCCAAGGACTACAGCGCCGGGCACCGGCTGTACGGCCTGGTCGACGGCGACCTGATGTGGGCTTTCGACATGGCCGCGATGGGCCAGCCGCTGCAGTCTCATCTGTGGGGACGGCTCAAGCGAGTCTGACTGCCCGGAGGCGGCTCCATGCGGGCCGCGAGACCTTAACCCGCTGAGGCACGGCGCCAATCAACGGCCGTCCTCGAATCGCGACATCGGTTGCGGCGAGCCGTTCCGAGTCCGTATGCGTCCAACGAACCAAGCTACCGGGGTCAACAGCCCGTCGTGGAAGCCCGCATACACTCGATCTGTGCGACACGGGGATGGGGTCGATCAGGAGACGGACTGGCAGGACGAGCTGCGGGCCCGGGGCTACCGGCTGACCCCGCAGCGCCAGCTGGTGCTCGAGGCCGTCCAGGACCTCGAGCACGCCACGCCCGACGAGATCCTCGCGCACGTGCGTGACCAGGCCTCCGGTGTCAACATCTCCACGATCTACCGCACCCTCGAGCTGCTCGAGGGCATCGGCCTGGTGACGCACACCCACCTGTCGCACGGCGCCCCGACCTACCATTCCTCGGCGGTACCCAAGCACGTGCACCTGGTGTGCCGGTCGTGCAAACAGGTGTCCGACGTCGACCCCGACGTCGTCGCGCCGATGGTGCAGCGGCTGCAGCGCGACGAGGGGTTCGACACCGACGTGGCGCACCTGACCGTGTTCGGCCTCTGCCGCAACTGCTCGGCGTGACCACGCCCGCCGCCGCTGACGTGTCTATGCAGGACAAATGGGTAGGGGTCGGCAATGCCCTCTGAGACCTCTCTCCTCGCGGGCCGCTACCGGCTCGCGTACGTCCTCGGCAGCGGCGGCATGGGCCGGGTGTGGCGCGCGTACGACGAGACCCTCCACCGACCGGTCGCGGTCAAGGAGGTGCATCTGGCCAACGACCTGTCCGCGCGCGAGCGCGAGGCGCTGAGCGAACGCACGATGCGCGAGGCGCGCCTGACCGCGCAGCTCAACCATCCCGGGGTGGTCGCCACCTACGACGCGGTGGTCGAGGACGGGCGTCCGTTCATCGTCATGGAGCTGGTCGCGGCGACCAACCTCGCCGACCGCGTCGCCGAGGACGGTCCGCTGCCCGCGCACGAGGTGGGCCGGGTCGGTTCGCGGCTGGTGGACGCGAGCGCGGTCCCGGCACTGCACACGAGCGGGGCCAGCACCGGACAGGTGGTCGCCCTGATGCTG
>Ga0190270_10001029_pt1 | contig 12688 bp, 8 predicted proteins | sample Popmic320T_FD_133748 | JGI IMG/M metagenome (GOLD analysis project Ga0190270, IMG submission 133748) | Populus adjacent soil microbial communities from riparian zone of Weber River, Utah, USA - 320 T | ecosystem: Environmental > Terrestrial > Soil > Riparian zone | place: USA: Utah | collected... | reverse complement strand
TCTTCCCGCTGAGCGTAGATGTGCACGCCGAGCTTTTCGCCTTCTCGCCGCAAGCGCTCTTTCAATTCCGTCGCACTCTCCTCGGCGCGCGTAATGTTGGCAATAATTACCATCGCAAACTTTCCCTGAACCACCGTCTGATTGATATCCACGATGCTGCAATTCGCTTCGGCAAGGATTTGCGCAACGGCCGCGACGATACCAGGATGATCCACACCAAACACCGATATGATCATCCGGTCGGAAGAACCCGCAGATTGGGATGTTACTGAGCTGCTGGTTGGGTATGACTGTGGACGGCCGTACGTGCTGCCGTTGGTATTAACGAAGGGCTCGATCTCGCGGTAAATCTCAGTGACTAACTGTTCTACTGTTTGTTCGTCAGCTGAATTGCCTAAGCGGCTATAGACAGCTTTGGTGAGCCGGTAGATTAGATCTTCATTGGCCATCGGTCATTTGCAATTGTCGATTGCCAATTGCCAATTGTTTATTGAGCGTTGCGCACCCTGCAATTAGATTCGAAGGCCGGCAATCGGCAATGATTAGGGTCGTCCGTTATCGCGCGCCAGCTTCACACTTGCCTCGCGCATCTCTTCTGAAACTTCGCCTGTGATGTCTACCCGATCGACTATCCCGACGACCGCGGCTTCAATCGACATATCCTGATTGCCGATGGCGGAACGGGCTGCCTTTCCAAACGCACACATCACCATCTCACCAGTACCCGCGCCCAGGCGATCCGCAACGATAACAATATTCTTTGTTGGCTCTTTATCGAGGTCGAACGGATGCACCACCAAAAACCGCACCCCTTCAAGGTCCGGCGACTTCTTGGTAGACCAAACTGTTCCGACTACTCTTGCTAAGAACATGTTAAGGGTATCGGGTGTCGGGTGTCGGGTGTCGGGTACACTGGCACCCGGCACCTGATACGCGGCACCCTTCTTTCAGCCTTTAGCAAACACTTCCGCCGGCTCGCCCATGTCGCGCGCAGCAGGCGTGATAATTGTTTTCGCGTTGATGTAAATCTTCGCGCCTTTCTGAATAGCCTGCCGAACGTCATCTTCACTTACGAAGTCGACGGTCTTATTCCCATTAACGGACGATGTTGCGGCTGAAGGTGCCGGGGCCGCACTCCTGCCGCCGTTTCCTGTTTGCCTTGAGTCTTCACGCTGCGGCGACGTGTGGCTGGGACCGGCATACATGCTGCCGGCTTCAGTCTCCACAGCGGGCCGTGCGGCTTCGCGCTCAGGTGGCGGTGCCAGAGCCGGTTGTTCAGGTCGACGGCCGGCCAGGAACTTGTCAACAATCGCGGAGATTTCTTCCCGGTTGATCTTGCCGCCGGCCCCGACGACAACCTGCGGTTGCCGCGGCTGTTGAGCAGGCGTCGATGGCTGGGCCGATGCCGGTGTGCGTGTTGCCGCGGCAGACGCCGCAGGTCGCGCACTCTTCACGGGTCTGGTTTCAAATGCAACCCTCTTTATGTCGAGCAAATGCAGCGGCGATACATTGTCTGAGGTGACGTTTCCGCCCCACGAACCGCAGCCCAGCGTCATCGAAGGTGGCAACGCAGTTGAAAAACCAATCGCCCCATGTGTGGTTGGCGTGTTGACGGTTATCCTCGACGCAGGCATCTCGCTGCCGTACTGGACCGCAGCCTCACGTGAGCGAGTGTGGATACCGGCCGTGTGGCCCATGCCTCCGTAACGCAAAACTTCATAACAGCGTTCGGCGCCTTTTACCAATCCATCGACTACATAGAACGCGAGAATCGGCGACAGCTTCTCCATCGAGAGCGGATACTCGCGCCCGACTCCTGCCACATCCGCAATCAGGCAACGCGTTCCCGGCGGCACGCTAATGCCTGCCATCTTCGCGATCACTTCGACAGACCTTCCCACGATAGCGGGATTAAGCGACCGCTGCGGCGTCGCTACGACCTTGCCAAGTTGATCAGCTTCCGACTGAGAAACGAAATATGCGCCCTGCGCTTTGAATTGTTCTCTGACGGCTTGTTCAATTGGAGCATCGCACACAACTGCCTGTTCGGAAGCGCAAATTGTTCCATTATCAAAACATTTGCCCGTCAGGATGTCCTGCACGGCCTTGGCAACGTCGGCCGTTCTTTCCACAAACACCGGAACGTTACCCGGGCCAACTCCAAACGCGGGTTTGCCGGACGAATATGCGGCCCGCACCAGGCCAATGCCGCCGGTCGCGAGTATCACAGCGGTTTGCTTGTGCTTCATCAAAGCTTCGGTGCCTTCGATGGTGGCCATGGTCATGCAGCCGATTGCTTCTGCCGGCAAGCCTTCTTTGACGCCGGCTTCGCGCATCACGCGCGCGCTTTCGTTTATACACTTGGCGGCGGACGGATGCGGCGACAGCACGATCGCGTTTCGCGACTTGATGGCGATCAGGATCTTGAAAATGGCGGTGGAGGTTGGATTCGTGGAAGGAATGATGCCCGCCACTACACCGCGCGGGCTCGCGATTTCTACAACGTCTTTCGACTCGGAAACGACTCCCACCGTGCGCAGGTCGCGAAAGTAGTTCCAAACATCTTCTGCCGCGAAACGGTTCTTTTCTCTCTTATCATCAGGAACACCATAGCCCGTTTCTTCGACCGCCATAGCTCCCAGCCGTGCGGATTCGCGCAGCGCCGCCTTGGCCATCGTCTCGCAAATTCGATCGATCTCCGCTTGATCGAAACGAGCAATCTCCTGCTGCGCCTTGTAAGCGTTTTCGACGAGGTCCCGCGCCTGCTGCACTGATATGAGGTCTTTATCTGCGGACATAACAACCTCCCGCGAGCCATTGCCAATTGCCGATTGCCAATTTCCAATTGAAAGCGAGTCGACAGGTTTCTTTCAATCGGCAATTGGCAATAGGCAATCGGAATTAACGGGCTTTCTCCTTAGATCCCTCTCGCGCGCCTGACTGAAGCGAACGCCCTTCGCCCTCGCCTAGCTGGCCGCGTGAGCCACCGCCCTGAAGGGATCGTTCGTCGGGACTTAAACCTGTGCGTCCATCAACCGGCAGCACACGTTCGACTTCGGCATGCGGGCGAGGAATAACGTGCACGCTAATCAGTTCCCCAACCCTGCGCGCGGCAGCGGCGCCCGCGTCGGTTGCAGCCTTTACTGCGCCCACGTCCCCACGCACGAATATGGTTACATAGCCCGCACCGATGTACTCTTTTCCGAGGAGCGTAACATTCGCCGCTTTTACCATTGCATCAGCCGCTTCCACGGCTCCGACGAAGCCTTTGGTCTCCACCATTCCGAGCGCTTCTAAGGGCATCTCCGTTTCCTCACTTTTTCTTGTTGTAGAAATTAAAATCGAGTTATTGTTTCTGGCGTCAACCTATCACCGCGCGCCCGAAGAATCAAGAGACGCACGTTACAGAACCGACCGCGGAAGCGGATGCAGGAAGGATGTCGGGTGCCGGGTTATCGGTGTTGGCTGTCATTCCAGCGAGGAGTTGTCGAATATTCGGTTCGGTTCTTACCGACATCCGATACCCGACACCCGACACCCTTCCTGCATTCGCTACCGCGCCTGGTCATTGTTCGAAAGTTTGACACCATTTGCCACGCCATATATATTCGCCGCAACCAGTTAGTTTGGTCTTGTAGAGCGCGCTAATTCACCCCGAGCCTAGGGAATTTCGTTTTTAGACCGTTTTCAACTGGCCTCTAGCGCGCGGCCACCTTCCGCTAACAGCAGGTGCCAGAGGACGCACGCGAATTGGTGACAGCAGCGACTATCGGTGAACAGTTGCGGCTCGCGCGCGAGGAGCAGCAGATACCGCTGCGCGCAGTCGCAGATGAGACACGAATTTCGGTTCACTATCTCGAAGCGATCGAACTCAACGACTTCAACCGGCTTCCTGGCGGAATTTTCAATCGCAGCTTTGTGAAAGCATATGCGCGCTGCGTCGGCGTCGACGAGAAAGAGGCTGTTGAAGGCTATACGCGCTACATGCGGGAAGCGGGAGATACAGGCGAAGAAGCCGGCAGTACTCGTTTTCATTCAGTCGTTTATACCGACACTCCAGCGACACGTTCTCCGATTCTGACAGTGGTGCTGGCGATTGTGATTCTGGCAATCTTAACAGCAGCAGCATTGGCGATACTCAATTGGTACCAGCGGCGATCGACGGTGTTACATCAGCAAACGTCTTCGTCTCGCGAAATGATCACTGGCAATTACGCGCCATACGGCTTACTTAGCCCGGACGGTTCCGGCGATTTAGATATTTGGAAAACTGATTACGAACAGGTCTTGCAATAGTTGTTGTTCTCTCTTTGCCGTGTGTCGCAAGGCACACCAGATAAACGTGCGCAGCGTTTTGCGGAAGTTCGGAACGACTGTGCCTAAATCAAACTCAATGCCCGCTTCACTGGCGGGCATTTCCGTATTCATTTTTACTTAGCCTGCTAACGGTTGAACAGGCATTCCTGCCTTTCACAGTTCAGCAAAGCTAGTTGAGATTAGACAGGCCTCCCGCGAATGTCCGACAGACAAGAATGTCTGTCCTACTCAAGGAGTTGAAACAGTCTTTATGATTTCCGCCAATATTCCCGAAGGTCTTACGTTTGACGATGTGCTTCTGCTTCCGGCGCGCTCCGATGTGCTGCCATCGGAAACAGACACGTCGACTCAATTCACACGAAACATCAAACTACAAATTCCTCTCTGCTCGGCAGCGATGGACACGGTGACTGAAGCTGCCCTGGCGATAGCCCTGGCCCAACAAGGCGGCATCGGCGTCATTCACAAAAATCTGAGCATCGAGCGGCAGGCTGAAGAAGTCGACAAGGTGAAGCGCTCAGAGTCCGGGATGATCGTGGATCCGGTCACGATTCTTCCAACCAAACCTGTGCGGGCGGCTCTTGAAGTAATGGAGCGCTTTAAGATTAGCGGCGTACCGGTAGTCGACGAAGACGGACACCTCGTCGGGATCATAACTAATCGCGACTTGCGATTTGAGACGCGCTTCGATATTCCTGTTTCTGAAGTGATGACCGCGCAGCCGTTGGTCACAGTTCCCGTAGGCACCACGCTAGAGCAGGCCAAGGCGGTCCTTCAAAAACATCGGATTGAGAAGCTGCTCGTGGTCGATAGTGATAAGCGCATCAAGGGCCTGATTACAGTAAAAGATATTCAAAAGGCCATTAAGTATCCCTCGGCTGCGAAAGACGACCTGGGGCGTTTGCGAGTCGCCGCTGCGATCGGAGCCACCGGAGACTTTCGCGAACGCGCTGCCGAACTCGTCAAAGCCCGGGTGGATTGTTTAGTCGTCGACACGGCTCACGGACATTCGTTGCGCGTGCTCGAAGCCGTCCGCGAAATCAAGAGTCGCTACCCTGACACCGATTTGATAGCCGGCAATGTGGGTACATTTGAAGGAGCACAGGAACTTGCGGATGCCGGGGTCGACGCGATCAAGGTGGGTATTGGACCAGGCTCAATCTGCACCACGCGCGTCGTAACGGGTGCGGGCGTGCCGCAAATAACTGCTATTCAATCATGCGTAAAGGCGGCGCAGACGGCTGGCGTCCCTGTGATTTCCGATGGCGGCGTTAAGTTTTCCGGCGACGTCGCAAAAGCACTCGCCGCGGGCGCAGACGTGGTAATGATCGGATCGCTTTTCGCAGGTACCGAGGAAGCGCCGGGAGAAGTGATTCTCTTTCAGGGACGTTCCTTCAAGACTTATCGCGGGATGGGTTCCATTGGCGCGATGCGCGAAGGCTCGCGCGATCGCTATGCCCAGGAGATGACGGAGGCGGAATCGAAGTTGGTGCCGGAGGGAATAGAAGGGCGCGTTGCCTACAAAGGAACGATCGCCGAAATGACTACGCAGCTCGTTGGCGGACTGCGCTCAGGCATGGGCTACACGGGTTGCCGATCGATCAAGGAGTTTCAGGAGAAGAGCCAATTCATCCGCATCACTTCAGCCGGACTCCGCGAATCACACGTTCACGACGTGATCATTACAAAGGAAGCGCCAAACTACCGGTTGGAGTAAATCCTCCGGCTGAAAGTCGCCCGGCTAGCTCTTCCTTAAACGCTTCTTAGTGCTGTGCAATCGACTTCCAAAAGCTCCGACGTATTCGCCGGCTTATAGTAAAAAGGACCTCGGGAGTTCCACGTTTGAGAATCAAATTTTTTGCGCGCCCCGCAAGCTATACAGACACGGTAGCTCTCGCCATGTCTTGAAAAAGGACGACTCAGGTCTTTGTGTGAACAACCAAAGACACGCGCCACCCAAGTGGTTAGGCCGAATGTTACTTTCCCCAATACCCGACTTCGGGTCGGATATCGCTCTAATGTTCCAAGTGTTGCTTCCATAACCCTTCTTCCTTGGTGAAAAGTCTGAAACCTTGCGTCCCCGCCAAGATTTGACAAATCTTGTCACGTCAAAAGCTCGCCTCAACTGGGGTAACCGTGATCCGTTCCTAGCAAACGAAATGCCTGACCGAGTAGGACAGACATTCCTGTCTGTCCCAGTCACCCGGTCAGGCAACTTGGTTTAAACTGAGGAGCTGTCCCGGCCTTGCAAATCTGTTAACGGAACTCTACGTATGGGCGGGCTTCACAAAAAGCGCTTGCACTCAGTCCGCGTTAGCGGACGACTGAAAAATAGGGCGGGTTTACCCGCGTCCATTCAGCCACGCCTGGCGCAGTGCTTTCTGTTCCGGTGTCGCATCTTTCCTTTCCTCGATGCGATAGTCGAAACGCTCGGGAGGACCAAGCACAAGGGTTGCGCGGATCGTTTGCCGGTTACGTTTCACTGTAACCGGAATGCGGTCACCCTCCTTACGCCGGCTGAGAGCGAGGAGAAGATTTTCTCTTTTGATCTTCTTCCCGTCGAGGGTGAGAATCTCGTCGTCGTCCTGCAACCCTGCATCTTCGGCAGGTGAATAGTTTCTCACACTGTCTATCCGCAGGCTTTCCGTATCTTCCAAATCCAGAGTAATCCCTGCGTTGTATGGCTCACGAGCGACTGAACGCGCCACTCGCAATCCCACGTAAGCAAACGCCTCGTCATACGGCAAGACCTCGAGATCACGAACGTGGCGGTTAAAAAAATCGCTGAGGTTGGTACCGACGACATCGGAAGCTACTCGCTCGAAGTCCTCAGGCGTGTAACCGCGGCCACGAAGGTAGTAGGTTGCATTCGGACTGTTGACATAAAACTCCGTATACATGCGCCGCATAACATCATCCAACGAGGCCTTGCCGTTGGTTTTCCCTCGAATAATCAGATCGAGGACCATCCCAATCAACTCGCCTTCGGGGTAATAACTAATGGCGGTGTTCTGCAGATTGGTCTTTTGGGCATGGGGCGCGTCGTCGAGAAAGGGAGCGGATAACGATGCATTTTCCGCACTCATCAAGCGGCTCCCGGGGGCGTTTTCAATTGCGTTAATTGTTTGACTCTGGCGGTTCAGCACACGCGCGTCGTCCCAGATTCCCGCGCGCCGCATCATCATGTGCCCGTAGTAATTTGTCAGGCCTTCGGCGATCCAGAGACTGCGCGTACTGACCGGGCGAGTAAAATCCCACGGACCAAGTTCGACCGGTCGGAGCCTTTTAACATTCCAAACGTGGAAAAATTCGTGAGCAACGGTGCCCAGTGCGCTGTCATACACTCCGGACTCGCCGAGCGCGCCCGGTTCGATAATCTGCGTAGACGTCAGATGTTCCATGCCGTCGCCTGAAATATCGTCCGCCGCGAAGTGCAGAAGAAAGGTGTAGGAATCAAACTCGGGTGGTCCCCACATCGCGATCTCGGCCCGCACTATCTTTTCAATGTCGCGCACCAGCGCCGCCCGCTTTCCACCTTCGTCGCCGAAGGAGTGGACCATCACGCGATACTGTTTCCCATCAACCTGGAATTGATCGACTGTAAAGTCGGGCGCAATCTCGGTGGGCGTATCCACAAAGATGTCCCAGTTTGGAAACTGCCATTCGCGCTGATCAGCACGGTCCATTCGCCCGTTGACAATTTTCCAGCCGACAGGCGGATCAATAGATAGCCTCACGGGATCGGGTTTGTGATCGACCACGTACATGAAGATTGAATGGCCGTTGTAATTTGCGTGGCGCGGATCGAGTTGTGAAAAAGTGCCGGATAGATCGTTTGCAAAAACTTTATAGCGGACAGTCACACTTTCGGCATTCGGTGTTGGTATTCGCCATGTTTGATCATCCACTCGACTGACAGGCAACGACCGCATTTTGCATTTTGTATCGCGCGGGCAGATACCGGCCAGGGCCTGGAACTCTTGTACGTTCTTTGCGAAGTCAAACACGGCGTATCGGCCCGGCGACCACTTCGCCATCTGAAAATCCAGAGACTTTGATTGCGAATCTTTCGGTAGCTCAACTTCGATGGATACCTCGAACAGGTGAGACACCGCCCGCGACATCGACAGCCGGTAAGTGATCGAACGCAGTGGTTGGTCCTGCGCGGAAACTATTCCGCACACCAGGAAAATCAACGCGCAACCCAGACTTAGTCGCGTGCGAACCGTCCCCGAAAATGACTTCATGCGTGTAACTCCAATAAGACTGATGACGAACAGGGACGCGATTATCCGGGTTGCTGAGAGAGAGTGTCAAAGAGGCGCTTCGGTAACGACGATGAACGTACCTCAGTTCGAGGTTGGGAAGGAGAGGTGCCCCCGCTCTTCCTCATGACAATCGGGTTCCAATCCCAGAACGGCGAGGGCAAGCCACCGCCGCGAAGCCAACTCCGGTGGCAAAGCCGAACCGGCCACGTAGCCCTGACTTTTGAGGCAACGCAGAACAAATCAGGGGCTTTTGCGCTTGAACAATCCATATTGAACTAATCGCTGTTTGCGGTTCCAAACCTGAGATCATAGACTCTGCATCTGACTTCTGACTTCTGACTTCTGACCTCTGACTTCCATGCCTGGCACCGAACGTCTCTACTACAACGATTCACACCTGGTTGAATTCGATGCCCGCGTCGTCGACACAAGCGAACGCGTCAGCGGGTGGACCGCGGTCACCCTCGATCAGACGGCTTTCTATCCCACCGGCGGCGGGCAGCCCAGCGATACAGGCACCTTAAACGGCACGCGCGTCGTCGAGTGCATCGACGACGAAAAAAACGGGGTACTTCACATGATCCAGGGACGAGCACCGGAAATAGGTTCAACAGTCAGAGGAAGAGTCGACTGGTCGCGCCGGCTGGATCACATGCAACAGCACACCGGGCAGCACATTCTTTCCCAGGCGTTTGTGACTCTCTTCAACGCTCCTACACGAAGCTTTCGCGTCCTTGAGGAGTCCTGCGAGATCGACATCGACCTGTCGAACCCGGCGACAGAAGTGATCGAGCGCGCTGTCGAATTGGCCAACAACGTCATCTGGGAAGACCGCGCGATCACGATCAGAAACGTATCGGCTGAGGAAGCGGCGAAGCTTCCGCTAAGAAAAGATCCTGCGCGCGCGGGTGAGCTGCGTGTCATTGAGATCGATGGATTTGATTTAACGCCCTGCGGTGGCACGCATGCCTACCGCACCGGCGAAGTTGGAATGATTGCGGTGAAACATTGGGAGCGTGCCAAAGGGCTGACGAGGATCGAGTTTGTTGCCGGTGTCAGGGCCCTCGCCGATTATCGCCGTGCGAACAAAACTGCACGCGCCGTTGCCGCATTGTATAGCTCATCGCGTGACGATGCTGCCAAACTTACAGCCCGCGTCTTGGAGGAGAACAAGGAGCTGCACCGGCGCGTTCGTGCTCTGGAGGAAATTGCGGCAAGTGTCGAGGCCGAAGGGTTACTTCGAGATATCAGCTCGACCGTGAGGGAGGACGTTCGGGGCAGTAGCCCGACCCCGGGGTCCCCGGCCGGGCAGCCCGGCTGGGGTGGGACGGTTAGGGAGGGCGTTGGCGACGGGCAACGCATCGATCAGCCCACCATCAATCAACCACCTCTTAGAGTCATCACCAGGATCTTCGACAACCGGGACGCGGAATCGCTGAAACATTTGGCCCAGGCACTTATTTCTCATTCCCAAACCATCGCCCTCCTCGGCTCTCGCGAGAAAGGCGCGGCGCGCCTGGTCTTTGCCCGCTCGGCCGACACCGCGGGGGACATGAATGCTCTAATGAAGACCGCATGCGAGATCCTCGACGGCCGCGGTGGCGGCAGACCCGACCTGGCCCAGGGCGGCGGCCAGAATGTTGAACGACTTGATGAAGCCTTGGGGCAGGCCAGCAAGACATTCGAATAAGCGACCCAAATGAGCGTCGCGCACTTATCTAATTTGCTATGGGAAACTCGAGACTTTGTCTTCGCAGTTTGACACTTCTCTTCCCGGTTCCTAATATTCCCGTGCTAGTGGGGCAGTAGCTCAGTTTGGCAGAGCGCCGCGTTCGCAATGCGGAGGTCAGGGGTTCGATCCCCCTCTGCTCCACCAATAAGCCTACCTATTTCAAATACTTAGACCAGCCAGATTATCAGCCCTCTTTTTTGCTTGTGACGCCGTTGTGACGTGGCTTCCAGAAAGTTCCACTTCAACCAGCGCGTATGCGACTTTTCCAAGTGCGGAAAACACGTCTAATTTGCCGCCGGCGGGAAGTTCTTCGGCAGAGAGTCCAGCGGGTTGGCAACTCCCAAACCTCGCACCACGTTGAACCGAAATTCGATAACTCTGACGTTTGTTATCATTTATACCGGAGGGCAACGTGGTCGTCGCGGCGCAACCCGGAGGTCATCTTTAGTTTTGGCGCGCCAGGTAAAAGTTCAACGCCGGCGTCATGTTCATCAGCAAAGATAGCGGATCAAGTTCGACTGCCCGTCTCGCTTCGTCTCCAGCAGGTAGTTATGGCAATCGCCTAGTGCCGCGTACGCCAGCGCATAGCCTGGATCTTTCTCGATAGCTTGGTGAAAGTACCCGATTCCTTTCTGAACTCCGTCCGGGCTTAACTTGTTGAAGTGATAACGGCCATTCAAATAGCAGAGATAAGCTTCGTTAACTTCCGTGTGATTCCGCGACAGCAGCTGCCGTTGATCACTGCTTGATAGCGGGTAAAGCCTCGCGGCGATCTCGCTTGCGATGGTTTCTTGTTGCCATTTGAAGTAACACTCGTTACACTACCTATATTGTTACAACGAGCGATGAGGAAAACAGTTCAAAAAACGGGGCGGCAGTGGATTCTGCTCATCCATCAGCTGCCGCCGAAGCCCACGAACCTGCGTGTGCGCATTTGGCGCAAGTTGCAGAGAGTCGGCGCCGTGGCAATTAAGAACTCTGTCTACGTCTTACCAGCAACAGAGGCAACGCATGAGCACTTCCAGTGGTTGAAGCAGGAGATTGAATCTGCCGGCGGCGAGGCTTCGGTTTTCCGGGCAGATTCGGTTGAAGGCACGACCGACGAAGAGATAATTGCCGCCTTTCGCAAGGCGCGCGATGACGAGTTCGCAGCCGTCTCGGCGCAATTTGATGGCTTGACTGGAGCAATTCGGGAACAATCTCGTGGTAAGCACCTGTCCGCCGGCCGTCTGTCTGCTCATGAAGCTGAAATCGATAAGTTGCATGCCGAGCTTGAGCGGATTGCTACCAACGACTTTTTTAACGCCTCACTGCGAGCAACTGCCTTTAGCGCCTTTGAGCGGTGCCAGAAAGCCATCCAGGCGGCTCAAGGTCCCACACGCAAGGCTGCCCTGTCACAGAAGAATCGCGGAACGCTCGACGTTGCTAAGTACCAGGGTCAGCGTTGGGTCACTCGTCGGAATCTGCACATCGACAGGCTGGCTACCGCCTGGCTAATCAAACAGTTTATCGACAAGAGTCCTCGCTTTTACTTCGTTGCTGACGCAGAAACAGTCGAAGGAGCGATTCCCTTCGACATGTTCGGGTCCCAGTTCACTCATCACGGTGAAGACTGCACCTTCGAGACGATGCTGAAGCAATTCGCTCTAACTGAGAGCAAGGGTCTGAGCGAGCTTGCCGAGATCGTCCACGACATCGATTTGAAGGACGACAAGTTTCATCGGCTTGAGGCAGCAGGGCTAAACGCAATCATTGACGGATTGAGCAAGGTGTTGAGGGATGATCGCAAGCTACTGCAACAAACGAGTATTGTTTTTGATGGGCTTTATGCACTGCTGAGTCAGGAATCTCAGCCGAAGGGTCAGGCGAAAAGCCGACGCGGAAAGCGCGCGAGGAAAAGGTAATTACCGGATCGTGCTCTGATCACATGCTGCTTCCAGAGACCTGCAAGCAGCCATCTACGAGCATTGTCTAAAATTCTGGAGGCGCCGATGAATCTAAGTAATGGCACGCGGGTTTTACTCATCAGCAATTCCACCCTTTACGGCAGCAGTTATCTCGACCATGCGGAATCAGAAATTCAAGATTTCCTGGACAACGTGCGCAAGGTTCTTTTTGTACCCTTCGCGCTGTATGACCGGGATGCTTATGCATCGATGGCGCGACAACGCTTCTACAAGATGGGTTATGGGTTGGACTCGATTCACTCGGCCGATGACGTTCACGAAGCCGTGAACGATGCAGAAGCAATCTTCATCGGTGGCGGTAACACCTTTCGACTCTTGAAGGCACTTTACGACTTAGACATTCTGCAACCAATCCGCCAGCGAGTCGCGGACGGCACACCCTACGTCGGATCCAGCGCGGGCTC
>Ga0190270_10001028_pt1 | contig 12721 bp, 12 predicted proteins | sample Popmic320T_FD_133748 | JGI IMG/M metagenome (GOLD analysis project Ga0190270, IMG submission 133748) | Populus adjacent soil microbial communities from riparian zone of Weber River, Utah, USA - 320 T | ecosystem: Environmental > Terrestrial > Soil > Riparian zone | place: USA: Utah | collected... | reverse complement strand
TCGCCGTCGTAGAACCGGTCGACCCGGTAGGTGCCGCTCATGCCGACCGCCGCGCTGAACACGTCGGGGTAGCGGCACAACACGGCCAGTGCGTTGAACGCACCGATCGAGGCTCCGGTCGCGATGACCTGCGGCCGCTGCCCGTCGAGATCGGCGTAGATGGCCGGGAGCACCTCCTGACGGATGCACTCGTGGAACTGGTTGAGCAGCCACATGCGGTAGGCCGGCGGGCCGGTCGCCGAGACCATCGCGCGGCCGGCCACGCTGTCGCAGGAGTACAGCTTGACCCGGCCGCTCTCGATCAGCTCACCGCACGCGTCGACCAGGTGGTTGCGCTCGATCTCCTCGGCGTCGCCACCTGCCGTGGGGAACACCAGGACCGGAGTGCCGTAGTGGCCCCAGCGCGCAAGACCGATGTCCTGCTGCAGCCGCTCGGAGTGCCACCGTTCGGTCGCCTTCACCGCACCACCGCCTCGAACCTACGCGTGCTCGTCCTCCCTGACCCGGGTCACCAGCTGGGTCGGGTTGGAGAAGCGTAGTGCGATCACGAGGAGGACCAACATCGAGCCGGTGTAGATCGTCGCCATCGCGTCCACGGACTGGTTGGCGCGGATGCCGGCGGCGAACACCGAGTTGTACAGCGCCACGACCAGTGGAGTGCTCTCCGGGCCGGCGGTCAGGAAGCTCAGCTCGAACATGCCCACGGTGCGCACGAGCACCAGGATCGACGCGGCGAGGATCCCCGGCACCAGCAGCGGGCCGAGCACCTGGGTGAAGATCGCCGTGGTCCGTGCCCCACACATCCGCGCCGCGGCCTCGATCTTCGGGTCGATCTGTTCGATGAAGGGGGTCATGGTGAGGATCACGAACGGAACCGAGGGCACGAGGTTGGCGATGATCACGCCCGGCAGGCTCCCGGCCAGGTGCACCTTGAACAGCACCGTGGCGAGGGGGATCCCGTACGTGATCGGCGGAACCAGGATGGGCAGCACGAACAGCAGCATCAGGAGCTTCTTGCCCGGGAAGTCCCGGCGGGCGAGCGCGTACGACGCGGGCAGCCCGATCAGCACCGAAAGCACGACGACGGCGACCGCGACCTCGAGGGTCACCAGCAGGACCGAGGAGAGCCCGAACTCGCGCCAGGCGTCGGCGTACCAGTGCAGCGTGAAGCCTTCGGGAAGCCAGGTGCCGAACCAGCGGGTGCCGAGGGAGTCCACCACCACCGAGGCGACCAGCGCGATCAGGTTGACGAAGAAGAACGCGACGGCACCCCACACGAAAATCGGCCACAACCGCATCCGGCCGCGCTGCGCCTTTGGCCGCCGGCTGCCGACCGCGTCCTCGGTCGATGTGGCCATCAGCCCTTGCCTCCGGTGGCGCCACGGTAGAGCGAGGCCCGCCAGACCATCACCAGCCCGATCACGACCAGCATCACGACGGCCATGATCATCGCCATGGCGGAGCCCATGGAGTAGTCGACGTCCTGGAAGGCCGCCTCGTACGCCGCGATCGAGATGACCCGGGTCGAGCCGGCCGGGTCGCCCACCAGCTGCGCGGACGGGAACACGGAGAACGCCAGCACGAACGTGAGCATGAACGTGATGGACAGCCCGGGCGCCAGCAGCGGAAGCGTGATGGTCCGGAACCGCTGCCACGCCCCGGCGCCCAGGGTGGCCGCTGCCCGGTCCAGCGAGGGGTCGATGCCGGAGATGTAGGACAGCGTGAGCAGGAACGCGAACGGGAAGCCGGTGATCACAAGACTGAGGAAGACCCCGATCCAGTTGTGGGTCAGCACCAGCTCGGAGTCGATGACCCCGAGACCGAGCAGGGCCTTGTTGAGCCAGCCGTCGGGACCGGCGTACATGATCAGACCCTGGGCGGTCAGCACCGTTCCCAGGGTGATCGGGACGACCAGGATCGTCGTCAGCGTGCGCTTGCCGCGTACCTTCCCGCGCATCACGTACGCGACCGGGATCGAGGCCAGCACGTTGACCAGCGCGGCCGGCAGACCCAGCCCCAGAGTGGTCCCGATGGTGTCCCGCAGGAACGGGTCCTGGAAGAACGTGACGTAGTTGGCGAACGGGCTACCGCCGTCGGTGGGCTGGAACGAGAGCTGCAACCCGTAGAAGAAGGGGTAGAGGAACAGCACGCCCGCGAACACGACCGCGGGTGCCAGCAGCCAGAGGGTCCGGTCGACACCGCGTTCCGCCAGCCGGTGCCGCCACGAGGTCGGAGCTCGCCCGTTCGGGTCGGTCGGCGTCCGTGTCTCCTCGGCGGTCGCGGTCATGCCGCGAGCCCCGCGGCCGTGGCCTCGGCACCTCGGAACACGAGCACGCGGTGGGCCGGAACGCCGAGCACGACCCGGTCACCGGGAGCCACCCGCTCCTGGGTGCGGAAGTAGACCTTCTGCCCACTGGGCATGGCTGCCTCGACCGAGAGCTCGCGACCGTGGTACTCGGCGACCTCCACCGTCACCTCGAGGCGGTTGCCGTCGACCTCCCCCATCACGAAGTCCGCCGGACGGATGGCCGCCACCGCACGCCCCGCGGTGACCTCCTCCCGGTTCGACCCGTGCAGCGTGAGGTCAGGTCCCTGGACCACCACATCGTCGGCGTCGGCGCGCGTCACGTCGAGCTCCAGCAGGTTGCGGTAGCCCATGAAGCCGGCGACGTAGGCATTGCTCGGGTAGTCGTAGATGCTCTCGGGGGTCCCGAACTGCTGCATGGCGCCCTCGCGGAGCACCACCAGCCGGTCGGCCATCGACAGCGCCTCCTCCTGGTCGTGGGTGACGTAGATCGTCGTCAGACCGAGGTTCTGATGCAGTCGCCGGATCTCCATCCGCATCTCGAGGCGAAGCTGCGCGTCGAGGTTGGACAACGGCTCGTCCATGAGCACCAGCGGAGGCCGCAGGGCAATCGCCCGCGCGATCGCCACCCGCTGCTGCTGTCCTCCGGACAGCTGGCCCGGCATCTTGTGCTGGTGCTCCTCGAGCTGGACGATGGCGACCGCCTCGTCCACCCGTTGGTTCAGCTCGGCCTTGCCGACCTTGCGCATCTTCAGGCCGAACCCGATGTTCTTGCGTACCGACATGTGCGGGAAGAGCGCGTAGTTCTGGAACACCATGCCGAACCCGCGCTGCTCGGGCTGCACGGTGTCGATCCGCCGGTCGTCGAGGTGGATGGCCCCCTCGGTCAGCGGCAGCAGGCCCGCCAGGCAGTTCAGCGCCGTGGACTTGCCGCAGCCCGACGGGCCGAGCAGCGCGACGAACTCGCCACCCCGGATCGACAGGCTGAGATCGGTGAGCGCGTTCTGGGTGCCGTATCTCCTGGTCACGCCGTCGAGCCGGAGCTCCTGGAAATCGTGCTGCGTCATGGTGCGCCCTACCTATTGGCTGCCGACGAGGCGGTTCCACTTGTCGAAGGCCTCGACCTGCTTCTCTGCCGGCAGCGACGTCTCCACCGGGAACTGACCGATCCACTGGTCGTACTGCGGACGACCGTACTTCTGGATCACCGACTGGCTCTTCTGCGGCGCCATGTCGAGACTGACTCCCTTGACCGCGGGACCGGGGTAGAAGTAGCCGCTGTCATACGCGATCGCCTGCTGGTCGGGCTTGAGCATCCACTTGATCAGTGCGAGGTTCGCGGACAGCTGGTCGCCCGAGAGGCCCTTGGGAACCAGTGCGTACTGCGCGTCGCTGACCCACGTGTGGTTGTCCATGACCGCCACCTCGACGTTCGCCGGGACGGTGCCGAGCGCGCGCGGGTTGATGTCCCACCCCGTCGTCGACAGGATGATGTCGACGCTTCCCGAGGCCAGGTTCTCCATGGTCTCGTCCGTGCCGGTGGGATACGGCGCGGTGTACTTCCCCAGCTCCTGCAGGTACGCCCAGGTCTTGTCCCAGCCCTCGGCAGGGTCGGTGGGGTCCTTGTCACCGAGCAGGTAGGGAAGGCCCATGAGCCAGGTACGGCCGGGTCCGGAGTTGGCGGGGTCGGCGTACTGGACCTTGCCGGGGTTCGCCTTCGCGTACGCGAGGAGCTCCTGTGGCGAGGAGGGCACGTCGGTGACGCGAGACGGGTCGTACTCCAGTAGCGGGCCCGACGGGTAGTAGACCAGCTCGATGCCGTAGCCCTCGGCCAGCCCTTGCATGTCAGCGGCGGGCGGCAGGTAGTTCTGCATGAGCCCCGGGAACCGGTCCTCGAACGTCGGGATGAGCTTCTCCAGCACCCCGGTGTCGATTCCCGCCGACAGGCCGTCGGTGCCGCTGAGGACCAGGCTCGTGGTGGCGTCGCCGCCCTGCTGCTCGGCCTGCAGCCTGCCGGCCATGTTGGGCGCCGGCGCGCTCGTGTAGGTCACGTCCTCGACGATGTCGGGGTTGGCCCGCGCGAAGTTCTCGATCATGCCCTTGGTGAGCTGGAGGTTGCCCGCGACGTCGAGCACGTTCAGCGTCACCGGTTCGCTGGGCTTGGCGGGTACCTCGCCGGCGTTCGCCCCCTCGGTGTCCGTGGACGGGGCGCTGCACGCCGACAGGGCCAGCACGATCGCCACCGCTACCCCCGTGAGCGTCCTGCGTGGGTCTCGGATCCGGCTCATGCTGATCTCCATTCCGGGGCGGGTACCGAGCCATTGAGGCAGTGACCGCAGGCGATGGCAAGCGGTTGCCATCAGTTGTCTCGTCTCCTACCGTCAGCCGTCCGAGAACTCCCGAGGAGTACGCGATGGCCGGACAGCCGCGCCCCCGACGCAGCGACGGGTCGCCCACGATCTACGACGTGGCCCGGGTCGCCGGGGTCGCGCCATCCACGGTGTCGCGCGCCTTCTCCCGGCCCGGACGGGTCAACGGCGAGACCGCAGAGCGGATCCGCACCATCGCCACCGAGCTCGGCTACCGGACCAACCCCCTCGCACGGGCACTGCCGACCGGGCGTACGTCGATGATCGCCCTGGCGATCTCGGACATCACCAACCCGTACTACTTCGAGATCATCCGCGGCGCCCAGGCGACTGCTGCGGCGGCCGGGTACACGATGCTGCTCGCCGACGCCCAGGAGTCGCAGCAGCTGGAGCGGGAGGCGCTCGAGCGTGCGGTGCCCTCGGTCGACGGCATCGTCCTGGCGAGCACCAGGATGTCGGACTCGGCGATCCGGATGACCGCCAAGCAGCGCACGCTGGTCGTGCTGAACCGGGCCGTGGCCGACGTGCCCAGCGTGGTGATCGACCATGCCCAGGGCATGCGGTACGCCTTCGAGCACCTGCGCGGTCTCGGCCACGAGCAGATCACCTACCTGTCCGGGCCGGAAGCGGCGTGGGCCGACGGCATGCGCTGGCGTGCACTGCGCGAGCTGAGCACCGAGGCCGGCCTGGGCCTGCGACGGCTGGGGCCGTACCCGCCGACGGTGGTCGGCGGCGTCGCCGGCGCAGAGGACCTGCGGCAGCAGCCGACCTCGGCCGTCATCGCCTACAACGACCTGATGGCGATCGGGCTGCTCCGGGGCCTGGCGGCCATCGGGGTGCGTGTGCCTGACGACGTCAGCGTCGTCAGCTGCGACAACATCTTCGGAGCCGAGCTGGTAACGCCGGGACTCACCACGGTCGCGGGCCCGCTGCGCACCCTGGGCTCCGCCGCGGTGCAGAACCTGCTGGCGCTGGTCGCTGGTGCCGAGCCCACGACCGGAGAGCCGGTACTGCTCCCGACCAGACTGGTGGTGCGCGAGTCCTCGGGCCGGCGCAGCGCCACCGGGTGGGGCGCTCGCGGCAACTGATGGCAACCGATTGCCACCTGCGCCGCGGCTCTTCACGATGAGTCCATGTCGAGTTCCGCCCCGGCGCTCAGCCCCCATCCCGACCGTCTGCTGCCGCCCGCACCCGAGCTGCGCGCCACCGCCCGCGAGCTGTACGCCGCGGTGCGCGACCTGCCGATCATCTCCCCGCACGGCCACGTCCCGGCCTCGCTGCTGGTCGACGACGAGCCGTTCACGGACCCGGCGAGCCTGCTGATCACCCCGGACCACTACGTCACCCGGCTGCTGCACGCCAACGGCATCCCCCTGGACGCGCTCGGCGTCGGTGCGGGTCAGCCGACCGAGGCGGAGTCACGCGAGATCTGGCGGCTGCTGTGCGAGAACTGGGCGCTCTTCCGCGGCACGCCGGTGCGGTACTGGATGGACTGAGAGCTGGCCGAGATCTTCGGAGTCACCGAACGCCCCTCGGGCAAGAACGCCGACGCCCTGTACGACCAGATCGCGCAGTGTCTGACCCGCGACGAGTTCCGCCCCCGCGCGCTGTTCCGTCGCTTCGGGATCGAGCTGCTGGCCACCACGGACGACCCGGCCGACGACCTCGCCGCACACGCCGCGCTCGCCGCCGACCCCACCTGGACGGCCAGGGTCACACCCACGTTCCGTCCCGACCGGTATCTGGAGCCGAGCCGCCGGGACTGGCCCGAGGCGGTCCGGCGACTCGGTGAGGTGGCCGGCGCCGACACCGGGGACTACGACGGCTACGTACGGGCGCTCGAGGCACGACGCCGCTACTTCGTCGAGCACGGCGCGATCTCGGCCGACCACGGCCACCACGACCCGCGCACCGACCCGCTCGGCGAGGCCGACGCGCAGCGGATCTACCGCGACGCGCTCGCCGGTCGCGCGACCGTCGAGGAGGCGAAGGCGTTCCGGCGCCACATGCTGCTGGAGATGGCGCGCATGTCCTGTGACGACGGCCTCGTCATGACGATCCACCCCGGTGCGCACCGCAACCACCACGCCGCCACCGCGGCGACGTATGGTCCGGACACCGGGTCGGACGTGCCGTCGGCGACGGAGTACACCGACGCCCTGCGGCCGCTGCTGGAGCGCTACGGCACGCACCCGAACCTGCACCTGGTCCTGTTCACGATCGACGAGACCGTATGGTCGCGCGAGCTCGCACCGCTCGCCGGCTTCTACCCCTCGGTGTACGTCGGCGCTCCCTGGTGGTTCCTCGACGCTCCCGACGCCATCCACCGGTTCCGTTCGGCGGTCACGGAGACCGCGGGCTTCTCGCGCACGTCGGGGTTCATCGACGACACCCGCGCGTACTGCTCGATCCCCGCACGCCACGACATGGCAAGGCGACTGGACAGCGGCTTCCTCGCGCGGCTGGTGGCCGAGCACCGGCTCGACATGGACGAGGCCCTCGAGACCGCGGTCGCGCTCGTCGTGGACAACCCCCGCAAGGTCTTCAAGGTATGAGCGCCGCAACGGCAGGACGCCCTGACCTGCCGATCCTGTCGCGGAGCCTGGGACTCAGCCGGCCTGACGCGCCGGTACGCCACGTCCACCTCGGGCTCGGCAACTTCTTCCGCGCCCACCAGGCGGTGTACACCGAGCACGCACCGGACGCCGATGCGTGGGGCATCGCCGCGTTCACCGGCCGCAGTCGTGACCTCGCCGAGCAGATGGCCGCGCAGGACGGCCTCTACACGCTGCTCACCCAGGGTCCCGACGGGGACCGCTACGACGTCGTCGGCAGTGTCTCCGAGGCACTGGCCGGCACCGACCACGAATCCTGGCTGGCGCGGCTGGGCTCGGCGGACACCGGTCTCCTCTCGCTCACCGTCACCGAGGCGGCGTACTGCCGTCGCGACGGCGGCGGGCTGGACCACGACGACCCGCGTGTCACCTCCGACGTCGAGTCGCTACGGCGCGAACACGGGCCGCCGCCGGCGACCGTGCCGGGACGGGTGGTGGCCGGGCTCGAGCAGCGTCGTCGCACCGACGCCGGGCCGCTGACCGTCGTCCCCTGTGACAACCTCGCCGGCAACGGCCCGGCGGTGGCCCGGGTCGTGACCGAGCTCGCCGAACGCGTCGACTCGAGGCTGGCTGCCTGGGTGAGCGAGTCGGTGTCGTTCGTGACCACGGTGGTCGACCGGATCACCCCGCGCGCGACCGAGGCGGCAGCGGGCTCGGTCCAGGAGCACCTGGGTGTCCGAGACCTCTGCCCGGTCGTCACCGAGCCGTTCACCGAATGGGTGCTGAGCGGGGCGTTCCCGGCCGGCCGGCCGCGATGGGACCAGGCCGGCGCCCTGTTCGTCGACGACGTGACGGCCTTCGAGCAACGCAAGCTGTGGCTGCTCAACGGCGGGCACTCGCTGCTCGCGTACGCCGGCAGCATCCGGGGACACACCACCGTCTTCGAGGCGATCGCCGACGGCACGTGTCGCGACTGGCTGGAGCAATGGTGGGACGAGGCATCGGCTCACCTGCTGCTTCCCGACGACGAGGTTGCCGCCTACCGCCATGCACTCGTGGAGCGGTTCGCGAACCCGGCGATCAGGCATCCGCTGGCCCAGATCGCGGCCGACGGCTCGCAGAAGCTGCCGGTCCGGGTCCTGCCGGTCCTCGCCCTCGAGCGGGCGCAGGGTCGCGTTCCGCTCGGAGCGACCCGCACACTCGCCGCGTGGGTGCTGCACCTGCGCGGCATGGGCGCACCCGTCACCGATGCGCAGCGCGAGGACCTGGTCGCCTGCGCCGACGGCACGATGCAGGAGGCCGTACGTCGGGCCCTCGGGTTCCTCGACCCGATGCTGTGCTCGGACGAGGTGGTGACCGCGGCCGTGCTCGCGCAGGCCGAGGAGCTCGCGCGGTCCTAGCCATGGGCCGGCAACCATGAGGATCACCGACGCGACGATGTTCCACCGGTGAGCCGACCTCGGGCCGCGTCCTGACGCACCCGAAGACATCGGCGTGGTGTCATGCATGCGGAAATGGCGGTCGTCGGGCACCCGGAGGAGACACGATGTCGCGGCACTTTCGGCGTTGGGGCGCGGTCTGGCTGCTCGTGCTCCTGTTCCTCGGGTCGTGGAGCGGGCAGTTCTTCACCCAGCTGCACCGCTTCCGCACCGAGCAGCAGAACCAGGGCGAGCCGTTCACCTGGGGCGAGTTCGTGCACGAGTTCCTGGCCAGCTCCTTCGAGAACTGGCAGAGCGAGTGGCTGCAGCTGGTGTTCCAGGCGATCCTGTTGCTCGGAGCCAAGCATTGGATCTTCCAGGCGGACGCGGAGGACCTGGAGCGTCTCGAGACCAAGATCGACAGCCTCAACGAACGCCTCGACTCGGTGTCGCCTGCCTCGCCTAGCGAGTAGGCGCCCAGGGTAAAGGCGTTGCCTCCCGGCGCACGGCGTGACTACTCTTGAACTGGCTCTGCTCCCGTCGATCGGAGAATGACGTTGCTCGGTTGAGGTCTGTCCCCACCGAACCGCGCTGTGTCGCGGTACTCGAAGGCCTCCCGGAGCACTCATGTCTTCCTCCATCTCCTGTACCGACCTGTCATTCGGCTGGCCGGACGGCACGGTCGTGTTCGAGGGCATCGACCTCGTCGTCGGCCCGGGACGCACCGGTCTCGTCGGCAGCAACGGCAGTGGCAAGTCCACCCTGCTGCGGCTCCTCTCGGGACGACTCACGCCGCAGCGGGGCTCGGTGCGGATCACCGGGAGCCTCGGCTACCTCCGCCAGGACCTGGTCCTCGACGCCGGGCTGCGCATCGACCAGGCACTCGGCATCGCACGAATACGCCGTGCGATCGCGGCGGTCGAGCAGGGTCTGGACGTCGATTCCAACCTGGCGGTCGTCGGCAGTGACTGGGACGTCGAGCAACGCGCCGCTGCCTGGCTGAGCCGCCTCGGTCTCGGCGGGATCGGCCTGGACCGACGGGTGGGAGAGCTGTCCGGCGGCGAGACGGTTCTCCTGGGACTGGCGGCCGAGCTGCTGCGCCGGCCGCGCGTGCTGCTCCTCGACGAACCCACCAACGACCTCGACGCCCGCAACCGGCAGCGGCTCTACGACGTCGTCGACGCGTTCAACGGGGCGCTGCTGGTAGTGAGCCATGACCGGATGCTGCTGGACCGGATGGACCAGATAGGTGACCTTCGCGAAGGAACCGTGAGCTGGTACGGCGGCGGCTTCTCCGGCTACGAGGTCGCGGTGGCCGTCGAGCAGGAGGCGGCCGGACGAGAGGTACGCGCGGCCGAGTCCGACGTACGCCGGCAGCAAAAGGAGCTGGAGCAGGCACGCGCCAAGCTCGCACGGCGGAAGCGGTACGGGCAGAAGATGCGGGACACCAAGCGCGAGCCGAAGATCGTCATGGGTGCACGCAAGCGAGCGGCGGAGGTGTCGGCCGGGAAGCATCACAACCTCCACCTCGAGCGCCTGGAGACGGCGCGTGAGGGGCTGCAGGGGTCGCGTTCGCGCGTGTACGACGACGCAGAGATCCGGGTCGACCTCCCTGCGACGCGGCTTCCCGCCGGGCGCACCGCGCTGCTGATGGACGGGGTCCGGCTGCGAACGGGGCAGGTTTGCGACCTGGAGATCCGCGGCCCTGAGCGGGTCGCCCTGGTCGGTGCCAACGGTGTGGGCAAGAGCACCCTGCTGCACACCGTCGCAGGGCGTCTCCCCGCCGAGGGCCGGCTGCGCGTGCCGGTGCCGTGGAGACTGCTGCCGCAGCGTCTCGACGTGCTCGACGACGACCTCTCCGCCGTCGACAACGTCAAGCGCGTCGCGGCCGACGCCGACGTCAACGCGGTCCGCTCCCAGCTCGCGCGCTTCCTGTTCCGCGGCGACGCAGCGAACCAGCTCGCCGGGACGCTCTCCGGTGGGGAACGGTTCCGGGCCACGCTCGCCGCCCTGCTGCTGGCCCGGCCGGCGCCGCAGCTGCTGCTGCTCGACGAGCCGACGAACAACCTCGACCTCGCCAGCGTCCGGCAGCTGACCACTGCGCTCGCCGGATACGGCGGGGCGCTCCTGGTCGCCAGCCATGACCCGGCTTTTCTGGCCGACATCGGAGTCACCCGGTGGATCGAGGTCGGATCCGAGCTCTCCGAGACAGACACGTCCTAGGAGGGCCCGTGCACGGCGTCAGTGCTCGAAGACCTCGCGGATCGCGGCCTCCTGCTTGTCGTCGAGGTTGGTGAACAGCAGCTCGGGCGTGTGCTGGCCGGTGAAGGCGTCCCTGACCTTGTCCACGACGGCGTCGGACGACATCACGAAGAGCGCAGACGTGCCCGGCGTGACGGTGTCGCGGACACGGTTGATGAAGCTGTCGTCGATGCCGACGTCGGCCAGTGACCCCGAGAGCGCACCCGTCGCGGCGCCGATGGCGGCACCGAGCAGCGGGACGAAGAAGATGAGGCCGAACAGCATCCCCCAGAACGCACCGCCCAGAGCGCCCGCACCGGCGAGGTTGTGCAGCTGGCGCGTCTTCGGCTTGTTCGAGCCCTCCTCCCAGCTCACCGTGGCCGCGTCGTGGACCGTGATGAGCTCCTGGGACGCGAGCCGTTGCAGCGTCTCCGACGCCTCCTCGGCGCCTTTGGGGCTGTCGAACTTCCACACGGTCAGAGTGGCCATGGGCGCTCGTCCTTTCGGTTGGTTCCGGAGACCGGCGGCCATGCGCCGAGCGGGGTCAGACGTCGCGTACCTCGCTGCCGTGCATGCACAGCGCCCAGATCACCAGCACGTCGATGGCGATCACCACGATCGACCAGACCGGGTACGCGGGCAGGAACACCATCTGCGAGACCGCGCTGAGGCCGACGACCACTGCGGCCGTCACCCGCGCCCAGGTGGACCCCCGGAACACGGCGAGACCCACGGCGAGCTGCAGCGCACCGAGCACCAGGTGCACCCAGCCCCAGGTGGTGATGTCCAGCAGCATCGGCTGGCCGTCGGACTGGACGAACACCGAATCGCCGAACAGCGCGTAGAGCGCCTGAACGAGGGTGAAGACCCCGCTGAGCGCGAGCAGGGCGCCGGCGAGCACCACGAGGCTGACCCATACGGTCACCCGGCCGGGCGCCTCCTGCGACGGGTTGGTGGACATGGCGGTACCTCCCTGGCCGCGCTGACAGCCGACGTGCCAGACGCTACGAGCCCAGCCTGCCCCCGGGATCACCCGAATCCGGGGAGATCCGGGCCCCTCGGCCCTCCTGTGCCGGCGGGCGGCGAAGACGCCGCAGCCACTGGGGTACGCCGGTGTGCCGCGGCTGGCCGCGCGCGGCCTTCTCGGGCTCGCTGTCGCCACCGGACAGCAGCGGCACCAGCCAGCGGCTGTCCGGGTCGGCGTCGACCAGCAGCGCCTTGGCCAGCAGGCTCAGGGGGATCGCCAGCAGGGCGCCGAGCGCACCGAGCACCCAGGCCCAGAACACCAGCGAGACGAACGTCAGGCTGGTCGAGAGGCCCACCGCGTCCCCGACGAACTTCGGCTGGAGCACCGACTGGATCACCACGTTGAGGACGCTGTAGCCGATGATCACCCCGAGCGCGCCCGGGATGCCTCCCTCGAGCAACCCCAGTATCGCCGGTGGCACGAGCCCGACCACGAACCCGATGTTGGGGATGTAGTTGGTGATGAACGCGAGCAGCCCCCACACCAACGGCACCGGGATCGAGAGCGCGTAGAGCAGGCCGACGTCGAGCACGGCGACGATGAGCCCGAACACGGTCGACACCACGAGGTAACGGCGCGTCCCTACCGCGAACGACACCAGCGCCGTCACCAGTCCGCTCCGGCTCTGCTCCGCGTCACCGAGCCGGCCCGGGAACCACGCTGCGTCGAAGGCGAGGAACAGCAGCAGCACGACGATGAAGAACAGGTTCGACAGGACGCTGAGCAGGCCGCTCAGGAACCCGGTGGCCACACCGACGAGCCGACTGGGGTCGAAGGCCTGGCCGACGGCGTCGATCTGCTGTTTG
>Ga0190270_10001027_pt1 | contig 12725 bp, 12 predicted proteins | sample Popmic320T_FD_133748 | JGI IMG/M metagenome (GOLD analysis project Ga0190270, IMG submission 133748) | Populus adjacent soil microbial communities from riparian zone of Weber River, Utah, USA - 320 T | ecosystem: Environmental > Terrestrial > Soil > Riparian zone | place: USA: Utah | collected... | reverse complement strand
CCGGCGTTGATGCGGTTGGTCGTGATCTCGCCCGGCGGCGGCTTCTCGATGAAGCGCCGGATGTTCTGCTGCCCGTCGGTTTCGACCAGGCCGAACGCGCTCGGGTTCTCCACCGGCGTGAGCACGATCGTCGCGCGCGCGTCACGGTCGCGATGCAGCGCGATCACCGACTTGAGATCGATCTCGGTGAGCACGTCGCCGTTGAAGACGACGATGGGGCCCTCGATGCCGCGGCTCGCGAACTTGATGCCGCCGCCGGTGCCGAGCGGCTCCGGCTCGACCACGTAGCGCATCCGGATGCCGAAGGCCGCGCCGTCGCCGAACACGGCCGCGATGGCTTCGGGCTGGTAGTTGAGGCTCAGCACCACCTCATCGATCTCCGGCACCTGTTTCAGCAGGTCGATCTGATAGGTGAGGAAGGGACGATCGAAGATGGGCACGACGGGTTTTGGTGTGTTGAGGGTGAGGGGGCGCAGCCGCGTGCCCTGGCCTCCCGCCAGCAGTATCGCCTTCATGATAACCACCGGATCTTACGATAGAATGCACGAGACACTCCGACATGAACCTGCCCAATGCGCTCACGCTCGTGCGCATGTTTCTCGTGCCGCTGCTCGTGGTGGTGCTGCTCACCGAGTTCGAAGGCCGGCGGATCCTGGGTGTGTCGAAGGAGATCCTTGGCGCGGGCATCTTTGCGCTTGCATCGCTGACCGACTGGCTCGACGGCTATCTGGCGCGCCGCCGCCGCCAGGTCACCTGGTTCGGCCAGATGCTGGATCCGATTGCCGACAAGCTGCTCACGTCGGCCGCGTTCATCTCGCTCGTGCAGCTCGACCTCGCGCCCGCATGGATGGTGGCGCTGATCATCGGCCGCGAGTTCGCGGTGACCGCGCTGCGGAGCCTGGCCTACGCGAAGGGCATCACGATCCCCGCGTCGTCGCTCGGCAAGTTCAAGATGGCGTCACAGGTCACCGCCATCCTGCTGCTCATCCTGGCCGGCGGTCCGCTGCCATTCCTGGCGACCCCGGGCTATGTCGCGTTGTGGGTGGTGATGGCGCTGGCCGTCGTCTCGGCCGTGGATTATTACCGGCGCTTCCAGCGGATGCTGAACGCGCACGTGACGGACGTCAATATTGCTCGCGAACGGCGGGCCGGATAGGCGTCCGAAGCGGGTCTGAAGACCCGCGGCCACGTACAAAAACGAAGGGCGGTCTGAAGACCGCCCTCTACGTCTGGACCTGCCAGACCCACCTGACCTACCTGGGCCCACCCGACCTATTTCCGCATCGCCACGTAGTCGTCCGCGCTCACGACGTTGCGGGCGGACGTCACGCTCAACGTGGCCGAGTTCTCGCGCACCTCGACGGCCACGGCTTCGGCGACGTGGTAGAGGAAGTTCCCGTCCTCTTTCTTGTCGTGGTAGACGACGAACTGCGAGCCCGGCGTGATGCCATGATCGCTGCCGCGATCGATGACGATGAATTCGCCGGCCCCGTAGGTCCGGCGCCGGTCCTTGCCGGGCAGCACGCGGCCGTAGTTGTCGCGTTCCGGCTTGCCCTTCGTCGCGGTGCGCGGCACCACCACCGGCAGCGCGAACGGCTCGAGATAGTCGCCGACGAGCACGGCGTCGCAGCCGTAGACGATGGTGGCGAGCGACATCTCTTCCTCGATCGCATACACGCGGATCCAGCCGGCGGTCTGCACCGTGGCCGGGGTCTCACGCGACACGGCCTGATCGCGATCCTTCAGGATGCGGCGGACGAAGAACTGCTGGCCCACCTGCATGCCGTTGGCGCGGCCCGCGTTGATGGTGATGAGCTCGCTCGGCGCGGCGCTCACGCGCGACTCGAGCGACTGGCCGCCGGTGATCCGCAGCGGCACGGCCGGCATCTCGGACGCCGCGGATGGGGCGCAGGCCAGCGACAGCACGTCGGCCGGGAGGTGCGTAGCGGCCCAGGCCGGACCGGTCTGGGCGGTGGCGGTGGCGGCGAGCGGGACGAGTGCGGCGAAGAGCGCCGCCGTGCGTGTCAACCTCATGGCTCCCTCGACGGGCGCGCCATGAGGCCCGCCCGGACTATTGCGCGTTCAGCAACTCCAGACGCTTCTTCGCGTCTTCGGCGAACTCGCTCTGTGCAAATTCGGACAGCAGACGCTCGAGGTACGGGATCGCCTGCGCCTTTCCGTTCTTCTTATCGGGCGTTCCGTCGGACCGGAGCAGCGATTCGGCCAGGTGGAAATACACGCCGTCCCGTCCTGTGAATTCCGGATCCTCTTTGAGCACTTCGCGGAAACGGTCCACGGCGCCCGGATACCAGCGCGAGCGGTAGTAGTGGACGCCGACGCGGTAGGACGCCTCGCTCAGGCGGTCGCGGGCCTCGCGCCACTTCGCCCGTACTTCGGGCATCAGGGGGCTGTTGGGATAGCGCTCGAAGAAGACCTGGTACTCTTTCAGGCTCTCCCTGGTTTCGGTCTGGTCCCGTTCTGCTGCACGCATCTGCTTCTGGTGGCACATCGCCAGGCGGAACTGGGCCACGTCGGCTTTGGCGTTGGTCGGGTAGAAGGTGAGGAACTCGCGGAACTCGTTGGCGCCCAGCACCAGCGATTCGGCGGACCCTTCCCCCAGATAGGTCTCGCCCACGCCGAGCTTGGCATCGGGCCGCAGCGGGCTCTGCGGGTAGTTGTCCACCACCTGACGGTAGTATTCGCGGGCGTCGGCATACCGCTTCTTCTTCAGCGCCTCGTCGCCCTGGTCTATCAGGTAGCGATCGGGCTGGGTGATGTTCTGCGGGATCGCGTCCTTCTTCCCGGCGCAACCCGCGGCCATCGCGACACAGAGCAGGAGAGCGGCGCGCCAGAGGCCGGCACGAAGCGGAGAGCAGTCAGTCATGGTGCGTTCTTGCGGCCCTGGAGAAAGGGCCCACATATCTCAATTGTAGACGGTCGGGATGCCCGGATGGCCGGCTGGACGGTTGAGCATCTCAACCACCCGTTCGGGCAGCCGGCACGGCCGCCCCGCCGCATTGAGGGCGGCATGGATGCTGTGGCCGGAGGCTGACGCGGTTCCGTCGGCGACCCGCACCACTTCGTAGTCGAACCGGATGCGGACCGGGGTCAGCAGGGTCGCCCGGGTGCGGATGTCGATCTCGTCGTCGTACCGCGCGGGCTGATGGTATTGGCAGAAGACCTCGATCACCGGCAGCGACACCCCAGCCTCTTCCATGTCGCGGTAGGTCCATCCCGACGAGCGCAGCCAGTCGGTTCGGCCCACTTCGAACCACACCAGGTAGTTGGCGTGATAGGTGACGCCCATCTGGTCGGTGTCGGCGTAGCGGACCCGCACGCGGGCACTGCGGACCCCGTCGGCGGACGGAGTGCTCACACCGCCGCCCGCGCGGCCTGAACGGCCTGGGCGCGTAAGGCGCGCGCCGCCGCTTCGGGATCCGGCGTGCCGAAGATGGCCTGGCCGGCCACGAAGATGGAGGCGCCGGCGGCGGCGATGGCCTCGATGTTCGACGCGTCCACTCCGCCGTCGATCTCGATGGGCGCCGACGAGCCCGCGGCCGCGAGCACCGCCCGCACCCGCCGGATCTTGTCGAGGCTCTGCGGGATGAACTTCTGTCCGCCGAACCCGGGGTTCACCGACATCACCACCACGAAGTCGAGATCCGCGGCAATGGCCTCCAGCGCCGAGGCCGGTGTCGACGGGTTGAGCACCGCGCCGGCCTCGGCCCCGAGCCCGCGGATGAAGGTGAGCGTGCGATGGAGATGAGGCACCGCCTCGACGTGCACCGACACCATGCTGGCCCCCGCCTTGACGAAGGCCTCGATGTAGCGGTCGGGCTCCTCGATCATCAGGTGCACGTCGAGCGGCCGCGTGGCGACGCGCTTGATTGCCTGCACCACTGGCGGGCCGATGGTGATGTTGGGGACGAAGTGCCCATCCATCACGTCCACGTGAATCAGGTCGGCGCCGCCGCGCTCGGCGGCGGCGATGTCGCGCCCGAGGGCGGCGAAGTCGGCGGAGAGAATCGACGGCGCCAGGCGGATGGTGCTCACCGGCTCACCTCGAGCGACACCGCGTCGCTCGCCGTCACCTTGAACCCGCCCGCGGGCTGCTGCCGGACCACCGTGCCGGGCGGCACGCCGGGATACGGTTGCGAGCCGACGACCGTGACGCGCAACCCCTGCCGGCGCAGGGTATCGGCGGCGCGGGTGCCGTCGATGCCGATGACGTCGGGCATCACGTAGGCGGCTCCTTCCTCGCCCCGGTTGATGAGCAACGACACCCCGGGCGCCAGCGTTGCGGCCGGCGGATCCTGCGCGATCACGGTGTCGGCGGGAAAGACGGGGGAGCGGAACTCCGAGACCGAGAGCACCCCCAGGCCGCCCTGCTCGAGGCGGATGCGCGCGGTGCGTTCGGTCTGCGCCGTGAGCTGCGGTACGACGGTGGCGCGCGGCCCGGAACTCACCCACACCCGGACGCGGCGCTGCTGCCGCGCCAGGGCGCCGGTTGCCGGCTCCTGCTGCATGATGTGTCCCGCCGGTACGTGCTCGTCGGCCCGGCGGGCGTCGTCCACGCGCAAGGCCAGGCCGAGATTGTTCAAGGCGCGAGTGGCCTCGGGCACGGTCCTGCCCACCAGGCCCGGCACGCGTACCTCCCGCGCCTTCAGCGCCGCGCGCATGGCAATGCCAAAGAAGACGAGGAACGTGAGCCCGAGGGCACCGGCGAGCAGCAGGATCTGCCCCAGCCTCCAGACGCGAGTGCCGAGCGGCATGAACGACTGATCGTACCACGAACGTTCCAGGTGGCCGTGCGGCGACGCGGGGTCACGATCGGAGCAGGGCGGCGGCGAAAAACGCCTCGAGCCCGTGCAGGAAGGGGAGCGTCCGCAACAGGCCGCGCGCGTCGGCGGCAGCGGCGAGCGGGCCGCCGGCCGGCACGATCCTGAACTCGGCGTGCGCGGCCAGGAAATCGTCCACCACCGCCTCGTTCTCCTCGGGTTCGCTCGAGCAGGTGGCGTAGACCAGTCGCCCGCCGGGCGCGACGGCGCGCGCCGCCCGGTCGAGCAACAGGCGTTGGGCCGCGGCGAACTCGGTCAGCTGCGCCTCGGTGCGCCGCCAGCGGATGTCGGGATCGCGCCGCACCGTACCGAGGCCCGAGCAGGGGGCGTCGACCAGCACGCGGGTGAATACCGGCCGGAACGGCACGTCGTGGCGGCTGCCCACCTGCACGAGCCGCACGTTTGGCGCACCGCTCTCGCGGACGGTGTCGGCGAGCAGGCGCATACGGCGCGCCCGCGCGTCGCACGCGACCACCAGTCCGCGTCCATCCATCTCCGCGGCCAGGGCCGTAGCCTTTCCGCCGGGCGAGGCACAGAGGTCGAGCACGGTGTCGCCGCTCTGCGCGCCGACCAGCAGCGGCACGAGCTGCGACGATTCGTCCTGCACCGCGAACCGGCCCCGGGCCGGCGGGAGGCGTCCGCTGCGGACGATGAGCCCATCGGGCGCGTACGCCGCCGGGTCGGTCACGACGCCCTCGTCGTCCAGCGCCCGGCGCAGGTCGTCGCGCGAGTTGACGAGACGGTTGGCGCGCAGCGTCACGGCGGGGGTCGCGTTGTTGAACGCCGTCCACGCCGCGGCGCGTTCGAAGCCGTAGCGATCCAGCCATCGGGCCACCAGCCAGTCGGGGTGCGACAGGGTGATGCCGAGATAGGCGAGCGCCTCCTGCCGCGACGGGGTGGGGCCGGGATGCGGGGGCAGCCCGAGCGCGTCGCGGGTGCGCGACAGCGTACGCATGACCGCGTTGACGAACCCGGTGGCGCGCGGGCGCCGCGCCCCGCGGGCCAGCGACACCGCGTCGTCGACGATGGCGGACGCGGGCACGCGATCGAGGTGCAGTAACTGGTAGAGGCTGAGCCGCAGGATGACCAGGACGTCGCGATCGATGGCGACGAGCCGCCGGTCCGCGGCCGTGACGATCGCGGCGTCGAGAGCCCGCTGCCAGCGCAGGGTTCCGATCACGATGTCGGTGGCGAGCGCGCGATCGCGCGGATCGGTCAGGTTCCGGTGCTCGCGCGCGAGCAGCGCCGCCGGCTGCGCGTCGCCGCTCGCGACCGACTGGAGCGTACGGAACGCCGCCACGCGCGCCGGCGCGGTCATGGGCCGGAGAAGCGCGCGCCCGGCCGCACGGGATGGCCGCGCAGGAAGTCGGCGGCGCGCATCGGCCGGCCGTTTTCGGGCTGCAGCTCGAGCAGCGCCAGCGAGCGGCCGTCCCCGGCCGCCACGTGCACGCCCTCGGCGTCGGCCTGGAGCACGGTCCCGGGAGGCGCGTCGGTCTGTGCGGCCCGCGGCGACGTCTTCCACACGATTACGCGCCGGCCGTCGACCCGGCTGTAGGCGTGCGGCCACGGAAACAGTCCGCGGACGCAATCGTGGATGCGCCGGGCGGCGAGCGTCCAGTCGATGAGCCCTTCTTCCTTGGTCAGGCGCGGCGCGTACGTGGCGAGCGCGTCGTCCTGCGGTTCCTCGTGAGCCGTGCCCGCCGCCATCGCGTCGGCCACGCCCACAAGGAGCGTCGCGCCAATGGCGGCCAGCGCGTCCTCGAGCTCTTCGCTGGTTTCATCGGGCCCGATCGGCCGCACGCTCGTGGCCAGCATGGCGCCGGCGTCGAGCCTGGCCTCGACCCGCATGATGGTCACGCCGGTTTCGGTCTCGCCGGCGATGACCGCACGGTGCACCGGGGCAGCGCCCCGGTATTTCGGCAGCAGGGACGGATGCACGTTGATCATCCCGAGTCTCGGCACGGCGAGGAGCCAGGCCGGAATCAGCTGCCCGTAGGCCGCGACTACCCCGAGGTCGGGACGCCAGGCGGTGAGCGCCGCCTCCACCCCGGGTTCCCGCAGCGACGCGGGCTGCACGACTGGCAGCGATCGCGCTGCCGCCGCGGCTTTCACCGGCGCGGCGGTCACCTTCTGGCCGCGGCCGCGGGGGCGATCGGGCTGCGTCACCACGCCGACGACGTCGTGCGGTGAGGCGATCAGGGCCTCGAGGGTCGGCACGGCGAAACCCGGCGTGCCGAAGAAGACGACCCGGAGTCCGCTTACCATTTCCCGGCGCGTTCGAGCTTCCGGATCTTGCGGACGATGAAGTCCTTCTGGAGGCCGCGCAACCGATCGACGAACAGCTTGCCGTCGAGATGATCCATCTCGTGCTGAAAGCACCGGGCGAGGAGCTCCGTGCCGGTCACCGCATGCTCGACGCCGTTGCGATCGAGCCCCTTCACCGTGACCCGCTCGGGGCGCGCGACGGTCGCATTGAAGCCGGGCACGCTGAGGCAGCCTTCCTCTTCGAGCTGCATGCCTTCGCGTTCGACGAACTCCGGGTTGACGAAGACGTGCAGCGCGTTGATGTCGCGGCCCACCGAGACGTCGGCGACGAAGATGCGGAGCGGCACGCCGATCTGCGGCGCCGCCAGCCCGACGCCGGGCGCCGCGTACATCGTCTTGATCATGTCGTCGATGAGCTCCTGGATCTCGGGCGTGATCTCGGGCACCACGGCGGCGGAGCGATGCAGGCCGTCGGCCCCGTAGCGGAGGATCGGCCGGATCATTCTTGCAAAACGGTCAGCTGGCGCGGCCGACGGCGTTGCCCGGGGCAAGCCGGCCCGCCAGCTGCTCGGCAGTGGCCGCGTAATGGCGCGCGATCTCCTCCACCGAATCGCCGCCGAACTTCTCGAGAAACGCGTCCGCCAGCACGAACGACACCATGGCCTCGCCGACGACGGCGGCCGCGGGCACGGCGCAGACGTCGCTGCGCTCGATGGCGGCCGGGGCGTTCTGCATCGTCGTGAGATCGACCGACCGCAGCGGGTTCATCAGCGTGGCGATCGGCTTCATGAACCCGGTGACCCGCACGTCCTGGCCGTTGGTGACGCCGCCTTCCAGACCGCCCGCGTTGTTGGTCGGCCGCACCGGCGCTTCGCGTTGCGCGTCGGGGGGCAGGATCTCGTCGTGCACGCGTGACCCGGGACGCAGCGCGACGTCGGGCCCGATGCCGATGCCGACGGCCTTGATCGCGTGGATGCACATCAGCGCCTGCCCGAGACGCCCGTCGAGCTTGCGGTCCCATTGCACGTACGACCCCAGGCCAACCGGCACGCCGGTGACGATGATCTCGAAGGCGCCGCCGAGGGTGTCGCCGGCGTCGCGGGCGCGGTCGATCGCCTCGGTCATGCGCTGCTCGACCGCGGTGTCCACGCAGCGGATCGGTGCGTCGTCGGCGAGCGCCTCGGCGTCGGCGAACGACACCGCCCGGTTCCCGTCCAGCGCGACGTCGCCGATCACCGACACGTGGCTGGCGACACGGATGCCGAACTGCCCCAGCAGTTGGCGGGCCAGTGTGCCGGCGGCGACGCGCGACGCGGTTTCGCGCGCGCTGGCCCGCTCGAGTACGTCGCGCACGTCGGTGTGCCCGTACTTGAGGGCGCCAGCCAGATCGGCGTGGCCGGGGCGCGGCCGCGTGACGTCGGCGCGGTTGGCGCCGGTGGCGCCCTCCGGCATTTCCTTCTCCACGTGCATCGTCTGCTGCCAGTTGACCCAGTCGCGATTGCGGATGAGCATGGCGATCGGCGCGCCGGTCGTGCGTCCCCTGCGCACGCCCGAGAGAATCTCGGCGCGGTCGCTTTCGATCTGCATCCGGCGGCCGCGTCCGTAGCCGCCCTGGCGCCGCCGCAGCTGCCGGTTGAGTCCGTCGATGTCGAGCTCGAGTCCGGCCGGCATACCGTCGACGGTGATGACGAGCGCCTGGCCGTGCGACTCGCCGGCGCTGAGAAATCTGAGCATTCGAACTCAATTCTATACGAGAAAAATGCGGGGTTTCGGCGTCGCGCGGCACGTTTCGGCGTAGCCGCGCGCTGCGCGCGCCGCTTGCATTCGCGGTGTGGATGCCGCTGTCTGCCGATCGCGCTGTGCGTGCCGTACACCGTCCACCTGGCGGCGCGGAGGCGTGGGGCGCGCCCGACGCGCGCCTCGCGCGGTTGACCCCGGCCGTGGCGGAGCACGTGATCCGCGCGCGCCGCGCGCAGGCCTTCGTGCGCGCGGGCCGGCACGCGGCCGCCGAGCGGCTGCTGCGCGACGTCGCCGCGGCGCTCACGCGGCGCCACGCGTTCGAACCGTGCGCCCATGTCCAGATCGAGCTCGGCCGCCTGCTGCTCGCTCGCGGCCGCGCCGCCGCGGCGCAGCGGGTGTTTGCCGACGCGGCCACGGCCGGCGCCGCCGCGCGCGCCGAGCCGACGGCGCTCGAGGCCACGCTCTGGGAGGTGGCGGCGCTCACCGACGCAGGCGACCTCGACGGCGCGGAGGCGCGCGCGAGGAGGTGCGCGGCCTCGCCGTTGTCGCCCCGGCATTGCGCATGGGCCCAAAGCTGCTTCGCGCGCGTGGCGTTGTGGCGCGGCGATGTCGACACTGCCGAAGGGCACCTCCCGGACGCGGTGCAGGACGACGACCCCATCGTGCGCGCGTGGATCGAGGCGACCGCGGTTCGCGTCCTGGTGGCCCGCCGCGAGGTCTTCGACGCCGGCCGCCGGCTGGCTGCGGCGCGCGTCTCCCTCGCCGACACCAGCGATCCGCACGCGCTCGCGATTCTCGAGACCGCGCGGTTGCGCGTGCTCTGCGAAGCCGGCGATCTCGACGCGTCGGCGGCGTGCCTCGAGATGGTGGCGCGGCACGCGCGGGCGGCGCGGACGCCGTTGCAGCTGCTGCGGGCCCGGCTGGTGTGGCAGGCGCTCCTGCGCCGGTGCGGCCGCGAGCGGGAGGCCGACACCGTGGTCCGACGGCTTCGCGGCATGGCCCGGGCGGCCCCGGCACTGCTGCGGAGGGCGATCGGGGGGCTGCCCGGCAGCGGTCCTCGAGCGGACCGGCCCGCCGCCGCCGCGCCGGCTCTCGAGTCCGCGCCGATGCTGGTTCCGGAGCTGGCCGGGGAGAGTCGTCCGCTCGACGACCTGCGTGGCGCCATAGCCCGGGCCGCCGCCGCGCCTTTCGCCGTGCTCATCGAGGGCGAGAGCGGAGTGGGGAAGGAACTCGTGGCGCGGGCCATTCACCGTCTGAGCCCGCGCGCGGCCGGCCGGTTCTGCGACGTGAACTGCGCGGCATTGCCCGACGATCTCGTAGAGGGCGAGCTGTTCGGGCACGCCCGTGGCGCGTTCACCGGAGCGGTCGGCGATCGGGCGGGCCTGTTCGAGGACGCGAGCGGCGGCACGCTCTTCCTCGACGAGGTGTCGGAGCTGTCGCCGCGGGCGCAGGCCAAGCTGTTGCGCGTGCTTCAGCAGCACGAAGTGCGGCGCCTGGGAGAGACGGCCAGCCGGCCGATCGACATCCGCGTCGTGGCGGCCGCCAACCGGCCGATGGCTACCGAAGCGGCGGAGGGCCGCTTCCGGACCGACCTGTTGTACCGGCTCGACGTGATCCGCCTGCGCGTGCCGCCCCTTCGCGATCGCCCCGAAGACGTCCCGGTGCTGGCGGAGCGGTTCTGGCGTGCGGCGGCGGCGCGCGTCGGCACCCGCGCGACGCTCGGCGACCCGGTGCTGCGGGCCCTGGCGCAGTACGCCTGGCCGGGCAACGTGCGCGAGTTGCAGAACGTGCTGGCGGCGCTGGCCGTGGCCGCGCCGTCCAGGGGGCGCGTGGCCGTCACGCTGCTGCCGGCGCGGATTGCGGCAGCACCGGCGCACGCGCCCACGCTCGCCGTACTGCGCGCCTCATGCGAACGTGCCGCGGTGACAGCCGCCCTGGCCCGCAGCGGGGGCCGGCGCGCCGCGGCGGCGCGCTCGCTGGGGCTCACCCGGCAAGGCCTGTCGAAACTGATGGCGCGGCTCGACGTGCGCGACGGCACCCGCGGGCAGACGTAAAATCCTGTGAGTGCTTCGTTACCTGGCCCGGCGCCTCGTGCTCACGGTTCCCGTGCTGTTCGGCGTCGCGACCCTGGTCTTCTCGCTGATTCATCTCATCCCCGGCGACCCGGCGCAGGCGATGCTGGGCGAAACCGCCCCGCAAGCCGACGTAGAGGAGCTCCGCCGCCGGCTCGGGCTCGACCGCCCGCTGCTCGAGCAATACGTCGCGTTTCTGTCCGGAGCGGTGCAGGGCGATCTGGGCACGTCGCTGCGCACCGGCGAGCCGGTCGTCTCGCAGGTGGCCTCCCGCATCCCCGCGACCGCCGAGCTCGCGGCCGCGGCGATGGTCGTGGCGCTCCTGGTCGCGCTGCCGCTCGGCATCGCCGCCGCGGTGTGGCGCGGCACCGCGATCGATTCGGGGGCCACGGCGCTGGCGCTGACGGGCGTGTCGGTACCGAACTTCTGGCTGGGCCCTCTGATGGCGATCGTATTCGCCATCGAGCTCGGGTGGCTGCCGGTGTCCGGGCGGGGCACGCCCGCGCATCTCGTGCTGCCCGCCATTTCGCTGGGTGCCGCGCTGGCGGCGATCCTCGCCCGCATGACGCGAGCCACGCTGCTCGAGGAGCTGCGCGAGCCCTACGTGCAGGCCGCGCGCGGCCGCGGCGCATCCCGAACCCGGGCGGTGTTGCGCCACGCGTTCCGCAACAGCCTGATCCCGATCGTCACGCTGCTCGGTCTGCAGTTCGGCGCCGTGCTCACCGGGGCCGTCATCACCGAAACCATCTTCGCGTGGCCCGGCATCGGCCGTCTGCTCATTCAGTCGATCGGTTTCCGCGACTATCCGCTGGTGCAGGGCTGCATCCTGTTCATAGCGGTCACTTACGTGGCCGTCAACCTCGTCACCGACCTGGTGTACGGCGTGCTCGACCCGCGCATCCGTTACGAATGACGAGCGAGGCTCCGCGCTGGATTCGTTTCCGCTGCACCTCGCTCGTGGCGGTGTCTGCGTGCCCGAACTTCCTGCGGGCGGGACAGCTTGATGGGGTGACCAGGTGACTCGGCTGAGATGGTCGGGGCCCACTACGATGTCCAGCGTCGGCGCGGCCATCGTGGCGCTCGCGGTGCTGGCCGCGGTCCTCGGGCCGGTGGTGGCGCCCTTCGACACCGCGTCGCAGGATCTCGCGCTGCGGCTCACCGGCCCGTCGCTGCGCCACTGGTTCGGCCTCGACGAGCTTGGTCGCGACATCTTGTCGCGCGTGCTCGCCGGCGCGCGCATCTCGCTGCTCGTCGGCCTGGTGGTGGTGTCGGTCTCATCCGCCGTCGGCATCCTCGTCGGTGCCGTGGCGGGCTATTTCGGCGGCCGCGTGGACGAGACCTTGAGCCGTATCATCGACGTCCTCCTGGCGTTTCCGGGGCTGCTGCTGGCGATTGCGATGGTGGCGGTGCTCGGCCCCAGCCTTTCGAACGTCGTGATAGCGCTCTCGCTCATCGGCTGGGTGGGCTACGCACGCCTGGTGCGCGGCCAGGTGCTGCGGGCCCGCGAGCTGGAGTTCGTGCAGGCGGCGCGCGCCCTGGGAGCGAGCACGCCACGGATCCTCCTCCGGCACGTCATCCCCACGGCCCTTCCGGCCGTGAGTGTCCAGGCCACGCTCGGGATGGGCGGTGCCATCCTGGCCGAAGCGTCTCTGAGCTTTTTGGGATTGGGTGTGCAGCCCCCGGCGCCGAGCTGGGGCACGATGCTCAATTACGGGCGCATCCACCTGCTCGATGCGCCGCATCTGACGATCTTCCCGGGCCTGGCGATCGCCATTCTCGTGCTCGGCTTCAACTTCCTCGGCGACGGCCT
>Ga0190270_10001026_pt1 | contig 12727 bp, 9 predicted proteins | sample Popmic320T_FD_133748 | JGI IMG/M metagenome (GOLD analysis project Ga0190270, IMG submission 133748) | Populus adjacent soil microbial communities from riparian zone of Weber River, Utah, USA - 320 T | ecosystem: Environmental > Terrestrial > Soil > Riparian zone | place: USA: Utah | collected... | reverse complement strand
CCGCCGTCCGCGCCGGAGTAAATGGCGGAGTGGATCAAGGTACGCTAATTGTAATCGCTTCGATCTTTCGTCCGCGGCCATCCGAAACGATTAGCAGACCAAGCCACTCGCTAACGTACGCGCGTATGCGATTGCCTCCTGAGGAGTTTCACAGGGGCGTCCCTTCCAATCGAGCTCGAGCACGTCACGACTGAGATCGGAGAAATGAAAGTAGAAGCGTTGATCCTGCATCATGGAAACAACGTTTGCGCTAGCCGGCAGTTCCCCGTCGCCGCGAGCAGGTTGAAGCAACTCACATTCAACCAAAGTTGACGGAACTTGGCGCCGATGCACTGTGTTTATGTTTTGAGGACGACCCTGCATCACGGCCGCTTGCGCGCCGCCGACGGAGTTAGCCCAGCGGGCACCGGGGTACTTCCGCCACGCCCCGCCACGCCCAAAGCTGAGCGGGGCAACTTTTCGTCAACCAATCGCGCGCTAGCGTTGCGCTCTCCACCAACAAACGGAGCGCAACGATGATGGACACGCTAAGAACCACGCTGCGCGTATTTACTGCCGCGCTCTTGAAACGGCAGCACGATGCGCAATGCAGGGCGACCGACGGAATGGTCGCCGACCTCGATGCCATCGTCGCGAACATGAAGCGAGCGCGCGAGGACGACGAGCGGAGCGAGGCGAGGCGCAGCGCCTGACGGAAGCGGTGAGCTTGGCGCCGGAGCGCGGTTACGGTTTCTACAAGCGGAGAAGCGGAACTCAGCCGGCGGCGGACAATGAACGAAAAACTCCCTGCACCGTGCCAAAGCTGTCATGGCACCGGCGTGAATGCCGGGGTCCAATGCAGGAAATGCGGAGGCAAGGGTTATCTTATGATGATCGGGGGACAGCTGGCGGGGCCGGCGAGACCCGACAGACCAAAGCGATGGCGCGGCAAGCCGCAAGGCCGCAGGAAGTAATATCCATTCGCGCGAAAAAAGCGCGGAGCAACCGGCCCCGCGCCGTCGCTGCGGTTAATGCGGCGTGGCCTAGGTCGGGCGAGCACGCGGCCGCACACAACGCATTTAGGCTGGGTCGAATGCTTGCGTGACGTCGGCGAAATATCGCGGGCCGGCCAACGCCCGCGGCCGTGCGCCGCCGGGCGGCCAGGTTTCGGTCCGGCCCCTGCCCTGCGCCATGGAGCCGCGCCCCCACGCGCGCACTCGCAAAGCGAGGCTACCTGCCTTTGGCCTCGCCGGCCGTCACTTTGGCATAGGTGTCGCGCAGGCCGACAGTCCGGTTGAACACCGGCCTGGCGGCACTGGTGTCAGGGTCCGGCGTGAAATAGCCCAGCCGCTCGAACTGGACCGGTTTGCCGAGCTGGGCCTCCCCAAGCGCGGGCTCGATCTTGCCGCTGCCGAACACTTCAAGCGACATCGGGTTGAGATCGGCGGCGAAATTCTCTCCGCCGGCCGGGTCCGGCTTGGCGAACAGCGTGTTGTAGATGCGCACCTCCGCGGTCTGCGCGTGCTTGGCCGACACCCAATGGATCGTCGCCTTGACCTTGCGGCCATCCGGCGCGTTGCCGCCCTTGGTCGCCGGGTCGTAGGTGCAGCGCAGTTCGGTGACGTCGCCCGCCGCGTTCTTGACCGCCTCCTTGCAGGTGATGAAATAGGCGTAGCGCAGCCGCACCTCGGCGCCCGGAGACAGCCGAAAGAACTTCTTCGGCGGGTTCTCCATGAAGTCGTCCTGCTCGATATAGAGCTCACGGGCGAACGGCACCTTGCGCATGCCCGCCGCCGGATCGTCGGGATGATTGACGGCGTCAAGCTCTTCGCTCTGCCCTTCCGGGTAGTTCTCGATCACCACTTTGAGCGGCCGCAGCACCGCCATACGCCGCGGCGCGATCGGATTGAGCGCTTCGCGGATCGAGAACTCCAGCAGCCCGAGGTCGACCAGGCTGTTCGCCTTGGCGACGCCGATGCGCTTGGCGAAGTCGCGCAACGCTTCCGGCGGCACGCCGCGGCGGCGCAGTCCCGCGAGCGTCGGCATGCGCGGATCGTCCCAACCCAATACGTGGCCCCCCTTCACCAGCGCATTGAGGATGCGCTTGGACAGCACCGTGTAGGTCAGGTTGAGCCGGGCGAATTCATACTGCCGCGGGTGCGCCGGCACCGGCAGGTGGGCGAGCAGCCATTCGTAGAGCGGTCGATGGTCCTCGAACTCGAGGGTGCAGATCGAATGGGTGATGCCTTCGATAGCGTCGGACTGGCCGTGCGCGTAGTCGTAGCTCGGGAAGATCGACCACTTGGTGCCGGTGCGCGGATGGCTCGCGTGCAAAATGCGGTAGAGCACCGGATCGCGCAGGTTGATGTTGCCGGACGCCATGTCGATCTTGGCGCGCAGCACCCGCGCGCCGTTCGGAAATTCGCCGGCCTTCATGCGGCGGAACAGGTCGAGATTTTCCTCAGGCGGGCGGTCGCGGAACGGGCTGTTCCTGCCAGGCTCGGTCAGCGTCCCGCGCGCAACCCGCATCTCCTCCTGGGACTGGTCGTCGACATAGGCATCGCCGGTGCCGATCAGGTGCTCGGCCCATTCGTAGAGCCGCTCGAAATAGTCCGAGGCGTGATAGAGGTGCTGGCCCCAATCGAAGCCGAGCCAGCGCACGTCGCGCTCGATCGCGTCGATGTATTCCTGCTCTTCCCGGGTCGGGTTGGTGTCGTCGAAGCGCAGGTGGCAGCGCCCGCCGAACTCCTCGGCGATGCCGAAATTCAGGCAGATCGACTTGGCATGGCCGATGTGGAGGTAGCCGTTCGGCTCGGGCGGAAAGCGGGTCACCACCGCGGAATGGCGCTTGGCGTCGAGATCGGCCTGGACGATGTCGCGGATGAAGTCGCGCCCCGCCTCCGCCGCCGCCGTATTGCCGTCCGCCATGGGTCCGTCCTTGCTGGCGCCTATGTGGCAAATCCAGGCGTGAGAGCCAAGCCCGCCTCTTTCGTGCTACACGGTTCCGCGCTATTAACGCTCCCAATGCCGATTGCTTGCCCGACATGACCGCGCCCGTCGTCACCCGCTTCGCCCCCTCGCCGACCGGATTCCTCCACATTGGCGGGGGACGCACCGCGCTCTTCAATTGGCTGTACGCGCGAGGCCGCGGCGGCAAGATGCTGTTGCGGATCGAGGACACTGACCGCGAGCGATCCACCAAGGAGGCGATCGACGCCATCCTCGACGGGCTCACCTGGCTCGGGCTCGATTGGGACGGCGACACCGTCTATCAGTTTTCCCGCGTGGCGCGACACCAGGAGGTGGTCCAGCAACTGCTCGACAGCGGCAAGGCTTACCGCTGCTACGCGACCCCCGATGAGCTCACGGCGATGCGGGAGAAGGCGCGCGCCGAGGGCAAGACCCGGCTCTACGACGGCCGCTGGCGCGATCGCGATCCATCCGACGCGCCCCCCGGGTCCAGGCCTGCGATCCGTATCAAGGCGCCGGTTATCGGCGAGACCATCATCGAGGACCAGGTCCAGGGCCGCGTCTCCTGGCAAAACGAGAACCTCGACGACTTCGTGCTGCTGCGCTCCGACGGCACGCCGACCTACATGCTCGCCGTGGTGGTCGACGACCACGACATGGCGGTGACCCATATCATCCGCGGCGACGACCATCTCAACAACGCCGCGCGGCAAAAGCAGATTTACGATGCGCTTGGCTGGACCGTTCCGGTGATGGCGCACATTCCGCTGATCCACGGTCCCGACGGCTCTAAGCTGTCGAAGCGCCACGGCGCGCTCGGCGTCGACGCCTACCGCGCGCTGGGTTACCTGCCCGCCGCGATGCGCAACTATCTGGTGCGGCTTGGCTGGTCGCATGGCGACCAGGAGATCTTCTCGACCGCTGAGATGATCGCGGCATTCGATCTGCCGCAGATCGGTCGCTCGCCGGCGCGCTTCGATTTCGCCAAGCTGGAAAGCCTCAACGGCCACTACATGCGGACCAGCGCCGACGCCGATCTGGTCGCAGCATTGGAGCGGCTGCTGCCGCACCTGCCGCAAGGGACGGTCATCGCAAAAAAGCTTACGCCGGAGATTCGACAAAGGCTCATGGCCGCCATGCCGGCGCTCAAAGATAGGGCGAAGACCCTGATCGAGCTGATTGATGCAGCAGGCTTTCTGTGGGCCGACCGGCCGCTGGCGCTCGATGCCAGCGCCGACGCCCAGCTCACGGCGGACGCGCGCGGCATGATCGGCACGCTGCTGCGGCAGCTCGAGGCCAATACCGAATGGAGCGCGGCCTCGACCGAGGCGGATGTCCGCTCCTTCGCCGAGGCCAAGGGCATCAAGCTCGGCGCGGTCGCCCAACCGCTGCGGGCGGCGCTGACCGGACGCACCACCTCACCCCCCATTTTCGATGTGCTGGCGGTGCTGGGCAAAGACGAGAGCCTGGCGCGGCTGCGGGATCAGGCCTAGGCCGGCGTCACCGCCAATGGGCGGCATAGCCGCCTTGGAAAGGCCCACCCGCCGGCGCCATATCTTGCAGTGCACACATGGATGGGCTACGCAAAATCTGGGCGTTTTCCGCTGTTTGAGGGCTCGAGCATGAACGACAAGTCCGGGGCCAACATCAAGACCGGCAAGATCACGGTCGGCGACAAGAACTGGTCCTTCCCGATCTATCCAGGCTCGATCGGTCCCGACGTGATGGATATCGGCAAGTTCTACGCCGAGACCGGGATGTTCACCTTCGACCCGGGCTTCACATCGACGGCGGCCTGCGAATCCAAGATCACCTTCATCGACGGCGATGAAGGCATCCTGCTCTATCGCGGCGTTCCGATCGAGGAACTGGCCGAGCACGGCGACTTTCTCGAAACCTGCTACCTGCTGCTTTACGGCGAGCTGCCGACGGCGATCCAAAAGTCTGATTTCGACTACCGGGTGAACCGCCACACGATGGTTCACGAACAGATGAGCCGGTTCTTCCAGGGCTTTCGCCGCGACGCTCATCCGATGGCGGTGATGACCGGAAGCGTCGGCGCGCTGTCGGCGTTTTATCACGACTCCACCGACATTTCGGATCCGCACCAGCGCATGGTGGCCTCGATCCGCATGATCGCGAAGATGCCAACACTCGCCGCGATGGCCTACAAGTATTCAATCGGCCAGCCGTTTGTGTATCCGCTGAATCATCTCGATTACGCGACCAACTTCCTGCGTATGTGCTTTGCGGTGCCGGCCGAGGAGTACAAGCCGAACCCGGTGCTGGCGCGCGCGATGGACCGCATCTTCATCCTGCACGCGGACCATGAGCAGAACGCGTCGACCTCGACGGTGCGGCTGGCCGGTTCGACCGGCGCCAACCCGTTCGCCTGCGTGGCCGCCGGCATCGCCGCGCTGTGGGGGCCCGCGCATGGCGGCGCCAACGAAGCGGCGCTCAAGATGCTGGGCGAGATCGGGACGGTCGAGCGGGTGCCTGAGTTCGTCAAGCGTGCGAAAGACAAGAACTCAGGCTTCCGCCTGATGGGCTTCGGGCACCGCGTCTATAAGAACTACGATCCGCGGGCCAAGATCATGCAGAAGACCGCGCACGAGGTGCTGAGCGAGCTGGGCCACCGCGACGACCCGCTTCTCCAGGTAGCGCTGGAGCTCGAAAAGGTCGCGCTGCACGACGAATACTTCATCGAGAAGAAGCTCTACCCGAACGTCGACTTTTATTCGGGCATCACACTCAAGGCGATGGGCTTCCCGACCACCATGTTCACCGTGCTTTTCGCGCTGGCGCGCGCGGTCGGCTGGATTGCGCAGTGGAAGGAGATGATCGAAGATCCTGGCCAGCGCATCGGCCGGCCCCGCCAGCTCTACACCGGCGCGCCGCGGCGCGATTACGTGCCGATCTCAAGGCGGAAGTAATCCGGGCTTCAAAGCCGGCAAAGGGCGCCGATGGCGCCCTTTTTGTTCAGGGCCGGTTGATTTCGCCGAGCACGATGTCGGCCGCGCGTGAAGCCGGCGCCGCCGCGCCGATTTGCATGATGCCGTCGAGCTTGGCGAACGCCTCGACTTGGCGCTGGCGTTCCGCCGTATCCCCCAGCACCGCGACGAGCGCATCCGTGAGCCGCTCTGGCGTGCAGTCCTCCTGCAGCAGCTCCGGCACCACGTTCTCCCCGATCACCAGATTGGCCAGCACGACCGAGGGTACGCTGACAAAGCGCCGGAACACCACAGCGTCGATCGCCGGCACCTTGTAGGCCACGACCATCGGCACGCCGGCGAGCGCAAGCTCCAGCGTGACGGTTCCCGACTTGGCCAGCGCCGCGCGGGCCATCCGGAACGCCGCCTGCTTGTCGGCCTGCTCGGTGACGATGCGGGGCTTGACCGCCCAGGATGCGGTCGCTGCGGTGATGCGATCCAGGTGATGCGGTGCAATCGGGACCACCACATCCAGCGGACCGACCCGGTGGCGGACACGGCCGATCGTTTCGCCGAACGTTGCGGTCATCTGCGCAATCTCGCCGCTGCGGCTGCCCGGCAGCACCACGACGACGGGAGGCGCGGCCTCACGCCGCCGCGCCTCGTCGGCGCTGGGACGAAACTGCGCAATCTGCTCGATGATCGGATGTCCGACGTAGCTGCATGGCGGGCCGCCGAGCCGGAGATGGACATCGGGTTCGAACGGCAGCAGCGCCAGGATGTGATCGACATAGCGCCGCATCGAGCGCGCGCGCCCCGGCCGCCAGGCCCAGACCGACGGCGAGACGTAGTCGATGATTTTTAGCGCGGGATCGGCGCGGCGGGCGTAGGCCGCCACCCACATTGAATAGCCCGGGCTGTCGATGACCACGAGCGCATGAGGCCGCTGTTCGCGCAACGCGCGCAACGTCCGGCGCAGGTGCCCAATCATCGCCGGCGCCCGGCGCGGAATTTGGGAGACACCCATGATCGAGAAATCGTCGGTCGAATGCAGGCTCGAGAGACCTTCAGCCGCCATGCGGCGGCCGCCCACGCCGGAGAATAGGACACGCTGCCCCAGCCGCTGCCGCAACGCGCGCATCAGCGCCGCACCGAGCTGATCGCCGGATTCCTCGACGGCGACCAGGAATATCTTGGTGTCGCCGGACGGGCTGCCGGTCATGAAGGCGGCCCATCAGCGGCAACGCCGACGACGAAGACATGGGCGCGATCGGCAACGGCGGCGATGCGGCCCGGCTCCGCCACGATGGCGCTGCCGGCCGCAACAGCGATGCCGGCAAGGCCCGCACGGGCCACGCCTTCCACGGTGCGCGGCCCCACCGACGGCAGGTCGATCCGCCGGTCCTGCATCGGCTTCGGCGCCTTGACCAGCACGCCGCCCCCTTGCCGAGCCTGGACGCGGCCCTGGCCGCGCAACTCGGCCAGCCGCTCCAGCATCAGATCCGTGCCGTCCGCGGCCTCGATTGCCAACACGCGGTTGTCGGAAACGATCACGGCCTGGCCAACGTCGAATGGCCCGGTCGCGCGAAGCAGGGCAAACCCGCGCTGGATGTCGCGCCGGTCGATTTCGCTCGGCTGGCGGCTCCCCAACGCGCCGTGAGGCATCAGAATCTCCGGGGCAACCTCGTGGGCGCCGAGCACGCGAAATCCCTGCTCCTCGAACATCTTGGCGATGCTCGACAGCAGGTGGTCGTCGCCGCTTTGGAAGGCCCGGATCACGCGCGGCAGCATCCGCAGGGTGAAGAAATCGAGCCGTAGGTCGCGGACATGAGGCCGCACCAGGCTGCCGATCATCACGATGTCGCGGCAGCCTTCGGCCCTGGCGTGACGACAGGCATGGCCGAACTGGCCAAGTCCGACCCAATGGTGCGGAAATGCCGCGACGAAATGCGGATCCGCCGATCCGCGCAACGCCAGCAACACCACGCGGCGGCCTTGCCGCTGCGCCGCACGGGCCACCTCGACAGGAAGGCTGCCGCCGCCGCAGACCACCGCCAGCGGCCCGGCGTTCGCAACTGCGGTCGGAGTTTCAGCGCTCATATCTCGTCGCTTGCGCCGGCCTTTTCCAGTTCGGCCATCATCAACTGGCGCCGCCGCTTGGCGCGGATGAAATCCAATATCTTTCCGACCAGCGGGTCACCCGCAAACTCGGCCGCCGCGGATTTGGTGCGCTCCGCAAAGGTCCCCGGTCCCTGGAACAGCATGCGGTATGCGCGGCGGATGCGTTCCAAGTCGGAACGGGAATAGCCGCGGCGTTTCAATCCGATCACGTTCAAGCCCGCGAGGTAAGCCGGGATCGGGCCCATCGCGAAGCCAAACGGAATGACATCCTTGGTAACGCCGGCGACGCCGCCGATCATCGCGCCCTCGCCGACCCAATTAAACTGATGCACCGCGGACTGACCACCAATAAACACATGGTCGCCGATAATGACGTGGCCGCCGAGCGCCACGTTGTTAGCGAATGTCACGCTGTTGCCGACGACGCAATCGTGCGCAACGTGCGAGCTTGCCATCATGAAGCAGCTATTGCCGATGGTCGTAATGCCGCCGCCCTGCACCGTTCCAATGCTGACCGTCGCGCCCTCGCGGAATTGGCAATCGTCTCCAATCACCAGCTTGGTCGGCTCGCCGCGGTAGGCCGTCGATTGCGGCGCCGTGCCGAGCGAAACGAACGGAAAGACCATTGCGCGCTTGCCGAGTACGGTGTCGCCGGCGATCGATACGTGAGACTGTAGCCGCACGCCCGATTTCAATTCGACCCGAGGACCGACAATGCAATACGGGCCAATCTCGACATCGTCGGCAATCCGCGCACCGTCGGCCACGCGCGCTGTAGGATCGATGTGCGGCACGCTCAGGCCTCGGCGATCATGGCACCCAGCTCGGCCTCGGCGACGACGTCGCCACCCACCTTCGCTTTGCCGCGATACCACCACATGTTCCGCCGCCGGGAGAGTCGCTCCATGTGGTATTCGAGTACATCGCCCGGCATCACCGGCTTGCGGAACTTTGCCTTGTCGATGGTGAGGAAGTACACAAGCTTCGGTTGCGTCTGGCCAAGCGACTTCATGGCGAGAAGTCCGCCGGTCTGCGCCATGCCTTCCAGCACAAGCACCCCGGGCATCACCGGCTGGTTCGGAAAATGGCCCATGAAGTGAGGTTCGTTGATGGTCACATTCTTGATGCCGACGCCGTATTCGTCGCCGCGGATATTGGTAACGCGGTCGACCAGCAGGAACGGATAGCGATGCGGGAGCCTGGACAGAATTTCCTTGATGTCCATGACGTCGAGCGTTTCGCCGGTCATGCTCCGTCCCCGCCCGAGTCCTTGCCGCGATCGTGCCGCAGCAGGCGACGCAGCATCGCCACGCCCCGCATCCATTCGCGCGCCGTCGTCGCAGGATAGCCGCCCCAGCGCTCGCCCGCTCCGATGTCATGCATGACGCCGCTCCCCGCCGTAACGCTCGCGCCCTCGCCGATGATGACGTGATCCGCGATCCCGACCTTGCCGCCGAGCACGGCGTAATCACCGATGGTTACGCTGCCGGAAACTCCGACGTGGCCCGCTAAAATGCAATGCCGGCCGATCGTCACGTTATGGCCGATCTGAACCAGATTGTCGATCTTGCTGCCCTCGCCGATCACGGTGTCGCGGATGCCGCCGCGATCGATGGTGGTGTTGGTGCCAATCTCGACGTCGTCCTGAACGATGACGCGTCCGACCTGCGGAATTTTCTGCAGGCCCTTCGGGCCCGGTGTAAAGCCGTAGCCGTCATGCCCGATCCGCGCGCCGGAATGGATGATGACGCGATCTCCGATCAGCGCGTTGATCAGCGCGGCACCGGCGCCGATCGCGCAGTCGCGGCCGATGCGCACGTCCGGCCCAACGCAGGCGCCCGCGGCGATCACCGTTCGGGCGCCGATCTCGGCGCGCGGACCGATCACCGCGCCGGGATCGATCGTAACGCCGTTCTCCAGCCGAGCGGTCGAATGCACGTGAGCACCGCTTGCAACGCCCGTCGCTTCGAATAACGACGACGGCCGCAGCGAACTTGGAAACAGTGAGCGGGTCACGGTGACAAACGCGCGATAAGGCTCCGCGCAATGCAGCGTAAGGATGTTGGGCGGCACGTGATGGGTGAGCCGCTCGCGCGTCAGGCAGACCTTGGCCTGCGTCGTGACCAGATCGGGGGCAAATTTCTCTTTGTCGAGAAAGATCAAATCGTCCGGGCCGGCGCGATCGGGCGGCGCGACGTCGGTGATGCGATGATCGAGCGGCATGCCGTCACGCGGCACCGCGCCCGTCAGCGCGACAATCTCGCCAACCGTCAGGCCGTCGCTGTGCTTGAAGAACATCGGCTCGGCCATGCCACTGCACCAAACCGTTCCCACTTTTCGGGATCATGCTCTAGAACTTGGTTCCGCCGCCGAACCGGAACCGTTGAATTCTGTCCTGATCCTGCTTCAAGAGCGGGACCGCGTAGTCGAAGCGCAGCGGCCCGAATGGCGAATTCCAGATCAAGCCGGCGCCCACCGAAGCGCGCACCTGCATGCTCTCGTCGAGCGGGCATATGGCGCCATAGCAGCTTGAGACCTGTTCGCCAGTCACGGCGTACACCTTGGGTCCCTTGTAGTCCCAGAGCGAGCCGACATCCGCGAACGTGGCAACCTTCAGGCCGACGTCCCGTGGGATGTAGGGAATTGGCGATTGTGCTTCCACGCTGGCGCCCCAGTACATGGAGCCGCCGAGGGAATCCTGCGCCGGCGACGCCAAGTCGCGCGGGCCGATACCGGCCGGCGCGAAACCGCGAACGAGATTTGGCCCCATCTGGAAGTGATCCAGCATGCGGAGGTCCTTGCCGCCCCAGCTGGCGATGTGGCCGCCTTGCAAGTTAACGACCGCCACCACATCGGCGAACACTTCGTAGTAGCTGCGCATGCTGCCGGTCGTGCGGATGAAGTTCACGTCGCCGCCAATTCCAGCGAAGTCCTGCTTGAACTCAAGCACGATGCCGCTGGTCGGCGCCCTGTTGTTGTCGAGCGTGTTGTAAACGGCGGTATAGCCCAGCATGGACACCAAGACAGCACCGGCCGCCAGTTCCTTACGAACGGCAAGGCTGGATTCGCTGTTGGTGTAACAGCCAGCGGTAGCGTATCCGGTGGTCGGGTTCACGCCGGTTCCACCGTTGACGAGTGCGAAGGGTGAATAGATGCAGTCGTTCAGATAGTACGGCAGCGAAATTTCCTGCTGATAGATATTGTAGCGCGCCATGAACGACACTTCTTCGGTCAGCAGGAAGCCAGCGCGCACCCCCGCCCCGATCGTTTTATTGTCATAAGAATAGTAGCTGGAGGCCAACGTCTGCCTGGCGAACACATCGACGCCGACGAGCATACGATTGCCCATGAAATACGGCTCGGCATAGGAGAGCTCAAAGCCGCGGGCGCGCTGGCCGTACTGCACCGACGCTTTGGCGTACTGGCCGTGACCCAGCAGGTTGCGCTCAGCGACGCTGACTTCGGCGAGAAAGCCGTCGGCAGTCGAATAGCCGCCGGTGATCGAAAATTCGCCCGTCGCCTGCTCTTCGACATCGACGTTGATGACGATGCGGTCGGACGCCGAGCCTGGTTCGTTGGAGAACTTGACGATCTTGAAGTAGTTCAGGTTCTTCAGCCGCCGCTCGGCGCGGTCGATCAGGGCGCGGTTGTAGGCGTCGCCCTCGGCGATATCGAACTCGCGCCGGATGACGTAGTCGCGCGTGCGGGTGTTGCCGCGGATGTTGATCCGCTCGATGTAGACGCGAGGGCCCTCGTCGATCACGAAGGCAATGTTGATCCTCGCATTTTCCACGTCGCGGTCGCCGCGCGGACGAACGACCGCGAACGGATAGCCGCGGCGCGCCACTTCGATGGCGAGGTTCTCGACCGACTTCTCCGTCCCCTCGGCGTTGTAAACTCCACCCGGCGCGGCCCGCAGGCGCCCATAGAGAGAGTTGGCGTCGACGGCGGGCACGTGCGAGATGATCTCGACCTTGCCGTAGCGGTAGCGCCGTCCTTCATCGATGGTGAAGGTGACGGTGAAGCCCTTCTGCGCTGGATCGTAGACCGCCACAGCGGACACGATGCGTATGTCGGCGTAGCCCTTCTTCAGATAGAAGCGGCGCAACAGGTCGCGGTCGGTTTCGATGCGATCGGGATCGTAGATGTCCTGGGTCTGCAGGAACCCGATCAGCGGAATGGTCTCCGACGTCTTGATTTCGTCCTTCAGACGAGTGTCGGAGTACGAGTTGTTGCCGACGAAGATGAGCTTGCGGATGCCGGTCTTCCCGCCCTCTTTGATCTCAAACACCAAGTCGACGCGGTTGTTCGGCAGCTCGATGATCTTCGGATTGACGGTGACGTCGAAGCGGCCGTTGCGCCGGTAAATTTCAATGAGACGCTGCACGTCGGCTTGCACCGCAGGCCGCGACAGAGAGCCGCGCGGCTTCGTCTGCAGCTCGAGCAGGAGCTGATCGTCCTTCAGCTTGAGATTGCCCTCGAACGCCACGCGATTGATGACCGGGTTCTCGACGACAGTCACGACCAGCCGGTTGCCCGACGGCGTGATGCGCACATCCTGGAAAAGGCCGGTGCCGTAAAGCGCCTTGAGCGCCTCGTCGATTGCCGCGGTGTCCAGGCGGCCCCCGGAGCTGCGGAAATAGGAGCGGATGGTTTCGGCTTCGACGCGGCGATTGCCCTGGACAACGATCTGCTCAGAGCCCTGAGCCCAAGCAGAGTCAACCGTG
>Ga0190270_10001025_pt1 | contig 12727 bp, 17 predicted proteins | sample Popmic320T_FD_133748 | JGI IMG/M metagenome (GOLD analysis project Ga0190270, IMG submission 133748) | Populus adjacent soil microbial communities from riparian zone of Weber River, Utah, USA - 320 T | ecosystem: Environmental > Terrestrial > Soil > Riparian zone | place: USA: Utah | collected... | reverse complement strand
GCCGCTTTCATGTTGACCAAACCGCGGCCGTAGATGCGGTCTTCATCGACGACGGTTTCTTGGGGATTATCGAAGTGGTCCATGTGCGCGTTAAACATCAAAGTCGCGCCGCCGCCCGTGCCTTTGAGTCTGCCGACGACATTGGGCCGGCCGTCTTCGACGTATTGATACTCGACTTGCATGCCGAGCTTTTCAAACTCGCTGCCGAGATACTTGGCGACGTTTTCTTCGTCGCCGGTAATGCTGACGATATTTGCCAAGTTACACGCCACTTCGACGAGCCGATCGCGATCTACTTGTTCTAATACTTCCTGTTGCATTTAAAACTCCCCTCCAGCGTTAGGCATAATTCAGTCGCGAAACTATTTTTCTATCACAGCGGTTTACTCGGTGACAACAAAACCGATGAAATTCCAATGAAATCACTGCCAAACGGTCAAACGATTTACGCCGCTCGCTCAATTCAGACTCAGCACTGATTATTCACATCGTTAAATTACAGCAGCGGACATGGCCGCGTTAACCGATTGATTTGAGGAATCACCTCGGCGCCGAAGCGCTCGATAGTTTCCAACGTAAAGCGCGGGTCCATGCCCGGCCAGTCGACCATGAACCACATCACCTCAGCGCCGAATTCCTCGTGATAAGCCATCACCTGCTCGACGACTTCGGACGGGCTGCCGAGTATCAGACGGTCGCGCATCAGCTCTTCGAACTTGAGATCATAGCGTTCGCCCGGCTGTCCCCATTGCTGATAACGCAGATAACGCCGCTCGTAGCCCTCGCGTATACGCTCCTCCGCTTCACGAGTACTATCGGCGATGCAAAGATCGCGAAAAATAAACAAGCCTTTATACGGCCGGCCGTGCCGCTCCAACGCGGTTTTGTACGCCGGCACGGCTTCGCGCAAGAATGTTTTCGAGTGGCGCCGGCTGGCGATCCAGTGATCCGCCACTTCCGGCACTCTCGCCACGGTTTTGACCGCATCGGCGCCCAGCAATATCGGCGGACCGGGACGTTGCAACGGCTTGGGCGCCATGGACACTTTGTCGAGGTGAAAAAACTTTCCGTGAAATGTCACGCCATCCTCGGTCCACAGCCGGCGGATCACTTCCAAACCTTCGACCAATCGGCCGCGGCGCTCGCGCTTATCGATACCGAAGGAATTGAACTCGCTGTCGCGATATCCCTGGCCCACGCCGAACAGAACTTTACCACCTGATAGATTGTCCAGCGTCGCAAAGTACTCGGCGACCATCACCGGGTGATGCAGCGGCAAAAGAAAAATCGACGTACCGACGTACATGCCCGGCACCTGGCCGGCCAAATACGCCAACAGTGGCAGCGACTGCAAGATCGCCGCATCCGGACCGGTGATAAAGTGTTGCGCCACGAACAATGCTTCAAAATTATTGCGCTGCGCCGCCCGCGCCCGCTGAGAAACTTGCTGACACACTTCCGCCGGCGGCAAATCAGACGGGTAGCTGCCGAACTCAATACCGAATCGCATGGTAATCCTTTCTTCGATCGGTGGTCCGATACTGTCTTTTACCCTAGTGCGGAAGTTTGAGAAAGACGACGGCACATCGCGGTTGACGCTTTGTCGGGATTTTCCTAGATTGTGCTGGAATAGTGATTGGACGTCGACGGCGAAGGAGGAAAAGAGAATGTATGGTTGGAGAGTAAGAATCGGCCACGTGGCGCCATCGCGGGGCGACACTTTGGTTTATGAATTTTATCAAATGATGCCGACCGGCTTCATGATTCTCAACAGCACGGGAACGATCAGGCAATTAGTCGATGCCGATTTGGAACGACAGCTGCAACGGATTGAAGAAGCGGCCGCCGATTTAGTCGACAACAAATGCGACTCGGTGATCATCGGCGGCTCGCCGCTGTTTACCAAGCTCGGCTACGGCAGCGACACGGAAATGGGCAAACGTTTGACCGACAAGTACGGCGTGCCGGTTTCCCCCGGCATCACCGGTGAGATCGAAGCGCTCAAGTCGCTCGGCCTCAAGAAACTCGTCGTCGCCACGCCGCACGAAGACACGCTCAACGAGCGCATGAAGGCCTTTCTCGAAGCATCAGGCTTCAAGGTATTGAAAATACAAGGTTATGGCGTGCGCAAAAACGCCGACTTGACCGACATGGACGAGCACGCCGCTTATAAAATCGCCAAGCGGCTTTATGAGCAATCTCGCGAAGCCGACGGCGTCTTCGTTCCCTGCCCGCGCTGGCCGACAATCACCGATGTTGACTTGCTTGAGAATGAAATCGGCAAACCCGTCGTCACCAGCTGCCAGGCTTACATCTGGCACGCGCTGAAAATGGCCAAGGTGAAACAGCAAGTCAGCGGTTTCGGCCGACTGATGGCTTCGCTGGCGAACTGACCGGTGTGCTATCGAGTCTTAAAATTGACGCGGCGAATGGGTGAATGCCATTCGCCGCTTTTATTCACTGGTGATTCTATTTTGGCGAGCTATCTTTTTCGACTGCCGAACACTTCTTGGAGCAAATCCGTCACCCTTGCCGCCGGGTTAGTTCTGATCTTTTTCTCTTCCTGACCGACAACGAAGAAAATCCCGTCGGTCGCTTTTTCAGTTACATACTGGTTGACATCGAAGGTAACGCTTCGCGAAAACGGCACGTCTTTATATTTCCCTATCAGATCATTGTATTGGCGATTCACTCCCACTTGATCCATTACGTCCGTCACCGAGGGCAGGAACGCCGCCTGCAACTTTTTGGTCGTCTTCGACTTGAAATAGTCGGTGGCCGCGGTGTCGCTGCCGTTGAGAATCTTTCTGGCGTCGTCGAATGTAATCGCGCCGATGGCATCCCAGAAAATCGCTTTGGCAAACGGCACCGCCTTTTCGGCGGCGCGGTTCATGCCGACGACAAACTCATCGATCTGCGGCCCATAGCCGACTAATCTCAGGGGCTTTTCGATATTCTGCAACGATTTGGGCATCAGAATCTTGATCGCGTTGTTTAGCAAAAAGCCGTCCGCCGTCCCGGTTTGAGTCACTGCATTCTCGGTACCGACCCTGAGTGCCTCTTGCAGGCCGGAACCGATTTTAACATCGCTCACTGCGCCGGCGCTCGGCATATTGCTCCCCAACCCCTTCAACATTTTGTCCCACTGGGCCGAAGCCGGCTCGGTCGCCGCCAGCAAAAAAGACACGATCAGCACAAATTGCATCAGCAAACTCCACCTCGTTTTCTTGGAATTGATAGTCAACGTTGCGCCGAACAACGACGCTCACCGGCGCGCCGCGGATAAACTAGAGAGTTTCTTTCGAACGGCTCGGCGGCCCTATCCTATCGCCCAATTGGAAATCATTCAGCGCCGCGGCAAACCCGGCGTCGATGATCAAATTGACAATCTCTTCCTGCGCGTCCCTCGGTGAAAGCCGGAACGCCGTGCGCAACGGCTGGATCGCCGCGCGCCAGTTGCTCTGGCTGATCAACGCGCGGCCGAGATAAAGATAGGCCGGGGCGTAATTAGGATCGTCGTGTGTGGCATCTTCAAAGTATGGAATCGAAGCGGCAAAACGGCCCTGATTAAATAGCGCCAGGCCCTGCTCAAAATTATCGCGTGCGGCAAAACGGCCAAGCGAACCGCAGGAGCTCACCAACGCCAATATCAAGGTGAAATAGACAACGAATAATTTCTTTTTCATGGCGATCGATCTCCCTGAGCATTAGACGCAAATAGGCCCCGAATCTTGACGATCCGGGGCCTATTGTTTACTTTTCGAAGGCCGCTTTAAGTATCGGCTCGAGCTCACCGCGTTCATGCAACTCATGCACAATGTCGCAACCGCCGACAAATTTTCCGTCAATATAAACCTGCGGAATAGTCGGCCAATTAGAGTATCGCTTGATCCCTTCCCGCACCGCCGGGTTAGCGAGCACGTCGTCGGTGGCGAACGGAAACCCGTAGGATTTTAGAATTTCCACCGTGTGCGCTGAAAAGCCGCACTGGGGAAAATCAGCCGTGCCCTTCATGTAGAGCATGACTTTGTTGTTCTTTACCTTCTCCTCAATTTGGCTCAACACTTCATCTGCCATAGCAAATTCTCCTTTTTGCGGTGCCTCTAGCTTTTTAGGAACCGAGTTTATCCCACTGGGCCGGACTATACGTTTTGAGCGATAATGCGTGAATGCGCTGATCGGCTAACGGCTCCTTGAGCACTTCGTTGACCATGCGGTGCTGCTCCACCAATCCTTTGCCTTCAAACGCCGGTGACACGATGATGACCTGCCAATGGTCGCCGCCGCCGGTGAGATCCTGGGTTTCGACTACCGAAACCGGCAGTCCCTTCGATAGCGTCGATTTAATTTCATCCGGGCTAATCATGAAAAAATCTTACCGGTTCGCCACGGTGCTTTCAACTGCTACGAATTCGCACCGTACATCTATCCGACCGGTCCCATGAAATCGGGGCGCACTTTGCGCAACATGGCGCGCAGGTCGGCGCGCAATTCAGCCAACGTCGGCCGGCCCAAATACCAGTAGCCGTTGTACAGATTATGAATCGTTAAATCCGGCAACAGGGCAAAAGTATGCGGCATGGCGGTCACCCCTTTGCTCTTGGAAGTCTCGGTCATGTCGAGCAGTTTCACGACCTTACGATCCTGGTCGCTCAGAAACGGGAACTCGGCGCGCAGGCCGGTACGAAACGCATCGTTCACTTCCGGCGCATCGACACTGACCACCGCTAGTTTACAGTAATTGATCGCCAGCTCTTCTTGAAACTCGACGTAATGGCGCAACTGCACCTGGCACTTTCCTCACCAGTAGCCGCGATAGAAGGTCAGGATAAACGGAAACTTACCAACCAACTCAGAAAGCTTAACTGACTGATTCTCGTGATCCGGTAGTTCGAAGTCGGGAAAGCGCTCACCGATCTTTCGATTCATTACCCCACCTCCGTCTTGGTTTGAGGTCGTCTGCGTCGGTACCGCTAATAACGTTTCGCCATCTCAGCGAAGAAGCCTTCTTTTTCCAACTGCTGTAACAGTGACAAGTCAGTGAATTGCTCGGGCTTGGCACTTTTCGCCTGTGGAATTTTTGACGCCACCTCATCGAGCAGATATTGGATACCTTTCAACGTCGGATAGGGCCGTTTGGAAACCCGCTTGATAAACCAGTCAACGGTCGCGTCCAACACCTCCTGCTCATTGGTGCGCATATATCTGCCCGCGATCCGTTTCGCCTCATCGCGGTTTTTACCGATGAAATAAATCGCTTCGACGTAAGATTTTAGCGCGCTCAATACCGTGTCGCGTTGGCTTTTAATAAATCCGCGCGAAGTAGCAAAGCCGTTGCCCTGCACTTCGATGCCAAGTTCGAGCATGTCATAAACTTCGACCAATCCCTGACGGCGCGCCCGCGGCAGCTCGGAAGGCGTAAGAATCGTCGCTTCGATCCGGCCCGAATCCACCGCGCTCAGTCTTTCCATGGTCGGGCCGGCAACGACCAGCGTCACGTCCTTGTTCGCTTCGAGATTGAATTTTTTAAGCAGAATCAGCGATGCGTTGTGCGACGCCGAGCCGAAACCGCTGACACCGAGCCGTTTGCCTTTGAGCTGTTCGACTCGGGAGATACCGGGTCGTGCCACCACCGAATAATTGTACGACGATTCGGATGAAGCGATCAGTACGACATCATGTCCTTGCAGGCCGGCTTGAACTACGGTGCCGATATTGACGATCGGCGGATCGCCGGCGACCAGTGCCTGGGTCGCCATTTGGCCGCCGCGGAAAAATATTACCTCAGCGTCTAAGCCGTGTTTGCGGTAGATGCCAGCGTCTTTGGCGATCCAAATGTGAATCTGGTTATAGGAGATCGCCGGATAGCCAATTTTTATTTTTTTGAGTTCCTGGCATTCTGCATCACCCGCGATAAAGGCGAGAAGGACGAAAGCTAGAGTCTTCAACATAGGGACAGCCGCCGCGCTGAGAATTGATTTCGTCGCGAATTAGATTGGTAAACGATGATCGATCAATAGGCTTTGATGTCGGGGTCCGAAGCCGCGCTATCGCTATCCATGCCAAGCTTGGTCTCCAGCGCTTTAACCCGTTTTTCCAGCGTCCGCACCTGCGCTTGAGATTGACTGAGCTGCTGCTCGACGACGGTAACAACTGAAGCGGTATCGCCCCACCAAGAATATCCGGAGAGAATGCCGATTAGCACCGAGCTGATACCGGCAAGAATCCAGTAGAAACGATTTGACTGTGAACTGTGTTTTACCCAAGGCATGACATACACTACTATATTAAAATACCCCCGCGCGTCAATCGCTCTTGGCCAGCCAATCCCGCGCGCTAAGCGACTGCCCTGTGACGCCCGACGAATCCGCCGAAGCCAAATGAACGAAGATAGGGGTAATCGATTCGGCGGTAGGCAAGGTCAGCGGGTCTTCGGCTGGATAAGCGGCGGCTCGCATCCGAGTTCGAGTTGCCGCGGGGTTGACGGAATTCACCCGTATGCCCAATGATTTAACTTCGTCGGCGAGGACCTGCGTGAATCCCTCTAGGCCGGCTTTGGCAACCGCGTAGGCGCCCCACTTGGCTTTACCCATACGGCCGACGCCGGATGTAACGTTGATGATCGAGCCCGAGCGCCGCGCCAGCATGATCGGCAATACCTCGCGAGTGATCAAAAAAAGACCCGTTAGATTGATTCGAATCACTTCATTCCATGCGCTGATCGGATAATCGGCGATCGTCTCGCGTGGGCCCAGGATACCGGCGTTGTTGACCAACACGTCGATTGTAGCAAAACGGCTGAGTGCGCTCTGCACAAGGCGTTTGGCATCGTCAGACGAGCCAATGTCACCGGCGGCGCCGTCGATGTCGCCTCCGTCGCCACGTAGTTCGTTAATCGCGGCATCGACGGCGGCTTGATCGCGGCCACAAATAAAGACGCTAGCGCCGGCATTCGTGTAGGCCGCAGCGATCTCGCGCCCGATGCCCCGGCTGCCGCCGGTAACTAACGCGACTTTTCCCTGCAGTTTTTTTATCGAGCTGCTTGCCATTGCGCGATTGCTATAACATATTTGTAAAATTCATGAAATTCTTGCATGCGATGCCGCTTCACGGCCGGCTCCTATTCTTCGTAATCGCTGCCTTGGCACTGACCTGCATCATCAGTCCGTGGTTCGCACTAGCCGCCGACTGGTTCGCCCCCGATGGGCTCGGCTTGTTCTCCGAACGTATACCTTTTTCACGTATTTTTAATCGCGCATTCATGATTTCGGGCGTTGCTCTGTTTATTCTATTCCGAGGCTACTTCGTCGACGGACAGATTAAACAGCTGTTCGCGGCGCGGTTTGCGCTAGCGAGACGGGATCTAGTTACCGGATGGAGCTTGGCGATTGGGTCAATGATACTGCTGACCGTCGCAATGACCGCTAGCGACATCTTCACGCCGTACTTTCGCCTATCATTGAGTCGCGCGCTCTCGCGAATCACCAGTGCGGCGATGGCGGGATTATCGGTGGGCGTCATCGAGGAACTATTCTTTCGCGGCATCCTATTCATGGGCCTCTACCGCCAGGGCAACCTGGTGCGAGCGTACCTTGCCGCCAATCTTTTCTATTCCGTGCTGCATTTCGTCAAACCGGGAAAGGCCTATTTTCTCGACGGCATCGAACCGTTAGCGGGCTTTTCTCACTTATTAGCGTCGTTTCGCCCGTTCCTCGACCCGGTAGATCTTTTACCCGGAATCTTTGGATTATTTATCATTGGCCTTGTCCTCAGTTACGCATTGATCAGAACTGGAAAGTTATATCTCGGCATTGGCTTACACGCTGGCTGGGTCTTCAGTTTGAAAACCATGCGCGTGTTCGGCGATTTTACCCGTGACGATTTAGGCTGGGTCTTCGGTGAAACCGATCCGAAGATCGTCAGCGGCGTGGGCACCTGGGTTGGCATTCTATTAGTCGGTGTTGCGGTTCACTTTCTGACTAGGAGCCGCGCCGCCCGGTCAGGCGATCCGCGTCACGCAACAGCGGTATAATTTTCACCGCGATCCGTTCCGCGATCAATCGGTAACCCGCGCCGTTGGGGTGAATCGGATCGCTCTTGAGCTTCGAGTCGCTCAGTATGCCCTTCATCACCTGCGGTATGTAAAGCGCGCCGAGTTCTTTGGCCGTGTCCTCGTAAATGGCGGCGAAATCGTCTGTGAAGAGTCCAAGTTTCATGCCGGCAATGGCGACCATCGCGCCTTGCGCTTGTACCCGCCGAACAATCTCGGCCAAGTTTCTCCTACTCTCGGCACGCGGTCGTTGGCGCAGGAAATCGTTACCGCCTAAAAATACGATCACCAGCCGCGGATTCTTGCTCAAGACGGCGTCCGAAAGCCGCGCCAGCGCCTGATCGGTGGTGTCGCCGCGCTGGCCGGCGTTGACCACAGGAATGCCGATCTCCTTAGAAAGTACGGACGGGTAATCTTCGCCCGTGCCGGCGCCGACGCCTTCGGTCAAACTGTCGCCGAAGCAGACAATCGTTTCGCCGCTAGAGCGAAGGTTTCGAATCGCGTCAAAGTTCTCGCCGCCGCAAGCGCCGAGCGCGACGATGACGAGAAACAATTCCCCATGTAGGAGCCAACGAACAGCCATCCAGTACATCGGACAGTCCAGCCAGCGCTGTTCAGCGGCGCGCTAATAACTCGCTGAGCGAACCGATCGACGGCAACTGCTCCAGACGATTTACCGCATCGATAATTTTCTCGTTGTTATCGGCCGGCAGCGCGAGCCGCGCGTTGGCGTGGAACTTCTCCCTGACTTCTTCGGGCGCCAGCGGATCTTCCAAACCGCCGCGCGGGTGCGGCTGGTTTTCTTCCAAGATCGATCCGTCGTCAAGGACAACCTTCACGTGACCTGAGAAATGGCGCGGATAATCGATGGTCGGATCGAGCACGTAGCGAACTTTGGCCGCCAGCCGAAGCACTTCTGGATCGAGAATCGCCGCATCGGTAAATTCATCGAGCCCGGCCCGGCCACGAATGAGCATGACAGCTAAGCTGTAGGGCAGGCTAAACTTCGCGCCGTAGGAGCTTGACGGTTTTTGCTTGTCGCCAAGCGGCTCCCACAATCGAGGCACCGGTCCTTCGGCCGTGCGGCAAACCACTTCGGCGATCTGCTCCGGCGCAGGCGAATATTTTTGTTTAATCTTGAGCGCGCAATCCATGTACGGATGGGAAATCGACCCGCACGGATAAGACTTAAACGCGAGCTTGGGAATCTCCCACTCTTTGCCGAGCTCTAGAAGCTTTTCGAAACGGTAGTCGTTCTTGCCGCCGAAGCCATTGAAAAAACCATGGGTGCCTTCAAACACTTTCGCCGGACCGCGAAACCCTTCCTGCGCCAATAGACAAGCGATTATGCCGCCGTGGGCTGACCAGCCCGGATGCATGCGCTTGGTCCAAGTGCCGTCGGCGAGATATTCGATGATCCCTGAACTCTGACTGCCGCAAAGTCCGAAAGCATCGACCCATTGGTCGGCGTTGAGACCGTAAAGCTTTCCCGCCACAGCCGCGGCGCCAAAGGTGGAGCAAATCGCCGTCGGATGAAAACCGCGCGCATGAAACTTTCCCGGCGCCACCAGACCGACTTTGCACAAGACTTCGGTGCCGACGATCGCTGCTTCAAGAACCGTCGCACCGCTGGCACCGACTTCTTCACCCACCGCCAATGCCGTCATCCACGCGCACGCTCCGGTGTGAACGATCGCCTCTTCCAAAGTGTCGTCGTAGTCCAATCCGTGGGCTAGTGTACCGTTTGCGATGACCGCATTGGCCGCTGCGACTCGGTTTGCCGAACCAATCACAACGCTGCGCTTGTCGCCGCCAAGGCGGCGCGCCACGTTGGAAACCATCGCGCCAAAATCCATGGTCGATGACGCCAACGCCACGCCAAGCGTATCGAGACAAACCAGTTTCGCTTTGGCAATGACGTTTGCCGGCACGTCGGCGAGCTTGAGGCCGCGGGCGAATCCGCCGACAGCGTGGGAATAGGATTCAGAGTTTTTTAATCGTTCCATAATTCACCAGTCGAGAAGTGAGATTGATGATTCTGCGCCGTTTTTAAATCGGTTCGCTTGACAGCGATTTTGAGAACATATTACTTTCGCGCGAACTTACACGGGGTTTTTGACACGCGCAACCAGGGAGAACGTAATGATTTCTTTCGGCATGCTCATCGGCCCGCTTTCATTAGCCGCGGGAATTTTGCTGCTACTGATCGGCTTGGCGGCATTTCTTTGGGTAAGCGGCAAAATCGAAGGCTATGATCCGGTCAATGAAATGCTCTTGAGAGATAATCCCGCGCTGGCGCTTCGCTACGCTCTGTTCGCCATCGCAGTGGTTTTCGCCGTGCTCGGCATCTTCGATCGCGTACAAGGCGACTCCGGCGCCTGGCTATTCACCCAAAATGCGCTCCTGGCCGTGATCTTGATCTATCTCTCACGCTATCTAAACGACTGGCTGATTCTCTACCACTTCAGCCACAACCGTGAGGTGGTGCAAGAAAAAAACTCCGCCGTCGCGGTCGTCGAGGGTGCCACATACCTCGCCAGCGCCTACGTCATCGCCGGCGCATTTTACGATTGGGAAAACGGCCCATGGATCGCGCTGGTATGGTTTTTCATCGGCCAGCTCATGCTAATTCTGCTGGCGTTTCTTTATCGGCTCGCTGGCAAAGGAGTCGACGCGGCGTTGGACGACCAGAATCTCGCCGTCGGGATTTCCCTCGCAGGTTTTCTGCTCTCCGGCGGCATGGTTTGCGGCGCCGTCATCAGCGGCCCGTCACAAGGCTGGCGTAGCGACATTTTGACCGTGGCGGCGTATCTCGGCGCATGGGTTTTGCTGATGCTCGTTGCCCATTTGATATCCGACAAGTTGGCGTTTCGCTCGTCGCGATTAGGCGAGGAAGTAATGGAGCAGCGTAATATCGCCGCCGCGCTGTTCAAGGCGGTCATCTTTATCGCCGTCACCCTCGGTTACACCCACGGATAACCGGCGATGAAGAAATCGGCCAAAGTCTCGCTCGTTTTTCTCTCCTCCTTCGCCGCCGCGGTGATGAACGGCTGCGGTGATGACGCCGGTGACTGGGTCGAAGCCAAGCGCTGCGTCGACAATAACAACGTCGTCGTCGAGGATCGGCTATGCGATGGCGATGGACCGAATCGACATTACTATTCCCATTACTACGGCGGCCACGGTTACTATCGGGGCGACCGTGCCTACGGCGGCGGCCGAGTCGCCCAGTCCGGTGTAACTTATACCAATCCGAGCCAGGTCCCGCGCGGTGGTTTTGGTTCTACCGGCAGAGCCTTCGTCAGCCACGGCGGCAGTTCCATCGGCAGTTAATTCAGCCTCTCACATGAAACGCGTAACCATCGCACCTCGTGCCGATTGGGAAAAGAAAGTCGAAGCAATCGGCCTCATCTATCACCACACCGAAGGCCGTCCCTATTGGAACGAGTCGGCTTACTATTCTTTTCGTGCCACCGAAATCGACCGCATCGAGTTGGCGAGTAACGAATTGCAGGAAATGTGCTTGCAAGCAGCGCAATATATTATCGACAATAACCGATTCAAAGAACTGGCGATCCCCGAAGTAGCCATCCCAGTGATCAAGCAAGCCTGGGGAGACGAACCACCAGCGCTTTATGGCCGCATCGATCTCGCCTATGACGGCGAGCAATTAAAATTGCTCGAATACAATGCCGACACGCCGACGGCACTACTCGAAGCCGCCGTGACCCAGTGGTATTGGCTCCAAGAATTGTATCCTCAGCGCGATCAGTTCAACTCGATTCACGAAAAGCTGCTTGCCAAGTGGCAAGAGCTCAAGCCCTACGTCGCCAACCCGCTACACTTCGCCTATCTCGAACCGCCGGACATAGAGAATAGCGAAGACCTAATGACCGTAAGTTATCTGATGGATGTCGCAGGCCAAGCCGGCATTAAATCGGTTTTGCTGCGCATTGACGACATTGGCTGGGACGCGCAGCAAAACTGCTTTGTCGATCTCGACGACCGCCCCATACGCAGCATCTTCAAACTCTATCCCTGGGAATGGTTGCTGCGCGATCAGAACGCCGATCAATTGTTATCGACGTATACGCTGACCCAATGGATCGAACCGATTTGGAAAATGTTACTCTCCAACAAAGGCATTCTACCGATTCTTTGGGAACTCTTCCCCGGCCATCCCAACTTACTCGAATGCTATTTCAATGAGCCGAAAAAAGTAACCGACTATGTGAAAAAACCGTTGCTCTCGCGCGAGGGGGCCAATCTGACGATTCAACGCAGCGGCTCGGTGCAACAAACCGAAGGGCCTTACGGTGAGGAAGGATTTGTCTGCCAAGCGGTTGCGCGTATTCCGAACTTCGATGGCGCGCATCCGGTAATCGGCAGTTGGCTCATCGACGGCGTCGCCGCGGGCATCGGCATTAGAGAATCTGATTCACCGGTGACAAACAACTTGAGCTGCTTTGTGCCGCATCTATTCGAGTAGCACGGCCATCTCAAACTCTTCTTATTTTGAATGATAAGAGGTATTTTTCATCAGACCCAATGGCTGCACGATTAACTACCGAACAGATCGAGCGTTACAGCCGCCAAATCATGGTGCCGGATTTAGGCGGCAAGGCGCAGATGCGGCTGCGTGATGCGCGGGTGCTGGTTATCGGCGCGGGTGGGTTG
>Ga0190270_10001024_pt1 | contig 12731 bp, 11 predicted proteins | sample Popmic320T_FD_133748 | JGI IMG/M metagenome (GOLD analysis project Ga0190270, IMG submission 133748) | Populus adjacent soil microbial communities from riparian zone of Weber River, Utah, USA - 320 T | ecosystem: Environmental > Terrestrial > Soil > Riparian zone | place: USA: Utah | collected... | reverse complement strand
TTCATCGCCTCGCGGACGCGCTTCGGACGCCACGTGTACGCCGTCGGAGGCAACGCAGAGGCCTCGCGGCGCGCGGGAATCGACGTCGACCGCGTGCGCATCGCGGTCTTCATGATCAGCGGCTTCATGGCCGGTGTGGGCGGGATCATGCTTGCCTCGCGGCTTCGCTCGGTCGCGACTAACAGCGGCGGCGGGAACCTGCTCCTGCTCGTCATCGCGTCGGCCGTCATCGGCGGCACGAGCCTGTTCGGGGGCGTCGGTCGGGTTGTGTCCGCCCTTCTCGGCGCGCTCGTGATCGCGTCGATCCAGAACGGGATGGACCTTCTTGGGCTCGCTTCCGGCACGAAGTTCGTAATCACGGGCCTCGTCCTGCTGGCGGCCGTGCTCGTGGACGCGTACGCGAAGCGGCGGCGTGCTGCCCGCGGCGTCGTCTGAGCTGAGGGCCGGCGGCGCAGCCGTGCGAAGCGGCCTCGCGGTGCTGGTCGTCTGCCTGGTCGCGGGGTGCTTTGGCGGCGACTCGCAGAAGACGGCGGCCCTCGGGCCGCCGCACGAGCTCGAGTTCGTGAACGTCGCCTCGGATGTCGGGCTCGACTTCCGCCAGGGAGCCTTTCGGTGGGGTGTCTCCGGTGACCCGGCCGCGATGGAGGGAGGAGGACTGTGCTGGTTCGATTACGACGACGACGGCTGGCTCGACCTCTACGTCGTGAACTCGTACGCCGAGCAGGAGGTCGCGCAGTGGAAGGCAGCGGGAGGCTTGCCGCGAAGCGCGCTCTTCCACAACGACCACGGGAAGTTCGAGGATGTGAGCGCCGGGTCCGGCGCGGATGTGGAGATCCGGGGCAACGGCTGCGTGGCGGCCGATCTCGATCTGGACGGCGACACCGACCTCTATGTCACGACGGCGAGGTCGCAGGTGCTTCTCTGGAACGAGGGCGACGGGAAGTTCCGTGAGGGCGCACGGGCTGCCGGAGTGGATGCGTACGGCTGGCGCACGGGAGCGGCCGTCGGCGACGTGAACGGGGACGGCTGGCCGGACATCTTCGTGGCCGGCTACGCGGACATGAACAGCGACAACCCTGCCGGGACCGCGGGGTTCCCGAGCACCAAGCTCGGTGTGCGCGACGTCCTCTTCCTCTCGAACGGCAGGCACGACGGCCGGGTCACGTTCAGGGAGGTCGGGCGGCAAGTCGGGCTCGAGGTGTCCAAGTTCGAGTACGGCCTCGGCGCACTCTTCACCGACCTCGAGGGGGACGGCGACCTCGACCTGTATCTCGCGAACGACACGAACCCCGACCGCCTGTACGAAAACGTCGAGTGGCCCGGCGGGGCGAAAGCAGATCCCGAGGGGCTGGGCTTCCGCTTCGAGGAGCGTGCGGGCCCGGCGGGTGTCGCCGACCCCGGCGCCGGCATGGGCGTCTCGGCCGGCGACTACGACGGCGATGGGCGCTCGGACCTCATCGTCACCAACGGGCGTGGCCAGGTGCACGGCGTGTTCAAGAGCAACCCGCCCGACGAGAACGACCCCTCATACACGGACGTGCGCGCGGAACTCGGCCCCGACTTCGCCGGCTCGGTCGGCTGGGGTGTGACGTGGGCCGACCTCGACCTCGACACCGACCTCGACCTCTTCGTCGCGAACGGAAACATCCCGGTCACCGACCTGGCCGCGGACGGCGAGCCGCTCGAGGACTACGTGAACGATGGGTCGAAGTTCATTGACGCGAGCGCGGCGACCGGGCTCGACGCCGTCGGTGACCTTCTGGCGCGCGGCGCCGCGGCCGCCGATTACGACAACGACGGCGACGTCGACTTCGCGGTCTCGCAAATCGGAGGCCCCCTCGTCCTCCTGCGGAACCGCGTCTCGGGGAAGCACTGGCTCGAGGTCGCGCTCGACGGCTTCCATCCCGGTGCGCTGGTGTCGGTGGTCCTCCCTGACGGCCGCAAGCTGCAGCGGGAGGCGCGGGCCGGCGGGAGCTACCTCTCGTCCGAGGACCCGCGTTGTCTCTTCGGCCTAGGCGAGGCCACCGAGATCAAGGAGCTCGTTGTGAGCTGGCCGGATGGGACGGAGACGCGCCTGCACGACCTGGAGGCGAACCAGGTCGTCGAGGTGGGGCCGTGAGGGCCCTCGCGTGCGCGGCCGTCGTTCTCGTCGCGCTGACCGCCGCCGGTTGCTCCCTGTTCGGGAACTCATCCTCGGCGGACTCGTACCTCGTGCCCGACTGCAAGAGGGCGGACCTGCACGGCCACTCGGTCGCACGGGTGTGGGACGAGGCGCTCCTCGACGCGATCCGGCGGGACACGCCCGCGCCGACCGTCCACGCCCGCAATCTCTTCCACACGTCCGCCGCGATGTGGGACGCATGGGCCGCCTACGACGCCGGCGCGGAGGGGTACTTCGTCAAGGAGAAGCTCCAGGCCGACGATGTCGAGGCGGCGCGCGAGGCAGCGATGAGCTACGCCGCATATCGGCTCCTCCTGCACCGCTACTCGGTTGCCGCCGGCCTCCAGGAGACCTTCGACGAGCTGACCCAGACGATGCAGTCGCTCTGCTACGACATCGACTTCGTCTCAACGGAGGGCGATTCCCCGGCGGCTCTCGGGAACCGCATCGCGGCGAAGATCATCGCCTACGGGCGCACCGACGGCGCCCACGAGCCCATCCGCTACGCGCCGGTCGGGTTCGTACCGGTGAACCCCCCGCTCGTCGTGGCTGAGCCCGGGACGACGATGACCGACCCGAACCGCTGGCAGCCGCTCGCGCTCGCGCAGAACGTCGCCCAGAACGGGCTCGTGGTCCCGGGGAAAGTGCAATCGTTCATCGGTCCGTTCTGGGGCCACGTGAAGAGCTTCGGCCTCCCGGCTTCTCTGGACGGTGTGCCGATCGACCCGGGGCCGCCGCCGGCGCTCGGCAATCCCGCGAGCGACCAGGAGTTCAAGAACGAGGCAGTGGACATCATCCGGTACAGCAGCCACCTCGATCCGGCGGACGGCGAGACCGTCGACGTAAGCCCGGCGAGCCTCGGCGGCAATGATCTCGGCACGAACGACGGGAACGGGCACGACGAGAACCCGGCCACCGGCGAGCCATATGAGCCCGACCGCGTGCTCCACGGCGACTATGCCCGCGCGCTTGCCGAGTTCTGGGCCGACGGCCCGAAGTCCGAGACGCCTCCCGGGCACTGGAATGTGCTCGCCAACGAGGTCTCCGACGCCTTGGACGAGCACCGGATCGGCGGGACCGGCCCCGAGGTCGACCGCCTGGAGTGGGACGTGAAGCTCTACTTCGCGCTCAATGCGGCCGTCCACGACGCCGCCGTCGCGGCCTGGGGGCTCAAGGGCTACTACGACTCGGCGCGGCCGATCTCGATGATCCGCTACATGGGCGGGAAGGGGCAGTCGAGCGACCCGGACGGCCCCTCGTACGACCCCGACGGGCTCCCACTCGAGCCCGGTCTCGTCGAGGTGATCACGAAGGAGTCGAGCGCGCCAGGCGAGCGGCATGCGGCCCTCGCCGACCACGTGGGTGAGATCGCCATCCGCACGTGGAAGGGCTTCCCCGAGGATCCGACGACGGAGGCGAGTGGGGTGGGGTGGATCCTGGCCGTCGACTGGGTCCCGTACCAGTTGCCGACGTTCGTCACGCCCGCCTTCTCGGGCTACGTCTCGGGCCACAGCACGTTCAGCCGTGCGGCTGCGGAAGTCATGACCGCTTTCACGGGCACCTCGTACTTCCCGGGCGGCCTCTACAAGGTTCCGATTCCTGCGGGATCAATGAAGGTCGAGCATGGGCCGACGACGGACGTGACGCTCGAGTGGGCGACTTACTTCGACGCCGCCGACACCGCCGGAGTCTCGAGGCTCTACATGGGCATTCACATCCCGGCCGACGACTTCAACGGCAGGCGGCTCGGCTCTCAGTGCGGGCGGGACGCGTGGGCGCTCTCCGAAAAGTATTTCGACGGGACCGCATGAGCTCGAGCCCGGACACGATCGGCGTCGCAATGCTCGGCTACGCCTTCATGGGCAAGGCGCACTCCCGTGCATTCCGCGAGGCGTCCTACCTCGAGCCCGCACTTCAGCCGCGCCTCGTCTCGATCTCCGGGCGCACGGCCGAGAAGGTGGAGGAGGCCCGCAGGCTCAACGGGTGGGAGGAGGCGACGACGGACTGGCGGGAGCAGGTGGCCGACGAGCGCGTTCAGCTCTTCGACAACGGCAAGCGGCTGGGGTTCGACCTCTACCCGTACACGGAGGACCAGGTGGCCGCGGTCCGGCGCAGCGTTCTCCAGTGGAAGTTCATCGACTCGGCGGCTGCCCGGATCGACGATGCGGCCCTCCGGCAGGCGCAGCAGGAGAAGGACGCCGTCCGTGCCTACGAGCTCGTCTACGCCGCGCTGGGGGCCGAGTGAAGCTCGACCAGGCGCAGGCGATGGTCGACGCCGTGGTCGGCGAGGCGTCCGGTCCGGTGTCCGTGTTCGTGGCGGACGAGCACGGCGAGATCCTCGCCGCAGCGACGATGGACGGGGCCGCGCCCGACACGCGCCTGAACGCTCAGCGCAAGGCCTACACTGCAGCCCGAAGCGATGCGCGCTCCACTGCGGAGCTGGCCGCGAAGATCTCCGCTGAGCCGGTTGAGCTCGCGAGCTTCGACCCGTTCTTCACCTTTTTCAAGGGCGGCGTCGCAGCCTTCGAAGGCGGAGTGCGGGTCGGCGCGATCGGGGTCAGCGGGCTCCCCGGCGACGAGGACGACCGGATCGCGCGCGAGGCGATCGCGCGGGCGGGCCTCGACCTCGAATGACCGACCTGGTCGGCCTCGACGTCGGCACGACCGGCGTCAAGGCGTTGCGGATCTCCTCGGAGGGGGAGGTGCTCGCGCGCGCCGAGGAGTCCTACCCGCTGGCGACCCCTGAGCCCGGGTGGGCGGAGCAGAACCCTGAGGACTGGTGGCGTGCGTCCGAGGCGGCGCTCGCCGTGGTCGGAGGGGACGGCGTCGCGGGGATCGGGCTCTCCGGCCAGATGCACGGGCTCGTCGCCCTTGACGACGCCGACCGCGTCCTTCGCCCGGCCATCCTCTGGAACGACCAGCGGACCGGGGAGGAGTGCGCCGAGATCGAGGATCGCTTCGGGCTCCGCGAGCTCGTCAGGCTGACGGGGAACCGTGCTCTGCCGGGCTTCACTGCCCCGAAGCTCCTCTGGCTGCGCAAGCACGAGCCCGACGTCTACCCCCGCATCGCTCGCATTCTTCTGCCCAAGGACTACGTCCGCCTGCGGCTGACCGGCGAGCACGCGACAGACGTCGCCGACGCGTCCGGCACGCTGCTCTTCGACGTCGCCGGCCGAGGCTGGAGCGACGAGGTCCTGGATACCCTTGAGATCCCCCGGGAGTGGGTTCCCACGGCTCTCGAGTCGCCGGCCGTCTCCGGCCAGACCCCGGACGGCGTGCCGGTCGCCGCGGGCGGCGGCGACCAGGCCGCCGGTGCGCTCGGCGTCGGGGTAGACGGGCCGGGCCCGCTCTCCGTCGTGCTCGGAACCTCGGGCGTGGTCTTCGCCGCGCTTCCCGGCTTTGTTGCCGATCCGGACGGCCGCGTGCACGCCTTCTGCCACGCCGTGCCCGGCGGCTGGCACGCGATGGGGGTGATGCTCTCCGCGGCGGGTTCGCTTGGCTGGCTGCGCAGTGTCGTCGCGCCGGGGGAACCGTCCGAAAAGGTCGTCGCCGAGGCCGAGCCGTGGCCGCCCGGCGTCGAGGGCCTGACGTTTCTCCCGTACCTCGCCGGCGAGCGCACTCCGCACGTCGACCCCAATGCCCGCGCCGCCTTCGCCGGCCTCTCGATTCGCCACGACCGCGGCGCGCTCGTCCGGGCCGTGCTCGAAGGCGTGGCGTTCGGGCTCCGCGACTCCCTCGAGCTCTTACGCTCACTCGGAGTGGAGCCCGTGACTGCGCGCGTCTCAGGCGGCGGGGCGCGAAGCGACCTCTGGCTCAGGATCGTCGCCTCCGTCCTCGAGCTACCACTCGAGCGTACGGCGGCGGCGGAGGGCGCGGCATACGGCGCGGCGCTCCTGGGCGGAGTCGCCGCCGGCGTCTTCGCCGACGTTCACGAGGCCGTCGCCGCGACTGTGCGGGTTCAAGACGCCGTCGAGCCCGAGCCCGAATGGGTTCGGCCCTACGCTGACGGCTACCGGCGCTTTCGCTCTCTGTATCCCGCTCTACGACCTCTGGAGGACGAATGATCTCTCTCGAAGGGAAGATTGCTCTCGTTACCGGCGCGAGCCGCGGCATCGGCGCGGCGGTCGCGCACTCGCTCGCCTCGCACGGCATTCACCTGGGACTCGCATCGCGGAGCGGAGACGACCTCGGCATCGAGGGAGCCGTTGCCGCCCCGTGCGACGTCCGACGCCCAGGAGACCTCGAGTCGCTGGCCGCTTCGACGGCCGAGCGCTTCGGGGGCATTGACATCCTCGTGGCAAATGCCGGGGTCGGCGCGTACGGTCCGTTCCTCGACCTGCCGCCCGACCAGCTCGAGGAGATGATCGACGTGAACGTGAAAGGCACGCTCTACGCCGTCCGCGCCGCCTTGCCGTATCTCCTGAAGAGCGACGCCGCCGACATCGTCACCCTCGCGTCCGAGGCCGGCCGCCGCGGGCTCCCGTTCGAGGCCGTCTACTGCGCGTCAAAATTTGCCCAGGTCGGCTTCACGCGCGCGATGGACCATGAGCTTAGGGAGAAGGGCGTGCGCTGCACGAACGTCTGCCCCGGCGGAGTCGCCACCGATTTCGCCATGGGGCGCGGACGCACTCCGGAGATGCCGGAGCTCGAAGGGATGATGACCTCGGAGGACGTGGCCGAAGTCGTCCTCTTCGTGCTCACGCGCCCACGGAACCATCGCATTCTTGAAACGGCCTTCAGGCCGGTGACGGAGCCGTCATGGGGTTAAACGTCGCTCGCCTTCGGCTCGCTCCCGTGGGGGAAACCATGTTTCCCTCACGGACCCCCTTCTTTGATTCTGTGGGGGAACCTCCCGGTTCCCCCACGCCCCCTCTACACGCTCATCGGCCGGAGAACAGCCGATGAGCGACGCGGTCACGTGGGGGTTCCTCTCCACGGCGAACATCAACGACAAGCTCCTCCCGGGCGCCCAGGAATCCCCCGACGTCGACGTTGTCGCGGTGGCGAGCCGCGACGCCGGCCGCGCGGAGGCCTACGCGAGAGAGCGAGGAATCGAGCGGGTGCACGGCAGCTACGAGGAACTGCTCGCAGACCCGGAGGTCGAGGTCGTCTACATCTCGCTGCCGAACTCCATGCACGTCGAGTGGTCGGTCCGGGCCCTCGAGGCGGGCAAGCACGTGCTTGGCGAGAAGCCGTTCAGCCGCCATCCGGAGGACGTCGAGCGGGCCTTCGACGCCGCCGAGAAGGCCGACAGGATTCTCATGGAGGCCTTCATGTACCGGCACAACCCGCAGACGAAGCGCCTCGTCGAGCTCGTCGAGGGCGGCGCCATCGGGCGCCTGCGGCTGGTCCGCGCGGCGTTCAGCTTCCCGCTCGACGACGAGTCCAACGTGCGCCTCAATGACGAGCTCGAAGGCGGCGGGCTCATGGACGTCGGCTGCTACTGCGTCTCGGGCTCGAGGCTCCTTGCCGGCGAGCCTGAGTCGGTCTACGGCGACCAGGTGGCCGCGGCCTCCGGCGTGGACGAGCTCTTCACGGGAGCGCTGCGCTTCCCGGACGATGTCCTGGCCGAGATCGACTGCGGCCTCGTCCTGCCGGTGCGCGACGAGCTAGAGGTGATCGGCGAGGAGGGGTCGATCTTCCTGGACGACCCCTGGCACTGCCGGACGCCGGTGCTCGAAGTGCGGAGGGATGAGGGCACCGAGCGGATCGAGCTCGAGCCGGAAGACTCCTACCGTTTGCAGCTAGAGAACATGAGCGCGGCGGTACGCGGCCGCGCGGAGCCGCTGCTCGGACGTGAGGACGCGCTCGGGCAGGCGCGCACGATCCAGGCGCTCTACCGGTCGGCCGACGAGGGCCGGCCGGTCTCGCTCACGTCCTAGACTTTCGTTATGCCGCTCGCGCCGTTGCCCGACGAGGTCGTCGAGTTCCTGAGGAAGCCGAATGCTGCGGTCATCTCGACCGTCCGCTCCGACGGGGCGCCGTATTCGGCCGCGACCTGGTATGACTGGGATGACGGCCGGATCCTCGTCAACATGGACTTCGAGCGGCTGCGTCTGAGCCACATGCGCCGCGACCCGCGCGTCGCCGTCACGGTGCTCGACATAGGGGACTGGTATCGCGCGATCACGGTGCTCGGGACCGTCGTCGAGATGCGCGACGACGACGGCCTGGCCGACATCGACCGCCTCTCGGTCCGTTACCGGGGGACGCCTTACTGGAATCGGGCGCGAAAGCGGGTCACGGCTCTCATCGATGTCGAGCGCTGGCACGAGCACTCGTGACCCGGCGACGACACGCAACGCCAACGGCTCATTCCTGTGACGCAGTCGTCAGTCGGTGACGTATGGACTTCGTGAACGCACTCGCCGAGACCTGGCCGCGCCGTGCGCAGCTTCGCCGCGCGTTCGCGGAGGTGGCGCAGGAGCATCTCGACGACGTCTACCGCTACCTCGTCTTTCTGACCGCCGATCCCGTCCTCGCTGAGGATCTGACGGGGGAGACCTTCGAGAAGGCGTTCCGGAGCTGGAAGCGCTTCGACCCCCGCCGGGGCTCGGAGGGCACGTGGCTTTGCCAGCTGGCCCGCTCGAGGGCGCTCGACCACTTCCGCTCGGAGGCTAGGCGGCGAAGACGTGAGGACCGCTCCACAGCGGAGACTCCACACGCCTCCGAGCCGCTCGCCGAAGGGATCTCGGCGGAGCTCGAAGCGGCTCTGCGCTCGCTGAGCGCCGGGGAGCGCGAGGTCGTCGTCCTGCGCATCGTGCTCGAACTCGACGCCGTCGCCGCGGCGCGGGTGCTCGGAATCAGCCGCAGCGCGTGCTCGATGCGGCTCGCGAGAGCCCTGCAGAAGCTCGAAGAGAGGATGGAAGCCCATGTCGTCGCCTGACCTCATCACACCCACGCGCCTCGAAGCGCTCCTCGGAGGAGCCATCCCTGAGACCCAGGACGAGGCTCGCCTGCAGGGTCTTGCGCGGGAGCTCCGGAGCGAATCCGTTGCGGCGCCGTCGTCGCTACGGGAGCGGGTGGCCAGGATCGGCGCGTCGGCGCAGCCGCGCCTCCGACGTCCCAGCCGGCGCCTCGTCGCGGTGCTCGCGGTGACCATACTTGTTCTCGCCGCTGCAACCTTCGCGGCCCTTCGGTTCACCACCGAGAGCCGAACCGCCGCTGAGAACCTCGGCCTCGCACCACCGGCAGCGCGCCACACGGAACGCAGCGTGCCGCCGGCCATTCAGAACGCCCTCGAGCCAAAGTATCCGCCGCTGACCTCCGGGTCGGCTGCACAGCCGCTCGGCCGGGCGACATCACTCGCACCGGCCCCGACCGGCCGCGCCCAGGACATCGACATGTGGATCGACCTACGCGTCCAGGACGCGGACAAGGTCTCCTCGGCCTCGCAGGACGCCGTCCGGATCACGCGCGAGCTCGGCGGAGTCGTGACCTCCTCGACCGTGGACACCCGCGGGGCCCAGGGGCGGGCGCAGCTGACGCTGCGGATCCCGGTGGGGAACCTCGACGACGCCGTCTTCCGGCTCACGCAGCTCGGCACGGTGACCGCGCAGCGGACGAACACGCAGGATCTCCAGGCGCCGCTCGACCGCGTGAGCTGGCGGATCGCGGAGCTCCGCAGCAACATGCGGATCGAACTGGCACGCCTGGCGAGCGGACAGCTGACCCCTGCCGAGGAGCTCGCGGCCCGCATCCACCTCGAGAACCTGCGCAGGAATCTCGATTACGCCAAGCGGAGCAGAGCCTCCATCGTCAGTAGGACGTCCACGGCCGATCTCACCTTCCGTCTCGCGACGGGAGCGCCGGGCGCCGTGGACAAGAACGAGAGCGGCATCGCGGGCGCCGTCGACAAGGCCGCGGACTTCCTGCGCGGAGCGGGTGCGGTCGCGGTCTTCCTCGCGCTCGTCCTCAGCCCGCTTCTCATCCTGGCAATCCTCGGGTGGCTCGCGCTCCGTGCCCGGAGCCGCCGGATCGAGGCACGGCTCCTGGCCGAGCCTCAGCCGGGCACGCCGACGCGCTCCTCCTAGCCCGCCCCCGTGAGATAGTGGCGGCGCCGTGCACGTCAGTATGACCACCGCCGCGACCGGCGACGAGCCGGCCGAGAACGCAAGCATGGTCGGAGAGGAAATGTCCGGCTGGCTGCGGGGCGTCGAGGGCTTCGAAGGAATGCTGATGCTCTACAAGCCGGGAACGACGATCGGGCTGACGTTCTGGGAAGGACGCGAGGTGGCGGAACGAGCTCTCCCGCTTCGCATGCAGTTCCTCGAGCGGATCGCCTCGGTCGCGTCGGTCCAGATCGACGAGATCGAGGCATTCGACGTCGCTTCGGCACAGCCCGTCGTGAGACAGGACTGACTGCGGGAATATCTGCGGCTCTCAGGCGTTCGAGGCTGAGGTACGGTAAACCGAACCCCGAGGCTCCAGTTTCCCGTACTGCGATGCGCGGGAACGGCTGCAACCCTGACGACTGCCGCAAACGAGGAAGGGAACCCTCCGATGACGAGTAACGCCGCCAGCACTGCCTCCACCGGTCCACGCGCACACGAACGCCTTTCCACGGGCACCTGGGCGCGCTGGGCGCGATTCTGCGCCACGCACCCGTGGCGCGTGGTCATCGGTTGGGTGGGGATCCTCATCGTGCTCGTGGGCCTCGTCATCACGGTGGGCGGCAGCCTGCGCGACGAGTTCGAGATCCCCGGCTCCGACACGCAGCGCGCGACCGATCTGATCGAGTCGAAGTTCGCGTCCGAGCAGGGCGGCGTCCTCAACATCGTCTTCGCCGCACCCGCGGGCCAGCGGCTCGATACGCCCGAGCGCAAGGCCGCGATCGAGAAGGCGATCGCGCTCATCCAGACCGCGCCGTACACCCCCGCGGCGGACAAGGCGGGCATCGAGAGCGCCGGCGACCCGTTCAGCGCCGACACTTTCTCAGACGACGGCCGCATCGCCTACTCCGAGGCGCAGTTCGACCAGACGATCGAGGACAAGGATAGGGACGCGGTCGTGGCGGTCGAGGACGCGGTCCGCGAGACGGTCGCCCCCGTCGGCGTGACCGTCGAGTACAACGGCGAGGCCGAGTTCCCGCCGCTCGAGCAGGGCACCTCGGAGCTGCTCGGCGTGCTCGCGGCGATCATCGTCCTCATCTTCATCTTCCGCACGTTCGTGGCGATGATCATTCCGATCGCCCTCGCGCTCACGGCGCTCGCGACCGCATTCCTGCTCCTCTTCATCCTCGCCGGTCTCACCGACATCAACACGATAACGCCGATCCTGGTCTCGATGATCGGGCTCGGCGTCGGCATCGACTACTCGCTCTTCATCGTCACGCGCTTCAGACAGCTTTTGCACGACGGCCTCACGCCGCAGAACGCGGCGGCCGAGGCGGGATCGTCTGCCGGCCGTGCGGTGCTCTTTGCCGGCCTGACCGTCGCGATCTCGGTGAGCGGGCTCGCGTTCTTCGGCCTCGACTTCATCACGAAGCTCGGGATCGGAAGCGCTCTCGGCGTCCTGACCACGGTGTTGATCGCCAACTCTCTGCTTCTGGCCGTTCTCTCCAAGCTCGGGCACAAGATCGACCGGCTCAAGGTCCCGTTCGTCAAGCCGATCGACGACTCCGAGGAGTGCCGTGAGAAGACGTACGTGGCCCGCTGGGGCCGCTTCGTCACGGCCAACGCGCGCTACGTCCTCCCGATCGGGATCGTGGCCATCCTCGCCCTCGCGTCGACGTCGCTCCTCGTCCGGCTCGGGGCGGCCGACCAGGGCACGCAGCCGACCCAGCAGACGAGCCGCCGCGCGTACGACCTCCTTGCCCAAGGCTTCGGGCCCGGCTTCAATGGCCCGATCCCGATCGTCGTCGACGTGCGCGGCGACGCGCAGGCGCCGGAGCGCGTGTACCAGGACGTTCGCGGGATCGAGGGTGTCGCCTCCGTCCGAAAGCCCCAGTTCAACGACGAGAAGAGTGTCGCCATCGTCTTCGTCACGCCCACCTCGGCGCCGCAGGACGAAGGGACCGACCAGCTCGTCGACCGCCTGCGCCAGGACGTTGTCCCGAAGGCAACAGCAGGCGGCGACGCCGTGGCGTATGTCTCCGGCCAGACGGCGGCGTTCAAGGACATCGCCGACCGGATCATGGAGCGGCTCCCGATCTTCCTCCTCTACATCATCGGCGTCACGTTCATCCTGCTCTCGATGGCGTTCCGGTCGGTCGTAATCTCGGCGACGGCGGCCGTGACGACCCTCATGTCGGCCTTCGTCGGCTTCGGCGTCCTCGGGCTCGTGGTGCAGGAGGGCCACCTGCTTGGGCTCACCGGGCTCGACCGGACAGGGCCGATCGAGACGTTCGTCCCGCCGATCGCCTTCGCGATCCTCTTTGGGCTCTCGATGGACTACATGGTCTTCCTCATGAGCCGGATCCGCGAGGAGCATGTGAACGGCCTCCGGTGCCGCGCCGCGGTCGAGCACGGGATCGCGGCGATCGGCCGGGTGATCGTGGCCGCCGCGCTCATCATGGGCACCGTCTTCGCGGCGTTCATCCTCACGTCGGACCGCATCTCGAAGGAGTTCG
>Ga0190270_10001023_pt1 | contig 12739 bp, 9 predicted proteins | sample Popmic320T_FD_133748 | JGI IMG/M metagenome (GOLD analysis project Ga0190270, IMG submission 133748) | Populus adjacent soil microbial communities from riparian zone of Weber River, Utah, USA - 320 T | ecosystem: Environmental > Terrestrial > Soil > Riparian zone | place: USA: Utah | collected... | reverse complement strand
GGGATTGATGAGCATCGTCGGACTGTTCGGCGCCGCGGCGCAGGCCGGTTACACGATCGCGGTCCGCATCATCGTGGTCACCATCCTGCCCTCGTGGGGAATGAGCAACGCTGCGGCGACGCTGGTCGGACAGAACCTCGGCGCGCGAAAACCGGAACGCGCCGAGAAATCGGTCTGGCTGGCAGGACACAGCAATGCGATCTTTCTGACCGCTGTCGCCGTCATTTTCATCGCCTTCCCTGAATTCCTGATTCGCATCTTCACGGATGATCAGACGGTCATCCCCTACGGAGTTAACGCGCTGCGGTACATCAGCTACGGCTACGCATTTTACGGCTACGGAATGGTGATGGCGGCGGCGTTCAACGGCGCGGGCGATACCTACACTCCCACGGTAATTAATCTGATCTGCTTCTGGGCGATCCAAATCCCGCTGGCTTACACGCTGGCGAAATGGACCGGACTGCAAACGACGGGCATCTTTCTGGCGATCACCATCGCGGAATCGATCCTGGCCGTGATCGCGATGTTTGCCTTCAGACGAGGGACGTGGAAAGAGCAGAAAGTTTAAATAGCCAATAAAGGGTAAGAAGTGAGTGGGGAATGGGGAGTGGGGAGTGGGGACTGAAAAGTAATTTTCTCGTCCCCACTCCCCACTTCTCATTCCCCACTCACTTCTTGCTTTTTTTGCTTCCCTTTGACCGTTTCATAAAGCCCTTCGCGATGCCACATGCGCAGGCCGAAATTTTTAATTCCCCTGACTATCTTTTTTCGTATTCCCTGTCTCTAGTCAAATGCAGGTGGAATGAAGAACGCGACCTGAGCGATGCGTATGGCCGAGACAAGACCGGAAAATCTGCCCGACGAGATGCTGGTGATTGCGGCTATACTGGGCGATTTGCGCTCGTTCGATGCGCTGGCCTTGCGCTATCGCGCGGCGGCCTATCGCGTGGCGCAATCAATTGCGGGCAGTGAATTGGCCGAAGACGCCGTGCAGGAGTCGTTGTTGCTGGCTTTCAAAGCCTTGCCCTCGATTGAAGAGCCGGCGAAGTTCGCTTCATGGCTTTACGCCATCGTCCGCCGCGTGGCGCTAAGAATGAGCCAGCGTTCGCGGCGGGAACGCAGCCATCGAGTCGATCTGGACGAGGCGTTGATCGAGCATAGCGAAGCGTTCGCGCGTCCGCTCGCGCCGCGCGACGCGTTTGAAGAATCCTGGGTGCGGGCCGCCGTTGACGCGCTCGATGAAGACCACAGTTTGATCTTGAAGCTGCGTTTTTATGACGAGATGCCCTTGAAGCGGATTGCGGATTTCCTGGACCTGCCCCTGACGACCGTGAAATGGCGGTTGCATAGGGCGAAACAATTGCTGCGTGAAAAACTCGAGCCGGAGAAGGAGGGCTTGCCTAAGCGAGCCAGCTCGACAGTCAAAAATTGAAACATCGGAGGCCGATATGGAAAGAGAACAGGAACTCAAGAAGCTGATCAACGTTTTGCACCGGACCGCGCGCTCGGCGACGCGCGTCCAATGGATGAACGCGGGAGAGGGCGAGTCCCGCTTCGCCGTCTCGCAATTTAATAAAATCCTCGCCAGATTGGGCGAACTCGATCCGAACGTCAATAACGTCTTCGGGCCGCTGGCCGAGGACAGTTCGCTTATAACGGTCGCCATGGCCTGCCGCCAGGTCGTCTCTTATTACGAAGACGAAGTGAAAGTAGAAGACGAATCCTGGACGCGCGGCTTCGCCGCCGGATTCAAAGTCCCGGGCTGGGGCGCCGGCGTCGATTTCAACCCAGAAGAGCTGGGTAATTGGATCCGCGACTGGATGCAAGAATGGGGCCGCCGCGAACGCGAACGGCGGGCCGAAGGAAAGCCTTGCGGGTGATTAAGGACATCATTTTTTTGGATTTCCTTGAAAAGCCATGGGTACGCGCCGCTTCCAGCGCGCAGTCTCTGTGAAAGACGTATTGATCGGAATAAGGCGCCCCCGATGGCGCCGTGTTCGCGCTGAATGAATATCGTCGGCGATCGCGCGCATCCGGGCCCGAGCGCAGTGCGGGCCCCCAGTGGGTCTGCCACCCACGCCTGCGCGCTGGAAGCGGCGCGTACCCAGGGCGCCTTTCATTGTTTCAGATTTATCCCGAAGTCGCCTCCATCAACGCTTTGACCGCGGGCTTATCCAAATCCGCCGCGCTTTCTAGGGTGATGTGGCAGACGTCGTTGCCTGCCGCCCGTTCAGGAAGATCGTCCATTCCTTGACGTCGGCTACTTTCATTACGTCCTGCGTCGTCCAGGGGTCTTCCCGGTACATCTCCCAGACTTGATCCGCATTATCCGCCTTGACGATGACCAATGACCCGGTCCGGTCCGCGAACGGCCCGCCGAGGATGATTATCCCTGTTTCGAACAGCGCGTCCATATAGCGCGCGTGATCGTCCCAGAAGGGCTGTTCACGCGCCGTCCTGGTCGAGTCCCAGAGCGAGCCGGGCCGCAGAAACGCGGCATAGTATGTTGTATAGGTCGACATTTTGCGTCTCCATCTGAAATTACATTACTGACAAATGAAATACGACGCGCGCTATCCTACTGTCAGACCGCTGTAGATGTCCATTTAGTAATTTTCCACACCGTTACGGAATTGATCCGCATAAAGATGAGCGTAGAGGCCGCCCTGCGCGAGCAGTTGCTCGTGCGCGCCGCTCTCGACTATGCGTCCGTCTTTGAGCGTGAAGATGACGTCGGCCTTGACGATCGTTTCCAGGTGGTGGGTGATGACGATTACGGTCTTGCCCGCGGTCAGGCGTCCGAGCGCCTCGAGCACGAGCTTTTCGGACGACGAGTCAAGCCCCGAAGTTGGCTCGTCGAGGATGAGGATCGGCGAGTTGCGGATAATGGCGCGGGCGATGGCGATACGCTGGCGCTGGCCGCCGGAGAGCGTGACGCCGCGCTCGCCGACCATCGTGTCGTAGCCTTCCGGCATCCGCTCGACGAATTCGTGCGCGTTGGCGAGCCGGGCGGCGCGGATGATCTCGTCGCGCGAGGCTTCGGGTTTGCCGTAGGCGATGTTCTGCCAGATCGGCGCGTGGAAGAGAATCGTCTCTTGCAGAACGAAGCTGATTTGCTCGCGCAGAGACCTCAAGGTGAAGTTGCGCGTGTCCTCCCCGTCGATCGCGAGCCCGCCTGAAAAGGGGTCGTAGAAGCGGGGGATGAGGCCGATGATCGAGGATTTACCGGCGCCGGTCGGCCCGACGAGCGCGACGTATTGTCCCGGTTCGATGCGCAGGCTGACGTCTTTGAGCACCGGCTGGGCGTTGTAGTAGCCGAAATAGACGCGATCGAATTCGATCATCCCTTTGAAGCGCGGCGCCGTTCGGGCGTGTGGGAGGTCGCGCACGCTGTCTTCCAGGCTGATCAATTCTTTGATCCTCTCCGCCCCAATCATCGCCTTCGAGATGGTGTCGGTCATCTTCGAGAGGTCGCGCATCGGCTTGTACATCTTGCCGAGGTAGAGCAGAAAGACGACCAGCGCGCCCGCCGTGAGCTGGCCCTGCAAGACCAGCCGCGCGCCGTACCAGAGCACGATGCACGTGCCCACGGCCACGATCACGTCCACTATCGGCGCGAGCCTGGCTTTGATGCTGCGCGCGCGCATTGTCATCTCAATGCTTTCGAGCGTCTCTTTTTCCAGCCGCTTCATCTCGTAATCTTCGCGCGCGAACGCCTTCACCACGCGAATGGACGAGAGCGTTTCGGCGACCACCGAGACGATCTCGCTCTCTTTCTTCCTGACCGCCCGCGTCGCCTGTTTGATGCGGCGGGTCAGCGTGTAAACCTGCAGGAAAAGGATCGGCGCGACTGAGAGCGCGATCAGCGTGAAGCGCCAGTTGAAATAGAACATCACCGCCAGCATCCCGACCAGAGTCAGCGAGGGCGCCACTATCCCGAGGAGCGCCGTCGAGACGAAGCTCTGAATCGCGTCCACGTCCGTCGTCACTCGGCTGATCAGGTCGCCGATTTTGGTCCGGTCGTAAAAGGAAAGCGACAGGCGCTGGATGTGGTGGTAGAGCGTCTGCCTGAGGTCGAGCATGACCATCTGCCCGACTTTGGTGGTGAGGTAATTCTGAGTGTAAGAGGCGACGGCGCCCACGGCGGCCACCACGACCGTCGCAATCGCCGCGAAGTAAACAATGGCCAGTTTGCCCTCGCCGAACGTCATCCGGACGGGGCCGGCTATCCACTCAGGCATAGAGCGCGAGCCGAGCGCGTAATCGATCACGATCTTGATCGGCCACGGGTCGAAGATGCTTGCGGCGCCTTCGATGAGCACGGCCACAAAAGCGATCGATAGCGCCTTCCAGTAAGGCCGAAACACACGGTTGATGATGAATCCGTTCTCCGTCATTGGCCATCAGTCGTTGGTCATCGACCATTTGTCATTGGTTATTTACCATTCGTTATTGCCGGGACCAACCAGTTCAACGCCGATGAGCATTAGGCATTTTCCGGGCCAATGCCGGAGCCGAACACATTTCGTGAATGTGATTCAACATCAGAAATCAATGACGAATGACCAATGGATGAAGGGCGTATGGCAGATATTCGGGAAGGCGGAACTTTTGAATCGCTTTCATTGTTCATTGTTCATCGTTGATTGTTCATTTGTCATTGTGGAATACGGCAGTCCCAGCAATGGCAAATGAACAATGAACAATGAACAATGTTCTCAGGGCGTTATTGTATCCTCAGGAATGACGACAGGTCCTCCGCCGCGCGCCCGATGGCCCTCGCCAGGCTGAGCTTCGCCAAATTGTGGGCGAAGACGCTGTTGATGTAATCGAGTTGCGCGTTGGACACCGACTCCTGAGATTGCACGACTTCGGTGTTATCGCTCACGCCGGCGTCGAGGCGCTGCCGCGACAGGTCGAGGTTCTGCAAAGCGGACTGAATGTTTTTCAGAGCCACTTCGACCTGGCTGGCGGCCGCCTGCATGTCGTGGAATGCGTTGCGCACTTCACGCTCTATCTGCCCCCTGATGTCTTCGAGTTCGGCGCGCCGCTGGGCCAGGGCGGCCTTGGCCTGTTCGATGTCTCCGCTGATGCGCCCGCCCAGCCAGATCGGAAAATTCAGCGTCCCGACCACTATGAAGGTGCCGTGCGATTGCGAAGGGTTCTTTCCGATCACGCCGTAATCGGCGTATATCGAGAGCGACGGGAGGCGTTCGGCGCGGGCGGCCGAGACAGTTTTTTCCGCCGCGCGGACCTGCGATTCCGCCGCCCTCAGGTCCGAACGATACTCCATCGCATACCTCAAGGCCTCGACCAGCCCCATGGGAGGCGCGGGCGAGAAGGGAACCGGATCCGTGGTTTCGTAGAATTCGTTCGGCCGCAGGCCCGTCAGCCGCGCCAGGTTCATTTTCTGTTTCGCCAGATCGTTCTGGAGCGTGACCATTCGCTGTTGCTCGGTGAGCGTCTGAATCTGGGCGCGATTAAGGTCGGTCTGCGCGATGACACCGGCGCTGCGCTGTTCAAGCGCCTGTCGATAAAGGGCGTCGGCGGTCTCCAGTTGAGCGCGCGACGCGTCCAGCCTCGCTTTCGCCGCGATCACCTGAAGATATGCGCCGCCGACGGCCAGCGCGACCAGGTCTTCCGCGTCCTCGGATGTCTCCTCGTTGGCCCGCACGATCTCTTTGGCCGAACCGTAGTTTTTCCAGGCCGTCACGTCTATCACCTTCTGGTTCAGGGTCGCGCGAAGATCGAAGAAATTGAACGGGCCGACGACGGAGGGTATTGAGAGGCCCGGAATCAGTTGGCCGATCCGTTGGTCGAAGCTGAAACCAGTCGCCCCCAGGTTTATTTGCTGCACGGTCTCGCTCAGATACCCGCTGATGTTCGGGAGCAGGGCGCTGCGAACGATCTTGCGTTGGGCGCGCGACTCGGCCACCGCGTTGGTCAGCCCCACCGCGCCCAGGTTGAAGTCGATCCCGCGCCCCACGGCTTCACGAAGCGAGAGCCTGCCGGAGAACGGGACCCTGGCCGCGCCCAAGACGCTCCCCGAGAAAGGGCCTTGAGTCTGGATTGTGGGATTGATGGTGTTGACGCTGGTCGTCGCGCCGGGCGTCGGAGTTTGTGTCGCCGTCACAGACCCCGCCTGACCGCTACGCCCCGAGAGCGGAAGCTGATCGGCCCGCGACTCCTGAGCCTCCGACACTTGCCTGCTCGTCGTCCTGAACTGAGCGAACGCGCAGGGCGAAAAAGTGACGAATGCAAATATGAGGGGAAAAACGCGTAGGATCGAGGATCGAGGATCGAGGATCGAGGATTGCGTCATCACACACACGGCGATTTTCAACCATCGATCTTCAATCTTCGATCCTCGATCCTCGATCCTCGATCCTCGAATTGCCAGTCCTGTCTGTCTTCTCATAAGTCTTGAACTCCTCCCTAGCTAAGCTGTTTTCGGAAGCGCCACACGCTCAGCGAAAACAGGACGAGCGTGATGACGAAGAGGCCCAGGAAATTGGGCCAGAGGTCCGCGAGGCCGCTTCCTTTGAGCAGGCTCGCGCGCGCGATGGTCGCGAAGTGGTGAATCGGATTGATGACGGTCAGGGGCTGCAGCCATCGCGGCATCGCCTCCACGGGGTTGAAAGTTCCCGACAACGTCGCGAGGGGAGGATTCACGAAGAAACTCATCAACAAGGCTTGCTGCGCCGACTTGCTGAGGGTGGCGATGACCGTGCCGATGCTGATCCCGGACAGCACGCATAGCGCGGAGGCGCCGAGCACGAGCGCCAAATTTCCATGAAAGGGGACGCGGAAGACTAACTTGATGATTACGATCGCCAGAAGCGCCATCATGCACAGCAGAACGAAGAGCGGCGCGATCTTGGCGACGATGATTTCAGTCGTGCTGGCGGGCGACATGAGCAACTGCTCTATCGTACCGGCCTCTCGCTCTTTGACCATCGCCCCGGAGGCGACGAGCGAGCTGTTGAGAATCAACAGCAGGCCGAAGACGCCGGTCACGACGAACCACGAGTCGACCAGGCCGGGGTTGTAAAGAAAGGCGGGTTCCAACAGCGCACGGCCGCGCCGGCTGACGTCCGTCGCGGCGATCCGCCGGACGTCGGCGCGGAGTCCCTCGGCGAGAAGCCTGCGATTGTAGTCCTGGACGATGCCTTCGATGTAACCCTGGCTGATGGCGGCTGTGTTCGCGTTCGTCGCGTTCAGGAAAACCTGAACAGCGGTCGCGCGGCCTCGATAGAGGTCTCGGGCGAAGTCGTACGGGATGACCAGGCCCGCGTCGAGATCGTTGCGGCTGATCGCTTCGCCGAGGTCGCGGGTTGAAAGGTAGTAACCGGCCAGGCGAAAACTCTTGCTCTCGGTCATTGTCGCGATCAGCTCTCGGCTCTCGGGCGTCTTGTTGTCGTCAACCACACCGAGCCGCAGGTTCGTCACCTTCGCGCTCAAAGCGAAGCCGAAGAGCAACAACTGCAGCGTCGGCGGAAGGATCAAAGAGAACGCCAGTCGCCGGTCGCGCCTGATCTGGTTGAATTCCTTTCGCATCAGGGCGCGGACGCGCTGGTTGTAGAGTCGTCGTAGCATCCTTCTCATTGCAGCAGGGAGAGTAGGGAATGCGGAATGCGGAATGCGGAATGCGGAATGATAAAACTTTCAGTCTCGATTTCAGGTCCGCGGTTGAACTGACTCATAAATCCGCATTCCGCATTCCGCATTCCGCATTCCCTATACCTTAAGTTGCATGCGCCGAATGCCGCCCCAGGCCAGCGCGTAAAAGACCAGACCGATGACGCCGATGATCAGGACATTGAACCACATGGCCGGCCACCCGCCGCCCTGCAACAATGCGTCGCGCACGATCTCGATGTAATACTTTCCCCAGACGAAGTTAGAGAGCCAGCGCAAGCCCGCCGGGATGTTCTCGACCGGAAACAGAAGCCCGGAGAGCAGAAAGATCAGCAGGAAACCGCCGAGAGCCACCGCTTGCATCGCGGCCGCCTGGCTCGGAACGACGGCCCCGATCATCGTCCCGAACGACGCGACGCAGAAGGCGTACAGGATGGTGGCCACGATGAACGGGGTCGGGTCGCCTGCCAGGCTCAGCTCGAAATAAGTAAGGAGCAGGACAAGCCCGAGCATGCTTTCCGCCAGCGCCACCGCCACGAAAGCGAGGATCTTTCCGAGCAGAAATTCCGAAGCCGGCACGTTGGAGACGAAGACCTGCAGAATGGTCTGATGTTCCCACTCTTTCGCCATCGCCAGCGCTGCCAGGAGGGGAGGGAACATCGAGATCCCCAGAACGAAAATGCCCGGCCCATAAAACTTTTTGGACGAGCGTCCGGGATTGAACCAGAGCCGGATTTCTGTCTGGATCGGTTCGGAACGTGTCGCTCCTGCTATGCGCCGGTTGTAAGCCTGCGTAATCTGAGCGGCGTAGCCCGCGACCAGTCGGGCGGTGTTAGCGTCGGAGGCGTCCAGCAGGAGCTGAACCGGCGAATTGAATCCGCGCGACATGTCGCGCCCGAAATGAACAGGGATGATGATCGCGGCGTGGGCGGCGTTTGACGCGAACGCATCTCCCGGTTTTTTGTCAACTGGGAAGGGAACTATGTGGAATGTGAGTGAAGCGCGGAAGGCGTCCAGGAATTCGCGCGACGCCGGAGAATCGTCGTAGTCCTGGGCGATTATCGGTAGATCGGTGACCGTCAACGAGATCGCCGATCCGTTCAAGACCAGCAAGATCAGGGGAAGGACGAGCGCCAGCGCGAGCGTTCGCCAGTCTCGAACGATCTGGGTCAGCTCTTTGCGGGTTTGCGCGATTATGCGTCTCATTCGATTGCGGATTGCGGATTGCGGATTGCGGATTGCGTTCGGAAAATCAGCAATCAGCAATCAGCAATCCGCAATCCTTCAGTCCTCCGACGCGACTTTGCCTTCCTGTCGCGCCCTTTCGACGACGCTGATGAACACGTCCTCCATCGAGAATCGTCCCTCCCGAGCGCGAAGGACGCGAATTCCATTCCCTTCGAGCTTCTTTGTGATTGTTTTTAGACCACTCTGAGCGTCTTCATCAGTGATGACGTGCAGACGGTCGCCGAACAGCGAAACCCGCCACCGCTCCATCTCCCTCTTCAGGAGGTCTGCTGCGCGTTGTGGCTGATCCACGATGAACTCCAGAAGATGACCGGTCTGCTGACTCTTGAGGTCGCTCGGGCTGCCTTCGGCCACGAGCTCGCCCGCGACCATCATCCCTAGACGGTTGCACTGCTCGGACTCTTCTAGATAGTGTGTGGTCACGAGTATCGCGGCGCCGGCGTCGGCCAGGCGGTTGATCATCTTCCAGAAAGCGCGGCGCGCCAGCGGGTCGACGCCGGAAGTCGGCTCGTCGAGAAAGAGTATGCGAGGCTCGTGCATGATGGCCGCGCCGAAGGCGACGCGCTGTTTCCATCCTCCGGGCAGACTGCCGGTGATTTGACCTTCCTTGCCTTCGAGTCCCGAAAACGAAATTACCCACCGCTTCTTCTCTTCGCTCTCTTCGTCGGGCACGCCGTAGACGCCCGCGAAGAAATCCAGGTTCTCTTCTATTGAGAGGTCGTTGTATAGTGAAAACTTTTGCGACATATAGCCGATCTGTTGGCGCACGCCGCCGGAGCGCAGGCTGCGTGCGCCCGCGAGGTGTACCTCTCCAATCGTCGGCTCGAGCAGCCCGCAGAGCATCTTGATGGTAGTCGTCTTGCCCGCGCCGTTCGCGCCGAGCAATCCGTAAATCTCCCCGTGTCGGACCTGCAAGCTGACGCCCTTCACGGCGGCGAACGTCCCGAACTGTTTGACGAGATAATTGGCGTCAATCGCGACCTGCCCGTGCAATTCGCTGTGATCGTGGCGGCACGGGAACGACGTTTCATGCGGCTCCTGCCCCAGGGCGCGGAGCGTCGCGACGAAGGTGTTTTCAAGCGTCGGTTCGTCGACGCGGATCTCATCGATTTGCAGCCCGGCGTCGCTCATTCGCTTTTGCAAGTCGAGTTTCGCCTCCTCCGGATCGAGCGCGAGGAGGTCTAGTCGGTCGCCGAATCGTTGGACGTCGACGATCACTGCGCCCGGCCCGGCGATTTCAGAAAGCGCCCGTTCGGCCTCGCCGAGGTTCGAGGTCCGCAGCTCCAGCCGCTTCGCCCGCAGACCCGCGCGCAATTCGGCGGGCGCGCCGAGCTGCCGAATCTCGCCCAGGTGCAGCAGCGCGACCCGCCGGCACCGTTCTGCTTCGTCCATGTACGGAGTGGCCACCAGAATAGTCAGCCCCTCGGCCGCCAGATGCGCAAGCGTGTCCCAGAATTCGCGGCGCGACACCGGGTCGACTCCGGTGGTCGGCTCGTCAAGCAACAGCACGCGAGGCTGAGGCACGAGCGCGCAAGCCAGCGCCAGTTTCTGCTTCATGCCGCCGCTCAACCGCCCGGCCAGCCTCATCTCGAACCGATCCATATCGAACATCCGCAAATAACGTCGGCCTCGCTCGACGATCTCATTCGGTGGAACGCGGCGGAGTTCTCCGATGTAGCGGATGTTCTCCATCACACTGAGGTCAGGGTAGAGGCTGAACGTTTGCGTGAGGTAACCGGTTTGGGCGCGCATCTCTCGAGCCGGCCGGCCGAAAACTTCCGCAACGCCCGAGTCCGCCTCCAGCACCCCGGCGAGAATCTGAAAGGTCGTGGTCTTGCCTGCCCCGTCAGGGCCGATCAGTCCGAATATCTCGCCTTTGTGCGCCTCCAGACTGACGCCGCGAACGGCCTCGACCACTCCGTAGCGCTTCCAGAGGTCCTTGACCCGGATCGCCGGAATGCGGAATGCGGAATGCGGAATGTGGAATGCGGAGTTTTGGTTTTCGGTCTCAATCATTTTTTTGAGGTTTGTTTCGCGAGTGTTCATTGTTTCATTCCGCATTCCGCATTCCGCATTCCGCATTCCGTAATCGTCATCTCCTCCAATTGCCCTCCGGCCACTTGTCGCCTTGAACAAGAATCTCGCCATCGGCCGGCATGCCTGGTTTGGCGAAACCGAAGCCGGCTTTCAACTGCAGCTTGACTCCTATGACCTGTTTAACACGCTCGTCGCGGAAGTAAATGTTCTCAGGCGTGAAAGTGGCTTCGGGGTCAATCCGTGAGACGTAGGCTTCGATGGGGCGATCGGGATCGGAATCGAGGTAGACGCGCGCCGGCTGCCCCACTTTGACTCTTCCTATCACTCCTATAGGGATGAAACCCCGCAGATAGACCTTGGTCAGATCCAGCATAGTGACGACGGGGGTTCCGGCCGTGACCACTTCACCCGGTTCAGCGGACCGCGTCGTTACCGTGCCGTCGAACGGCGCGGCGACGATCAGGTCCCGGCGGTTCTCTTTGGCCTCGCGTAATTGGGCGCGCGCCTGGTCGGCGCCTGCGTTGGCGGCTGCTATCTCGGCCTGTTGCTGCGTGATCTGCTTGCGCACGCCCTCGGCTCCGGCCCCGCGAATCAGTGGATTGACCATATTCGCTTTGGCCGTAGCCAGCGCGCCGCAGGCCGCCTCGTATCGACGCTTCGCGGCGGCGATCGCCGCCGCCTGTTGAGCGGCCTTTGAAGCCGCTTCCTTGCCCTGACGTTCCGAAACCGCGCCGGTTCTCGCCAGCCGGGCGTAAGCGTCTCTGTCGAAGAGCGCGAGCTGATAAGCGGCTTCCTGGTCGGCGAGGTCGGCCAGGGCGGCCGCCATCTCTTCACGCGCCTGCAGAATTCGCCCTTCCGCGTCGACTTTCGCCTGTTCCATTTGTAATTGGTTCTCTCGCAATTGCTGTTTGAGGACGGCGATTTGGTCCCACGCCGACTGCGCTTTCGCCTCCGCCTGCCGCAGCGCGGCGCGGGCCTGATTCTCGCGATCGCGAAGTTGTTCGTAATCGAGAATCGCGATGGATTCTCCGGCATTGACGCTGTCGCCTTCTCGGAAACGCATTTCGAGAACGCGCCCGGTCGTCAACGGCGCTACGGCGGAATCGTCGCCCTCGATCCTGCCGCTCAGAGTAACGACGTTCTCGGGGACGCCGCGCTTTGCAAAGAACAATTTCCAGATCAGAAACGCCACGCCGGCGCCCGCGACAAGCAGGACGAGCAGAATGACGAGGCGGCGAAGTCGCGGACCGACGGCCTGCTTCAGCCTGTTCCAGGGCGTCTGACTATCTTGTTCCGGAGGGCGCGCGACTGTTTGTTGTTCCGTCATTCGATTGTGCCCTCAAGTCTCCGTCCGGAAGCGCACGCAGTCGGGGTCCATCACTATTGATTACGATCAACTCAGACGGATCGGTCAACGGTCATACAAATGCCGAGCCAGCGGCGCCACTCTTGCGCAGGAGCCTCTACGCGCGATTTCACGCGCAACGAGAGCGCATCGGCAGTAAACGATTGAGGCGGCTTGGTAGAACACTGTACGTGTCGGATGCAGAGGCTTGTATCTTATTTGATTACGCGATAGCGGTGCAGACTTATGGTGTTTGAAAATTAAATGCGACAACGCCTCCTCGTCGCGGCAGCGACGGCCGATCCTAGCCCGGCTTTTCAAAGCCAATGGCGTTATGTTTAGGCATCAAGATTGGCGGCAGCCTTTGGAGTGCGGCGGCTTTGACGCCGCTTTCCCATTCCTGGATTTGTCGACTGCTCAATCAAAAGAAAGCGGCGTCAAAGCCGCCGCACTCCAAAGCTTCGCGCG
>Ga0190270_10001022_pt1 | contig 12746 bp, 11 predicted proteins | sample Popmic320T_FD_133748 | JGI IMG/M metagenome (GOLD analysis project Ga0190270, IMG submission 133748) | Populus adjacent soil microbial communities from riparian zone of Weber River, Utah, USA - 320 T | ecosystem: Environmental > Terrestrial > Soil > Riparian zone | place: USA: Utah | collected... | reverse complement strand
CTGGCGCGAGCTCGTCGCCGACGCCTCGGCCCGGGCCGCATCGGTCGGACGCCTTCTCGACCCGCAGCGCCCGCCGCACGTCGGGCTGCTGATGGACAACACCCCCGAGATGCTGATGGGCCTGGCCGCCGCCGGTCTTGGTGGTCATGTCGCGGTCGGAGTGAACAGCACGCGTCGCGGCGAGGCCCTGGTGGACGACATCCGTCGCGCCGACGTCCAGCTTCTGCTCACCGACGCAACCCAGGGCCACCTGCTCGACGGGCTCGACCTGGGCGACATCCAGGTGATCAACACCGATTCCTGGTCGGTGGAGCCGGCCGAGGCCCCGGAAGCATCACCCACTGATGACTCCCTCTTCATGCTGATCTTCACTTCCGGCACGAGCGGTCGCCCCAAGGCGGTGCGGATCACTCACGGGAAGGTGACCTACCCCGGGCAGTACCTCGCCGAGCGCTTCGAGCTCACCGCCGACGACGTGCACTACGTCGCGATGCCGCTGTTCCACTCGAACGCGGTCATGGCGTGCTGGGCACCCGCACTCGTCACCGGCGCTCCCGTGGCGCTCCGGGAGAAGTTCTCCGCCTCGGAGTTCCTGCCCGACGTGCGCCGCTTCGGAGCGACCTACGCGTCGTACGTCGGCAAGCCGCTGACCTACGTCCTCACCACGCCCGAGCGTCCCGACGACGCCGAGAACACGCTGCGTCTCGTCTTCGGCAACGAGGCCGGAGACCGCGACACCCGGGCGTTCGCGGAACGCTTCGGGTGCCAGGTGGTGGACGGGTTCGGCTCGACCGAGAACGCCGTCATCGTCAGCAGGATGCCGGGCACGCCGCCGGGCTCGCTCGGCTGGCCGGCCGACGGGGTCGCCGTCCTCGACCCGGAGACCGGCGAGGAGTGCCCCCGCGCGGAGCTCGACGCCGACGGTCGGGTGGTCAATCTCGACGCGTGCGTCGGCGAACTGGTGAACACCACCGGCGCCGGCCAGTTCGCCGGCTACTACAACGACGAGGAGGCCACGGCCGAGCGGATGCGCGGCGGGATGTACTGGTCCGGCGACCTCGCCTACCGCGACACCGACGGGTGGGTCTACTTCGCCGGTCGGACCGCTGCATGGCTCCGCGTCGACGGCGAGAACCTCGCCTGCGCCCCGATCGAACGGATCCTGCTCCGCCATCCCGCGATCGACCAAGCGGCGGTCTACGCCGTTCCGGACGAGCGGTCCGGCGACCAGGTGGCCGCCGCGCTGGTCCTGCGTGACGACCTCGGTCCGGACGACTTCACGCGCTTCCTGGACGAGCAGCGGGACCTCTCACCGAAGGCGCGGCCGCGCTACGTCCGGGTGGTCGACGACCTCCCTCGCACCCCGACGAACAAGGTGCTCCACCGCGAGCTCACCGCGGCCGGACTCACCGACGTCACCTGGACTCGCGAGGAGCGGGGCACCCGCTACCGGTAGCGACGGTTCGCGCAGGACGTCAGTCGTCGTTTCGCGGACGTCGCAGCCAACCGCCACCGAACAGGGCCCAGAGCACGAGCACGGGCTGGAAGAACAGACGGATCAATCGCTCGCTGTCAGTGTCGAGACCGAAGGCGTCAGTGCCCTCGACGTACTGAGCGATATTGCCGGGAAAGATCACCACGAAGAACGCCGCGAGCAGCCCTCCGATGAACCTCTGCTGTTTCGGCAGCACGACGAAGGCTGCCCCTAGCCCGATCTCGACGACTCCCGAGCCGAGCACCGTCAGGTCGTCGTCGACCGGGAACCAATCGGGCACCTGCGCTCGAAACTCTTGTCGCTGGACGGTCAGGTGCGCCGCCCCTGCACCCACCATCGCGAAACCGAGCAGAAGGCGCGCGACGTTTCGCGCGACGGAAGCCATGCGGCCACTGTATGAGGCGGTCACGCGGGAGCGTCGACGCCGGTGACGTGACCCAGAGCCTTGAGGAACACCGGCCGCCAGCGCTCGGAGTCGAGCACGACCGACGCATGTCCACCTGGGGCCTCGAAAACCTTGGCGCCTGCGATCATCGCCGCCATCTCGTACTGGCGCACCGGAGCGATCACCTTGTCCCGGCAGGTCACGACCACGGCGGTCGGGACCGTGACAGTGCCGATATGCCCGCGAGCATCGAAGCGACCCAGCTCACCCAGCACCTCGGGCAGCGACCAGAAGCTCGTGGATCGGAACTCCGACCACGCCCAGAGCGCCACGTCGTCATCGATCTCAGGCAGCGGTGCCGGCAGCGAGTCGGCGTGCTGCCTGACCTTCGAGGAGGTGTGTCGCCGTCCAAGGGCAGTCAGTGCCGTGAGCACCGGATAGAACATCGCCTCGCCCGCGTTGCCCTTCCATGTCGTCGCGGTGGAGCACAGCACCAGGCCGGAAATGCGTTCCGGATACTGCCGTGCCAGAACCTGCGCCAGCGCTCCACCCATGGAGTAGCCGACGACGACGGCCTGGTCGATGTCCAAGGCGGTCAGCAGCGCGTCGATGTCGTCGGCGCACTCCGAGAGGCTGAAGCGGTCCGACGGCAGGCCACGACCGTGCCAGCGCTGGTCCATCAGCACGACCCGATAGTCGGCCACCAGGGCGTCGACGGTCGTGAACCAGCTCAGCGATGCCGTGGTCGCCACGGCGTGGAGCAGGAGCACCGTCGGCGCCCCCGGATGGGGCTCACCTGTGTCAACGACATAGGCCTCGCCGCGGCCCGGTAGGTCGATCAGGCGGCCGGGTGGCAGTGGGTTCTTCTCCGGAAGCTTGCCGGACCGTGCAATGGCCAGTCGCATCCCACCGCGAAGGGCGGCACCCGAGGCCCGGGCAGCCGTCACTGCGGCGGGACCGACCTTGTCTGCCAGCTGCCTGACGTTCATGCGGTCGCCCCATCCACACCAACACCGTCCGCATCGACGGCGTCCTCGTCCGTACTCGGACCTTCCGCAGCCTCGGCCTCGAGGTCCAGCTCCGCCAGGGCAGCCGGGAAGTAGGACGCCAGCACCTCCACGTCCGGTAGCAAGTCGGTGCAGGCCAGCAGCGAGAAGTTCAGGGCGGAGACATAGCTCCACACCGTGACGTTGAGGCCGATGCCGTCGGCCAGCGGCCCGACGCTGAACATATCGCTGAGCCGTGCTCCGCCGATGGACACGGGCTCGCGGGGCCCGGGCACGTTGGAGACGACCGCGTTGAACGCCGCCGGGTGCCAGGACGCGGCTTTGGCACGGGAGTAGGCGCGGACCAGGACGGGGAACACGCTCGGCGGGACGAACTGACCCCAGTCCGCCATCAGCTCCAGGCCCAGGTGCTGCTGGATCTGCTTGGCGCTGGTGGTGGTCCGTGAGATCTGGCGTAGGCGCTCTACCGGGTCGTCGATGTCGGTCGCCAGCGTGGTGAACATGTTGGAGACGCGGTTGCCCCCGAGCCGTGGCGCGGCGCCGCGCTGATCGGTGCCGATGGGGACGCCGGCCGTCAGTGATCGCGACGGGTGCTCGTCGTGAGCGGCGAGCCACCGTCGCAGCGCCCCAGACACCACGGCCAGCACGATGTCGTTGACGGTGACACCCTCGTGCTGCGCGCGGATCCGCTTGACCTCGGCGAACGGCAGCGTGACGGTGGCGAAGCTGCGCGCGGCGGTCAGCGACCCGTTGAACGACGTGCGCGGTGCGTCGAGCACCGGCTTGGGCACCTCGCTGCCGTGCTCGCGGCGGAACCGTGTGGCCGCCCACAGCCCGCGCAGCGTGCGCCCGAGCAGGGCCGGAAGGGAGAACACCTGCAAGGCGGCATCCACCAACCCTCGCCGCATCAGCCACAACGGCCCGGGTATCCGGTCGGTCGACTCGTAGACGTCGTCCGGCGCCGGCCGAACCTCCGCACTGCGCACGTCGGTGACGTTGCCCAACAGAGCGTTGGCAGCAGCGCCGTCGGCGAGCGCGTGGTGCATCTTGCCCACGACGGCCACCCGGCCGTCAGCGAGACCCTCGCAGTAGTGCAGCTCCCAGAGTGGGAACCGGCGATCGAGCCTGGTGCTGGCGATCCGCCCGATCAGCACCTCGAGGTCACGCATCGTGCCGTCTCCGGGAACCCGGTGGCGGTGCAAGTGCCGCTGGGGATCGACGCGCCTCTGGGTGACCCACATCGGGTGGTTGAGACCCAACGGGACGCTCACGACCCGCCGCCGCATCGGGGGCAGCCGCGTGAGGCGGGACAGAGTGCCACTAACGAACGAGTCGAACGTGAGGTGGTCGGCCGGCTCGAGCAGCGCGATCTTCAACGTGTGCATGTGCACCGTCGGTGTCTCCAGGTACAGGAAGCTGGCGTCGGCGCCATCCATCCGTTCGACCGCCGGGTGCACTTTGGCCGCGCTCATGACGGCACCTCCGGCAGGTCGCGTGCCATCACCTTGCCCGAGGCGTTGCGGGGCAGCTCGTCGAGGAACACCACGTCGCGTGGCACTTTATAGCCGGCCAACTCGGCCCGCACATGGTCCTTGAGGGTGTCCGCGTCCACCTCGCCCTGCAGGACGACGTAGGCCGCCAACCGCTGCCCGAACGCATCGTCGGGGACGCCGACCACGACCACCTCGCGCACCGCGTCGTGCGCACCGAGGGCCTTCTCGACCTCGATCGGATAGACGTTTTCGCCGCCGCTGACGATCATGTCGTCGTCACGACCGACGACATAGAGGAGTCCGTCGGCATCCACACGGCCGACATCACCGGTGACCATGAAGCCCTCGACGAACTCCTTGCTGGCGCCGGCGGTGTAGCCGTCGAAGGGGGACGAGCCGCGCACCACGATCCGCCCCACCTGGTCTGCCCCAAGGGGCGTTCCCTCGTCGTCGACGATCCGCAGCAGCGTGCCGCGCACGGCCCGACCGGCAGTGTCTGGAGCCCAGCGCAGGTCGGCAGGCGCTGCGACGCTGATCTGCCCCGCCTCGGTGGCGTTGTAGCTGTTGTGCACGATGTCGCCGAACCGGTCCATGAAGGCACGCACCGAGTCCGGGCGCATCCGCGAGCCGCTCGCCGAGACGAATCGCAGGCTGCGCAGCGAGTAACGGTCGAGCACCTCGCCGGGCAGATCCATGATCCGTTCGAGCATCACCGGCACGACCGACAGCCCGGTCGCCATGTGCTCGTCGACCAGGGCGAGCGTCGCCTCCGGATCGAACCTGCGGCGTATCACCACGGTGCAGGTCATGGTGGCAGCGATGACCAGCTGCCCGAAGCCCCAGGCGTGGAACATCGGAGCCGCGACGACCACCGTCTCCCCTCCGCGCCAGGGGATCGCCTCCACCATCCCGGCCAGCTCGTCCGGACCGCCGCCCGAGCGTCGCGCGCCCTTCGGAGCACCGGTGGTGCCGGAGGTCAACAACACCACCCGACCCGGTGTCGCTGCGTGCGGAGCCAGCGCGTTGCGATGGTCGGCGATCAGGCCCTCGATCGTCAGGTCGTGGGAACCCGTGCCGGTCCAGGCGATGATCTCGACCAGACCTTCGACCCTCCCCCGGGCGTCGGCGACGACCCCGGCGAACTCCTCGTCGTACACGATCACGCGCGCGCCTTCGCGCTCCATGACCTCCGCCAGCTGGGGACCGGAGAACCCGGTGTTGAGGAGCAGGGCGTTTGCGCCGATCCTCGTGCTGGCCAGCAAGGCGTCGACGAAGCCGCGGTGGTTGCGGGCCAGGATCGCGACCGACTCGACCGGTCCCCCCTGAGTGGCGACGAAGCCGGCGCCGAGAGCTCCAGCCCGCTGCTGGATGTCCGTCCAGGTCAGGCTTCCACGCTCGTCGACGAGGCCGGTGCCATCGGGATCGCGGACGGCGGCCAGGGCGAAGCCACTGGTGGCATGCGTTCCCTGGGTGCGCAGCACCCTGACCATGCCCACGTACTTGTCCGGCCTCATCAGCGTGAACATCCGGCTGCCGACGAGAACCTTGCCGACCCAGAGCTGCTTCAGCCAAGCAGCCCACAGGCGACGAACGGCGAGCATTACGATCTCACCCGAGCACCGGATAGCGACGCTGACTGGCCAGGATGTCGAGAGCGTCCTGCATCCTGCTGCGGATCGCCGAGTCGACCTCGGCAATGTCCGGGTCGGACCCGAACTCGGCGGTGATGCCGACCGGCTCGAGCACCTGCGTGGTGATCTTCGTCGGCAGCGGGAGGTTGATCAGAAAGCCCGGCGTGAAGCCGAACGGAAAGCCGAAGCTGATCGGGAAGTACTCCGTCCGCATGATCCCGCGCAGCGGGCTGAACTTGGCGATCCACTCGCCTCGCGTGAGGTGGAGCTGTTCCTCCTGACCGCCGATGGAGACCACGGGCAGGATGGGGACGCCGGCCTCGAGCGCGGTGCGGACGTAGCCGGTGCGCCCTCGGAAGTCGATCGTGTTGGCTTGGCTCTGCGGTCGCAGACAGTCGTAGTCGCCGCCCGGGAAGACGATGGTGGCACCGCCGGATCTGAGCACATCATGGGCGTTCTCTCGCGTGGCGGGGATCATGCCGAACCTGCGCATGATCGCTCCGAGTGGACCGGTGAACAGCAGGTCATGGGACAGCGTGTATAGCGGCCGGCCCGGCCCGAACTCGTCGGCGATGCCGACGGCGATGATCGGCACGTCCATCGGGATCAGGCCACCGGAATGGTTGGAGACGATGAGCACGCCGCCATCGGGCAGCCGATCCATGTCACGCACTTCGCTGCGGAAGTACCCCTTCATCGCCAGTCGCAGCAACGGCATGACCGAAGCTACGGACTCGGGAGCCCTACCGTCGATGGCGTTCATGCGGATGCCTCCTGAGGCCGTGATGCAGCACCGGGGAGCAGCTGGCGCCACTCGAAGGTCTGCCAATCGTCCGGATCCTGACGCAGACGGTTGACCACGACAGCGAGCACGAGGGGATTGGCCACCAGGCCCACATGACTGCTGGGGACTTCGATGTTCTCGGCGATCGCGGGCGTCGTGGTCTCGTCGACCGAGCAACCGGACCACGACGCGATGCCGTCCGTGCGCGACCAGATGGCGGTGGTCGGCACCGGCACCGGCTGCCGCAGCTGGTCGACGATGTCGCGAGCCCGGTCCGAAAGTCCGTGGCGGATCCGTGAGCGCTCGAACATGCCGGTCGCGCGGGTCCGCTCCCCCTCTGCCTTCCAAGGTGAACCGAGACAGATTATCTGCCGGACGCGCTCGGGCTGCTCGTGCGCGATGCGCCGCGCCAGCAAGCCGCCGAAGCTCCATCCGACGATCGAGACCGGAACGCCATGACGGTCGGCCACCTCGACGAATCGGTCGACCAGGCCGTCGACGAGTCGATCCGTGAGGCCGACGTTCCTGCCCAGCCGCCATCCGTGGACGTGAAATCCACGCTGTCGCAAGTGCGCGCGCAACCGCCCGGTCAGGAAGTCGTTGGCGGCGAAGCCGGGCAGCACCAGCACGGGACGCCCCTCGCCCACGTTGCTCGCGGGGGTGATGGTGTCGAGAACGCGCGACGAAGCGTACTCACCGATCCACCGGGGGAACTCCAGCGCCGTCAGGAAGCGCGACGGCGGGCCTTGGGATGCGGGGCCACGCACGCCATCTGCGTTCGGCGTGGAATCACTGTCGCGCTCGAAGTCGTACACACATGCTCCGACGTCAGGAACTAGAACACGTTCTAGTATGACGATGACTGCGAGCGGAGTCCAGTCGTGGCGGGAGCTACCCGGGGATCTCGCTGTCTGTCGACTGATCCATGACGTAGATGGTCGCGCCGCCCGGATCCTGGTACAGGGCCAGGAAGCCACCGGGAATCTCCGAGGGCTCCGCGACCACAGCGAGATTCTCCGGGCGCTCAGCATGGAACGTCTTGACATCGTCGACGACGAACAGCGGCCCGACCGGTGCGTCGGGGTCATTGGCGTCGAGCATGATCTGCACTCCGCTGTCGGCCAGGGCAAGGGCCGCCGTCGAATCGCCTTCGCGCCACACCTCGGTGAAGCCGAGATGGTCACGGTAGAGGGAGAGCGAGGCTGTGAGGTCAGAGGTGGGGACGAAGAGAAACTCGAGCTTCATGACGGATCCTTCGTGTCGTAACTGGATTTCGGTTCAGCATAACCGCATTATGAATGCGTGCGCGAGTGGATTCCGGTATCGACCTCCCCGAAGGGGCGACTCGCGCTCGCTGCTGTCAAGGATTTCGGCGCGCGGCCCTTCGAGGAGGTGACCGTCGCTGACCTGGCGACAGCAGCCGACGTCACCACAGGAGCGCTCTACCACCACTTCGGCAGCAAGCTCGGGCTCTATGCCTTCGTCCGCGAGGACGTCGAGCGGCGGCTCCTCGACCGGATGGAGGGGGCCCTGGCTGCCACGGAAGCCCAGTCGGACCACTCCGCAGCCGTGACGTCCGCCTTGCTCGTAGGGCTGGACTTCGCCGTTCGTGAGAATTTTCTCCGCATCCTGGGAGAACCACCCGCGGGCACGGGCCACGATCGGCTGGCGGAGATGCTCAGCCAGAGTGCCGTCCGGGCGACGCCGCTACTCGGCCCAGTCCTCGCGGCGGCCTGGCGCGCCGCGCTCGCGGCGATCGTCGACGGCGCGGATCCGGAGCAGGCACGTATCGCCATCGGCGCGCTGAGAGTCCGCGAGGCCTAGCCGGCCCCAGGCGGCCCCTCGAGCACGGTAGGTACGTATTCCAGGAGCTGGAGCCGACCGTCGAAGGTGCGGTGGTCGACCAATTCGAGAGTGACGTCGGGATACCCGTCGAAGATCCGTTCCTTCCCGGTCGCGCCGGTGATGACCGGAAAGAGGACCACCCGGAAGCGGTCCACCACTCCCGCCGAGAGCAGGGTCCGGCACAAGCTGAGGCTGCCGATGGTGCGCAGCGGACGCGAGTCGCGCCCCTTCATCTCTTTGACGGTCTCGACGGGATCCCCGTCGACCAGCTCGGTGTTGGCCCAGGACAGTGGCGTCGTCAAGGTGGAGGAGAACACCACCTTGGGCGACGCGGTCATCGAGGCCAGCTCCTCCGGCATCGTGGCGGCGAACCCGGACATCAGCCGGTACGTCGTCGCCCCCATGAGACTGGTGTGCTCGTTCTCGGACGCATGGCTGATGAAGTCGAGATATTCAGGCCCCTCCATGCCCCAGAAGCCGGGCCAGTCGTCCGCGGCCGCGTACCCGTCGAGCGAGATGATGAAGTCCACCATGAGGGTTGACATCGGTCGTCCTTCCTCGGTCCAGGCTCGCCTCAGGTGCCTCGGGTCGTCCCGGACTCCGGCGGAGTGTCGTCGTTGACGCCCGTGTCGCCCACAGCCATCACGGCGCCCTCGTGCCCCTTCGGTGCGAATGCCTTGGCGAGGTGATAGCCGGCCACGATCACGATTGTGCCCAGCGCGATGCCACCCAGCGTGAAGTCGTCGGTGACGGCGAAGAACCCCGTGGTGTCGTAGCCGATGCCGATGATCAAGCCGGCCGAGATCGGCACAAGGTTGATCGGATCGGCGAACCTGACGTTGTTGTCGATCCAGATCTTCGCGCCGAGCAGACCGATCATGCCGTAGAGCACGAGAGTGATGCCGCCCAAGACGCCGGCGGGCGTCGCGGCCACGATCTGGCCGAACTTCGGCACGAACCCCAGCAGGATCGCCACCACCGCGGCGACATAGTAGGCCGCGGTCGAGTAGACCCGGGTGGCGGCCATGACGCCGATGTTCTCGGCGTACGTCGTCGTCGGCGAGCCGCCGACAGAGGAGGCGATGACGGTGCCGACGCCGTCGGCGGCAACCGCGCGCCCGACGACCGGGTCGAGGTCGACACCGGTCATGCCGGAGACCGCCTTGACGTGTCCGATGTTCTCGGCCACGAGCGCGACGACCGCAGGTATGGCGAGCAGCGCGAACGTCACCGAGAACGACGGCAGGTGCCACCCGACCGCATCGAGGTTGCCCAGCTGGGCCTGGTTGCCGGTGAGTCCGTCGGCGGTCTGGGTCGGGAACCCGAACCACTCGGCGCTCCTGACCAGTGCCCATTCCACCCGGTCGTGGACGATCGGCTCGCCCTCTGAGGACGGGGTCACCGACGTGATCTGGCCGAACACCCGGTCGGCGAGCCAGGACGCGACATACCCGAAGATCAGGCCGAGGAAGATCGCGATCCGGCCGGCGAAGCCGCGAAGGCCCACCGCCATCAGGATCACCGCCAGCATCGTCAGCAACCCGATCCAGGGATCGGCCGGAAGGTAGATGTCGGTGGCCACCCCGGCCAGGTTGAAGCCGATCAGCATGACGACCGCGCCGGTGACGACCGGCGGCAACACCCGGTTGACGGCGTCCGCACCGAGCACGTGGATCAGCACGCCCACCAACGCCAGCACGACACCGGAGACCAGGATCGCGCCCGTGACGTCGGCCGGTCCACCGCTCTGGGCATAGATGGCGCTGGCGCCGCCGACGAAGGACGCCGACGTGCCCAGGTAGCTCGGCACCCTGCCCTTCACGATCAGCAGGAAGCAGATCGTCGCGATGCCGCTCATCATGATCGCGAGGTTGGGATTGAGACCCATGATGATCGGGAACACGAATGTGGCCCCGAACATGGCGATGACGTGCTGGGCCCCGAGCCCGGCCGTCTTGCCCCAACTCAGCCGCTGGTGCGGCGCGACCGGTTCCCCGGGCGCAGGATCGACCACGTCCCACCTGAACATCGCCATGACAGACCTCCTGGCTAGGTGTCCATCACACACCGTCCATGGCGACGATCCGCGAAGAACCGCCGGTCCATCAACACGTGGCGATGATCAGCAGGTCTAGAGCTTGGAGAGGCGTTCGACCGTCTCGTCGTACTCGCTGATCAGGTCGGCCATCACGTCGGCGACGGACCGGACCTCGTTCATCGAGCCGACGATCTGGCCCACCGGCATGGAGATGGCGTCCGGGTCGCCGGCCGCGTTCAGCCGGTTGTGCGCATCGGCCACGAGCAGGTTCTGCAGCGGCATCGGGAGCGGATCGGGCGCATCCTCCGATTCCCACGCCTGGGTCCACTTGGTCTTGAGGAGGCGCGCCGGCTTGCCCGTGTAGATGCGGGTGCGCACTGTGTCGGCGCTCGACGCGCGCAGGAACGCCTCGGTCATGCCGGTGTTGGAGTTGAGGTTCTGGTACTCCTCGGTGGTCAGCCACACCGACCCCGTCCAGACGCCCTGCGCGCCAAGGGCGAGCGAGGCAGCCACCTGGCGGCCGCGGCCGATGCCGCCGGCTCCGAGCACCGGTACGTCGGGCCCGACCGCGTCGACGATCTCCGGGGTCAGCACCATGCTGGCGATCTCGCCGGTGTGCCCGCCGGCCTCGTAGCCCTGGGCGACGATGACGTCGACGCCGTTGTTCACGTGCGACAGCGCATGCTTGGCGGCACCGGCCAGCGCCGCCACCTGCACACCCTTCGCGTGCGCCTGCTCGATGACGTCGACCGGCGGGGATCCGAGCGCGTTGGCGATCAGGACCGGCCGGTGCTTCAGCGCGATGTCGACGTGCGACCGGGCGACGGAGTGCAGCCAGCCCAGGACGCCCTCCCGGCCCTCACCTTCAGGCAGTGGTGGCACGCCGAGCTGCTGCAGGGTCCGCTCGACGAAGGTGACGTGCTCCGGCGGGATCATCGACTGCAGGTCGACGGCCTTGCCCTCGGTGGGGATCTTCATGGGCATGACGACATCGACGCCGTAGGGCTTGCCGTCGGTGTTCTCATCGAGCCAGTCGAGGGTGCGGTCGAGCTCCTCGGGCTCGTTGAACCGGACGGCGCCCAGCACGCCCAGGCCCCCCGCCTTGGAGACCGCGGCGGCGACGTGCTCGGACGGGGTGAACGCGAAGATCGGGACCTCGATCCCGAATCGCTCGCATAGCTCGGTTCGCATCAGGCGTTGACCCCTTCGGCATTGCCGGCCTCGAGCAAGAGCTCCTTGGCACGGGGGTACTGCGCCTTGCCGGTGGCATTGCGCGGGATCTCCGGAACGAGTGTCATCATCCGCGGAAGCTTGTATCCGGACAGGAACTCGCGCAGGTAGTCGCGCAGCTCCTGGAGCACGACGGTCTCGCCCTCGCGCGGCTGGATCACCGCGGCGACCGCCTGGCCGAACTTCTCGTCCGGGATGCCGACGACCAGGACGTCGTAGACGGCCGGGTGGCGCTTGATCGCCATCTCGACCTCTTCGGGGTAGACCTTCTCGCCCCCGGTGTTCACGCAGTTGGAGCCACGGCCGAGCAGGGTGACCTTGCCCTCTTCCTCGATTCGGGCGAAGTCGCCGGGAACCGAGATCCGCATCCCGTCCACGACCAGGAAGGTCTCGGCGGACTTCTTCTCGTCCTTGTAGTAGCCGACCGGCACCGACCCGCCACGACCGAGGCGCCCGACCTTGCCGACGCTGGTGGCCAGGTCGAGCACGTTGTTGTCCTCATCGAGGATCACGCTGTTCGGGCCGAGACCGACGACCGGGCCGTCACTCGAGATGTGCGTCTTGTCCTGCATGCCCATGCCCTGGAAACCGGTCTCACTGGCGCCGACGGAGTCGGTGTAGACGGGGTTCGGGAGGGCCTTGATCCAGCGCTCCTTGACCTCCGGGGAGAAGATCGCGGCGCTGCTGGAGACGGCGAACAGGCTCGCACCGCTGTACGGCTTGTCGGTGGTGGCGGCGCGCTCGAACTCCTCGATCAGCGGCCGGGCCATGGCGTCGCCGGTCATGAAGATCAGCATCACGCCGTTCTCGTCGATGATCTCCCAGGTGCGCTGCGCGT
>Ga0190270_10001021_pt1 | contig 12751 bp, 15 predicted proteins | sample Popmic320T_FD_133748 | JGI IMG/M metagenome (GOLD analysis project Ga0190270, IMG submission 133748) | Populus adjacent soil microbial communities from riparian zone of Weber River, Utah, USA - 320 T | ecosystem: Environmental > Terrestrial > Soil > Riparian zone | place: USA: Utah | collected... | reverse complement strand
GGAGGACGGCCGACTCGGCCGGGACGAGCAGGACGTCGTCGAAGGTGAGGCCTTCCTTCGCGAACTTGTCCTCGCGCGACGTCAACTGAAGGCCAGCGTAACAGCCTCGTCGGAGGCGGTCCCTACGAGACAGGCTCCAGCTGCTGCACCTGCACCGCGGCTGCCAGCCGACGGGCCTCGGCCGGGTCGAAACGACCGGCGCCGACCTCGAGCACGGAGGCGGCGCCGGCGGCCGCCGAGAGTCGCAGCGCCTCGTCGGTTGCCACGCCGTCGATCATCGAGGTGATCCACTGCGCGAGGAGGGCGTCGCCGGCACCGACGACGGAGACGGACTCGAGCCGCGGGACGACCGCCCGGTAGCGCCTCACCTGCCGTTCCTCGCGGACGAGCGCGAAGCACCCGTCCTCGAGCGTGATGTGGACGTTGCGCGCGCCGAGCTCGGCGATCGCGTCGAGCGCCATCAGGAAGTCCTCGTCGTCGAAGAGCTCCTGGCCGACGAGCTGCTCGGCCTCGTGCTGGTTCGGCGAGACGAGCCACGGCTCGGCCTCGAGTCCGAGGCGCATCGGCTCGCCCTCGGTGTCGAGCGCGACTCGGATCCCACGCCGGGTCAGCTCCCGTGCGGCCTCCGCGTAGAACGCCTCGCTCACGCCGCGCGGGAGGGAGCCCGCGAAGACGACGGCGTCGGCCCCGCGCGAGAGGTACCGCAGCTTGTCCATCAGCACGCCGAGCTCGGTCTCGGTCACTTTCGGACCCCACTCGTTGATCTCGGTCTGCTGCCCGGACGTGGGGTCGACGACGAGCGTCGAGGTGCGGGATTCGTCGCGGATTCGGACGAAGTCGTTGAGGATCGCCTCGCTCGTGAGCTCCTCCACGATGCGCGTGCCCGTGCGACCGCCCGCGAGGCCCGTGGCGACGACGGGCACGTCGAGCCGCTTCAGCGCGCGCGCGACGTTGATCCCCTTGCCGCCCGCGAGCGTCAGCACCTCGCTCGCGCGGTGCCGCTTGCCGAGCTGGAGCGTCGGGACGGTGAGCGAGCGGTCGAGCGCGGCGTTGAGGGTGACGGTGACGATCACGGGGTCACGAGGTCGACGAGGTTGTGGCCGGTGCGCCGGGCGAGCCAGGCGGCCTTCGTCGCACGACTCGGCTCAGCCCGCGATTCGCCGGCGACGAGCGGCGAGCGGGCGATCACGCGGCCGCCGTCACGCACCACCAGCGTGCCGACGCGCTGGCCGGCCGCGACGGGGAGCGAGAGCACGGCAGGGATCACGATCTGCTCCACGAGGGGACGCCCCGCGGGAGTCGGGCGCACGATCGCCCGGGGCGCGACGACCGGAACCCGGGGCTGCCCCCACCCGACGGAGACGAGACCGTACGAGCGCGCGGGAGCCACGACGCGCGACGCCCGGTAGCTGGCGAGCCCGAAGCGAAGGAGCGCCGTGAGCTCGCTGTCGCGCTGCGCCTCGGTCGCGGCGCCGAGGACGGTGACGGTGATGCCGACGGCCCCCTGCTTCGCGAAGCCGACCTGCGACCAGCCCGCGAGGGACGTGTGCCCGGTCTTGCCCGCGACGAACCCACCGAACGTGCCGACGAGGTTGTCGGTCGAGCGCACCCAGCGTCCATTCGAGAGCCTGGCGGCGGCCGCGCCGGCGTAGCGACGCAGCACCCGCACGCGGAGCGCCTCGCGCAGCAGCTTGGCGCTGTCCCGTGCGGTCGACACGTGGCCGCCCTGGTCGAGCCCGTGCGGGTTGCGATACCGCGTGCCGGTGAGCCCGAGCCGCCTCGCCTCGGCGTTCATCGCCGCGACGAAGCGGGGGAGATCGCCGGCGGCGGCGATCGCGAGCGCGGTCGCGGCGTCGTTCGCGCTCGGCACGAGCGTGCCGATCACGAGGTCGCGGACAGTCACGCGCTGACCCGGCCGCAGGGACAGGGTCGACTCTCCGATCCGCGTGGCGGCCGGGGAGACGGTCACGGTACGGTCGAGCTCGAGCCGCTGTACCGCGACGAGCGCCGTCATGAGCTTCGTGATCGACGCCATCGCGCGCGGCGTGTCGGCATCGCGGGCGGCGAGCGTGCGGCCGTCCACGGAGCTCTGGACGATGTACGCACGCGCCTGCACCGGCGGGGCGGCCGCCTCGGCGGGACTCGGGGCGAGAACCACGGCGAGTGCTGCCACCGCGAGGATGGAGCGCATCACGGCGCCCCAGGGTAGACGACGGACGGGATGCTCATCCGGCGCGGATGCGCACCCGCTGGCCGACGCGGAGCAGGTCGGGGTCGAGGCCGGGATTCAGGCGTGCCAGCACTTCGACCGTGGTTCCGGTGCGCTCCGCGATCGCCTCCAGCGTGTCACCCGCGCGCACGACGACCGTTTGCGGGCCGCCCGGCTGCACGACCCCCGGCGGGCTCACGGTCGGCGGGTCGTTCTCCCGCAGCCCCGAGCGGACGAGCAGCACGGCCACCGTCACCGCGAGCAGGAAGAGGACGGGGGCCGCCACGCGGGCGACGTGGGCCCGGTCGAGCTTCACCAGCCCGCCGCAGCCCAGACCGAGGCGGAGAGCCGTGCGGCCTCGGCACCCGCGGCTGCCCGCCAGTCGCCGGTCGGCGATTCCCGATACGCATAGATGATCGAGCGCGAGGCATTGACGAGCGCACTCGACGGCCCGCTCGTGAATGCGCGGGCGACGTCCGCGGGGCCTGCGCCCTGCGCCCCGACTCCAGGTAAGAGGATGATCGCGCGCGGCATCTCCCTCCGCGCCTCGCCGACGATGCGCGGTGCCGTCGCGCCGACGACCGCGCCGACGCTCGAGAGGCCCCGAGCGCCGACCAGCTCCTCGCCCCAGCCGTCCACGAGCTCGGCAACGTGCCGCCAGAGCGGCCGGCCGTCGCTCAGAACGGCGTCCTGCAGCTCGGCGGCGCCGGCGTTCGAGGTACGGACGAGGAGAAAGAGGCCGGCGCCCTCCCGCCGGCAGGCGGCGAAGAACGGGTCGAGCGAGTCGCGACCGAGGTATGGGCTGACCGTGAGCGCGTCCGAGAGCGGCGGGCCGCCGTTCATCGGCTCGAGGAAGGCCGTGGCGTACGCGCGTGCCGTCGAGCCGATGTCGCCGCGCTTTCCGTCGGCGATCACGAGCAGCCCCACCTCGCGCGCGTACCGGGAGACCGCTTCGAGCGCGCGCCAGCCGTCGCTCCCGAGCGCCTCGAAGAACGCCACCTGGGGCTTGACGGCGACGACGTACGGTGCGACGGCGTCGACGATGCCCTTGCAGAACCGCTCGACCGCGCCGGCGGCCGCAGCGCGGCTCGCCGCCGCCTCGCCGCGGAGCTCGACCGGAAGCAGGTCGACGACGGGGTCGAGCCCCACCACGAGCTGCGATCGCTTCCGCTCGACGGCGTCGGCCAGCCTGTCGGCGAAGGGAGCCGTCGGACGAACGGCGGCTGCGGCGGTCACGCGGCCAAGGGTATCCCGTCCACCAGCGCGCAGATCGCGTCGCGCTCGAGGGCCGCCACCCGGAGCTCCGGCGGCGGCTTGCGGAGAAACGAGGCGACGAGCCGCAGCTCGTCGACGTCCTCCGGCCCGGCCGACGCCGACGCCCGCTCGGCGGCCGCGAGCAGCGCGGCCGCCTCCGGCACGACGCCCGGCCCACGCGGCAGGAGCCGGACCGCGGCGACCCTACCGCCCGCGAGCGCGTGCGCCCTGACGAAGCCCGGTTTCCGCGCGGGAACGACGACGCATGCACGCAGCGCACGTAGCCGCTCGAGCTCCTGCAGCGTGCCGACGACCTGCTCGAGCGCCGCCGTCCGGTCGCGGAGGCGCGCAGCGTCCTCGAAGCGCAGGTCGTGCCCGAGTCGCCGCACGCGGCGGCGCAGCGGCTCGAGCGCCGCTGCCGGGTCGCCGGTGTGGCCGGCGAGCGCCTGCGCCGCCCGGCGCGCGAGGGCCCGGCTCGAGAGCGGGCCGAAGGGCGTCACCTCCGCGGTCACCACCCACCGCTCGCCGCGGAGCCGGAGGTAGACGTGGCGATCCGGGCGCGTCCCACGGGCGTTGGCCGGTGGCCGGAGCTCGCGGAGCAGGCGGAGCTCGTCGAGCGCCGCTTCGAGCTCCGAGCCCGTCTCCGACCAGTCGACGCGCTCCAGGGCACCGAGTGCCGCCTCGACGGCCGGTCGCTGCCGTCCGCCGGCGAAGTAGCTGCGCAACCGCCCGCGGAGGTCGCGTGCACGACCGACGTAGAGCGGCAGCTCGTCCCGGCCGCGGAAGACGTAGACGCCGGGTCGCGGCGGCGCGCCGGCGACGAGCGAGCGCTTGACGTGGAGGCGACGGGCGCGGGGCGCGGCGAGCTCGACGAGGTCGGCGAGCGTCCTCGCGCCGCGCTCCTGCGCGAGACCGAGCAGGCGGACGAGGATCTCGGCCGTGGCCTGTGCGTCCGGCAGCGCCCGGTGGCACGGAGCGGTCGAGACGCCGAAGAAGTGCGCGAGCGTCGCGAGCCCGAAGCGCTTCGTCCGCTCGCCGAGGAGCCGCTTCGCGAGCCAGACGGTGTCGACGACCGGAGCGGCGATCCGGCGCCCCGTGAGGAGCTCGACCTCGCGGTCGAGGAAGGCGAGATCGAAGCGCGCGTTGTGCGCGACGAGCGCGCCGTCGCCGGCGAACTCGAGGAAGCGTCGGATCGCGAGCTCCGCCCGCGGCGCACCCCGCAGCTCCGCCTGCCGGATGCCGGTGAGCGCGGCCACCGCGGCCGGGAGCGGGACGCGCGGGTCGACGAGCGTCTCGAAGACGTCCTCGAGCTCGAGCGCGCGAATCCGCTGCGCGCCGATCTCGCAGATCCTCGAGGTGCGTGGCGTGAGGCCCGTCGTCTCGAGGTCGACGACGACGAAGTGCGCATCCTCGAGCTGGACCTCCCGGCCCGGAGGCGCCGCGAGCCCGACCGCGCCTCCACGCCAGGCGAGCCGTGCGTCGCCGGCGACGACGTCGTCGAGGAGCGAGCGGGCGAGCGCGGTCGGAGCGCTCGCGAGCGCGAAGAGGCTCCGCGCTGCCTCCGTCGCCTCGACCGGCCCGCGCCGCGCCTCGACGAGCTCCACGAGCCGGTCTGCGGCGTCGAAAGAGAGCTGCACGCAGTTCAGCGTAGACGAACATACGTTCGCTTGCCAGACACACTGGGAAGGACGGGTGTCCGACACCGAAGTCGGACGCCTCGAGCCCGGCGCGACGCGAGATCAAGCGAAGCGGGGATCCGCCGGTGCGGATCCCCGCTCGCGAACTAGCTGTTGACGGACTTCTTGAGGCCCGAGCCGGCCGAGAACTTCGGCACGTTCGCCGCGGAGATCTGCACGGGCTCACCGGTGCGGGGGTTCACGCCCTGGCGGGCGGCGCGCCGCGTCACGTGAAACTTGCCGAACCCGGTGAACGTGATCGAATCACCGGACACGAGAGTGCGCTCGATGACGTCGAGCGCCGCGTCGATCGCCGTTCCGGCATCGCGCTTCGTCATGCCTGCCTTGTCGGCTACGGCATCCACGAACTCTTGCTTGGTCACGTTCCAACCTCCCTGGTCGATTTCCTCGATGACATCGCCGCCGAGCCTATAGGCGCGGCGGATTCGGCTCAACGATGCGGGTTCAAACGCTCATCCCGCGTTGCCAACAGGTCGCCCGCGCGATAGAGCGCGGTGAGGCGCACCCCGAGCCGGGCGAGCGCGTCGGCGCCACCCTCCTCGCGGTCGACGACGCACACCGCATGCCGGACGACGAGCCCGGCTGCGCGAACGGCCTCCACCGCGTCACGGAGGGCCCCGCCCGACGTGACGACGTCCTCGACGAGGCACACGAGCTCACCTGGCTCGTAGACGCCCTCGAGGCGGTTCCCGGTGCCGTATCCCTTGGCTTCATCGCGCACGATGATGAAGGGCACTCCGGACGCCATGGCAGCTGCGGCGGCCAGCGCGACCGCTCCGAGCGCAGGGCCGGCGAGCCGCGCGGCCTCGGGCTCGGCCTTCCCCGCGGCAGTCGCAAGACGCTCGCCGAGCTCTCGCAGCAGGCTCGGGTCGGTCTCGAAGCGGTACTTGTCGAGGTACCAGCGCGACCGCTTGCCCGAGCGAAGCGTGAAGTCCCCCTCGAGCAACGCGGCGTCCAGGAGCCGGAGGCCGAGCTCGTCGACGACCGTCATCGCAGTGCCCGCACGGCGATCGCGACGAGCCGGTCACGCTCCTCCGAGCCCTCGCGGAGCTCGAGCTCGGAGCCGTCGTCCCACGCGACGACCACGTGACCCTCCGTGCCGGACCGCCGCCGGAGGAGGAGCCAGAGCCCGAGACCCGCAGCGGCCAGCAGGATCGGCTTCACGCCGTCGCCTCGCGGAGCCGGCGCAGCGTCGCCCGCAGGTCGAACGCGACGAGGCCGACGGTCGGCTCGGCGATCGTCGTCGCGACGATGGAGCGCTCGCCGTCACGCACGACGACGAGCGAGCCACGCTCGACATCGACGTGCACCCGCTCCACGCCCGGGTCGGGGGAACGGATGGCCGCCGCGGACGAGAGCAGATCGGCACCCGCGCTCACGAGCTCCCGCGCGCGCTCGTCGCTCGCCGCCCGAGAGGCCGCCACCTCGCCGTCCGCCGAGACGACGACCGCCTCGACGATCTGCGTCGAGAGCTCGAGAAGCTCCGCGAGAGCTGCAGAGGCGTCCATGCCGGCGCCCCGACTCTAGTCTCTCGTCAAGCACATGCGGGCCATCCGGGAGACATTCGCACGGTTCTTCAACGAGCGCGGCACCCATCTTGCGGCGATGGTCGCCTACTTCGCGCTCATGTCGTTCGTGCCGCTCATCTTCCTCGCCCTCTCGATCCTCGGCTTTTTCGACCAGGCCGATTCGTCCAGTGCGCTCGTCGAGTACCTGGAGGACATCTTCCCGGAGCAGTCGGTGGAGTCGATCGTGGACGTCGTCGAGGAGGTGCAGCGGAACGCGGCCGCGTTGTCGGCGATCGGCGCGGGTGCTCTCCTCTGGAGCGCGCTCTCTCTCTTCTCCGCGCTCGAGTCGGCGTTCAACATCATGTACGACCGCCCGAACCGGCCGTTCCTCCGCGGCAAGGCGCTCGCCACGATCTACATGACGAGCGCCCTCGTCGTCCTCTTCACTGGCCTCGCGGTCGGAACCTTCGGGTACGACATCCTCCGCCGGTACGCGACAGATGTCGTCTCGAACCGATGGGTCGCGCTCGCGCTGACGCTGCTCGTCTCGAGCGCAGCCCTCTTCGTCTTTCTCATCTCGGCCTACCACCGGCTCCCGAACGCGCGTCTCTCGTGGCGCGAGGTGCTCCCCGGAGCGCTCCTCGTCTCGGTCACGATGGCGATCACGATCCAGCTGCTCCCCCTCTTCCTCTTCCTCACCTCGGAGCTCGTCGCGCTGCAGGCGCTCGGGACGACGTTCCTGCTGCTCGTCTCGCTCTACGTGATGGCGATCATGATCGTCTTCGGCGCGACGCTGAACTACGTGCTCGCCTATGGGCTGAGCGAGCGGGAGGTCGTACCGAAGCACCCGCCTGCGGGTGCTCCGACCTCCGGCCCGATCGTCTAGAGCAGCGCGGCGAGCCGTCGCGCGGCACGGGCACGGTGGGAGTGTTCGGTCTTCCACGCGTCGCCGAGGTCGGCGACCGTGCGCGTCTCGCCGACAGGGACGAAGACCGGGTCGAAGCCGAATCCCTCGTCGCCCGAGGGGCGCGCCGCGATCTCGCCGTCGAGCGCTCCTCGGGCGACGAGCTCCCGGCCGTCGGCCGCGACCGCGACGAGGACGCAGACGTACCGCGCCCCGCGATCGGTTGCCTCGGCGAGCGCCTCGAGCATCCGAGCGACGGGCTCGCCGGCCGCCCAGCGCGCCGTTCGCACGCCCGGTGCCCCACCCAGCGCAGCTGCCTCGATCCCCGAGTCCTCGCCGACCGCCCACGCCTCGGCGGACGTGTGCAGCCGTCCCCACTCGGCCTTCAGCCGCGCGTTTGCCTCGTAGGTCTCGCCATCCTCGACGGGCGGGTCTTCGCGGCCGAGGAGCTCGAGCTCGACGTCCGGCAGCACCCGCCGCAGCTCCTCCAGCTTGTGCCGGTTGCCCGAGGCGAGAACCAGTTCGTAACGATCCGTCACAAGCGGCCGATCGACCGCCGCTCAGAGGAGCGAGGGGGAGGAGCAGGCCTCGCGCTGGGCGACGGAGAGCTCGGCGATCCCGCCGGCGGCGAGGTCGAGCAGCCGGTCGAGGACCTCCCGCGAGAACGGCTCCTTCTCGGCCGTGGCCTGCACCTCGACGAGCCTGCCGTCCTCGGTCATCACGACGTTCATGTCGGTCTCCGCCGCCGAGTCCTCGACGTAGTCGAGATCGAGCACCGGCTCGCCGTTCACGACCCCCACCGACACGGCTGCGAGCGACGAGGGCAGGGCCTTCGTCAGGCCGAAGCGGTCGAGTGCGCGAAAGGCGGCGACATAGGCGCCCGTGATCGCGGCGCAGCGCGTGCCGCCGTCGGCCTGGAGCACGTCGCAGTCGAGCCAGAGCGTGCGCTCGCCCAGCGCCTTGAAGTCGCAGACGCTGCGCAGCGCCCTCCCGATCAGCCGCTGGATCTCGACCGTGCGCCCGTCCGGGCGGCCACGCGAGACGCCCCTCTGCGTCCGCTCTCCGGTGGAGGCCGGGAGCATCGAGTACTCCGCCGTCATCCAGCCGCGACCCTTGCCGCGCAGCCAGCGTGGGATCTCCTCCTGGACGGTCGCGGTGCAGAGGACGACCGTGCGTCCCTGCGCGTAGAGGACCGAGCCGTGAGGCTGCTCGAGGAAGTCGGGCTGGAGGTCGAGCTCCCGAAGCTCGTCGGGCCGGCGGCCGTCGTGACGGGTGATCGCCATCGCAGGCGCGAGCCTAATCGCCCTCAGGCGGCGGCCGCCGGGGTAGCGAGCGTCACATGCTCGACCCGGCCGATCGGGAGCTGGAGGAACCGCTTGCCCATCTCGGCGAACGCGGCCGGGTCGCCGGTCGTCAGGAACCGGTAGGAGCCTTCGCGCGCCTCGCCGTTCTCGATCCCCTTCCGGGCGAGCGTCTCGGCCACTTCACGCGCGGTCTCCTCGGCCGAGAAGACGAGGGTCACGCCGCGACCGAAGACTCTTTGGAAGATCGGCCGCAGGATCGGGTAGTGCGTGCAGCCGAGGATCACGGTGTCGACGCCGGCCTCGCGGAGCGGTGCGGCGACCTCGCGCACCGCCTCGGTCGTCTCCTCGCCGAACGGATCGGGCCCCTCGATCAGCGGCACCAGCCGCGGGCAGGCCACGGCGACGACCTCGACGCCGGCGTCGTGCGCGCGCACGAGCTCCTGGTAGCGACCGCTCGCGACGGTCGCCTCCGTCGCGAGCAGGCCGACCCTGCGGTTCCGCGTCGCGAGCGCGGCAGCGTGCGCCTCGGGCTGGAGGACGCCGATCACGGGAACGGCGAGGCTGCGCTGGAGGTCGGGTAGGCCGGCGGCGGTCGCGCTGTTGCACGCGACGACGACGAGCTTCACACCCTGGCGCTCGAGCTCGGCCCCCACCTCGAGCGCGAAGCGACGCACCTCGTCGAGCGGTCGCGGCCCGTACGGCAGCCTGGCGTTGTCGCCGAGGTAGACGACGTCCTCGTGCGGCAGGGTGACGAGGAGCTCGTGCAGGACGGTGAGGCCGCCGACTCCCGAGTCGAAGACCCCGATCGGCCTCGAATCCATCGCGCGATTGTAAGGATGCGGTCGACGGGCACCGCCCACGGCTACCCTTCGCCGCCGTGACACGCGCGCTCCTCCTGTTGCTCGCGGTCGTCGGGGCGCTCCTTCTCTCCGCTCCCGCCGGCGCCTTCTCGCGGCAGGACGTGACGATCACCTCGGCCGACGGGACGGCGATCACCGCGACCCTGACGCTCCCGGCAGGGACCGCGCCCGCCTCCGGCTGGCCCGCCGTGATCTACATGCACGGGCTGGGCGGCAACCGCGGGGACGTGCTGACCCTCGCGCAGACGATGGGCATCGCCGGCGAGCGCTATGCCGTGCTCGCCTATGACGCCCGCGGGCACGGCGGCTCTGGCGGACTGATCGGAATCGACGGCCCGAAGGAGGTCGCCGACGTCAAGGCCGTCTTCGGCTGGCTCCGCAATCGCCCCGACGTCGCCGACAACCGGATCGGCGGCTGGGGCGTCTCGTACGGCGGCGGTGCGGCCTGGAACTCGCTCGTCGCCGACGTCCCGTGGGCGGCGCTTGCGATCTCGATCAGCTGGACCGACCTCCGCCAGGCGCTCGTTCCGCAAGGGCTCGCGAAGACCGGTGTGATGGCGGGCTTTCTCGGCTCGCTCGACCCGAAGCGCGTCGACCCCGAGGTGTTCGCGCTCCGCGACGCCGCATTCGCCGGCAACCTCGCGACGGTCGGGCCGTTCGCGGCCGCGCGCTCGTCGCTGCCGAAGCTGAAGGGCGTCAAGACACCCGTCTTCATGATGCAGGGGCGCCGCGACTTCGCCTTCGGCCTCGAGCACGCGCGCAACGCCTACCGCGCGCTCACCGGCCCCAAGCAGCTCTGGATCGGTCTCAACGGCCACGCGCCGTCGTCGGGCGTCGCAGCCGACACGCCGGCGATGCTCGCCGCGAGCGCGCAGTGGTTCGAGCGCTTCCTCCGGGGCGACACCTCGGCGCCGCTCGCGAAGCCTGTCGCCGTTTCCCCCGAGAACTGGCGTGGGCAGCCGACGCGGTTTGCCGGGCTGCCGAACGTCGTCACGGGGAACGGCGGCGCGTTCCGCGCGCGCGGTGGAGGTATCGCCCAGGCTGGGCGCTTCCGGTTCCGGCTCGCGCGACTCACGAAGCCCACGGAGGTCTTCGGCTCCCCGACCGTGCAGGTGACGGCGACCGCACGGGGAGGCTGGTCGCGCATCGTCGCGGTGCTCAGCGCGCGCACACCCGCAGGGAAGGAGATCGTGGTGGGTGGCGGCGGCGTGCCGACCCGAGCCGGCAGTCGGACGTATCGCATCTCGCTGAGCGACCAGGCGACCTTCCTCCCCAAGGGCTCGCAGCTGACGCTGACGATCGGATCGTCGTCGCTCGCCCAGAATCCGGCGAACCTGCTCTACCTCGATCTTCCGTTCCCGTCGACGGCTCGACTCGCGGTGACCGCAGGCAGGGTGCGGCTCCCCGCGCTCGCGACGCCCGTCTCGAGGTGAGGCGCGCGCTCCTCGCTGCCGCCGCGGTACTGGCCGCGGCGACCGCGGCAACCGCTGCGACGACGGCCGATCCCGGCGTGACCGCGACGACGATCCTCATCGGTGGCACGGTTCCCCTCTCCGGCGAGGCCGCAGCGTTCGGCACGGTCGGCCCGGGCGCCAAGGCGTACTTCGACTACGTCAACTCAAAGGGCGGCGTCAACGGGCGGAAGGTCGAGTACCGCTATTACGACGACGCCTACAACCCGGCCCAGACCGTCCAGCTGACCCGCCGGCTGGTCGAGCAGGACGGCGTGCTTGCGATCTTCAACGCGGTCGGGACGGCGAACAACCTGGCGATCCGCGACTACCTGAACGCGCAGAAGGTGCCGCAGCTCTTCGCCGGCGACGGCTCCCAGGCACTCGGCGGCGCGTCCGCCCGCTACCCGTGGACGGTCGGCTTCCTGCCGAGCTACCGCGGCGAGGGGGCCGTTCTGGGACGCGACCTCGTGCGCACGGCACCGAAGGCACGTGTTGGCGTCCTCTACGAGAACACCGAGCTCGGGAAGGATCTGACGCGCGGCCTCTCGCGCGCGATCGCCGGCAAGGGGCCCCGGATCGCCGCTTCGGAGGCGTACGAGCTGACCACGACCGAGGTCGTCTCGCAGATCGCAAGGCTCAAGGCGTCCGGTGCGGACACGCTGATGCTCTTCGCGACACCGAAGTTCATGATCCAGGCGGTCGTCGCGACGCAAAAGCTCGGCTGGAAGCCGCAGCTCTACCTCGCCTCCGTCTCGATCGAGCCGACGATCATGGCGATCGCCCGCGCCAACGCGCCGCAGCTGACGCGCGGAGCGCGCGCGATCGCGTTCGTCAAGAACCCGAACGACGCGGTCTGGCGGAAGGATCCGGCAGTCGCGCTCTACCGGTCGATCATGAAGCGCTTCGCGCCCGGCGCGAAGGCCACCGACGTCTACCACTGGTACGGGATGACCGTCGCCTGGACGATGGTGGACACCCTCCGGCGCGCCGGCAAGAGCCTCACGCGCGCGAGCGTGCTGCGCGCCGCGCGGAGCCTCGACACCACGGCGAATCCGTTTCTCCTTCCGGGAACACGGTTACGCACGTCGGACGCGGACGCGTTTCCGCTCGACACGGTCTACCTCTATCGCTACGACAACCGGGAGTGGGTCCGCACCGCGGGGCCGTTCCCCGCCCGCTGATGATCCAACCGAGGAGGATGAGACACATGAACACCAGGACACGCACAGCGGTCGTCGCGCTCGCGGCGCTCGCCGCGCTCGCGCTCGCGTCCGTCGCGAGCGCCGCGTACACGTCGCCGAAGCTGACGGTGACCTACGCGGCCGGAAACGTGACGCGGATCGTCGCGTCGGCCGCCGTCACCGACGACTCGACCGCCCGCGCGGCGATCGTGATCCCGAACGGCACCTCGATCACGGCGACCGCGGCGCCCGGCACGAAGGTCGGGACGGCGCAGGCGCAGGTCAGCGCGCTCGCGCTCGGCGGGGCGCTCCTGCCGCTCGCCGGGGACATCGTCGTCGCACCGCCCGGCGCGGTGGCGCCGGCAACGCAGGCGGCCTGC
>Ga0190270_10001020_pt1 | contig 12767 bp, 5 predicted proteins | sample Popmic320T_FD_133748 | JGI IMG/M metagenome (GOLD analysis project Ga0190270, IMG submission 133748) | Populus adjacent soil microbial communities from riparian zone of Weber River, Utah, USA - 320 T | ecosystem: Environmental > Terrestrial > Soil > Riparian zone | place: USA: Utah | collected... | reverse complement strand
GTTTCTTCGCGGTTGATTTCCTGGACTGTAGTTCACGGCTTTTGAGCCGTGTATGTTCTTTGAAAGAGCTATTCGGGGCTAGGCGCTCGAATGCAAAAAAATCTGCGACCCACAAACAAATCGGCGCCACCGAGGCATCTTCTATTATGGATGGGCGGTTTCATGGGCAAGTTTCATTAACAGAGATGGACCAGACCTGATTGAGTTGTTCAGCAGCAGTTCTTCGTTGCTCTGCTTGAAATACGTTATCGATCTAATAGACATCCGCCTGGTAACGATCTCATCCGGCTCGACGCCTTTCAAGTCCACGTGACGTGGTTGCCGTAACTTCGTGATTTCCGCTTTCAGCTAAACGATCCGCTTCTGTTGTTGTCAGCTCGCGCCTTGTGAGTAATTACCGGCAGAGTTTGCCCCACGCCCAGGAAGAGCGGCCAACGGCGCATGCCTTGCGCGGCGCCCATGATAGCTCTCCAGCCCCTATTCTTTGACTTCGTCTCAGACCTTCAGGCAAGCGTAACTGCCTGGCCAACTCGACGGTCAATTCCGGGATCGTCCGCCTTTTTACACAGAGCATCGCGCCAACCAATACGTTGGCGCGATGTTGTGGCTTTGACAGCAGGCTGTTGATAGAGGCGCGTGGCAAAGACATAACCGAGCCACATCAAGCGCCCAAAAACCGGGAACTACAGTTTCCAGGAGGAACATCAATGAAACGCATCTTCGCATACAGGTTGTTAAACCTCTCGTGTATTCTGTTAGCGGCCATTTCCTCTGTTCCGGTCTCTCTGCTTTATCTTGAAAAATGGAATCCGGCCGCCGCATTTCAGAGCGCCACATCGTCCTTAGTCTTTCTGCAGAATGGCAGGTTGGTCTACAACACGTACGCCAATCAGGGGGAAAGCAATTCGGTCAATACAATTCCTGACTTCTCGTTCTGCGGGTACAAGGGCGGTGGAGTGGCGATACCGTTCGTAGACGTCAAAAGAACGATCAGTCCCGTCTCGGGCGATAACACGCAGAACATTCAAAGCGCGATTGATTTCGTTTCCGGTCTTCCACTCGACGCGAACGGATTCAGAGGCGCGGTCTTCCTCAACGCGGGCACATACAACGTCAACAGCCCGATTTTTATCAGGACTAGCGGCGTTGTGCTTCGCGGGGCCGGACAGGGGACAAACGGCGCGATCATCAGGGCTACGGCCGCTCAATCGTATCGAGTGGTCAACGTCGGCGTGGATCCGGAGCCGAGCAGCGCCACGCCGGAAGTCGCCGGAACCAACAGGCCGATTACCACTTCTTACGTAGCCACTGGCGCGAGAAGCTTCAGTGTCTCCTCGACGAGCGGTTATGCGGTCGGAGATAAAATTCTGGTCGTTCGCACGCCTAATCAAGCCTGGATTGACGCATTGAATATGGCGCAGTTCGGGTGGACTCCTTCAGCATATGTGGTCAAGTATGAACGCAAGATCGCCGCGATCAGCGGGAACACCGTCACAATTGACGTACCTCTGGTCCAGACGATCACAACCAATTACGGCGGCGGCTACATCACCAAGTACGCCACCGATCGGATCAACAACTGTGGCGTCGAGGACATTCGCTTCGATTCGGTGTTCTCCGGCCCCGAAGACGAGAATCACGCCGGAGACGCAGTCAGGCTCGCGTTTGTGGAAGACTCCTGGGTTCGCAACATCACGGCGGTTCATTTCCACCATGCCGCGGTGACGATCAGCAATTCCACAGTCAGATGCACAGTCCAGGATTCCGCTTGCAAGGACATGATCTCGATCGTTACCGGCGGCCGCAGATACCCGTTTCAAATCGAGGGCCAGGCCGCTTATAACCTGATCCAGCGGTGCTATACGGAAGACGCGCGCCACGACTTCGCGACCGGATCGAGAGTTCCTGGCCCGAACGTGTTTCTGGACAACTATGGGCGCGATTCTTTCACCGACTCCGGCCCGCATCATCGCTACGCGACAGGAGAACTTTACGACAACGTCCTGTCGCGCGAATTGAAGGTGCGCAACCGCGGCGCTTCAGGCACTGGCCACGGGTGGTCGGGCGCGCAGCAGGTCTTCTGGAATTGCGAGACTCGGAGCACGAACAATCCCGGAAGCGACACAATCCACGTCGACAGCCCGCCGGGCGCGAGGAATTTCGGGATCGGCTGCGACGGCGCGAACCAACTGGGCGCCGGTTTCTATGAAGACTTCGGTACGCCCGTCACGCCGCGTAGCCTCTACCTGCAACAACTCAAAGACAGATTGGGTCAAGCCGCGGTGGACAACATAGCGGCGCCGCAACAACAGGCCGGGTCTGTCTGGACGACACTCTTCAACTGGGCCGGTGAAGGCCGATCGCCATTGGCGAATACCGGACCTCAACAACCCGGATGCGCCACGGCCACCTCGGGGGGAAGCTGGCAGAACCGATCATTCGCCAACCAGACAGGAACTTTCACGGCCGAGTTCGACGCTACGCCTTCGGCCTTTCCCATCAACAGTGTAGTCGGGCTTTCGCAGGGCGCGCAGACCGCTTATACGGGGATCGCGGCTATTGCGCGCTTCAATCCGGACGGCAATATTGATGCGCGAAATGGCGGAGTATTCGCTGCGGCGTCTACCATTTCATACTCGGCCAACGTCACATACCACTTCCGTCTGGTGGTGAACGCGCAGGCTCACACTTATTCGATCTTTGTGACGCCGGAGGGCGGATCGGAGCAGACGGTGGGCGCTAATTTCGCTTTCAGGACGGAACAAAATACGGTCACCGGTCTGAATAATTGGGCGACTTTTGTGAATTCCTCGTCGCCAGGTTCGACCACTGTTTGTGACTTCACGATCTCAGCCGGGCCAACTTGCGTGACGGCCACGGCAGGCGGAAGTTGGCAGAACCGTTCGTTCACATCTCAAAGCGGGACGTTCACGGCCGAATTCGACGCCACACCGCTGGCCGCCCCGACGGATACCGTGGTCGGTCTTTCGCAGAGCGCGCAGACAGCTTATTCAGGATTCGCCACACTTGCGCGGTTCAATCTGTCCGGCTCCATAGACGCGCGAAACGGAGGCGCCTACGCGGCGGCGTCTACCATCCCCTACTCGGCTAACGTGACATACCACTTCCGCCTCGTGGTGAACACGCCGGCCGGCGCCTACTCGATCTTCGTAAGGCCCGCCGGAGGCGCGGAGCTGACGGTCGGAACCAACTTCGCTTTCAGGACCGAGCAGAATACAGTCGCCAGTCTGAACAACTGGGGAGCCTTTGTGAATACATCCGCGACAGGATCGTCGAGGGTTTGCAACTTCATGATCAACGGCGGATTGGCCGCCGTCCCGACGCGTCTCGAACGCAAATATGAAGGTAGAAATCACACCCGGTCATCTCTTCTTGCCCGCGCTTATCCGCGAATGAATCACGCACGAAAGCGATAACTAAAAAGGAGGTCCATAATGAAAAAGTCAACTAAGAAGAACTTCTCGTTAATCGGTTTTCTGTTAGCCGGAATAACAATCTCCGTCGGCCTATGGGCGCCAGGAGTAGGCGTGGGTAACGCGGCGGCGTCTGAAGCGCCACAGGTAGGATGCGCCACCGTGACTTCGGGCGGAGGATGGCAGAACTTCGCAATTTCCCCACAAACCGGTTCTTTCATGGCCGAATTCGACGCCACGCCGTCTGCCTCGCCTATTGACAGCGTGGTCGGCCTGTCGCGAGGCGCGCAAACCGCATACACCGGGTTCGCCACGCTGGCGCGGTTCAATACTTCAGGAAATATAGACGCGCGAAACGGGGGGGCTTATGCGGCAACATCCACCATTCCGTATTCGGCGGGCGTCACATACCACTTCCGATTGGTGGTGAATGTTCCGGCCCACACCTACTCTATCTTCGTGAGGCCGGCGGGAGGCGCGGAGTCGACGGTCGGAACCAACTTCGCGTTCAGGACCGAGCAGAACGCCGTGACCAACCTGGATTGGTGGGGAACCGTTGTGAACGCCTCGACGCCGGGTTCGACGACCGTGTGCAATTTCTCGATCACGGTCGACACAGAGCCTCCTCCGTCACGCACGTTCCGCGTCTCCTCGCTCTCGGCGCTGCAGTCGAGGATCAACTCGGCGCTTCCGGGAGATCTGATCATCCTCACGAACGGCATCTACACTTCAACCGCGACCATTAACATAGACAGGCAGGGAACTTCCCAAAACCCCATCACAATTGCGGCGGATACGATAGGCGGCGCCGAGATCAGAGGTTCCGCCAGCTTCAGTGTGAACAGTCCGGCCGCCTGGATAGTTATTCGGGGCTTCAGGTTGACCCATTCTATTGGGACGGTGCAGGCGCGCGCCGGTACCAGCCACATCCGACTCACCCGCAACGTTTTCCAACTCACAGGCGACGGGAGGTATCTGTTGGTCTCGGGCGATGATTGCGAGGTTGACCACAATACCTTTCAAAATAAGAGCACCGCGGGTCAAATGTTCTCGATCCACGGACCGGGCAGCAGCGGAATGGCGCAGCGCACCTGGGTCCATCACAACCTGTTCCAAAACTTCACCAGCATCGGCGCCAACGGCGGAGAGACGCTCCAGATCGGACTGAGCGGGAGAAGTCTGACCAACGCGCACACCCTGATCGAAAACAACCTGTTCGTAAATTGCAATGGCGAAAACGAGATGATCTCTAACAAATCCAGCGCCAACACCTATCGCTACAACACCTTTCGGGACAGCACGTCCGGCGAGTTGACGCTGCGCCACGGCAACGATTGCGTGGTCCACAGCAACTTCTTCCTCAACACTGCCGGGCTCCGCTTCTTCGGCGATGACCATCAGATTTACAGCAACTACTTCGAGGACTGCGATCCCGGCTTCCAGATCGGCAACGGCGACGGCGAGGTTGCCGATGGGGCTCCGCTGACGAGCCACGACCGGCCCGACCGGGTGAGGGTCTCGTTCAATACCCTGGTGAACAACAATCGCAGCGTCATCATGCCCGGCAGGACTAACGGTCTGGGCGCGACCGCCCTCGTCTTCGCCAACAACATCATTCAAAGCAACTCCGGCGTGATCCTGGATCTGGGCGGGCCGGCGCCTAACGCCAGGTTCGAGGGGAATATCGTCTTCGGGTCGGCGACCAACGGCGATATGCCGACGAGCGGCGCGCGACGAGTCAATCCCCTGCTCTCGCAGGATTCTTTCAGCATATTCAGGCTGCAATCAACAAGCCCGGCCATCAACACTGCGGTGGGGTCGTATCCTGAAGTCACCATTGATCTGGATGGTCATACGCGGTCCGGGACGAAGGACGTAGGGGCGGATGAATTCTCGACCGCGCCAGTCATTCGACGCCCGCTCACGACTGCAAACGTGGGACCAAACGCTCCATAAACTACAGGATATAAAAAAAGGAATATCAGCCACGAATGAACACGAATAGACACGAATGACAGCCTCAAGGATGGAAAACAAATGAATTATTAAGATCAAGAAAAAGATTCGTGTCTATTCGTGTTCATTCGTGGCTGATATTCCTTTTCCCGAAATCTACATATGATTATGGTTCGATCACTGCCTGTTTTCGCCATTCTTCCACTGATCTTGCCGGCTTTCGCGCAGAGACATCAATCCCTCGACGTCGCCGCATTCGATCGCGACCGGGTGTTGAAGGCTGCCAAGGTTTATCTGTCCGAGTCTCCGATCACGATCACGGCGTCGAGCAGCCCGCGCAGCGCCGGCGGCGCGCACGACTTTTTTTCAGAAGGCGATTATTGGTGGCCGGACCCGCAGAATCCCGGCGGGCCTTACATTCAACGCGACGGTATGACCAACCCGGACAATTTTACCGACCATCGCCGTTACTTGATGCGATTGAGCGTGCAAGTTCCGGCGCTCGTCGCGGCCTGGAAGCTGACCGGGGAAAAGCGTTACGCCGAGCATGCGGCAAGGCATCTGCGCGCATGGTTCCTGGACGATAAGACGCGGATGAACCCTCACCTGAAATTCGCGCAGGCGATCAAAGGGCGTGTGACCGGGCGCGGCATCGGCATCATTGACACGATTCATCTGGTCGAAGTCGCGCGCGCAATTGATGCGCTTGAAGCTTCGGCCGCGTTGTCGAAGGCGGAACGGACGGGGATCAAACAGTGGTTCGCCGATTACCTCGACTGGATGACGACACACCCTTACGGCATAGATGAGCGTGAGGCGAAGAACAATCACGGCACGTGCTGGGTGATGCAGGTGGCCGCATTCGCCCGACTGACCGGCGACCAAAAGCTGCTCGGGTTCAGCCGCGAACGTTTTAAAACCGTACTGATACCCAATCAGATGGCCGCCGACGGCAGCTTCCCGCAGGAGATGCGGCGCACGAAGCCCTATGGGTACGCGCTCTTCAACCTCGATGCGATGGCGACGATCTGTCAGATTCTCTCGACACCGCAGGAGAATCTCTGGACATATGAACTCGCGGACGGGCGCGGGATGCGGAAGGCAATGGAATTCATGACGCCCTACATCCGAGACAAAAAGAGCTGGCCGCTCAAACCGGATGTTATGTATGACCAGGAATGGCCTATGCGCCATTGCAGCTTGCTATTTGCCGGGCGGGCGTTCGGCCGGCGCGACTACATGGAATTATGGAAGATGTTGAAGGCCGATTCGACGGTCGAAGAGGTGATTCGTAACTTCTTCGTCCGTCAACCAGTGGTGTGGCTTTAGGAGGACGTGGAACGGGGCGTTAACCGGCAGTTTCAGATCACCTCGTTTCCCTGACAATCTTTCGTCTCAAGCCGAATGTGGGATACGATCAGGGGTGGTCGATGCGGGGTATCGGTTTACTTTCTGCCGGACTGGCGTTCGGCAATCTCGAATACATCAACACCATGGAAGACCCTGAAAGCCGATTCGACGGTGGAAGAGGCGTCCAGCAATTTTTTCATCCGCCAGCCGGCGCTTTGGGCGCCATAACAAGGGAGAACAAAGACGATGAAAAGGCTCCATAAACAGGACTGGATATTGCGCCAATTGGCAGCGATTCGCGCCGCACGGATTGGGATTATGTTTCTCGGCGTTCTCTTGCTGTCCGCGCATTTTCTGGCGCACGCACAGCAAACTTCGGCGACCCTGGTAGGCACGCTCACTGACGCCAACGGCTCCGTAGTAGCGAATGCGCAGATCAAGGTCGTCAGCGTGACGACGGGCGCGGCGCGCCAAGCCGTCTCCGACGAAGCGGGCGCCTATGCGTTCTCGTTCCTGCCTGCCGGCGAATATGATCTGACCGTCACCGCGCAAGGTTACAAAACCAAGCGTGTTGACCGGTTGACATTGCAGGTGTCGCAGACTTTGCGACAGGATTTGACGATGGAGGTCGGCGCGGTAAGCGAAACGGTCAACATCACCGCCGTCGGCGTGCAACTGCAGACCGAAAACTCGACCGTCGGCACTGTGATTGATTCGGCGAAGATCGTCGAACTGCCGCTGAACGGGCGCAATTTCGTGCAACTTGCGCAATTGATTCCCGGGGTGCAATCCGGCACTCCCGGTTCGATCACGGTGCGGCGCGGGCGCGGTTCCATCGGCCAGCAGGACGCCGGATTCGCATCGACGGCGATGTCGGCCAACGGCTCGCGAGACACGGCCAATCGTTTCTTCATTGACGGCATCGAGGCGATGGATCACGACGCCGAGACCTATTCGTTTTCACCTTCGATCGATTCGCTGGCCGAGTTCAAGGTCGAAACCAGCACCTACTCAGCCGAGAGCGGCGGCGCGCCGGGCGGACAGGTCAACATCGTCACCCGTCGCGGGGGCAATCAGTATCGCGGCACGCTTTGGGAGTTCAACCGCAATGACGCCTTGACCCAGAGCTACGACGCCATCGGCAAGAAAGATGTGACCCCACCGCGGTTGAACCGCAACCAGTTCGGCGCGAATTTCGGCGGGCCGGTGAAACTACCGCGTTTCGGCGAAGGCGGGCCGTCGCTTTATGACGGCAGGGACAAGACCTTCTTCTTCTTCAACTGGGAGCGCGGGCGTTTGGCGCAGGGGGCCGTGCCGGGCTTCCGGCGGGCGCCTACGGCCGAGATGCGCAACGGCGATTTCAGCAACCTGGTTGACGCGAAAGGACAGCGGATTACACTACGCGATCCGCTGGGCATCGGCATCGTCAACAACCGGATTCCGGCCAATCGGCTCAGCCCACAGATTCAGACCTTCCTGAAATTCGTACCGCTGCCCAACACGTCGGCCGGCAATTTCAATTTCGTCAACACGCCACGCAGCGCCATTTCGCGGCAGGATAATTACACGGCGCGCGTCGATCACAACTTTTCATCGAAAGACGCCGTCTCAGGCCGCTACATCTTCAACGACACCTTTGAAGCGGGCGTGCCGTACTGGGGCCACGACGAGCGCAACAACCTCGGGCGGTCGCAAAATTACGTCACTTCGTGGACGCACACCTTCGGCGGCGCGCTGATCAATGAACTGCGAGGCGGCTGGCACAAGTTCAGCGAGTTCGAGATCTTTGGCACGACCAACGACTCGGCCTTCGACGTCGCCGGGATGATGGGGCTGCCGGGCATCGCGCGCGAGCCGGTGCATTACGGGCCACCCAGCATATCGATCAGCGGGCCGGAGGGCGGTTTCAGCGTTTACGATCTGCAACGCCAGATCGGGCCGCGCGACCGTTCCAATCAGATCTTTCAGTTTGTAGATACGCTCTCGTGGCAGCGCGGCCGGCATTTCCTAAAGATGGGCGCGGACATCGAATTACGCAACATCACCTTTGATCAATCGCGCGATCCGCGCGGTAGCATCGGCTTCGACGGCACATACACCGGCAGCGCGCTGGCCGATTTCGTCCTTGGCTATGTCAAAACCAGCCGCCTCAATCCGGTCTTCACTCACACCGACTTGTGGAACTGGTGGTATTCGTTTTTCGTCAACGACGACTTTAAGCTGCGTCCGAACCTGACGATCAACCTCGGTTTGCGCTACGACTACTTCCAGCGCCCCGTGCAATCAGACGACCAGTACGCCAACATCGAAGTCGACGGCGTGATCCCTGCCGCGACGACTTTCCCGAACACGTCACGTTTCGGCCGGTCGTTGATTGAGCGGGACGCCAATAATTTCGGGCCGCGCATCGGCTTCGCGTGGTCGCCAGGTTTTGTCAACGACTCTGTGGTACGTGGCGGATACGGCATCTACTACACTCCGGAGATTTACAACGCCTATTTTGCGATGGCTGAAGGCGCGCAGGCGACAGGCGGCGCCAGCCTGACGGGTAATCTGACGGGAGCGCCGAATATCTTCATGTCCAATCCGTATGGGACTTCGGTCGCAGGCGCGCTCAGCTTCACGGTCGCCAACGACCAGAACATGCGCGACAGCTACGTGCAGCAGTGGAATCTGAACATTCAAAAGAAGACTTTCGCTAACATCGTGGTGGATGTCGGTTACGTCGGCTCGAAGGGGACGAAGCTGATCGTGACGATGCCGGGCAACCAGCCGATCACGCTGGTTGACCCACGCACGCCGGGACTCCCCAGCCTCAACAGCCGCCGCCCGACCACGGCGTATGCGCGCCAGATGAGCATGGATAAATCCATCGGCAATTCGATCTATCACGCGATGCAGGTCAAGGCCGAGCGGCGCTTGTCCACCGGGCTGACTTTACTGACGGCTTACACCTGGTCGAAGGCGATCACCGGCCCGGCGGACATCGGCGGCCAAGTAGGCGGCGGCTTTTTCATCGGCGGCATTCAGGACATGTACAGCCTGGCGCAGGAGCGCAGCCTCTCCGGCTTTGATATGACGAGCCGGTTTGTTCAGACGGTCATTTACGACGTGCCGTTCTTCAAAAATACAAAGGGGCTGGCGCGTCAACTGCTAGACGGTTGGCAGGTCTCGACGATCACGACTTTGCAGAGCGGTTTCCCCGCCGCGATCAATAACAACGTAGACACCACGGGCGTGGGCAGGGCTTCGCGTCCTGACCTGGTAGCAGGACAGGAAGCCAATCTGGAAAAAGGCGAACGCACGTGGCAGCGATGGTTCAATACCGCCGCGTTCGCACAGGCGCCGTTCGGACGGTTCGGTAATTCGCCGCGCACAGGCGCGATTCGATTGCCGGGCGTCATCAACAGTGACTTCTCGGTCAACAAGCGCTTCCGCTTCGGCGAATCGCGCTCGTTTGAATTTCGTACGGAGGTTTTCAATCTCTTCAACCACTTCAACCCAGACCCGCAGACGGTTGATCTGAACCGGCTCTCGCCGACTTTTGGCAGCATCGGCGGCGGCGTGCAGGGTGTAACCACGCGCGTGATTCAACTCGGCGCGAAACTCAATTTCTGATTCGGCGGACTGTCCAGTTTGCAAGAGCTTTGGCGGCCGGCTCGTCCTCGGAGCAATGCAAACTGGACAGTTTGCGCCACGGCTTTCACTACATCGATTCTTTCTGGAGGCGCTGCGGTATGAAAAATCTACGGCAAAGGCTGTGCGCATGGCTCAAGTTCATAGGCTTGATCACATGCGCGCTGATCGTCCACGTCCAGGCCGCCGAATTCCCCGAACTGGGCGTCGTCCCGCGCAACGGGGGCTTCCGGATGGAGGGTTATTGGGTGTGGTGCGGTTCGGTGATCAAAGGCGACGACGGACGCTATCACATGTTCGCCTCACGATGGCCGAAGGACATTACGTTCCATCCGGGGTGGATGACCAACTCAGAAATCGTGCGCGCGGTCTCCGACCGTCCGGAAGGCCCATACGTCTTTCAGCAGGTCGCGCTGCCGGCGCGCGGGGCGGAGTATTGGGACGGCCGGTCCACGCACAACCCTTCGATCACCCGCCACGGCGACACGTACATCCTGTTCTACATGGGCAGCACGCACCCGTTCGATGATCCGCCGCGCGGCGTTCCGTTCGCGCTCACCGACCCGCGCTGCATCGTCGCGCGCTCGAACAAACGGATCGGCGTCGCCACGGCCAAGCGTCTCGAAGGGCCGTGGACGCGCTACGACCGCCCCATCCTGGAGACGAAGCCGGGAACCTTTTACAGCTTCCTCACTTCGAACCCGGCCCCTGTCGTGCATGACGACGGTTCGGTGTTGTTGATGTTCAAATCGCGCCGGTACGAAGGCGAGAAGCACAGTCAGATGACGCTGGGCGTAGCCCGCGCGAAACATTATCTTGGTCCGTACGAGGTGGTCGGCAAGGAGCCGGTCTTCTCCGCCAACAAGTTCGGCGAGGTCGAGGACCCGTTTGTCTGGAAGTCCGCGGAAGGCTACGAGATGATCGCCAAGGACATGACGGGCAAGATCGTGGGCGAGAAACACGCGGGAGTCCACGCGCGCTCGAAAGACGGACTACATTGGGAGTTGGCGAAACGCCCCAAAGCCTGGACCCGCACGCTCCGTTGGGACGACGGGACGACCCAAGTCATGGGACAGCTCGAACGCCCGTTCCTGTTGATCGAAAACGGTCGTCCGATCTATCTCTTCGCGGCGACGGGAGACGGCCCGGGCGGCTTTGCGAACATGACCCAATCCTTCAATGTCGCGATTCCCCTGGTTAATTACTGAATGACAAACGCAAAAATCACACGTCGTGAAATCATAAACCTCGCGCTGGCTTCGCCGTTGCTCGCGGCAATGCCCGACGCCGGTCAGGCGCAGGCGGGGAGACCGAAAAGTCTCGACCGGCAGTCTTTCGTCGACGCGCCTAGCGCGGTCACGCCGGTCGGCGCCGACGAAATCAAACAACTCAAATTGATAAGGCAATGGCGCGGGCCTCTCTGCCGCGCGCGTTTGATCAATCGCGGCAAAACGCCGGCGCGCATAAAAGAGGTCACGCTCTTCGAACTTAAGCTCGATCTGCCGCCGGCGACCACGCTTTATGGCGAAGGCTTCCAGATGTTGAGCCAGACGGGCGGCGAGGCCGGGCGGCCGGTTGACCTGGGCAATTACACCGACGCCAAACACTACAAGATGCCGCAGCCGGAAGGCGCGCGCGTCTTCTACGGTTTGATGACGATGGCTCCGCCCGATGGCGGCAGCCTGCTGCTTGCCTTCACTTCGTGCCGCCGCTTTGCGGGTCAGTTCTATTTGCGCCCGAATTCGTTGCAAGTTGTCGTTGACACTGAAGGTTTGGAATTGAAACCGGGCGAGAGCTGGGAATTGGAAGAGTTCATTTTCCGCTCGGGCCCGGATCGCGCGAAATTGCTGGATGAACTGGCCCGGGCGTTGAACGCCAATCATGCCCCGCTTCGGTTCAAAACGCCGCCGACGGGCTGGTGTTCGTGGTATTGCTTCGGGCCGCGCGTGACTGCGCAGCAGGTGCGCGACAACCTTGACTTCATCGCCAAGAACGCGCCGGGGCTGAAGTACATTCAGATCGACGATGGCTATCAGCCGGCTATGGGCGACTGGCTGGAGACGGGCGCAGCCTTCGGAGGCAATATACAAGGCGTGTTGAAGGAGATTCGCGAGCGCGGCTTCGAGCCTGCGATCTGGGTTGCGCCGTTCATTGCCGAAGAGAAGTCACATCTGTTCGAGCAACACCCCGACTGGTTCATCAAGGACGCCGAGGGCAAGCCCTTGCGCTCCGATAAAGTCACTTTCGGCGGCTGGCGTCGCGGCCCCTGGTACGCTCTCGACGGGACTCACCCGGAAGCGCAGAAACACCTCGAAATGGTCTTTCGCACAATGCGGCGCGAATGGGGCTGCACGTACTTCAAGCTCGACGCCAACTTCTGGGGCGCGATGC